>Ga0163144_10018536_pt1 | contig 14069 bp, 11 predicted proteins | sample OliLak19BULKMAT1_FD_123175 | JGI IMG/M metagenome (GOLD analysis project Ga0163144, IMG submission 123175) | Freshwater microbial mat bacterial communities from Lake Vanda, McMurdo Dry Valleys, Antarctica - Oligotrophic Lake LV.19.BULKMAT1 | ecosystem: Environmental > Aquatic > Freshwater >... | reverse complement strand
TCTGCTTCTTCGAGAACGTCTCGCCCGGCTTCACGAGCACGAAATTGCGCAGCTCTGCCTCGGGCACGACGAATGTGCCGGCGAGCTTGACCTCGCCGAGCTTGAAAACGTCTCCTTCGGCCACGTTCACCGTGACGAAGATGTCGTCCTTCTCGGGCGCGATCGCGACCTGCGTGGAGCTGATGTCGAAGTTGGCGTAGCCGCGGTCCATGTAGAAGGAACGCAGCTTCTCGAGGTCGCCCTGCAGCGACTCGCGCGAATAGCGGTCGTCCTGCTTGTACCAGGACAGCCAGTTGGGCGTCTTCAGCTCGAATTCCTCGAGCAGGTCTTCCTGCTCGAAACTCTGGTTGCCGACGACGTTGATCTGGCGGATCTTGGCGCGCTTGCCTTCCTTGATGTCGATCTTGATCTTGACGCGGTTGCCGGGCACGTCCTCGACCTGCGCATCGATGCGCACCGCGTACTTGCCGCGGCTGAAATACTGGTCGGTCAGGAACTGCTTGACGTCCTCGAGCACCGAGCGATCGAAGGTCTTGCCGGTGGCGAGACCGACGTTGCGCAGGCTCTTGTTGAGGTCCTCGGTCTTGATGTCCTTGTTGCCCTTGAGCTCGAAGCTCTCGATCGAGGGGCGCTCGAGCACCGCGACCACCAGCGTGCTGCCGTCGCGGCGCATCTCGACGTCGCGGAAGAAGCCGGTTTCGTAGAGCGCGCGGATCGCCTCGCGCAGCCGCTGGGGGGTCAGGCGATCGCCGATGTTGACGGGCAGGTAGTTGTAGACCGTGCCCTCGGAGACGCGCTGCAGCCCCTCGACGCGGATGTTGCCGACCCGGAACTCGGGTTCGGGCGCAGGCGCCGGCGCCGGTGCGAGCACCTGGGCCTCGGCGGGCCGTGGCGCGTGGGCGGCGAGCACGGCGGAAACGAACAACGCAACGGTAGTGAATCGACGCACGCGCAACCCCGGTGGAATCAATCAGCCCAGCTGGCGGGCGACGTCGTTGAAAAGTGCCACACCCATCAGCAACAGCAGCAGCGCGATGCCGAGCTGCTGGCCGAAGGCCTGGACGCGTTCCGAGAGCGGGCTGCCCTTGATCCACTCGGCGAGCTGGTAGACCACCTGCCCGCCGTCGAGGATCGGAATGGGGAGCAGATTCAGGAAACCGAGGCTCAGGGAGATCAGCACCAGGAAGCCGAGGAAGGCGGCGATGCCGCCGCGCGCCGAATCGCCGGCGTACTCGGCGATGGAGATGGGACCGGAGAGGTTCTTCATCGAAACCTGGCCCATCAGCATCCGCCAGAACATGCGCGCCTGCAGCGCAGTCATCTCCCAGCAGCGCACGGTGGCCTGTTGCAGCGCCTGCAAGGGCCCGTAGGTGCGCCGCACGACCATGTCGGCAGGCATCGGACCAGGAGGGGGCGTCTCGACCCGGATTCGCCCGACGCGCCGATCCTCGACCTGGTCGGTCTCGGTCATCACGCGGGCGCGCTGGCGCACGCCATCACGCTCGTACTCGATCAGGATCTCGCGGCCCGGCTGTGCGGAGACCGCCTCGACCAGGGCCGGGAAATCGGCCACCGCGACTCCCTCGATCGCGACCACTCGGTCGCCGGGAAGCAGCCCGCCAGCGGCCGCGGGACCACCCGGGGTGACCCGACCGATGACCGCCGGCCGTACCGGCTCCCAGAAGCGGAACCCGAAGCCGCGCGCGAAAGTCGACGGCTCGGTCAATGCGCGCCGCACGTCCGGGTCTTCCACCGTCAGCGTGAAGCGTCGCTCGGCTCCCTCGGCGTCGCGCACGACGAACTCCGCCCGACCGTCGCCGCTCATCGCCTCGACGAGGCCGAGCACGACGTCGCCCCGCCCTTCGACGGCGCGGCCGCCAAAGGCGGTGATTTCGTCGCCGGAACGCAGGCCCGCCCTTGCCAGCAGCGAATCGGGCGTGACGTTGCCGACCACCGCGCGCACCTCGGGCGCGCCGGCGACCCAGAGCATGCCCCAGAGCACCAGGATTGCGAATGCGATGTTGAAGGCCGGGCCCGCGAGCAGCACCAGGATCCGCTGCCACGGCGGCTTGCGCGTGAAGGAGCGATGCAGCTCGGCGGAAGGCACCGGGCCTTCGCGTTCGTCGAGCAGCTTGACGTAGCCACCGAGTGGCAGCGCCGCGAACACGTATTCGGTGCGGTCAGCGCCGGCGACGCGCCTGAACAACGGCGTGCCGAAACCCACCGAGAAGCGCAGGACCTTGAACCCGAGCCGCCGAGCGACCCAGTAATGGCCGAACTCGTGCACGGTCACGAGCAGGCTGACGGCCACGAGAAACCACAACAGGTACCAGAACACGTTCAAACGTGGATCCCCCTAACGCCCGCCGCCGAGTTGGCGACAGACCTCGATCGCAACCCGGCGTGCCTCCGCGTCGGCGGCCAGCACGCGCTCGAGGTCGAGGGCCGGACCGGCCTCGACCGCTCTCATGACCCCTTCAATGACCTCGGGGATGCCGGGAAAGTTCAAGCGTCCCTCGAGAAAGGCCGCCACCGCCACCTCGTTGGCCGCGTTGGCGATCGCCGGCGCCAGACCCCCGGAGCGCGCGGCGTCCTGCGCCAGTGCGAGGCAGCGAAACCGCTGCAGGTCGGGCGCCTGGAACTCGAGTACTCCCGCCTTCACCAGATCGAGCGATTGTACACCGGACTCGCGCCGCTCCGGCCATGCCAGGGCGTGGGTGATCGGGGTTCGCATGTCCGGCGAACCGAGCTGCGCCAGCACCGAGCCGTCGATGTACTCGACCATCGAATGCACGATGCTCTGCCGGTGGACCACGACTTCGATCCGTGATTCGGGCAAGCCGAAAAGTATGCAGGCCTCGATCACCTCGAGGCCCTTGTTCATCAGCGTCGCCGAGTCGACCGAAATCTTGCGCCCCATGACCCATTTCGGGTGCGCGCAGGCCTGGTCGGGCGTCGCGCGGGCCACCGCCTCGGCACTCCAGTCGAGAAACGGACCGCCGGAGGCGGTCAACAGGATCCGCTTCACGCCTGGCGGGGGCTCGCCCGGCACCGCCGTGCGCGGCAGGCACTGGAAGATCGCATTGTGCTCGCTGTCGATCGGCAGCAGCGTCGCGCCGGCGGCGCGCGCCTCGGCGATCAGCAGCGGGCCGGACATCACCAGGGATTCCTTGTTGGCGATCATCAGGCGATGGCCGGCACGGGCCGCGGCCAGCGTCGAGCGCAGACCCGCGGCGCCGACGATGCCGGCCATCACGTACGGCGCCTCGGGCAGCCTGGCGATCGCCTCGAGACCGGCCTCCCCCGCCAGCACTCGGGTCGGCAGGCCGCCGGCGCGCAACTCGCGTTCGAGTTCGAGCGCCGCATCGGGCTCGGCCAGCGCCGCGTAGTCGGGGCGGAACTGCCGGCATTGCGCGGCCATCTTGGCGACGTTGCGCCGCGCACCGAGCGCCACCACGCGAAACTCGAGCGGGTGGCGCGCCAGCACGTCGAGCGTGTTGGCGCCGATCGTGCCAGTCGAGCCGAGCACCGCAACGCCGATCATGCCAGCACCTCGATCTGCAGCAGGCCGAGCAGCAGCAAAGGCGCGCCCGCCGTGACGCTGTCGATGCGGTCGAGGATGCCGCCGTGCCCCGGAAAAATACTGCCGCTGTCCTTCACGCCCGCGTGTCGCTTCAGCATGCTCTCGGTCAGGTCTCCGACCACCGAGAACGCCGCAGCGACGAGGCAGACCGGCACCATCGCGGCAGGCGGCACGCCGAACCACGCCGCGCCGGCGACGGCAACCAGGGCCGAGAGCGCGAGCCCGCTGAGCACGCCTTCCCAGGTCTTGCCGGGCGAGACGTTCGGCGCCAGCAGCACCCGGCCGAACGCACGGCCGGCGAAGAACGCGCCGGTGTCGGCCGCGACGATCAGCACGACCGTGAACAGCGTCAGCGCGGCGCCGATGCCGGGAGCGATCCGGATCTGCCCCAGCGCCACGCCGGCCGGCACCAGGGCCAGCACGCCGGCGATGCCGGCTGACCAGCCGTGCACCCGTTGCGGCGCGAGCGCGAGCCAGGCGAGTGCCACCAGCCACCAGGCCGCCGCCACCAGCAGGAACAGCCGCAGCGCCGCGGGATCGCGCGTCAGCTGCCACGACAGCGCGAGCAGCAGCCCGATGCCGAGTGCATAGGCCGTCCGCCCGGCGACGACGGGGGACGCCAGCAGCGCGGACCATTCCCAGGCTCCGCCGATCACCGCCACCGCCACCAGCGCGAGCGTCGCCCATTCCGGCAGGCCAAGCACCACGACGACCAGCACCGTCGCGAGCACGAGCGCCGTGAGCACGCGCGAACGCAGCCCGCCTGATGGCGTCATGGGCGATGGCCCGCCGGGCGCTGGCCGCGCACCAGGCCGAAGCGGCGCTGGCGCAGTTCGAAATCCGCCAGCGCCGTCTCGAGATCGGCGATGCCGAAGTCCGGCCACAGCACGTCGGTGAAGTGCAGCTCCGCGTAGGCAAGGTTCCAGAGCAGGAAATTGCTGATGCGGCGTTCGCCGCCAGTGCGGATGAACAGGTCGGGATCGGGCAGGCCGCCGAGCTGCAGCTCGGCCGCGAACGCCGCCTCGTCGATCGCCTCGGGACGCAGCGCCCCGCTCGCGACCTTGCGCGAGAGCCGCCGCGCGGCCTCGAGGATGTCCCAGTGCCCACCGTAGCTGACGGCGATCTGCAGCATCAGGCCGGGGTTCCCGGCGGTGCGCGCTTCGGCTTCGGCGACGCGTTGCTGCAGCCGCACGGAGAGGGCACGTCGATCGCCGATGATGCGCAGCCGCACGCCATTGGCGTGCAGCTCGTCGATCTTGCCATCGAGAGCCTCGAAGAACAGCGACATCAACGCCGCGACCTCGGTGTCGGGCCGGCGCCAGTTCTCGCTCGAGAACGCGAACAGGGTCAACGCCCGGACGTCGCGCTTCGCGAACTCGCGTATGCACATGCGCACCGGCTCGATGCCCGCCTTGTGGCCGGCGGAGCGCAGTTCGCCGCGGCCCTCGGCCCAGCGACCATTGCCGTCCATCACGATCGCGACGTGTTGAGGAAGTGCCAAGGTGGTCGGGCCTGACGGGACGGAACGTGGCGCGGCGCTATGGGAAAGGGAACGGCAGGCCTAGACCTGCATGATTTCCTTTTCCTTCGCCGCCAGCCCCTGGTCTATGTCCGCGACGTGCTTGTCGGTGAGCTTCTGGACCTCGTCGTGCACGCGCTTCTCGTCGTCCTGGCTGATCATCTTCTCCTTGAGCATGTCCTTGACGTCGGACAGCACGTCGCGACGCACGTTGCGGACCGCGATGCGCGCGTTCTCGGCGTCGGCACGGACGACCTTGGTGATGTCGCGGCGGCGCTCCTCCGTCAGCGGCGGCAGCGGCACGCGGATCACGGCTCCCGCGGTGTTCGGCGTCAGACCGAGCTCGGACTTGTAGATCGCCTTCTCCACCGACTGCACGGCGCTCTTGTCCCAAGGCGTGACAACCAGCGTGCGCGCATCCTCGACGGAGATGTTGGCGAGCTGCTGCAGCGGCGTGATGGTGCCGTAGTAGTCGACCTTGATGTTCTCGACGAGGCTCGGATGCGCACGGCCCGTGCGCAGCTTCTTGGCGTCGGCGTGGAACTGCTGGACGCACTTCGCCATGCGCTGGGTGGCGTCCTTCTTGAGATCGTCGAGCATGATCGGCCCTTCCCGGTCAGTTGTTCGTCACGATGGTGCCGACTTCCTCGCCGCGCGCGATGCGCAGCAGGTCACCGGCATTGTTCAGGTTGAACACCCGCAGCGGCAGGTTGTTGTCGCGGCACATGACGATCGCCGTGGCATCCATCACGTTCAGGCGGTCGTCGAGCACGCGATCGAAGTTCAGCTTCGGATAGTGCACCGCGGCCGGGTTCTTCACCGGATCGTCGGAATAGATGCCGCTGACCTTGGTGGCCTTCAGCAGCACTTCGGCGCCGATCTCGATCGCGCGCAGCGATGCCGCGGTGTCGGTGGTGAAGAACGGGTTGCCGGTGCCGGCTGCGAACAGCACGACGCGCCCCTTTTCGAGGTGGCGGATCGCGCGGCGCCGGATGTAGTCCTCGCAGACTTCGTTGATGCGGATCGCGGACATCACGCGCGCGTGGCAGCCGAGCCCCTCCAGCGCATCCTGCATCGCGAGGCAGTTCATCACCGTCGCGAGCATGCCCATCTGGTCGGCGGTGACGCGATCCATGCCGGCGCGGGCGAGGCCCGCGCCGCGGAAGATGTTGCCACCCCCGAGCACGACCGCGGCCTGCGTGCCCATGGCGAGCAGTTCCTGGATCTCGAGCGCGATGCGCCGCAGCATCAGCGGATCGATGCCGTAGTCCGACGCCCCCATCAGCGCCTCGCCGGAGAGCTTCACGAGCAGGCGTCGGTAGCGCGGGGGCTTCTCGTTCGTTCGCTGGTCGCTCATCCGCAGTCTCCCGGCATGCGCCGTGTTCGCGGGGTCGTGTCCGCGGATCCGCTTGAAGAAAACCCCGCCGGGGCGGGGTTTTCGGGAAGGGCCGGTCGGAGACTCATTTAGCTCCGCTGCCGCTGCTGGCCTTGACCTGGGCCATCACCTCGCCGACGAAATCATCCTGTTTCTTCTCGATGCCGGCACCGACCTCGAAGCGCTGGAAGCCGCGCACGGTGGCCTTGGCCGCCTTGAGCAGCTTCTCGACCGACTGGTCGGGGTCCTTGACGAACGGCTGGCCCAGCAGAGTGATTTCGCCGAGCGACTTGCGCAGCCGCCCCTCGACCATCTTGGCGACGATCTCGGCAGGCTTGCCCTCGCCCTTCGCCTTTTCGGTCTCGATCTCGCGCTCCTTGGCCATGACGTCGGCGGGAACCTCGTCGGTGGAGAGGTACCGCGGGCTTGCAGCCGCGACGTGCATCGCGAGATCGTGGGCCAGCGCGGCAACGCCGCCCTCGACCGCGACCAGCGCACCGATGCGGGTGCCATGACGATACGCTCCGAGTTGGCCGGTGGACTCCAGGAACACGCTGCGCCGGACGCTGATGTTCTCGCCGATCTTGGCCACCAGCGCACGACGCCGCTCGTCGATCGTCTCGCCGCTGGCGAGCTTGACCGACGAGAGCACGACGACGTCGCTGCAGCGGCTCTCGAGCGCCTTGCGGGCGACGTCGGCGGCAAAGGCCTGGAAATCGGCCTCGCGCGCCACGAAATCGGTCTCGCAATTGACCTCGACCATCGAGGCGCTACGCCCGTCGGCGGACTTCTCGACCGCGATGACGCCCTCGGCGGCCACGCGGGCCGCCTTCTTGTCCGCCTTGGCGAGCCCCTGCTTGCGCATCAGCTCGACCGCGGTTTCGATGTCGCCGTGCGTATCGACGAGCGCCTTCTTGCACTCCATCATGCCGGCGCCGGTGCGCTCACGGAGCTGCTTGACCAGGTCTGCGGAAATCGTCGACATGCGTCAGCCCCTGCGGCGGGGAGCCGGGCCGGAGGTGCGGCGGCGCGAGGCCGGCGCGGATGCCGAGGCCGTGGCCGAGACGCTGTCGGCGGCACCGACGGCGGCGGCTGCCGCTTCGGCGAGATCCGCAACCGGATCGTCCTCGACATCGACGTCCGGGGTGGCCGCAGGCGCGACCGCGACCGCACCAACGACGACCGGGCGCCGACGGGCGGCGGCGGCAGGCGCCGGACGCCGCGCACCACCGCGACCGGCGGGCTGCGGCGCATCGCGCCGCGGCGGACGACCGCGGGCCGACTTCGGACGCGGGTTGCCCTGCTCGTCGAGCTCGATGAACTCGTCATCGCTGACGGCGAGCTGCGGCACCGCCGTGCGCCCTTCGATGACCGCGTCGGCCATGCCGGTGGCGTAGAGCTGGATCGCCCGCATCGCATCGTCGTTGCCGGGGATCACGTAGTCGATGCCCTCGGGGTTGCAGTTCGTATCAACGACCGCGACGACCGGGATGCCGAGCTTGCGGGCTTCCAGGATAGCAATGCCCTCGTGACCTACGTCGATCACGAAGATCACGTCCGGCAGGGCTTCCATGTGCTTGATGCCGCCGAGGGAACGCTCGAGCTTCTCCATCTCGCGCCGCAGCATCGTGCCTTCCTTCTTGCCGCGACGCTCGAGGGTGCCGTTTTCCTTCATGTCGGTGAGGTCGGCGAGCCGCTTGATCGACTGCCGCACCGTCTTGAAGTTGGTCAGCATGCCGCCCAGCCAGCGCTGGTTCACCCACGGCATTTCGCAGCGCAGCGCCTCGCGCTGCACGGCTTCGCGGGCCGAGCGCTTGGTGCCGACGAACAGCACCCGCCCGCCGTCCGCAACGACGTTCTTGATGAAGCCCGCAGCTTCCACATAGAGCGGCTGCGTCTTCTCGAGATTGATGATGTGGATCTTGTTACGCTCGCCGAAGATGAATTCCGCCATCTTCGGGTTCCAGAAGCGGGTTTGATGTCCGAAATGGACACCCGCTTCCAGCATCTGTCGCATGGACACGCTGGCCATCAAAAGCTCCTTGTAGGGTTAAGCCTCCGCGCGTCTCGCCAGTCATCCCCGCCCTGCAAGCCTGTCCTGGAAAGAGGATCGGCCGGCCGGACCTGGACACCCAACTGACGATCTATGACGCGCGTGTGGGGTTGTTTGCCAAAAAAGGCCGCGCTTTATACCATGAACTTCCCGTACAAACAATGTCTTACGGGACCCACTCTCCGAGGCCTCCGCGCGCATGCTCGTCACGATCAAAACCCCTGAAGAACAACAGAAAATGCGCGAAGCCGGGCGCCTGGCCGCCGACGTGCTCGACCTGATCGGGGGACACGTCGTCCCCGGTGTCACCACCGAGGAACTGGACCAGATCTGCCACGACCACATCATCCAGGTGCAGAAAGCCGTGCCCGCCAACCTGAATTACCGCGGCTTCCCGAAGACCATCTGCGCCTCGGTGAACCACGTCGTCTGCCACGGCATCCCGAACGACAAGCGCCTGAAGGCCGGCGACATCATCAACATCGACGTCACGGTGATCCGCGACGGCTTCCACGGCGACACCAGCCGGATGTACGTCGTCGGCAAGCCGCCCGTGCAGGCCCAGCGCCTGATCGAGACCTGCTTCGAGGCGATGTGGCGCGGCATCGAACAGGTGCGCCCGGGAACCCATCTCGGGGATGTGGGGCATGCGGTCCAGGCCTATGCCGAGGAGCGCGGCTTCTCGATCGTTCGCGAGTACTGCGGCCATGGCATCGGCCGCGTCTATCACGAAGACCCGCAGGTGCTGCATTACGGCGAGCCCGGCACCGGGCTCGAACTGCGCGCCGGCATGACCTTCACCGTCGAGCCGATGATCAACGCCGGCAAGCGCTTCGTGCGGCTGCTGCCGGACGGCTGGACCGTCGTCACCAAGGATCATTCCCTGTCGGCGCAGTGGGAGCACACCGTGCTGGTAACGTCGACCGGCGTCGAGGTATTGACGCTCGGCGCGCAGTCGCGCGCCGCAGCGGCCACGCAGACCGCCCCGACCGCCGCCGGTACTGGCTGATGCCCCCGGGCGACGGCGACGCGTTGGCGCCAGGGCCGGTGGAGTCCGGCGGCGACTTCTCGTGGCCGCTGGTCGACCTTCTGCCGGCTCGCCTCACCGAGGAAGGGCACGCGGCCACGACCTACGCGGCCGTACTGCGCGAAGGCCAGGCCGATTTGAAGGCGAGGTTCCTCGCCGAGGAACCGGTCGAGACCCTGGTGCATGCGCGCGCGCGTCTGCTCGACGCCGTGCTCTGCGAGGTGTGGAGATCGCGCCTCACCATCCATGCCGACGAATGGTCGCTGGTGGCCGTCGGTGGCTACGGCCGCGGCGAACTGCACCCCTGCTCCGACGTCGACCTGCTCGTGCTGGTGCCGGCGCCGCTCGACGCGGCGGGCCTGGGCGCCCTCGAACACCTCGTCACTTTCCTGTGGGACATCGGGCTCGAGGTCGGACACAGCGTCCGTACGGTCGCCGAATGCGCGCAGGAGAGCGCCGCCGACGTCAGCGTGATGACCACGCTGATCGAGGCGCGCCGCCTCGCCGGCGACGCCATGCTCTACGCAGCGATGCGCGCCGCGCTGTCGCCGGACCGTATCTGGCCGGTCGAGGATTTTTTCCGCGCCAAGGTGAAGGAACAGGCCGAGCGCCACCTGAAGGCGAACGACACGGCCTACAACCTCGAACCGAACGTCAAGACCGGCCCGGGCGGGCTGCGCGACATCCAGACCATCGCCTGGGTCGCCAAGCGCCACTTCGGCGCCAACACGCTCGACGAACTCGCCACCCGGGGTTTCCTGACGCCGTCGGAGCTGCGCCGCCTCAAGGGCGCGCAATCGTTCCTCTGGAAGGTGCGCTTCGGCCTGCACGTCGCGACCGGGCGGCGCGAAGACCGCCTGCTGTTCGACCATCAGGCGAGGCTCGCCAGGGCCTTCGGCTACGAGGACGCCTCGTTCACGCTCGCGGTCGAGCAGCTGATGCAGCGCTACTACCGCACCGTGATGGACGTCAGCCTGCTGAACGAGCTGCTGCTGCAGCTGTTCCGCGAAAAGATCCTCGACGAGAGCTCGCCGCCACGCCCCCTGAACCCGCGCTTCCAGGTGCGCGACGACTACCTCGAGGCGGTCAACGACGAAGTGTTCGCGCGCTCCCCGCATGCGCTGCTCGAGGTGTTCGCGCTGCTGCAGCAGAACGCCGAGATCCGCGGCGTGCGCGCCTCGACGATCCGCGCGATCGGCCGCCACCTGTGGCTGATCGACGAGGAGTTCCGCCAGAATCCGCGCAACCATCGCCTGTTCCTCGAGATCCTGCGCGCGCCCGCAGGCGTCACGCACGAGCTGCGGCGCATGAATACCTACGGCGTGCTGGGCCGCTACATCCCGTCCTTCGGCCGCATCGTCGGGCGGATGCAGTACGACCTGTTCCACGCCTACACGGTCGATGCGCACACGCTGTTCGTCGTCAGCAACCTGCGGCGCCTGGCGATCCCGCGTTTCGACCACGAGCTGCCGAACCTGTCGCGGATCATGCAGTCGCTGCCGCGACAGGAAGTGGCCTACCTCGCGGCGCTGTTCCACGACATCGCCAAGGGCCGCGGCGGCGACCATTCGGAACTCGGCGCGGTCGATGCCGAGGCGTTCTGCCTCGAGCAGGGCCTGACGCGCTACGACGCGCGACTGGTGGCCTGGCTGGTCAAGAATCACCTGCAGCTGTCGATCACGGCGCAGAAGCAGGACATCTCCGACCCGCGCGTCATCAGCGCCTTCGCACAGCGCGTCGGTGACGAGACGCACCTCGACTATCTCTACGTGCTGACGGTCGCCGACGTGCGCGGCACCAACCCGAAGTTGTGGAATTCCTGGAAGTCTTCGCTGTTCCACGAGTTCTACGAGCGCGTGAAGCGCGCGTTGCGGCGCGGCCTGGAGAGCCCGATCGACCAGGACGAGCTGAAGCTCGAGACCCAGCAGGCGGCGCGCGGCCTGCTGCTCGCCCTCGGCGTCGCCCACGGTGCGATCGACAGCGTCTGGTCGAAGTTGTCCGATGCCTACTTCCTCCGGCACACCCCCGAGGAAGTGGCCTGGCATACCCGCGTGCTGGCCGGGCGGCCGGGCGATGCCGACGAGCCGGTGGTGTCGCTGCAGGTCGAGAACGACCGTGGCACCACGGCGATCATGACCTACGCACCACACCGCCATCACGGCTTCGCGCGCAGCACCGCGGTGCTCGAACAGCTCGGCCTGACGATCGTCGATGCGCGCATCACGCCGACGCAGGACGGCAACAGCCTCGACCTCTACCACGTGCTCGAGGACGACGGCTCGGGGATCGACGACGTCGAGCGCCGCCGCGAGATCGAATTCGCGCTCGCCCGCTCGCTGCAGACCCCAAAGGAGACACAACTGGGGGTTTCGCGGCGCGCGCCGCGGCAGGTGCGGATGTTCAACACCACGACGCAGATCCACGTCAGCGTCGACGAGCGCAACAACCGCTCCGTGCTCGAGCTGGTCGCCGGCGATCGCCCTGGCCTGCTCTGCGACATCGGCAAGGTGATGATGGACGAGCGCATCGAGCTGCTGGCGGCGAAGATCATGACCGTCGGCGAGCGCGCGGAAGACGTCTTCTACGTCACCGATCGCGACAACCGGCCGCTCGACGCTGCCACCGCCGAACGCCTGGTCGCGCGGCTGACGGAGGCGCTCGATCGTCGGCGCGCCGCCTGAGGCACGCGGCGCGGTAGACTGCCAGCCCCTTTCGCCTTGCCTGCACGGCGCGCCGGCGCGTGCGACGAGCCTCTCGAGCCCACCCACTTCAGGCCACGATGAGCCGCCACGACCTCCTGCAACCCTACCCGTTCGAACGCCTGGCGCGCCTGAAGGCCGGGGTGACGCCGCCCGCCGGCCTGCGTCACGTCGCGATGGCGATCGGCGAGCCGCAGCACGCGGCGCCCCCGTTCGTGCTCGAGGCGCTGCGCGCCAACTTGCACAAGGTAGGCAGCTATCCGGCCACGATCGGCCTGCCCGAGCTGCGCGGCGCCTGTGCGCGCTGGCTGGAGCGGCGCTTCGGGCTCGGCGACGGCGCCGTGGACGCCGCTTCGATGGTGCTGCCGGTGAACGGCACGCGCGAGGCGCTGTTCGCGTTTGCGCAGGCCATGGTCGACCCGCAAGCCGAGGCCGCTCCGACGGTCGTGATGCCGAACCCGTTCTACCAGATCTACGAAGGCGCGGCCCTGCTCGCCGGCGCCGAGCCGGTGTTCGCGCCGGCAACCGCGCGCACCGCCTGGCTGCCGGACCTCGACGCCGTGCCCGAGGCCGCATGGCGGCGCTGCCAGCTGCTCTATCTCTGCAGTCCCGGCAACCCGACCGGCGCGGTGATGGACATCGGCTTCCTGAGCCGCGTGCTCGAACTGGCGGACCGGCATGACTTCGTGATCGCCTCGGACGAGTGCTATTCAGAGCTCTATGCCGACGAGGCCGCGCCACCGCCATCGCTGCTGAGCGCGGCGCGCGCCGCTGGCCGCACGCGCTTCGAGCGCTGCGTCGTGTTCCACAGTCTCTCCAAGCGCTCCAACCTGCCCGGCCTGCGCAGCGGCTTCGTCGCCGGCGACCCGGCGCTGCTGTCGCGCTTCCTGCTTTATCGCACCTACCACGGTTCGGCCATGTCGGTACCGACCCAGCTCGCGAGCGTCGCGGCCTGGGAAGACGACGCGCATGCGGCCGCGAACCGCGATCTGTACCGCGCCAAGTACGCCGGCGTGCTGCCGGTGCTCGCGCCGGTGCTGCAGCTCGAGCGCCCCGCCGGCGCGTTCTACCTCTGGGCAGACGTCGGCGGCGACGACGAGCGCTTCACCCGCCAGCTGTTCGCCGCCAAGAACCTGACCCTGCTGCCCGGCAGCTATCTCGCGCGCGCGGTGGACGGCTTCAACCCCGGCCGCGGCCGCGTGCGCATTTCCCTGGTGGCCGGCGTCGACGAATGCGTCGAAGCCGCCCACCGCCTCCGTGACTTCATCCAAGGACGTTGACGATGACCCAGGCAGACACGACCGGACTCCAGACCCTGATCGAAGCGGCGTTCGAGCAACGCGCGCAGATCACCCCCAAGAGCGTCTCGCGCGAACTGCGGCTCGCGCTGGACGAATGCCTGGACCTGCTCGATTCCGGCCGGGCCCGCGTCGCCCAGAAGGTCGATGGACGCTGGGAGGTCAACGAATGGCTCAAGAAGGCCGTGCTGCTCTATTTCCGCACCCACGACAACCAGCTGATCGACGCCGGATACACGAATTTCTTCGACAAGGTGCCGCTGAAGTACGCCGGCCGCGACGCGGCCTCGATCCGCGCCTCCGGCACGCGCGTCGTGCCCGCTGCAGTCGTGCGCAAGGGTTCGTACATCGGCCCTGACGTAGTGCTGATGCCCTCCTTCGTCAACATCGGGGCCTACGTCGATTCGGGCACGATGGTCGACACCTGGGCCACGGTCGGTTCCTGCGCACAGATCGGCCGCAACGTGCACCTCTCGGGCGGCGTCGGCATCGGCGGCGTGCTCGAGCCGCTGCAG
>Ga0163144_10018535_pt1 | contig 14069 bp, 14 predicted proteins | sample OliLak19BULKMAT1_FD_123175 | JGI IMG/M metagenome (GOLD analysis project Ga0163144, IMG submission 123175) | Freshwater microbial mat bacterial communities from Lake Vanda, McMurdo Dry Valleys, Antarctica - Oligotrophic Lake LV.19.BULKMAT1 | ecosystem: Environmental > Aquatic > Freshwater >... | reverse complement strand
GGTGGGACAGGTGCTCGCCCTGCGCGGAGGGTATCGCGAGGCGTCGGAAGAATTCGGCCGCGCGCTGGCCCTGCAGCCGGATCTCGCTGCGGCAGTGATGAACCAGGCGATTGTCCTCCAGCAATTGGGCGACCGCCGCGGCGCCCTCCAGCGCTACCGGGATTTTCTCAAGCTGGCGCCCGGATCTCCGCAGTCCGCGGGGGTGGAAGCGCTCGTGGCCACGCTCGACCGCGAGCTGAATCCGGTGCCGCTCGTCGTGGCGGTTGCCACCAATCCTCCCGCGCCGACGGTGGTTCGCACCGCGTCGCCGCCCGCAGCGGTTGCGGTCCAGATGAAACCTCCGACCGTCGTTCCCAAACCGCCGGTCGCAACAAATCCTCCCGCAGTCGTCGTCAAGCCGTCACTCGCCAGTAACGTGGTCGCGCAGGTGCCCGCGAAACCCGCCGTTGACACGAACATCGCGCCGATCGTTCCCGCAGCTCCGCTCACGACCGTCACGCTCGAAGATGAGGCTCCGATCAAGGCCGCTGTCGACGGACCGCGTCGGTCGACCGGCTCCGAGATCGTGGCGAAGCCGACGCTGTTGCCAAATGAGCCGAACCTTTCCGGCCTGACCAATCCCACTGCGAAGACCACGGCCAGCGCGGAGGATCGCTCCAAAAATTCCGGGTTCCTGAAGAAGTTGAATCCGACCACGTGGTTCTCCGGGAAGGACAAGGCCCCAAAACAAACTGCGTCGGCCAAACTCCCGCCGCCAACGATCACCGCCCCGCCGGTGACCAACGCTCCGGTGCCCGCTCCGGTCTACGTTCCTCCTCCAAAACCCACCTATCCGCGCTACGCCTACCCGGTCCGCACGGCGCCCAGCGCCGGAAACCGCGAGGAAGCGGAGAAGGTCTTCGCAGCCGCCGTGGTGGAACATCGCGCCGGCCGGGAGGTCACCGCGGCGGCCGGTTACCGACAGGCCCTGCTGCTGGATCCGTCCTACTTCGAAGCCTACTACAACCTTTCCCTCACCCTCGCAGGAACGCCGTCTGGAGCCGACGCGTTGAAGCAGGCCGAGACGGCCGTGGTGCTTTATCCCCAATCCTCCGCCGCGCGGCTGCACTTCGCCCTGCTGTTGGACCGTGCCGGCTATGCGACGGATGCCGCCGCCGAGCTGGAGAAGATTGTCGCGGCCGAACCGGCCAACACGAACGCCCATCTTTCGCTGGGCAACATCCTCGTCCAACGCCTCGCGGAGCCGGCCAAGGCGCGCGTGCATTACCTCAAGGTGCTGGAGCTCGATCCGAAAAACTCGCAGGCCAATGCCATCCGCTTCTGGCTGGCCACGCCGCCGATGTGACATTCGGTCGTGGCGGTGGCGAGCCAGTTGCCAAGCGGCCTCCGTCCCTCCAGGCTCGCCCCGGTTCAAGGACCGGCATGCAGTGGGATCCGGAATGGGTCCAGGTGCACATGAATCATTCCCACGCGCTGTGGCCGGCCCTCTAATCATCCTGTGCCCATCGCCAACAAACGCACCCGCATCGTAGCCACCCTTGGACCCGCCAGCGATTCCCCGGCCACGCTCAAGGCCCTCATCGCCGCCGGCCTCAACGTGGTCCGCATCAATTTCTCCCACGCGAAATACGACATCATCTCCCGGAACATCCGGATGATCCGCGAGATCAGCGAGGATCTCGGCACGCCCGTCGGCATCCTCGGCGACCTCCGGGGCCCGCGGATCCGTGTCGGCGAGATGACCAACGGTGCCATCGAGCTCAAGACCGGCGACGATATCATCCTGACGCCCCAGTCGATCCTCGGCACCCCCGGGCGGATCGGGGTCTCATTCCCGAAACTGGCCGGCGACGTCGAAGAGGGGACGCTCCTGCTGCTCGACGACGGCAATCTCGTGCTGGAAGTCCGCGACCGCATGGCCGGAGACGAACTGCGCTGCCGCATCGTCCAAGGCGGATCCCTCTCGAACAATCGCGGCATCAACATCCCCGGCCGCCGTGTCAGCCTGCCGTCGTTGACCGAGAAGGATCTGGCCGACGTCGACTTCATCGTGAAGGAGAAGTTCGACTTCGTGGCGCTCTCGTTCGTGCAGACGGCCGACGACGTGCGCGGGCTCAAGAGCCATCTCCGGGCCCTCGGCGCGGATATCCCGGTCATCGCCAAGATCGAGAAGAAGAGCGCCCTCGACGACATCGAGGCCATCGTCCAGGAATCCTACGGGGTCATGGTCGCGCGCGGGGACCTCGCGCTGGAGATGAGCCTTCCGGAAGTGCCCATCGCCCAGAAGAAGATCATCAACGCCTGCCGCACCACGGCCACCCCCGTCATCACCGCGACGCAGATGCTCGAATCGATGACGCACAACCACAAGCCGACCCGCGCCGAGGTCACCGACGTGGCTAACGCCATCCTCGACGGCACCGACGCCATCATGCTCTCCGGCGAATCCGCCATCGGCAAATACCCCGTCGAAGCCGTGGCCACCATGTCCGCCATCGCCCGCCGCACCGAGGACGCGCTGGACGCGGGCGAGCTCGGCCAGTTGACCGCGCCCGAACAGGTCGATTCGCTCCGCAGCTCCGTCGGCCAGGCCAACCGCGACATTTCCCGCCGCATGAAATGCGCGGCAATGGTCGTCTACACCCTGTCCGGCGCCACCGCCCGCTGGGTTCTCAGCCACCGTCCGGAAACCCCCGTGCTCGCATTGTGCCCGACGAACGCCATCCGCCGCCGGCTCACGCTTTCGTGGGGCGCCCGCTCACGCCTCGTTCCTGCCGTGGAGACGCTCCGCGAGATGCGCCAGGCCGCCCTCGAAGCCGTCGTGGCCGAAGGTTTGGCCAAGGCCGGCGACCTCGTCACCATCTCCGCCGGCCAGCCCTTCGGCGAACCCGACAACACCAACCTGCTGATGATCGAGCGGGTGCCCTGAGCCCGACTCATGAAGTTGAAGGACGCGCCCCGAAGCGTCCTCGGCAAGGTAGGGCAGCGCATCTTGCCTGCCCACGCCGCTGCGGACGTGGAATCAAACAGTGCGGGCAGATAAGCGCGCCCTCCGATCCGGGAACCGGTGTCAGCACGGGGCAGGCTGGAAGCCCGCCCTACCCTCTGCTGTCTGAGTCCGGAGACGGTAATCCCATTTGCCTGAAGCGGCGTCCGGTCGTTAGCGTCCCAACACAGCCCGTCACCACCACTATGAAAACCGCAGCCTTCGCCTCCGCCCTTGTCCTCGCTTGCATCCTGTCGCCCGTCTCCAGCCCGGCGGCCGACGCCCCCATGCCGCTCCGTGCGTTGCTGCTCACCGGCGGCTGCTGCCACGACTACGCCAAGCAGAAGGACATCCTCAAGGCCGGCCTCGAAGCCAGGGCCAACATCGTCGTCGACCAGATCCATACCGACGACAAGAGCACCAAGCCGCCGCTGGCCCATTTCGGCAATGCCGACTACGCCAAGGGCTATGACATCGTCATCCACGACGAGTGCGCCGCCGACCTCAACGACCCGGTGAAGATCCAGGCCGTTCTTGCGCCGCACAAGGGGGGCATCCCCGGCGTGAACCTCCACTGCGCCGTGCACAGCTACCGCATCGGAAGTCCCGGCCAGGCCACCGAGCCCGGTTCCGAGCGCGCCGGATGGTTCGACTACCTCGGCATCCAGAGCAGCGGCCACGGCCCGCAGCAGCCCATCTCGATCAAGCATGTCGACAAGACCCATCCCGTGACCAAAGGGATGGAGGATTGGATGACGATCAACGAGGAGCTCTACAACAACGTCAGGATCCGCGACACCGCCACGCCGCTGGCGCGCGGCACCCAGCTCCTCAAGCAGAAGGAAGGTCCGGACAAGGCGACGGAATACGTCGTCACCTGGGTCAATCAGTATCAGGGCAAGACCCGCGTCTTCACCACCACCATCGGCCACAACAACAACACGGTCGCCGATGCCAAGTATCTCGACCTCGTGACCCGCGGCGTCCTCTGGGCCACCGACAAGCTCGACGCCGAAGGCAAAGCCAAGCCCGGCTACGGCCCCAAGCAGGCGGCGAAGTAGGCGGCGGTCTGGGGTCCCATCTGGTTCAGGAAAGCTCGAGCATTCTACCTCCACACCATGGGCAACATCTCATTTGAGCTTCAAGACCAGCTCACACCTATTCTCCGGGCCGGTGACCTTATGCAATGCGAGTGTATCGTGTCAGCGCGACTTGCCGCTCTCCCGCGTTCCCCGTTCCACATCATTCTCGACCTGCCCATCACCACAGATCCAGAGGTTCTTGCTGCTGGTTTCGATGAATTTTTTCAGCAGCAAGGCGCACGCTTCAAGTTAGAGGCGGCCTACACTGAGATGAACGGATTCGACTTCAACACCGCCCTTTGGTTTTGCCAGCCGTTCGCCTACCAGAAATATGGCGGCCTAGATGATTTCGATTGGCTCTCCGATTGGCAATCTGATGGAGCGGGTGATTTTGTGGTTCATGGACTTGAGCAATTGCAGGCGGTTTACGCGAGTGAGGCGTTTGGTGATGAACGCTTCGACGATGCTTGCTCTGTCACTACGCTTCTAGTTGTCATTCGATTTCAGGATTTGATTCGGAGGGCCGCACCTCACATGCAGGGGTTGCGTTTTCCACTGCTTGCGACAGCGCACGGTTACGATTTCATCTATGAGGTTCGACGAGACGCTAACCATCCGCCAAAGAAAACGTCGGCGAGTGGTCGCGCCGCAAGCAGTGCGCCCCGTTGCCACCGCCGCTGAGCTTGGGTCGCTGGGCGTTTCCGGCCGCTAACACCAATCCGATCCATACAACAGGAAAACATCGGTCACATGAAAACATCCGAGAAGAAGAAGCTCATCACCATTAATCTCGCGGTCTGGGCGGATGCGATTCTTACGCACCCCTTGATCCAGATGCTCCCCACCGGCTCGGGCAGTCCTGGGAAGATATTCGAGTTACTCGTTCCGATCTTCTTCATGGCGCTCGCGGGTGTGTCCACGTATCTGCTGAGCGCGGGGATTGGAAAGCCGAAGGACGATTGAACACCAAAAGCCAATTTGGGCCCGTGCCATTCAGCGACACCGTATCCAGTAGCCGTGGTGAACGATCTCCCAGCGCCGGAGGCGCGGCAGAAAGTAGCCCCGGGCGTGAGCCCGGGGTGGCAAGAGACGAAGGATAGAGCCCCGGAGGGGCGGCAGAACTTCGGGCTCTCGTTGCGGCCGTCGAACACTTCTGTCGCCCCTCCGGGGCTTGGCTTTTCCCGACATCCCAACCCACAGCTCCCGCTGTGGGCTACTTTCTACCGCTGCTCCGCAGCTGCTCCACCAACCGGCCACGCCTTGTCCCTGAATGGCACGAGACTCAATGACCATCCGGGTCCGTGAACGGCGGCGGGCCGTAGCGGTTGCAGTCAATTGCGCCAGTGACCTCTGTCACCGAATCTGTGTTGCTCTCCGAATCATGAAGACGTTGTTGTTGTTTCCCGTCCTCGCCGGACTGCTGGCGCAGATAAATGTTGCCGGAGCCGAGGCCAAACCCAGGCCGCTCGGACGACCTCCGATGGATCTGGGGCCGGCGGTGTCGTTCATATTCAACAACGCCCCGACCAATCGTCCATTGGGCGCGCCGGACGAACGGCTCGTGCTCAAGGCGCTCAGCATCCGCCTCGGGACCAACGCGGGCGTCGCCTTCGACACGGAGCTGCTGCGCTACACGGCGGGATGGACCGGCGGGTTCATCGACGTGCGGAAGAGTTCCATCGTTGCCAGCGCCCAGGGCAGCAGCCCGGTGTTTCCCATCGGCAAGAAGGCCTTCAACACATCGCCGTCCAAGGAACGTCCGGCTGGTGCCAGGTTCAAAGGCCATTACCTCCACGGCGACAAGGTCGTGTTGTCCTACTCCATTGGTGGCGCGGACATCCTCGACCTCCCGGGAACTGAAGTGGCCGACGGAGCCACGGCGTTCACCCGGACGATGCTGATTGGAAAATCTTCCACGCCCTTGGAGCTGTTCGTCTCCGAGAACTCCTAGGCCAGGCTGATCATTTCGTCCGGCAAGGCGGGGATCGAAACCGACGGTGCCGGTCGCACGGTTCTCAAGGTTCCCCAGCACGACGAGCCCGTCCTGCTGAAGCTCGCCCTTGGCGGCGAGGCCTTAGCCATCACGCCACCAGTCAATCCGGAACAATTCACCAAGGGCGGCCCGGCCCGCTGGACCGCGCCCGTCACGACGCAGGGCAAGCTCGGGACCGAGCCGGGTGCCTACGTCGTCGACACGCTCGCCCTGCCGGAGAGCAATCCGTGGAACTCGTGGATGCGGATCTCCGCCGTGGACTTCTTCAATGACGGCCGCTGCGCCGTGTCCACCTTGAGCGGCGATGTCTGGATCGTTTCCGGCATCGACGCGGGTTTGCAGAAGCTGGTTTGGAAACGTTTCGCCACCGGGCTCTACGAACCGCTCGGGCTCAAGATCGTGCACGACACCGTCCACGTCCTCGGGCGCGACCGCATCACGCGCCTGCGCGACCTGAACGGGGACGGCGAGGCGGACTTCTACGAGTCCTTCAACAGCGACCTCGACGTCTACCCGACCTACCACGCCTTCGTCTTCGACCTGCACGCGGACACCGCGGGCAACTTCTACTTCGTGGCCGACGGCAACATGGTCGATCCTTATCTGCCGAACCACGGCAGCGTGCTGAAGGTGTCAGCCGACGGTTCCAAGATGGAGGAATTTGCCCGTGGTTTCCGCGCGGCGAATGGCATGAGCGTTGGGCCGAACAACGAGATCACCTGCTCCGACAACCAAGGCCATTGGACTCCCTCCAGCAAGATCAGCTGGGTCGAACGCGGTGGTTACTACGGCTACGGCGGCGACCCGCGCCAGCCGAAGTTCGCCGCTTTCGACAAGGAGCGTCACCTCGAGCAATACGACCCGCCGCTCTGCTGGATTCCGATGAACGCCGACAACTCCAGTGGCTCGCAGATATGGGTGACGAGCGACCAATGGGGCCTGCCGCGCGGCTCGCTCCTGCACACGTCCTACGGCAAATGCACGCTCTTCTCCGTGATGTATGAGGACGTGGCCGGACAGAAGCAGGGCGGCGTCTGGCAGTTCCCGCTGAAGTTCAACTCGGGCATCATGCGCGGTCGCTTCAACCCGCGCGACGGACAGCTCTACGTCGCCGGTTTGAAGGGCTGGCAGACCGTCGCCCGCGAGGACGGCGCGTTGCAGCGCGTGCGTTACACCGGCAAACCGCTTCAGCAGCCCGTCGCGCTGCATGTCCGCCCGAACGGCGTCGAGATCACCTTCGGCACGCCATTGAACCGGGCATTGGCCGGCGACGTGGCGAATTACGGCGTGGCGCAATGGAACTACCTCCGCACCTCGACCTACGGCTCGGACTCCTGGTCCGTGGCCGATCCGAAGAAGAAGGGTGAAGACGAAGTGGCCGTGAAGTCCGCCAAACTTTCTGCCGACGGCAAAACCGTCTTCCTCGAAACCCAGCCGCTCCAACCGGTGATGCAGATGCGGGTGAAATACTCCCTCGAAACCGCCGCCGGTGCTCCGTTGAGCCAGGAGATTTTCAATACGATCAACCGGTTGAAGTGAGCCGCCTCAGCCAGATTCGTGCAGTTGCATGACGGGCCGCGAAGCGGCCTCGGCAAGGTAGGGCAGTGCATCTTGCCTGCCCACGGCGCATCCGGCTTGAAATCAAACAGTGCGGGCGGACCAGAGGGTTGGACGAAAAACGGAACCCTTGTCGGCTCGGGGCAGGCTGGAAGCCCGCCCTACCTTCCGTTGCATGAGTCCTCCTCAGCAGAGTGTGACGCCTTCGATGGTCAGGAGGCGACGCTTCCAGTCGAGCCCTCCGGAGAACCCGCCGAGCTTCCCGCCGCCAGCCAGGACACGGTGGCAGGGGATCAGCAGGGGAATGGGATTGGCCCCGCAGGCCTGGCCCACGGCCTGGGCACCGCGCGGCCTGTTCACGGCGGCCGCGATCTCGCCGTAGCTCCGCGTTTGCCCAAGCGGGATGCGCCGCAGCTCGCGCCAGACCCCTTGTTGGAAGTCCGTTCCAGCCGGAACAAGCGGCGGCAATTCCTTGGGCTCCTTTCCCGCCAGCATCGCCTTCACCGCGGCGCCAGTGTGCTTGTGCCATGCGGCCACGGTCTTCGGCACGGCGGAGGAAACGGACTCCAGCTTCTCGAAAGGAAAGTTTAGGCCCGCCAAGCCAGCATCGGAATACTGCGCGACAAAGAGACCGTGATCCGTGGAAACCGGCAGCGCATAAGGATGGTCCAATGCGCTCATCTTTCGCGTCCGCCTCCGGTGAGGTGGAACAATCCGCCGATGATACCCACGACGACCACGCCGGCGACGAGGATCAGTGACAGGCTCATGGGATCTTTCCGCGATCAGCGTTTCATGGCCATGGCTATGATGCCCCACAGCGCGAGGATAAAGATGATGGCGACGGCGATGAAGCGATTGCGCGCGACACGTTTCTCGATCTTCAACGGCCGCATGCCCTGGATCTGCCCGGCCGCCAGCAGCGAGATCAGTTTGGGATTGGCGGACGGTTTGCCGGTGAACTGTTCCTTCAACTGACGCCACAGGCCCGGCAGGTCGAATTTGCGGATGCCGAACTCGTTGTAGACGCCCGGTTCCTTCGTCGCGGTCGGGGTGGCGGGCGGTTCCCAGCGGGGCGCCTGTCCGCGCATCGGATCCGCTGGGGCCGAGCCCGCGGCGGAATGGGGTATCGGCCCCATCGGCCGGGCGGTGGAACGCATCCTCCCCCAGCTGGGTGCAACGTCGTCCGCAGGCAAAGGGGCGGGAGCGGGTTTCGCTGTGGACGCGTCCTCGTTCAGGCGACGGATCTTCTCCTCCAGTTCGGAGATTTCGCGGTTCAATTCCCTCGCCCTGTCGGAAATCGGATCGGCTTTGCGCTTGAACAACCCCATGTCGACAACGGTGGGATCACGGCTTCCGCAGAAGGAGGATCAGGACGATGGCGAACGCCAGGACCACCAGCGGCCAGGTGAAGGCCAGGCCGATACGGCCCAGTTCAAGGAAACTGCAGGCGCCGAAAGGCAGTCCGCTTTGTCCGCCCGAAGTCGTGCCGTCGGGTCCGGTGGATTTCGCCTTGTCGCCGGCGAGGACGGGGAACTTCAGCCGCGCCCCGTTCCACTCCATGCGCGCGCTTTCGATGATCGTCAGGCCGCGGGTGAGTTCGGCGTTGTAGTTCTCACGGGTCCAATCCGTCTCGCGGATGCTCTGGACCTTGGAGAGGGCCTCGCGAAATTCCTGCAATGTCCGCGCCATCTGCTCGGCGTCGCGGCGATGGGCGAACTCGGCTTCCTCGAGGAGTCCAATTCCCCTTACGAGCTGCTGCTCGGTCTCCGTGCGACCCTGCTGGAACTCGTTCTGTCGCCGGCGCAACTCCTCGAGTTGGGTGCGTTCGCGTTCGAGGTCGTCCTGGGCACGTTTGAGCTCGGATAGCTTGGACTGGGCTTCCGACATCCTGGCCTCCACTTCCTCGCGGCTCGGCGCACGGTTGGCCGTGGCCCGGCCGATGGGCATGGAACCACTCGTGCCGGCCGAAGATACGGAGGTGCCGCCGGACTGGTAATCGCGGTCGACGAACTCCGCGGGATCGAACTCAGAAGCCATTGGGCGAGTTACTCACGACCTCCGGATCAAGTAAAGGGGCTGCTCCACGGGGTTGTTCACCGGGTCGAGAACCGGGTTATGGGCGTGCAAACGACCACCTGATGGGTGGGATTAGGCTTGCGACAGGGCCCTCTGAATCGCTATAGGCCTTCCGATTGATAGCATATTGGCGCTCGATGTTTAATGGCTTTTTGAACCAGTCTAGTCCGGGGAGGACCGTTTGAACCGGCCCTACCAACCCCGGGGCAACCCCCAAAACTACGGGCCACGGATCAACGGAAAGATCCGTGCGAAGGAAGTCCGCGTCGTCGGCGACGAGGGCAAACAGCTCGGCGTGATGCAGCTGGGCGACGCCCTGACAGCCGCCCGCCAGGCGGGCGTGGACCTCGTCGAGATCGCGCCCAACGCCGTTCCTCCCGTTTGCCGCCTGGTCGACTACGGCAAATACAAATACGAGCAGAACAAGAAGGAGAAGGAGTCCAAGAAGCACCAGGCCGCCAACGTGGTGAAGGAAGTCCAGCTCACCCCCCGCATTGATCCGCACGATCTCTCGATCAAGGTGGCCCATGCCGTCGACTTCATGTGCGAAGACATGAAGGTCAAGGTGGCCCTCAAGTTCAAGGGCCGTGAAATGGCCCACAAGGAATTCGGCTTCGAGGTCATCAAGAAGTTCATCGAGGACACGAAACCCTGGGGCCATCCGGACAACGAACCCCGTCTCAACGGCCGCACCATCGTTTTGATGATGAGCCCCCTTCCGAAGAACAAGCGCGCCAAACATCCTCGCGCCGATTCCTCCGGTCGTGTGGCTGAAAACCCGAATCCTCCCAAGCCGCCCGTCATAGAAACGGATGACGACGATGATGACGAGGCTGAAGAGCCCTCGGCCAGCGCCGCGACTCCGCCGGCGGCTTGAGCCAACCCGACAACTGATTTCGCACGAAGCCCGGTCACACGACCGGGCTTCTTCGTTTCCGGATGTCCTGCCGGAAACCTACTTGCTGCCTGGCTTGATGGCAGGGGTCCCCGAGAGATCGGGGGGAAGATTGTCCGCCCCGAATGTCTCCACCTTCAAAGCCAGCAGGCTGAGAGTCGGAACGCCCAGTGGGGCGACTCCGTTGGAACGGTCCACCACCATCCCCACACCGGCCACGATTCCGCCGTGGTCACGCACGATGGCCATGGTCTCCTTCGCACGGCCGCCTTGCGTGACCACGTCCTCGACGACGAGAAGTTTTTCTCCCGGCGCGATCTTGAAGTTGCGCCGAAGGACTAGATTGCCCTCCTCCTTCTCCGCGAAAATGAAGCGCAGCCCGAGTTGACGGGCGACCTCCTGCCCGATCACAAGGCCACCCATGGCGGGAGCGATCACTGTCGTGGCCCCGAGATGGCGAAGCTTCGCGGCGAGCGCTGCGCCGAGCTTCTCCACATCCGGCATCTGCTGAAGTGCCAGGGCGCATTGGAAGAACTGCCGGCTGTGCAGTCCGCTGCGGAGGACGAAATGGCCTTCCAGCAGGGCGCCGGATTTCCGGAAGATCTGGATCACGTCGGCGTCATTCATGGCGGGAGTCTTCGCGGCGGCCGTCCGCGAGGCAAGTCCCGCCAAATCGGCCCCGGGAGAATCAGGTTTTCAGTTTGCATTCCCGGTTGCGCCGGTAAGTTCCGCCCCATGCCATTGCTGACCAATCCCGCCCTGACGGCGCTTCTCGAAGCGTCGAAGGGCGGTCTTGTCTTTGTGCAGGTGCTCATCGCTCCACACGGAGGCGGCTTTCGTCTGCGTCACACGGCCGATGCCTCTGTCGAATCGGACCAGTTGCAGCCGGTTCCGCTCAACGGGCTCCGGCAACTGGCGCAGTTCACGGACTCCGGAGCGTTTCGGCCGCTCAAGGCCGCCCCCACCCTGAAACGCGGCTGGCGGACGGATGTGTCCTCGCTCGGCGACCTCGAACTCGCGTTGCAACAGCTCTACCCAGGAGCGGTGGCCGATTGGTTCGCCGCACTCCAAGCGCCAGCGCCAGTCACTCACTACCGCGATTTCGCGAATCGCCAGACGGGCATGTATCGCGTGACCCAGATCCTGCCGGACGAACGCGCCGCCCAAGTGGCCCGGGCGAGTTGCCGATCCGAGCATTGCCTCAAGAGGCGGCTGTGGACCGTGCCCGGCCTTGAGTCCGACGGACCCGAAGCCAAGAGCGTCGTGCCGTGCCTCGAACCCTGCCAGGTCGTCCTCGAGTTCGCGCGAAAGGCGATGAAGATCGAGCAGGAGGAACGCATCGAACTGAAGCTCGCGCCGTCGGAGCTCGCCACGATCAAGGAAGCTCTGGCCCACGCGTCCGCCCATCCGGAACCGGGACTTCGCGAAGGCGATGTCGCCCCGGCCCGGAGCGTCCGACGTGTCCGCCTGCTGCTGGCCAAGCTTGACGGCGTCGGAACACCCAACGATGACTCTGACCAACACTGACCTTTCCAACATGAAATCCCCCGCCCCGCGCAACACGCCGATCTACCTACGAGCCCTCGCCCTTGGAACAGTGGCCGCCTTGTCCCTGGCCGGCTGCAAACCTTCCGAGGACAAACCTCAGGCGACACTTGCCGTTGCGGCTTCCACGAATTTCGTTCCCGACCAGCCCAAGGCCGCTTCCGCCGAGTCGAAAGCCGGTTTGGAAACGCCGAAGATGGAGGTCATCGAGCAAATTGTGAAGAAGGCGACCCCCGATCAGCTTTCCTGGGACACGCTGATGAAAGCCACGCAGCTTCCTTCGCCGCCGAAGGAATGGCGCGAGAACCAACCGTCCAAGGAGGAGATCGAGGCCTTCAAGGCGACCCAGAGCGTGGCGCTCGAGAAAAACGCAGGACTCGTCCGTGAGTTCATCACCGCCAATCCGACTCATCCGAAGGTCACCGACGCAAAGTCCCTTGAGTTCCGGTTCACGATTGGTGCCGTCCAGACGGGGCGCGAAGCCCTGAAAGACCGGGCCGTCAAGCTTGCCGACGAGCGCATCGCGATGGCTTCGATCAAGGACGAAGAGAAATTCCAACTCGAACTCGTCAAAGCCGAACTCGCCATCCCGGTGGCGGATCGCGAGGACATCGTCAAGAGCACCCCGGTCCTCGTTAAGTCGGTCAAGGAACTGCGCACAAAGTATCCGGGCAACGAAATGGCCAACCAGTTCCTCCTCATGCTCGCGTCAAACCTCGAGGACGACGGCATGGTCAAGGAGATCGCCAAGGAAGTCCTCGCATCCACCAAGGCGGAGCCAACCAAGGCTCAGGCGGAGGAGCTGCTCAAAAAGTTCGAACGCGTCGGCCAGCCGCTCGACATCCAGTTCACCGCCGTGGACGGCCGCAAGATCAGCATTGCCGACATGAAGGGCAAAGTGGTCCTCATCGACTTCTGGGCCACCTGGTGCGGTCCGTGCATGGCCGAATTGCCGAACGTCAAGGCCGCCTACGCCCGGCTGAACCCGAAGGGCTTTGAGATCGTCGGCATCAGCTTCGACCAGGACAAGGACACCCTGCAGAAAGCCCTCAAGAAGGAGGGCATGACGTGGCCACAGTATTTCGACGGCGAAGGCTGGCAGAACAAGTTCGGCGAAACCTTTGGCATCAAGTCCATCCCCGCCATGTGGCTGGTCGACAAGAAAGGCAATCTCCGGGACATCAACGCCCGTGCCGGACTCGAAGCCAAAGTAGAAAAGCTGCTCGGCGAAAAGTAGGTCCGCACGCGGCAATTTCTGCATCGACCCAGCGCTTTCTTGGAAGCCGGCCGGAGGCTTTTCCAAATATTGGCCCGCAGCCCTTCAGTCGGGTTCCTGGCATGGCAGGAACGACTCCCGGCCTAGCTCCCGAAGACCTTCCTTCGTTCCATTCGGTCGATCAACCGGCACCGAAGACCATCGATCAGCACGGCCAAGAAGATGATCGCGCTGGTGATGAGCGGATAGAGATACGGGTCCGCCTGCACAATCACGAGGCCGTTGAAGATACTCTTGAGCAGCACCGCGCCAAGGACCGTTCCCGGAAACACCTTGCCTCGCCCTCCGAACAAACTTGTGCCGCCCAGCACCGCGGCCGTGATCGCGTCGAACTCGTAAAGCTCACCGAACTTCGGCGACACGGAACCGAGCTGCGAGAGGGCGAGGATCCCGCCAATCCCGGCGCAGAGTCCGGAAAGGATGTAAACCGAGGCCAGCAGCCGGGTCGTGCGCAGGCCGGCCTTCTTGGCGGCTTCGGCGTTGTTGCCGAGCGCATAGAGCTGCCGCCCAAACGGCGTGTGCGTGAGCACAAGCTGCGCGACGAGAATGACGGCACCGGCAATCCACAATGGAAGCGGAACGCCGAGCCATTTTGCCGAACCCAGCGCGAGGAAAGAGTCGGGCAGGTTCATCGCGCGCGTCTGCGTGATCCAGCG
>Ga0163144_10018533_pt1 | contig 14070 bp, 10 predicted proteins | sample OliLak19BULKMAT1_FD_123175 | JGI IMG/M metagenome (GOLD analysis project Ga0163144, IMG submission 123175) | Freshwater microbial mat bacterial communities from Lake Vanda, McMurdo Dry Valleys, Antarctica - Oligotrophic Lake LV.19.BULKMAT1 | ecosystem: Environmental > Aquatic > Freshwater >... | reverse complement strand
TTTGAACATGCCCATCATGGGCGGACTCGAAATGCTCACGTTGATGCGCTCAAATCCCACGCTCAAAGCCGTGCCGGTGATCATGCTGACGTCACCCGCCGATAACGCCATCATGGACCAACTCGCCGCACTCGGCACTCACGGTCACCTGATGAAACCCATCTCGCCAGACGCCCTCCTTGAAGAGATCCGTAGCGCAATCGATCTGTCGCCCGCGAAACCCGCGGCGTAACCGCCGTTGTAACCGCCGTTGTAACCGCCGTTGTAGCTGGCCTCGCTGAGGCCGGGCCGGGACCGAACGGTCCCGCATCCGGGAAGACGGCCCCGCGTACGCGCATACGCGTCAACTTAAGACCCCACGCAGGGTGGGTGTTGATCCCGAGACTTGTGTGCAGCGTCTGAGGAAACCACCGTGACCGCTCCACGAACCCCGGGGGTTCGTTCCGCTGCATTGCCGGTGCGCAACGACCCATGGACCAAGGGGGTCGTTACGCGTGCAAAGGAAACTCAGCGATTTTCCCGTGCTCACCTCACCGCCACGCACTTGGAGCCAAGCTGACGAAACAGCTTCTTGCAGAGTGCGAGCCACGGCCGTGGCTCTCACCCCAGCCAACTCCCACGGTTAACCCAGGATTGGTCGGATCAGCCTCCATTTGGCGCAGCGATGCGAGGTCTGGGGGTGAAGGCGCCTTGTTGGCTGGATCGTTGCCTGGGTTGAGAATTGCCAACTCGAAGCCGCAACCCCCAGACCTCGTATCGCGGTTTTCGCGTTCTGGCGTCAACGACTGTCCGGGGTCCCCTCCTACGGAAACGCCGCGAGTTTCCACGCCCGTTGCTTAGGTTGACGCGTATGCGCGTACGCGGAGGACGGAGGCGGGACCGGGCGGTCCCGTCGCGGCCTCGGCGAGGCCACCTACAACGGGGGCGGAATTCGTCTCCTCCGTTCTCCTTGAGTTGACGCCCATGCGCGGCCGCGGGATCGGTGCCGGTGAACGATTCACGTGCCCGCCTGACCGAGACCCGGGCGCAAGTCCCGGAGTGACCAGCGGAACGTCAACCAGCCGCAGGTGAGATTCAGGGCGACGATTCCTGCAAGCATCAGACCCACAAGAAGGAGGGTCGGGCCGGCAGGAAGCGCGGGCAGGATCGGCAGGATCGCAATCGAAGAGGCAACCACCCCGATCGCGAGGCCCCAGGCGACGAGGCGGCCAAACTCCGCCAATACCATCCGCGCAAGAATCGCCTTGGACAACCCGATGGCGGTGAGTACCGCAAATTCGCCGCGCCGGTCCTGCAGACTCCTCGCCACCACAATCACCAGACCCAGGCTGCCCAATACAACACCCAGGGTGCCAAGCACCGTGAAAATCGCGATGTAGGTGTTCTCAATTTGGTGGAAAGCCGCGAGCACGTCGCGCGTGAACTCCACCCGCCCCCCCGCGTCCACCACGGCGGATCGCAGGCGGTCCCGCACCGCGGCAATGCCGGGACCCGGCGTCCGCGCATCTGCCAGAAAAAGCGTGTAGCCGGCACTCGAGGGGAACTTCTCGAGAAAGGGGGTCTCGTCCACGATCAGGTGCCCCTGAAAAAGCGAATCCGGCAGTACACCGACAATCTGCACATCAAAGGACCGGCCGTTTTCATCTGCATAGACGAACACGTCACCGACCTTCCGCTTCAGCGCCCAGAGCAACGTGGTCTCATCGACGAAGGCCGGGATCGCGCCGGAAGCGGGCTTCTTGAGCAAGGCATTCCAGTCCGACACTGCCTTGAGGCGAAACGCGCCCCGCGCGGCCAGCGCCACCGCATCCACCGCCAGCAGGCGAGGCTGGAGCGTGGTATTGAGGTTGAAGCAATTGACATTGTCTCCCACCCCGGTGCGAAACGGGACGATCGCATCGAGCTCCGCCCTCTCGCGCCCAAAGATCTCAAATCCGAGCCCCGTGCCATCGCGCGCTGGATTCTGCGCCACCGTGGTCTCGACCCAAAAGGCAAAACCGCCCGTGCCACTGTCGCGTTCGAGCCAGTCGGAGCCGACCTGCTTTCGAAAGGACGCCACCGACAGGACCATGAACACCGCGGTCGCGATCAAACCCACGACGGCAAGCGTGCGCGAGCGTCGAGACCGCAGATTGAGCGCGCCCAAATGGGACGCCGTCAGCGCTCGATCGCCGTCCAACCGGGGGGCGCGTGACAGCCACGCCCGGCAGAGCGCAAGTCCCGCCACCAATCCCGCGAAGCCGGCGAGGTAAAACGCCCCCTGCGGCGGCATCACCCGCCCCGACGCCGCCATTGCTCCGGCTCCGCCGAGCACGGCCACGAGAGCAACGACGAGGGACGAACGGTACGCCGCGGCCGGAGCCGCGACCTCCTCGGCGTTGGCCGCCAGCCGAATCGAGAGCGACCGCCGGCCAAGTCCCCGAATCGCCAGCCAGATCGCAACCAGGGAACAGACGATAAACGCCCCCAGGCCGATGGCGACCGAGCGCGGCTGCACCGCAAAGGTAAAGGTGGCGGCACCGCCCTGGCCGGACCAGATCGTCTCGATAAAACCCAATACGCCACGCGTGTAGATGATCGCCAAAGGCAGGCCGACCACACCCGCGAGGAATAAAACAACCACACCCTCCCCCATCCGCCACCGAAGGAGTTGTCGGGCCGAAAGCCCCACGGCTCCCAGCAAGGCATCTTCGCGGTTGCGCTGGCGCAGGCTGAGTTGAAACAACAGCGCGACCAGACCCAGCGCCGCCACGATCAGAAAAAAACTCAGGCCAAGAAAGAGTCCTCCGAAATCGACCGCCGACTTCGCCGCCTCCATCGCCGAGGCCCGGACATTGCGGAGCAAGAGTTGATTCAACTCGGGTTTCAAGGCGCTCAACAGGGTGCGTTCAAGCTCAGCCTCCTGCTCACGGGCCCAGGCGATGCGCAAGGCCGTGAGACTGCCCCACCGGGTCGCCCACATGGCCTGTCCCGCTTCAATGGAAAAGTAAGCTTTGGGGGTGCCACGATGTTCATCCCAGTATTTTTCGTCCTCGTCCCGGATTCTCTTGAGATCGAGAGGAAGTTTGGGATCCCAGTCGCTGGTGTGTGCGGCATCGCTGATCCCGGGAAAGTCCGGCATCCATGCGCGGTCCGCCGCGAGGCCGGTCAACGGGATGATCGCCCGGATCCGGAAGGTCGTCTGCTGCTCGATCAGGGCGTCGGCGGCACCCACCTGAAAGTAGGTCGCCCGCAGTTCGTCGCCCGGGCGCACCTGCAGATCATCCGCCAGCCAACGGTTGATCACCACCTCACGCGCCCCAAGATCGGCGGGGAGAAAGGGAGCCGCCGCCGTCGTCGTCGCCGCCGCGATTGAATAGGGCGTCGAACGTCCGCCCGCACGCAGTTCGTTGACGAGAAAGGACACCACGGGCTGGGCCGCCGGCACGGCCCGCGTGATCGCCTCGGCCATGCCGGGATCGACGAAAATCCGCTCTGAACCGACCTCGAAGGTCGCCGCACGCTCCAGCCATTTTACGCTGAGTCCGTAATCAGCCAGGCGAAGCACGCGCGACAGTGCCTCGTTTAATCTCGCATCGGGCTGGTCGCCGTCGAGCAGGAGCAAATTGGCCCGGCCCGGGCGCTCGTAGGCGGCCTGCAACCGGTCAATCGGGAGGAAAACCGAGGATGGCGGCACCTGTGTGGCTTCCAGGTTGAAACGGCCAAACGAGTCGTCGCCCACCACTGCGACGATCCTCACCCGCAGGGTCTCCAGCGAGCTCTCCGCCCCGGCGATCGGCGCATTGCCCGAAAGGATACCGGGTTTCTGCAGGCGCACGACGAGGGTGTCGCCGACCGCGAGTCCAAGCCGGGCCGCGAGGGTCTGATTGACCGCAATCTCGGACTGCCCCGGAGCGAGCGGGACGTCGACTGGCTGGGGAGCCAGCCGCCAGAACGCCGGAGTGACACCGACCACCTGAACCTGGTTGACCGTTCCCCGCGTATCGGGATGGGTGACCGTGCCGCGGGCCAGGAGGACCGGCGCGGTATTCACCCCCGCACTCTCGCCGAGTTCGGCGGCGAGGGTCTCGCGAAAGAAGCGGTCGCCGGACGCGAGCACATGCGTCGCCCGGCCGATCCGCTGCTCCCCAATCCGCCGGAGCGAGGCAGCGACCGAATCCCCGGCCGCCAGGGCTCCGAGCAGGACCGTCGCACCGAGCACCGCCCCGGCGAACACACCCAGGTAGGCGAATCGGTGGTGGGCCACACTCTTGAGGATGAACCGAAGCGGGGTCATGATTGGTCTGCCATTCGCGTCCATTCGTATCCATTCGCGGTAAAAATGCCTCAGTCCGACTCAGCTCAGGAAACCAACTTCCCGGCCTCGAGCCGGAATGTTTTTTGCATGCGGCGGGCGAGCGCCGGATTGTGGGTCACCACGATCAGCGCCGCCTTGGTTCCCTCATGCGTGCGCAGGAGCAGGTCGGCGACGAGCTCTCCCGTGGCCGCATCGAGCGAACCGGTGGGCTCATCCGCAAGGATCAGTTTCGGTTGGTTGATCAGCGCGCGGGCGATGGCGACCCGCAGCTGTTCCCCGCCGGAAAGCTGCCAGGGACGGTGCGTCAGTCGGTCGTGCAAACCAACCTGCTCCAGGAGCGCCGCGGCCCGGGCGCGCACCGCGGCCTCGTCCTCGGTCCAACCGCCCGCGAGCCGCGGTACGAGAACGTTTTCGAGAACCGTGCATTGAGGCAGCAGGTAGTGGAGCTGAAAAATGAACCCAATCGTCCGGTTGCGGAAGCGGGCGGCGGCCGCGGGATCGAGGCCGCCGGTCGCCACGTCGTCGATCGTGATCGAACCCGCCGAGGGCCGATCCAGCGCACCGAGCAGATTCAGGAGGGTGGTCTTGCCGCTGCCCGAGGGCCCGACGATCGCCACGCTCTCGCCCGCGGCCACTGCGAGGTCGAGCTCCCGCAGCACCGAGACCGGCCCGGCCGGCGTCTCGTAACTTTTGGATACGCAGGAAACGTCAATCATTTCACGATCAGAAGGGGTGGCGGAACTCCGCAAACGCCGGCTTCAACGTGTGCCGGGGGCCGGACTCGCAGACGCTGCAACCGCCTTCGCGGTGGTCTTGGGCGCCGGCGCGGGTTTGTAGTAACTGACGATGCAACCTCCGGTCGCAGCAAGGACAATGCCGACATAGAATTGCCACGGCACCGCGCCAAAACCACCCTTGGGAGGGTGCATCAGGGTGGCCACGACCGCATTGACGATTGGGGCACCCGCGAAGACGATCGCCATGACCACCGTGGGGGTGCCCTTCGCCCCGAAGGCGAGCAGAATGCCAAACGCTCCAATCGCTCCCAGCGTTCCCGCAAAGAGCGAGAGCCAGATGCCCTTGCTCGGGAAACTGAAGTCGGAGTTGTTCAGCTTGAGCAGCACCAGCGGCGCCAGCACGGCGATGATGAAGTAGGCGACGCCAACAAAAAGAAACGCCTTATACCGGCCGAGGACCGGATCGCCCATGGCGATCTGACCGCTGTGAAGGAAGACACCGTAGAGACCCCAGGTGGCGACGGTGAGGAGGACGTAAAACAACCATTGCATGATATTCGGGAGGGAGGGGGAGCAGGAGTTAGGTTCGGGAAAACAACAAGGCAGACGATTGGGAAGAGGTCGAGGCGGCGTTCAGCGCATCAAGCATAACCGGAGCGGCGGATAAGGTCACGAGGGAGACCGGGTCAGGCGAGCGGTGGTCCGGACAAACTGCTCGGCCATCGTCGCAGCTCCGAAGCGCTGCTCGACGCTCTTCCGCCCGGCCCGGCCCAGCTGAGCCAGGCGCTGGGGATCACCCAGGAGCTGTCGCCAGGCGGCCGCCAGCGCGGCAGGATCCCGCGGTCGCACGCAGATTCCCCCACCCGTCGCCGCGATCAGCTCAGGAAACGCCGCCGAGTCGGGCTGGACCACGGGCACGCCACAGGCCATCGCTTCAATCACATACAGACCAAAGGCCTCGGCATATTGGACCGGCACCGAAAAGAGGCTGAGACTGCGCAGCAAAGAGATCTTCGCTTCGCGTGAGAGGTTCGGCAACCACTCGACCCGCGCACCCAGGCCGGCCGCGGCGATGCGCCGTTTGAGTACGGCGATCAACGTTTCATCCCCTGCGGTCGCGGCACCGCCGATCTTGAGTCGCGTGCTGGAATCCCGCAGGTCGCGCGCAAGGTGGATGAAGCCGTCGACCAGCGCCTCGAGCCCCTTCTCCCGGCTCATGCGTGCGAGGTAGCCAATCGTCGGAATCGCCGGCGGCGTCTCCGCCACGGAGTAGCCCTCGAGCTGAATTCCGTTATACACCACCTCGATCACGCCCTTTCCGAGATCGAGCCGCGGCCGGATGAAGTCCGCGTAGAACTGGCTCGGCGACAACAACAAGTCCGCGGTCCTCACCCGAGCGGCCAATTCTTTCCAACATTGCGATCGGTAGGGTTCAGGCAGCCCGTCCAAAAACAGGTCCTCTCCCTGGAAAAACACCACCACCGGCACGTTAAGCCGGCGCTTCAGTTCCCCGGTGAAACCCGCCAGCAGGGCGTTGGACAAACAGATCAGGTCCGGCTTCTCAATCTGCTCGAGCCAGCCCATCAGCGTCTCCAACTCCTTGCGCAACCGGCTGGTATCAACTTGGAGCATCTCCAGGCTCATCTCTCCGTGATCACGTGCGGAGGTCATGTGACTGTGACGCGACGCCCATTTCAGGAGTCCGGTGGAATTCAGCAGCCGATCGAACACCGCGGGCGTCCTGCGAAAGAGCGGGATCTTCTGCTGGAGGTAAACGTTGATCCCCCCGAAAAATACCGGCACGGCCGCCGCCCCGGCCAGCGGCGCCTCATCGAGGATCAGGGGCAGGTAGAGCGGCGCGATCGTCACCTCATGGCCCGAACGCTGGAGTTCACGGGCGAGCGCATTGTCCCGCATGCACGCCCCGCAGTAGTAGCTGCCGGTGCCAGCGGTGAGAAAAACGATCTTCATGCAGACGCGCGCTCCGGATGCTATTTCTTGGGCGTCGCAGGCACCGGAGGACCGGCGCGGACGGCGAAAACCGTCCCTTTGTCGCCACCGATGACCAGTTGACGGGCGCCAAACGCGGGCGAAGCCACGAGCGACTCCCCGAGGTCGAGGCTCCAAAGTTCGGATCCGGACGCAAGCTCGGCGGCGTACAGCCGGCCGTCACTCGATCCGAAGACCACGCCGTCGTTGAACAGGATCGGTGACCCTTCGACCCGGCCGCCGGTCTTGAAGGTCCAGACCCCCTCGCCAGTTTTCCGGTCAATCGCATGGAGGTTCTTGTCGCGGGAACCGATCAGCACCAGGCGGTCGTTGACCGCCGGCGAGCTGAAAAAGGGCAGCGCCCGATCCTCGTACGTCCACGCGACCGTGCCCTCGGCGACGTCGAACGCAACGGCCTGGTTCGCGTAATTGCCGCAAAAAGCCATCGTGCCAAAGGTGGCGATCGACGCCGGGATCTGCGCGCTGGTGGGAATCTTGTGCACCAGGGTGCCATCCTTGAGATTGACCACGTGCAGCTGCGAATCGCACCCTCCAAAGACGATCCAGCGTCCATCGACGACTGCCGGAGAACCGTTGATGAAGTCGTCCGTCTTGTAACTCCAGACGAGCGAGCCGTTGGCGGCCCTGAGCACGCGGGTGGTGCCATCGTAGCCGTTCAAGAGCACCCAATACCCCGAACCATCCGGCGCCTTGATGGTGATCGCCCCGGCGCTGATTTTGTCCTCGCTGGCGAATTGCCAGACCTCCTTGCCCGTGTCGGCGGACAGAGCGTAGAGCCGGCCGTCGTTGGACGACAGAAACACGAGCCCCTCGGCCACCGCCGGTGCCGCCGTGATCGCGTCCTTGGTCGTGAAATTCCACAACTCCCGGCCCGTATCCGCCGCGAGCACATGCAACGTGCCTTTCGCCGTTCCGACCAGAATGCGGTTTCCCACAATCGCCGCCTCGGCCGAAATGGAACCGGAGGCCGTGAAGGTCCAGGCGATCGCCGGGTTGCGGGGCAAGACCGTATCCACCCGCCCGCTCAGCGTGGGTCCGCCGCGGGTCATCGACCAGGAAACCTCCGGAACAGCGGTTTCAGCCGCGTCCTTCCTTGCCGCCGACCCTCCACGGTCACCACAGCCTGCGAACAGCAGGGAGGCGATCACGACCGGCGCGACCAGGCAGCGGACAAACGCCTTAGCCGGTGACATGAGGAGAAAGCGCACTCCGGTAGAGTGCGGCAAAGTCGGACGCCTGCAACGTCCGCGGGTTGAATCGACCCGTCCATTGACGCATGGCGTCGTCCGCCAATCGCTCGACCTGGAGGTCCCGGAGGTCGAGAGCGGGCAAATCGCATTGCGCCTCCAACTGTTCCACCCACTCGACCAGCGAACACGCCGGGTCTCCCCCGTTGGCATGGAGCAGCGTCTCAAGCCGCGCGTAAATCGCCGCCGCAGCGGGTTCAGCGGCGTTGAAACGCATGACTGCAGGCAACATCCGCGCGACGGCGTGCCCGTGCACCACCCCGTGCCGCGCGGTCAGGGGATTGGCACTCGCGTGCGCGGCACCGAGCATGCTGTTTTCGATCGCGAGTCCGGCCAGGGCGGCACCGAGCAGCATCCTGCCCCGATCATCCGCGGTGGCCTGACCGGCGACGACCCGTTCGATCGCTCCCGCAAGGTGGCGGAAAGCCGCCTCGGCGTAGAGCGACGAGAGTTCGTTGCGCTTCGTGGTCACGGCCGACTCGAGCGCATGACTCAATGCATCCAGACCGCTCAGAACCGCGACCCTCCTCGGCAGCGTAGCCGTCAATTCGGGGTCGAGAATCGCGGCGTAGGGCCGGGCCTTCGGATCACCGCAGGCCATCTTCTCATGCGTATCGTCACGGCTCACCAACGCGTAGGATTGGCATTCGCTGCCGGTGCCGGCGCTCGTGGGAATCGCGATCAACGGAAGCATCGGCCGCGCCGCCTTGCCGTAGCCGTGGTAGTCGCGCATGACCCCGCCGTTCGTCAGGAGAAAATTGCCGGCCTTTGCTGTGTCGAGACTGCTGCCGCCTCCCAGGGCGACAAAACAGTCGAAGGGTTCCGCCCGCGCGGCGGCACCACAGGCCGCTGCATCAGACTCCGTCGGGTTTTCCTTCGAGTCGGCGAAGACAACGGTGCGGATCCCGGCGCCGGCCAGCAGGCTTTGCGCGCGGGCGACGTGGCCGGCACGCAGGATGCCGGGATCGGTGACGAGAAAGACGCTCGAGCCTCCCACCTCCCGGACACACGACGGCAGCTCCCGCAGAGCGCCCGGCCCGAACACAAGTTTGGGCGAGGGTCGGGATGCGAACGGATCGATCATCGGCCTATATCACCGCCGCCAGGTCACCCTGGAGCGCGCGCCGCCGGTAGAGGAACTCAAACAGATTGCCTTCGTGCGGCTGCTCCCACTGGACGCGCGTGGTCGGATACGGACCGATGTTCAAACGCTCAATATTCGTGCTCGTCATCAGGTCCACGCTCCAGTCGTGGTCGTTGGTGAACGCGGACACGACCAGGGAGTCGCCGATCGTGTCGATCATTCGCGCCTGCGGCACCTCGAGGATGCTCGCAAAGGGAAACATGAACTCCGTGTTGGCGAGTGGATGTTCGAGGTCGTCACACGCAATGAGCGTCGGTTGGAGAAAGGTCTGTCCGTAGGCCTCGACCAGACGTGGTCCGGTGCGGAACGCCGCCGTCACGTCCCGCGCGCCCGGGACGCGCAGCAGCTCCTCGATGCGCTCATCGATGCCGCGGGCCATTTTCGGATTGGCGAAACCGCAAAGGAGCGCGTCGGGATGGGTCCGCGGCAACGGCCCGATAGCCGCCAGCCGGCGCGCGAGCGCATCGGCGAGGGCATCGCGATTGCGGCTGACGAGGACGGACGACGCGTTGATGCAACTACGGCCACCGTTGGCCGCGATCGATTGCACGATGATGTCGAGGTGCTGCTCCCAGCGGTCAACAAAATCATCGCCGAGCACGACTTTGCTCCGTCCGGAGCCGTGGACCTGGATGTGCCGGTACGGCTCATACTTCTTCAACGTCGCATCATTGCCAAAGGCGATCGCGCGTCCCGTGCCAAAGAGCAGCGTATCCCCACCGTCATGCGTGGTCGGATAAAAACTGAACGCCGTCCGGGGGAAACCCGCCGCGATCATCGCCTGAATGATCCGGAACGGCGTCAGCGGATCTTCGCGTCCGGGTTTGAGGACCACCGGGACCTTCATCACCAACGCCGGCAGCCAGAGCGAGTTGACGCCTGGCGAATTGCTCGGCAGCAGCACGCCCAGGCTGTTCGTCTGGGGGAAAAAATTCACGTCCAACCCGTCCTGCCGGACAAACCCCCGGTCGAAGAGCTCCAGCGGCAGGCCGCGGGTGAGGCCGGTGATCACCGCACGGATGTTTGACATCGCCGCATGGACTTTTCCCATGTTGAGCCGGCCGAGGGTGTGAGGCAGGCCGGTGAGCTGGGACAACGCCGCGACGTAGTCCGCCGGGCTCTGCAACCGCTCCCCATCGCCCCAGGGCAGGTCGCCGTGGAGAAACAGTTCGGCGGCCTTCTCACAGTAACCAACCAAAGTCTCACAGGAGTGCTCCTGCAGGCTCTCCACTGCGCGCGGCAGGTGCTGCAGGTCGCGGCGAATGAGACCGGAATTCGCGACGCTGATCTCCAGCGTCTGTTCGCCGAGCGAGAACTTGATCGTATCGAGACTGCGATACGGCTGGCCGAGACGGAGGGCCGGAATGTGAATCGTATCGTTCATGACGGTGGACGGTTCAGTAAACGCCTTCGATGATCGTCTTGGTGAGGGATTGAAACGGGCGGACGTCCCCCACCCCATCCCAGGGAAACTCATCGCACGGCGGACGGCGGATCGCTTCGTCGCGCTCGAGAAAACGCGGGACAAAGAACTCCTTGGTCATGGTGGTGAGTTCAACCCGTCCATACTCGCCATACTGCACCAGTTCGGTCGGCTTGTCGGGATTGACGACCCGGAGAACCGCACGCGGCTGGGGGGCGTAGTAGGTCAGGCTGAAATTGTCCTCCGGCTTCAGTTTACGGCTGATCGCAAGGCCCATCAGGGTATTGCCGTAGGTCGGCGCAAAATTGATTTTCCCCTCGAGCACCTCCTCGACCACAAAACGCACATACTGTGGGGTCATGGTCGTGCCGCCCGCGAAGACCGCCTTGATCCCCGCCTGCACGAGCGACATGCGCTCGGCCAGGTTTTCCAACAAGCGCGGCGTTGTGAACATGCACGAGATATTGCGGTGACGAATGATCGTCGCGGCCTGGTCGATGACGTGTTCCTGATATTTCCGAGCCATGGCGGTTTCCCCCATGCCGATCAGCCGTTTGACCCAGCGCGGATCGAGATCGATGAAGTAACACGAACCGCCCCGGTGATTGGCGAGGTGCTCGATCGCGAGGCGAAGGCGTCGCGGGCCGGTGGGCCCGACCATCAGCCAGTTGGTCCCCTTGGGAAAAAAGTCGGGGCCGTAGTGATCGCTGAATTCCTCGTAATCGACCTTGTAGTCGTCCCAACCCACCCGCTGCTTCGGCATCCCGGTCGTACCGCCGGTCTCGAAAACGTTGTACGGGCGGCCGGCATACGCCTTCGGCACGAAGCGTTCGGGCTGTTCCTTGCGCAGCACCTCATCATCGAAAGTGTCGAACTTTCCGATGTCGGCGAACCGGGTCACTTCCTTGAGCGGATCCCAGCCCGCCGACTTGGCCCAGGAGAGCCAGTAGTCGCAGCCGGTCGCGGGGGAGAAGTGCCACGCGATCGTCTCGCGGGTCCAGGCATCGAGGGCGGCTTGAGCCTCGGGTACGGTGAATTTGCTGCTCATGAGGATTTTACGGGAAAAAACTTCGCGAGGACTTGATCCGACGGTGGTTTCGTCAACAGCGAAACCACCACCAGCGTAACCGTGCACACGACCACCAAGGCCGCAACCGGCAACATCCCGGCGACAAGGAATTTTCGATCGGCGCCAAAGTTGGCCGCGGCAAACATTCCCGCCCAGGCCACCCCGGTCACGGCAACCGACGCAAACGCCGCCGGCGCGGTCACCCGCCGCCAGTAAAGAGCCGCGATCAGGAGCGGAAAGAGTCCCGCATACCCGGTAAAACACCATGTCCCGAGGGCGAAGATCTGACGCGTCCCGCCGAACGTCATCAGGTAGGTGAAGACCACCACCACGACAATGAAGGAGCGCGCAATCCAGACCAGCGTCCTGTCGGAAAACCGTTCGGCCCCAAAATGGTGCACCACGATATCGCGAGTGAACATCGTGCCGATCGCGATGAACTGGGCGTCGAGCGAGATCGCGGCGAGCACGCCGGCGGCGACCAGACCGGAGACGATCGGCGAGGTCAGTGTGCCGACCATCAGTCCCAGTACGCCGTTGGAACCGGTCCCCGGAGGAATCACCGGCACGTCGGTCCCGGGCACCAGCGCACCGGTGGCCCAGAAGCCGATCAGGACACACGGCAACCATGCGAGGAGGATCGAGACCGGCTGGGCCACGAGGAGAAACTTGTAGGACTGGGCCGAGCGGGCGGTGAGAAAGTTCTGGAAAACGTGGGGGAAAACGCCGACCGAAAGCGGGATCATCAAGTAGGTGAAGAACTCGAGTTCACCGATGTTTCCCTCCCGCACCGCCTTCGCCGGTTTGGCGGCCGCAGACGCCGCCTCGAAGCCGCCGAGCGAGTGGGCGATCAACCAGAACGCCAGCAACGCCATGCTGACGAAGACGAAGGTTTGAAAGACGTTGACCCACGCCGCGCTGCGCGCTCCGCCGATGAAAACGTAGAACAGCACGACCCCGGAAATCACCGCCATCGTCAGTGCCGGCGGGATCGCGCCGCGTGTGGCCACAAAGGTTTCCGGGAAAGCCCCGACGGTGACGCCAGCCACCACCGATCCCACACCGAGAAGTCCGAGGATCACATAGGGAATCAACAGGCCGACCAGCATCGGAAAGAGCACGTAGCCAATCGCCCGGCTCTGGAATCGATCACGGAAATACTCGATCTGGGTGACGTACCCGTGGCGTTTGCCAAGCGACCACAGCGGCAGCCCGATCAGAAAAAAACACGCGGGGTGCATCAGCGCCGACCACGACGCCAGTTTGCCAAAGGTGCCGACGCCGAAATCGAAGGTTTCAGCGGTGCTGCCGACCAAGGCAAACGATGTCATGGTCGTGCCAAAAACCGTCATGAAGAGAACGAACGGTCCCAGCGAGCGGCTCGCCACGAAATAGTCCGCCGTGCCACCCCGGAAGAAACGCGCGCTGACCAACCCAAGCGTGACCACCAACAACAGATAGATCCCAATGATGATGGCCGGGATCATCGCGCGGGAGGAATCGTGCGATCGTCCTTGCCCACCACTGCCGCGCCCGGAGCCAACGGCTTCCCGGACGTCACCTCGGGCTTCTGGTCCAAACCGACCGGCCAGCAATACTTGCCGACGAGAAACCAACCGAACGCGACCAAGAACGTCCAGACGAGGTGATAGGCGAGACTGATGGGCAGCACGCCAAGGACCAGCGTGGGATCGGCTTTCCACCAGAAATCCTGGTGGAGCACCGCCAACAACACAAAGAATGATATGATCAGCGCGCGTCTGGACATCGAGCTATCCAGACTTCACTGGCCGATCGCGAACAGATGCGTCAGCGTGGCAACAAAAAGCGTATTGTTCGCCACCACCGGCGAGGCGTAGATCGGGGTGTAAAAATCGATTCGAGCAATCAGTTTCTTTTCCCGGCCGGCCTTCAGAATCACCAGCTCGCCGTCCTCGTTCCCGCAGTAGACCTTGCCGTCGGCGACCAGCGTCGAGGACCAGATCCGGCTGTTGGTTGCATGCGTCCAGACGGTCTGTCCGGTCTTGCGGTCGATGCAATGGATGTCGCCGTCATATTCGGCCTGATACACCAAATCCCCGTCCACACTCGGGGTGGAGATGGAACGACCGACATCCTTGTTGGTCCACAGGGCCTTGCCCGT
>Ga0163144_10018530_pt1 | contig 14072 bp, 13 predicted proteins | sample OliLak19BULKMAT1_FD_123175 | JGI IMG/M metagenome (GOLD analysis project Ga0163144, IMG submission 123175) | Freshwater microbial mat bacterial communities from Lake Vanda, McMurdo Dry Valleys, Antarctica - Oligotrophic Lake LV.19.BULKMAT1 | ecosystem: Environmental > Aquatic > Freshwater >... | reverse complement strand
TTGACGTTTTACATAATATGTATTAATGTGAGTATAGAACCTTTTTTCAAAGGAGCAGGGTATGAAGGAAAGAAGTACCCTGCGATATGGCAGGGAGTTTGAGTTGCACGTGTTTGGAGTCACGGATCTCGAGGATTTCGTTGATCCTAACACGGTTCCTTATTCAAGACGAAATCTTGATAGAAGCCTCAAGATGATCGTTGATCAGACTTGGGCTGACTACGAAGAAAATATTCGTAAAGGTATTGATTGTTACGATCCAACAAACCCTAAGGTTGCTATGACTGGTGTCATTTTCTCTGCTGTGAAAAAATATCTTCACAAGAGAATAAGTGGCAAAAGTTCTGGCCCACTCAACCTTTATATTGCTGTTGGTAGAACCACAGCAGACTGGTACCATGGCGTCGATGCTTTTTTCAAATGGGAAGGAGCAACTGTAACCATTGATGCTTCTACCAAGCCGCGATACCTCAAAAATCTAAAAGCAGATCTCCTACTCAATCCTAGCGATTTGGTTGGAGAAAGGCTAGATTCTTTTGGGAAGGAAGTAGCAAGGCTACTAAACGAGAGGAGACATCGTACAATAAAGAAACCAAAAAAATTCATAAAAATGTATGAAAAAGAAGAGTGTCCGGGTTGAGGCAATAGTTGCTTCTTCCCGGTTTTTTCATATCTGGAATATTGCAGGGTTTTATGATAGTCTGATTACATAGTTAATATACAATAATATGAAAAAATACGGATACATATTGATAGCTTTGGTTTTTCTGGCAGGTGTGGTTTTTATTATTAAAGCACCTAGTAAACCTGGTAAATACGACACTTTTGCACAGTGTCTTAAAGATAAGGGAGCTATATTTTATGGCGCTTTCTGGTGTCCACATTGCCAAGCTCAAAAAGCTAGATTCGGTAAGTCTGCAAAATTACTACCATATGTAGAGTGTTCTACACCTGATTCAAGAGGTCAAACTCAGATATGTAAAGATGTTGGCATCACTACTTATCCAACATGGCATTTCACAAATGACCTTTCTACTACCACTAAAGTTATAACTGGAGAAATAGAATTAGTTGATTTGGCTAAAGAAACTAGTTGCGAGCTTCCAGCATAAAAAATGTTGCAATCAAATATAACCTTAGTAATAGCTACTTTGACACTAGCATCTAATGTTGCTTTTGTTTTATTTATTACATTACTTTATACAAACAAAGATTTTAAAGGTTTTGTTTATAGTTTTGTAAATAAACACGTTCTTGCTCTTTTATTTGTTTCTTCAGTATCTGCTCTTGTGGGGAGTCTAGTATATTCAAATATTGCCGGTTTCCCACCTTGTGAACTTTGTTGGATACAGAGAATATTTATGTATCCTCAAGCCCTAATTTTGTTCATAGCAATGATAAAAAGAGATAAAGCTATAGTTTTCTATCTTTTCCCAATGACTATTTTTGGTGGCATAGTGGCCTTTTATCATGCTTTTACACACTATGGTCTTGGAGACGGTTTAGTTGGATGTACATCGGCATTGGGTGATTGTGGTAAACTTTATGTTTTTGAATACGGCTATATAACAATACCACTGATGTCTCTAACGGTTTTTGTGTTTTTGTTTACTACTTCTCTAATATACTTTAGATCTACTACTGAAAGAATATAAAATGGACGTCAAGAAAATCAAGATAGTTACACATAGTTTAAAATTTCATGCAGATGATGTTTTTGCAGTATCAACAATACTTGCTGTATTGAAAGATTGTGATTGTGAGGTTTTGAGAACAAGAGATCTAGAAGTTATAAAGAGTGCTGATTATGTTGTAGATGTTGGTGGAGTACACGATGACTTAAAAAATTTATTTGATCATCACCAGAAAGGCGGTGCTGGCATGAGAAAAAATGGAGTTCCGTATGCGTCTTTCGGTTTAGTTTGGAGTAAGTTTGGAGTGGAGTTGTGTGGTAGTCAATTTATTGCAGATAAAATTGATAAAGAACTAGTGCAATGGGTTGATTCTATGGACAATGGATTGAATCCAATTAGCTCAAATATCGAGGGTTTATACCCATATCATATATCTACTTTTTTAGAGTCTTATAATCCAGGTTGGAAAGCAGATGAAAATGATAGGTTAGTTTCATTTTTTGAGTCAGTCGAAGAGGCAAAAAGTTTAATAAAAAGAGAAATTAAAAAAATATCTAGTTTAATAGAGGCAGATGAGTTAGTAAATAAGTTGTATGAAAGCTCAGATAATAAAAAATTGCTAGTGATGGATGGTTATAGTCCAATGAGTAGTGATTTAGTTTCTAAACTACCAGAGTTACTGTTTGTTGTTTTTCCAGAGCATGATACAAATTGGATATTAAAAGCGATTAGAGAAGATGGAGATTCATTTGTTTATAGAAAAAAATTACCAAGTGAATGGTCGGGTAATTCTGGTTTAGAGCTGGAGAAGGCCAGTGGTGTTTCTGGGGCAGTTTTTTGTCACAATCATTTATTCATTGCAACAGCAAACTCAAAAGAAGCTATACTAAAAATGGCTGAGATAGCTCTAAAAAACTAAAGTAAAACTCCTGGAATATAAGCAATAACCATACTAAGTATGATTAGTACGCAGACAATGGTCCAAATAACCTTGAAAACTTTTTTATTTTTCTGTTGGAATAACATATAATGAGTAGTTATAAAGTAGAAAGTTATAAAGTTCGTAAAGTAAATGCATATGAGCTCTACTTTATAACTTTATAAACTTTACATCAGTTCATCATGCTTGATATTCAACAAAAACGCAAGTTTCGTAATATTTTATATCACAAAGTCACACTTGCTTTGCTTTTTATTCTAGTTTTACTTGCCCTACATTCAACTTGGAAAGTTTACCAAAAGAAACAAGAGAGTTTAGTAATGAAAGAAACTTCCACAAAAAGATTGAATGAATTTGAGACTCGTAATAATGAGTTAGATTTAAAAATAAAAAAATTAAATACAACTTCAGGAGTTGAAGAGGAGATAAGATCTAAATTTAGTGTGGCAAAGGACAATGAAAATATGGTGGTTATTGTTAGAGAAGACAGTACTTCTACACCTATTTTAAGTGAAAAAACTAGTTTCTGGTCAAAATTTAAAGCTTTATTTAAAAGGGGTGGATAACTTGTTGTAGTACCTAAACCTTTGCTATATACTGGTTAGACCTTAATAAATTAATTTTAAAATAATGAAAAAAGTAACAATATATTCAACACCAACCTGCCACTTCTGTAATATGGCAAAAGATTATTTTAAAGCAAACGGAGTAGAGTTTGAAGCATTTGACGTGTCTTCAGACTCTAAAAAAAGAGCAGAAATGATGGAAAAGAGTGGTCAGCTTGGAGTTCCAGTTATTCTAGTTGATGATAAGGTAATTATCGGTTTCAATAAACCAAAATTAGCAGAGTTACTAGATATAAAATAAAGCGATTTAAATTATGAGTGGATATAACTGTGTATAACTAGTATTAGATTGCTTTATCCTGTATAATAAATATATGGGGAAAATAGCATTGTCTAAATTAGAAGTTAGACAAATTAAGAAGTTAAGAGAGACAGGTCATTCTTTAAATGAAATAAAGAATGAAGTTAATAGAGGTTACGGAACTATATTTCGATATATAAAAGATGTTCCAATACTTCCAGAATATCAAGAAATTTGGAAAATCAAAAGAGGAGGTAGTAAAGCGAGGTCTTTAAAAGAATGGGACGCTGCCCGCTTATATGCTTCTACAATATTAAGTAAGTTTGGTTTTAAAGAAAAAATGATTGTTCTGGCGTGTTTATATTGGGGTGAAGGGAACAAAACCGAACTCAGTGTGATTAATAGTGATCCATATCTCATTAAAGTTATAATAGTTTGTCTAAAAGATTTAGGGGTTTCCAATGATGATTTAAAAGTAAGTTTAAGACTGTTTGATGGAATTAATCAAAAAGATGCAATTGATTTTTGGTCAGATTTTTTGAGTTTGCCAAATGGTACGATTACAAAAATAGATGTAGTTGTGGGAAATAAACCTGGCAAACTTAAATACGGTATGTGCCGGGTTAGAGTTAAAAAGTCAGGTAAATATTTCAAATTAATCATGAGTATGATAGATTTGATTAAGTTTGGTATTTAATAAGCTGTCGTAGTTCAATGGATAGAACAAGGGGTTCCTAATCTCTAGATGCAGGTCCGACTCCTGCCGATGGCACAATTATAGAACAAAAATCATTCTCAAGTTTCTCCTTGAAGATGAGAAATGATGTTCTTATTTTACAAGACCTTCTTCAGATTTTTTGTAAAAAATCGAAAAGGTGTACTGACCATGTAATGGTAGTGGAAATTTTTGAGCGACGGCGAAAAAATTATCCCTGACCAAGGCAAAAATACCATGGACGAAATGAGGATAGCCATCATTTTATTTTGGGTATTTTTTGTTACAATACATATATATGTCACCAGAAGAAAAAGAATTACTGAATAATATTATTGAAAAAGTTGAAGAAAATAATGATATGTTGCGTTCAATGCAACGATCTATGAAATGGGCTAGAATAATGAGCACTATTTATTGGGTATTTATCATAGGTTCAGCTGTGGGAGCATACTATCTTATCCAGCCTTATATAGAAGCTATTACAGGCGCTTATGGCGGTGCTAGAGATACTTTTGGAATTAGTATCGATGGATTAAAAGAATTGTTCCAATAATTGCAAAAAGCCCTAATTTTAGTAATATAGATAAGTTGAATATTGCCGAGATAGTGAGTTTGGGATAAGGGTCCCAAACGCAAGACCGGAGGCAGTCGTGCCGAGGTGAGAAGTGATGGGTATCACTTCGCAAGACCTTGATCGTTCTGTAATCAGAATGAGAAAGGTGTACAGAACCTGTAAGGTTGGGTGAGTAGATTTAGTAAAACAAGTTAAATATATGCCGAGATAGCTCAGTTGGTAGAGCGCTTCCCTGAAGAGGAATAGGTCCCCAGTTCAAATCTGGGTCTCGGCACCATAAAAATAACCACTCGACATCGAGTGGTTATTTTTTTATCCTTTTACTCTTAGACGAGTTTGTTTATTTTTGTCTATTTTAGGAAGTCTTATTATTAAAAGTCCATGTTTCTCAATAGCATCAGCTTCTTCAACCTCAACTTCAGATGGAAGCATTATACTTCTTGAAAAAGATCCCCAATATAGCTCTTGATGGAAATAGTCTTCATCCCTTACAAATTTTTCAGTTTCTCTTTTGCCTTTTATTATTACCATGTCTCGAGTTATAGAAATGTCTAAATCCTCTGGTTTTACACCAGCTACCATACTTTTAATAACTATCTCAGTGGGAGTTTGATATACATCTATGGTTAGTTCTCCTTCTTCTGTTTCTTCCAAAATAGAACCAACAGAAGCGTTTGTTGTCCTAGAGGGAAGTTTGGGTTCTTCGATTTCATCTTCCATGTCGTCCATCTTGATGCTTCCAGTTAATTTTTCAAAGAATGATCTGTTATCTTTCATAATTTTATTTTTATTTCTTCAATATTTATATGTTTAACTTTCTCAAATAATAGTAATAATATCACAATACCAAACCAGACAGCCCCAAATACAAAAAAGATATTTCCTGGTGCTCTACTGATTATAAATAAATTAAATGATGTATGCAACACTATTGCAATCAAAATTCCAGAAATTGTGTATAAAATTCTACTTCTTTTTGTTTTATAGTAAGAAAGACCTAGCATTATTCCGATAATGGCCGATGACATAATGTGTATTAGACTTGCCCCAATAAATCTCATATTTCCGTTTATTATAGTGCCAACGATATCTCCATCTTTAAGAAATTCTGTTAGGAACAGCGTGTTTTCAAACGTGACGAATCCAAGAGCAGAAACAATCAGATAGATGATATCATCAACTGGTTCGTCAACAACTTTTCTTTTTAGAGCAATATAATAAACAAACGCAAATTTTGATATTTCTTCAATTGCTGCCCATAGTGTAAATGATATAAAGGTAAAATCTTTAAGATGATCATATACTACTTTCTGGACTGGGAGAACAAAAAGAACCGAAAGCATTCCTCCTAAAAAGGCCAGAGTTAACATTTTTGCAGGTTCTGGGTGGATATCTTCTTTTAACCAGAATAAAAGCCAGATTAGTGCAGGAATAATTCCCAGAATAAAAGCAATAACGAAAGGGTAGTTTTGTACAAATGTTAGGAACATGTGAAGTCAGCCTTATTTCATTTAGGCCACTTTGTTACAAGAAGTAGGTTTTCATTCGAGTCTTTTATATGTGTCCAAATTTCTTCTGTAATAAATGGCATAAAAGGGTGCAAAAGTTTAAGTGAAGTTTTTAATAGATACATTAAGGTGTATTGCGTTGATCTAACAATATCTAGGTTTTCACTTTTTAGAGTCTCTTTTGAACCTTCTATTATTTTATCAGCAAAAGTGTGCCAAACATAGTGGTATAACTTTTCAGCTACTAGATAAAATCTGTATTCATCCATGTCTTTTGTTACATCTGATATTAAATCATTAAACTCAGAAATTATTTTTTCATCTCCTTCAGTCAGTGTTTCTATTTTTTTACCATCATAACCTTCACAGCTAGATAATATATATCTGGTTATGTTCCAAAGCTTGTTTCCAAAGTTTTTATAGCCTTTTACTTTTTCTTCTTGCAGAGACAAGTCAGTTCCCGGAGTGTTTCCTACAATCAGAGCCATTCGTAGTGCGTCAGTTCCGTACTTTTCTGTAAGGGTTAGGGGATTTATAACGTTACCTTTTGACTTACTCATTTTTTTACCTTGGGCATCATTTACAAGTCCGTGTAGATAAACAGTATTGAAAGGTGCTTTGTTTGCCAAATATAACCCAAATATAACCATTCTAGGAACCCATTTAAATATTAAATCATGTCCGGTTTCCATAACTTGTGTAGGATAGTAGTTCTCGAAGTCTTTGTTTTCTGGAAATCCTGTAACCATAAGTGGCCACTGTCCAGACGAGAACCAAGTATCAAAAGTGTCAGTATCCTTGGTCCAACCTTCACCATCTGGTTTTTCTATACTTGCTACTACTTCGTCACTTCTAAACCACGCAGGTATTGGGATTCCCCACACAATCTGCCTTGATATATTCCAGTCTATTGTATTGTTCATCCAATATCTAAAAATCTTTTCGTAGTTATCTGGGATAAATTTTATTTCTCCTTTGTCCACAGATTCTATCGCCATTTTTGCTAGAGGTTCCATTTTTACGTACCATTGGTCTTTTATTTGAGGTTCAATTATTGTATTACATTTGTAACACTTTTTAATTACATTTTTGTATTTATCATCTATTCTAGTTACCAACCCTTTTGATTGTAGTTTTTCGACTATCTTTGATCTGGCATCTTTTATGTTCATTCCAGAAAATTCACCTGCAATAGGAAGTAACTTCCCACGCCAGTCTATGATTTGTTCCATATCCAGGTTGTGTCTTTTAGCTATCTCATAGTCTACTTGTGAATGCCAAGGAGTTATTGTCATTACTCCTGTACCAAATTCCATATCAACAACAGAATCTTTTATGACGGTTGCTTCTATGGGTCCGTTTATCCACTCAACTGTCATTTTTTGACCGTGTCCGTACTCTGCATATCTCTTGTCATCAGGGTGCATAACTACATACTTGTCTCCAAATTTAGTTTCGGGTCTAACAGTTCCTATCTCAAAAGGCCCATATTTAAAATAGTAGAAAGGAGATGACTCTTCAGTTGATTCAGTTTCAACTTCTGAAAGGGAAGTTTGGTGTTTTGAGCACCAGTTGATTGTTCTTTTGCCTCTATATGCAATACCCTCACTCCACATTTTAATAAATGCTTTTTGAGTCTTTTCTACTACTTCAGGATCAAGGGTAAATTTTTCTCTACTCCAATCGCAAGAAGCACCAAGGGACCTTACTTGGGCTTCCATGTTTTTTTTATTGATTAAGGTAAAGTCTAGTATCTCTTTGTATAAATCATCAGGGTTCATTCCAAATCTTGAGCGTCCCTCCTTTTCGAGTTTCTTTTCATATACAACTTGAGTTTCGAATCCGGCATGATCAGCTCCCGGTATCCACAACGTCTTAAAACCAGACATTCTTTTGTATCTAGTCATTATGTCTTCCAGAGTGATAAATAATGCGTGTCCTGCGTGTAGGTCCCCGTTTGCGTTGGGAGGTGGCATCACAATTGTGAAAGATTCTGCAGACTCTGTCACTATTCCTTTCTCTATTAGAACGTCGGGGTTAAAAAAACCGCTCTCATTCCAAGTTTCATATATTCTAGCTTCAGTTCGTTTTGGATCGTATGGGGATAAAAATATGTCATTCATTTGTTTTAGGATAGCACACTATTTCTGTGTATAAAACACTTTACTAATTCATCATAAATATACTGAAAATGCCATATTATAAAGGACAACGCTAATGTCCTTTATAATAAACAAAAATAATGTCTTTATAAAATATATCTATTATACAATCTAAAGGACGCTTTTTTAAGTATAAGGGACATAAAATAGTAAATGGCTTATAATAAGGGTATTTGGGTTATTAAGAAATTGTGTCTTTATTGACAATACTGGAATAAAAATGTATTATCCTGCAATAACAAATTATTAAATTATAAAGTTTTATTCAATATCAATTATCAAATTTATGAGAAACACAATAATAAACATACTAATCTTTTCTTTAATTCTTCCAACATTTTTGGGGTTTGCTCCAGTGTCTGTTTCTGCGACTTCTACAGAAGCTGAAGTAAATAATGTATCTAACATTAATAACTATACTAATTACAACTCTAGTTGTGCAAATGGTCAAAGTCTAACAATTGAAGAATTTGCTATAGCATACACAAGTGGAAAAATAAACTTTAATCTTGCAACAAACACTGCAAATACTATTGCTACTTTTACGATGAACAACTCAACTGGTTGTACAGCACCTATCAGTCTTTCTTCATATAAGATGTATGATACAACTCTTTCTCATCAAGAGTTGTATAGTGGTACTGGGTTGATATATGCAACATCTTCTACATCTATAAACGTAGAACTTCCTGGTTGCATGGCTCAGATTGACGCTTGGTATGGACAATATCCAGAAATTCTACTTGATTCTAATCCTTACGGATATCCTAACAATCCATTTGTTCTTGCTTTTAAATTTTTATACAACAATAATTCTGGTTACCACAATGCTGAAGGTAATTTCTGCGTTAAAGAAGTAAACCAAGCTCCTGTTATAAATCTAGTTGGACAAAATCCTTTTTCTGTAACTGTCGGTAATGCTTATATTGATCAAGGTGCTACTGCACTAGACAAGGAGGATGGTGACATTACTTCAAAAATAGTATCTATTAGTACAGTAAATACTAACGTAGTTGGCACATATATAGTTAAATACAATGTTACAGATTCAGCTGGACTAAAAGCAGTAGAGGTTGTTAGAACTGTTGAAGTTGTTCCAGCACCTGTTGAAATAAAAACAGCCGTAGTTTCAGCTACTAAAATAGTTTGTGATTCAGAAACAGATCTACCAAACTATGGAGCAGGTGGCCCTGATATGGGAAGCACAACCGTGACTACTTTTCTAGCAACACATCCTAATTGTAGAATTGCACCGTGGACATTTGAATGGGTAAAAAATGGTACAACTTCTGCAAATCCAGGAGACCAAATGTCTATAGGAGGAGGTGATTGGAAGCCGTTTAGTTCTACTTCAACCATCCCAGCAGGCGAAAAGATTTGGGTAAGAGAGCAATTTGTAAATGGTTATATCCCATTCACTGGAGTAAATACAACACAAGCTGTTTCAGCTGAATTGTACTGCCATACTGATGTTTTGAATTATGATAACTATGATTGGATCAGTCCAGTTGCTAATGGTCAAACTTATTACTGTGTTGCTTGGAATGTTTTAAAAACAACAACTCCAGTAAATCATGCACCAGTTATAACTCTAGTAGGAGCAAATCCTGCTGAAGTAAATGTTGGAGAAGTATTCGTTGATCCAGGAGCTACAGCAAATGATAATGAAGACGGAAACATTACAGCAAACATAATTGCATCAAGTACTGTTAATACAACAATACCTGGAACATACACAATCACTTATAATGTAAAAGATTCACAAGGCCTTGCTGCTATAGAAGTTACAAGGACGGTGAATGTCCTTAACCTTGTGCCCACAAACAGAGGAAAGATAACTGTATGTTTGATAATAGCTGATGCTGAGAACCAAATTGCCACAAGTTCAAATGGTTTACCAGTAGGAGATCTAAAAATTGATATTGGTACAACTACATCAGATGTTGCATCTTCTACAATATTTAAATCTCAAACTTGGCAAACTGAAGTTTTTTCACCAAACAAGAAAGCAATTCTAAATGTTAATGATGCAGAGTGCGTCACCTTGGATAATCTACCACTTGGAATATATACGTACTCACAAGTTACCAGGTCTCTTGCTTGGAGTAACGCCAAGTTGAGTTTCAATGATCAAGACACACAGCCAGTTAACAACGTTTTTGATTTCTTCCCATATGGAAATGTAAACACAAACTCTGATGGGTATATAGTTCTTGATGACTATAGATATGAGAGAACATTGTATGTGCTAAGTAAATACAATCCTGCACCACAATGTACCCTTCCTGTTATTACATCACCTATAATAGCAAGTGTTACTGTTGGAACTCCGTTCACATATGCATTTACTGCAAGTTCAACAACTTCTTTTGAAGTAGCTTCGACAACTCTTCCAGCATGGCTTTCATACGCCACATCTACAAATGTAATAAGTGGCACACCTACAACAGTCGGAGTTTACAATGTAGCTGTTAAAGCTATAAACACTTGTGGCTTTGATGCTCGAACTATTGCTATTACAGTAACTTCAGCTGGAGGCGGAGGAGGTGGCGGAACAGGTACTTCATCAGATTTGGAAGTTGTAAAAACTTCGGATAAATCTACAGCTAGTGTTGGAGATACTATTACTTACACCATAACTCTTGTAAACAAAGGCCCTAATGAAGCATCAACTACAGTTACTGACTTGCTTCCAAGCACTCTTACGTTTGTTTCAGCAACATCTACTCTAGGTAGTTATGCTACAACAACTGGAGTTTGGACAATTGGAAATATTGCAATAAACAGTGCAACAACAACTCTAACAATAGTTGCTACAGTAAATGCTGGAACACAAGGACAAAAAATCACAAACACAGCAGTAGCTACTTCAAATCAAAATGATCCTACTCCTTTAAATAACACTTCTTCTACAGAGACAAGTATTAACCCAGCGGGAGCAACTGGCGGTGGAGTAGGTGGTGGCGGTGGAGCTCCTAGTGGTGGAGTAGGTGGTGGCGGTGGAGCTCCTAGTGGTGGAGGAGGTGGTGGAAACGGACCTATCGTAGGTTCATTTGGAGGAGGTAATGGTCAAATATTTGCACCAGTTATTCCAACTACTCCAAACAGTTGTTACTACCTATACGATTATCTAAGAAAAGATTTCAATAATAATCCAGTTGAAGTTAAAAAACTTCAAGTATTTCTAAGAGACTTGGAAGGGTTTACTAAAGTTCAAGTCACTGGTGTTTACGATGATCAAACAATCGTAGCTCTAGACTCATTCCAAGAAAGATACAAGGCAGATATTCTAACTCCATGGGGACACACAGAAGCAACTTCATATACTTATATCCTTACTAAAAAGAAAGTAAATGAAATATATTGTAAAATGGCTTTCCCTGTTAATACACAACAGCAAGAAGAAATTGACAGTTATAGAGCTTTCCTACAAGGTCTTAGAGACGCTGGTATAAATATAGACGGGGGAGTTCCAGTTAATACACCGTCTAATCCATCAAATGGAGTAGATGGGCAAGTCGGAGTAAAGCCAACAGATAAAGATCCTAATGGAAATCAAACTACTCTAGCAGGTATATCTTCTACAACCCAGAAGTTTCTAACTGGACTTACTGCGAACGTTCTAGCTTCCGCAAAAGGATTCATGAATTATCTACTTGGATTTTTCGGACTTCCAGTCAAAGAGCTAGGAGAAAAAACAAATCAATCTGTTGATATGTTTCTTGGCTTAGGTTTCCTAAATTGGGTACTCATATTTATTATTATTGTAATATCTTACCTTTGGTATAGAGAATACAACAACAATAAGAATATTGAAGAAATAAATAAAGAGATAGACTTAGAATAACAATCAATATGTACAAAAAAGAAAAGACCCGCACTTGTGCAGGTCTTTTCTTTTTTGTACTTCCTTATCGATTATATCATTAGTTATTTTAATTTCAAGTTTCCCTGAGCGATTATTTTCTCTTTTTTAGAGATTATTTCTGGGAATACTAAGGTTTTTATATAAGTTGCAGAGGCTATCATAATGCTATTGTCTGTGGATAACTCTTTTGTTGGAGTTTTAAGAATTAATTCAGGATACTTATTTTTAAGTTCTCTAAATGCTTCTTTGATTCTGGTATTTGCTACTACACCTCCAGCAATAATAAGAGTTTTTATAGTTTTTTCTTGTAAAATTTTGTTTACTTTATATGTGAGCACATCCACAACAGAATCTTCAAATTCACGAGCAATATCAGATTTATCTTCTAGAGTTAAGTTTTCTGGTTTACCTCCAAAATTATCCCTAATATAGTATAAAACTGCTGTCTTGAGACCGGAGAAAGAGAAGTTTGAGTCAAGGCTTCGAATCATCGGTCTAGGAAATATGGCTTTTTTAGGGATGTTATTTTCCCTAGCAACTGTAGCTAGTTTTGATATTTCTGGACCACCTGGGTAGGGAAGACCAAGGAGTCTAGCAACTTTATCAAAAGCTTCGCCAACTGCATCATCTACTGTTTGACCTATTATTTTATAACTACCCCAGTTTTCTATCTCAACTATTTCTGTGTGTCCTCCTGATATAAGAAGTGAGAGGGCAGGAAATTCTATTTTATTATTGTCTTCTCCAACTAATACAGAAGTGATATGACCTTCCATATGGTTTGCAGGGACAACAGGAATACCCCATATTTTACTTAGAGCCTCTGCAAAACTGATTCCAACCCAAAGTGCTGGTTCGAGTCCTGGTCCTGAGGTAACAGCAATAAGATCTATCTCAGGTTTTTCTAAATTATCGATTACTTCTTTAAGTCCAACAAAAAGACCTTCTTCTCTTTTTAATATTTCTTCTATACCTTGCCAATTTTCATCTGAGACAGAACCTGCTTTGTGCATCCCTGCTTGTTTTAAAGTTTGAATTAAAAGTGGTGGTAGGTTTTTTGCGTGCTCACGTTTTGCCATCATTGGATATACACCACCGTATTTTTTGTGAGTTTCAATTTGAGAAAAAAGAGCGTTTCCAAGTACAAAAAAAGTAGGCGAAGAATTAGAAGAGCCTAATCCTCCTTCTGCTTCTACAATGCTGACTGCAGTTTCATCGCAGGATGTTTCAATGCTTAGTATCTTCATTGCGTTAGTATTTTTTCGGTGCGGGATGCAAGATTTGAACTTGCCGCCTATTCAACGTCAATGAATCGCTCTACCAAATGAGCTAATCCCGCTAGATGAAGTAAAACTATCACATTTTTTGCTTTTTGTACAAAAAATGCTATAGTTTTTCGGTGCAATTTTAAATTTTGGCCCTATCGTCTAACGGTTAGGACACGGCCTTTTCAAGGCTTAAATCCGGGTTCGATTCCCGGTAGGGTCACAACAAATCCCCGAAAGGGGATTTTTGTGTACCCTACAGTAAAGTCTGGGAGACTTTACGTCGGGAATCGAAGCCCGATTGAGATTTTTTATGAGCTTCGCGAAATATAAAATCCAATTGGGGTACTGAACCTGTAAGGTTCGATATTCCCTAAACAAAACATATTTTGTTTAGGATCACAACAAATCCCCTTTCAGGGATTTGTTGTGATGTAATTATACACTTTGCTCGAACTTTTTTCAAAGAAAACAACTAATCGCACATCCGTGCGCTAAAGCGCCTCTGTGCGAAGCACAGAGCTTTCCAAGAATGG
>Ga0163144_10018529_pt1 | contig 14072 bp, 10 predicted proteins | sample OliLak19BULKMAT1_FD_123175 | JGI IMG/M metagenome (GOLD analysis project Ga0163144, IMG submission 123175) | Freshwater microbial mat bacterial communities from Lake Vanda, McMurdo Dry Valleys, Antarctica - Oligotrophic Lake LV.19.BULKMAT1 | ecosystem: Environmental > Aquatic > Freshwater >... | reverse complement strand
TTTATAAAGGAGCACTACAGTTTTTTTGATACCCAATATAAGAATGAAAAATATCGTAAGGTTATAGTCTTGTTATTAAAAAAGATGAACTCTTGGTGATATGGAGCTAAATTATTGTATAAACTAGGGGATAGAGCCCACTTTTTTAATATATAATTGGGCTCCGTCCCCTATAATTCTATTTTCCTAGTAAGATCATAATTCCAGCAACAAGTGCTAGAACAGAAGTAATTACTCCGAGTCCAGCTAATGCAGGTACGAAAGCCGATAATCCAATAATTATTAGGTAAATTGCTAAGCAAAGCATGCCTATATTTTTAGTAACCATTTTGTATTCCTTTAATATTTTCAAATTTACTGCATTGCTAACTTATCACGCGCTAGATGGAGGTGACTAGACGGTGTTTATAGTAACTTTCAAAAATCTTTGCCGAAAAGCAAAGACTTTTGAAAAACACTATATAGGTTCTATTTACACTATCCATCCTGAACTAGACCGAACAAATAGGAGAGGATCGGTGGCTTGAAACACATTGTTTGTTGGATCGTAACAGTACTGATCAATGTTATCCTATAGTCGGCAGTTGCCTCCAATCTGTTGTGTAGTGAGGGGACATCTTGATTGCTTTAGTTTTCCAGGAAGGAGTGATGCCGCAAGCACTAATAAATAGAGTATCTCGGCCGTAACGCTGGTTGAGTTTATCAATAATAGTTCCCAAGTTTAATTGTTTGCCTTCCATTAGATCTTGATTAATAGAGGAGAAGAGCGGCAATTGATGTTGCGATTTTAAAGACAAATTGAAAAACGAGACACCACATTTTTCGTAGCGTATTCCAGCTTTAAAAATTTTACGAATAGCCGTTTGAGCAATTTTAATAAGAAAAGAAGTATCGTCGGTTGGGTTAAATAAATTTACAAAATAGCTTTGGCTAAATGGAGAGTTAGTAAATCTGCCACCTCGAATATAGACTCCTATTGTAGTAGTTTTTAATTCTTCTGATCTGAGCTTTTCTGCAGCTCGACTGACATAAGCAGCGACAGCTTCTTCGATCTCCCTTAATTCAGTTATTTTTCTTCCGAATGATCTAGATGAGCAGATACTTTTTCTAATAGGCCTAAGTTGTCTTAATTCTGAACAGGCAGTTCCGTGTAATTCATAAATTGTACGAACTACGTTTATGCCATACCGTTTTTGGATCCACCGTAAATCTGCCATACGAAGTTCCTGAGCATTGTTAATGCCATTAAGCTTAAGAGATTTAGATAGTTTTCTTCCAATACCCCAGATGTCACTGACGGAAACTTCGGAAAGTATTTTAGTTAAGTCCATATTAGCTGTTACAAGACCAACTCCGCACAGATCTGGATCTCTCTTGGTTAATAAACAGCCAATCTTGGCTAATGTTTTTGTGGGAGCAATGCCCACAGCTACTGGAATATTGGTCCATTTTCTAACTGTATAATGAATTAATCTACCATATTCTTTAAGGTCTTTTTCTTGGCTGCAATCTAGAAATGCTTCATCAATAGAATAAATCTCAAGTTTGTCTGAGAATTCACCAAGCACCGCCATTACGCGGTTCGACATATTACCGTAAAGGGAAAAATTAGCTGAAAAAACGACGATCTTAAATTCTTTAATAATATGAGCTGCTTTGAAATAAGGCTCTCCCATGGGTACTCCCAAGGCTTTGGCCTCATCGCTTCTTGCAATAATACAACCATCGTTACTTGATAAGATAACAATAGGAGTTTTTGCCAAATCCGGTCTAAAGACTCTTTCGCAAGAAGCATAAAAATTTCTACAATCTACAAGTGCGATCATAATAAAATTAAAGAATTCGAAAGCGTTTAATAGCAGTTGTTACGACACCTCGAATTTCTACATCTGCCGCAGGAATCAAGGCAGTAGGCGAAGATCTGGTTTTATCAGCCAGAAAATATTGATTTCCAATTTGAGTCAGACACATTATTTTTAATGTGCCATTTATTACGGAGAGCACTAAATCTTGATTAACTGGATTTAAAGATTGATCGATGATTAACAGGTCTCCCGAAGATATTCCGGAATCTGTAGTTAGATCGCCAGCAACTCGGAAAATAAAAGTAGATGCCCTGTTTTTTATAAGTTCGCTGTGAAGATTTAGATCTTGTTCTTCAACATCTTCGGCTGGGGATCGAAAGCCAGTTGCTGGCGAGCGGTTTAAAAGGAGCGTTTTTGACATAAGACGTTTCCAAGGTTGCTTGGCACTTTGTTTTTATATAGTAAGTTAGTATATAGAATTATACTAGAATTATATTAAAATAAATATAATAAGTCCAAAAAGAATCTTCCCAAAGAAACTCTTTTTTTGGACTTACGTTCCCCCGGAGGGACAATAAATAGTTGTCACAATTAAATGTTTTATGGGTCTGTTGCGAAACTACTAAAGAAAAAATTCTAACAACCTAAATGCTCTCAGGTAAGTGAAATTTAGGTTACTATGCAGAAATAGCCATGGTTTCAATATTGGCAACGAGGGCGTCTGTAAATCTCTTGGCAGATCCAGGTACATTCTCCCTAGGAAACAGAACAGTTGGATTTTTAAGAGTTGCGGCTACAGCAATTTCGATAAGCCTGGCTTCGCTATTTTTCCCTTTATGATGGAGAGCCTCTGCTAAGGCTAAAATCTGTCCGACAGAATTTGGTTCATGATTAAATGAGCCATCTATTTGAATACCAGTGCCAGGAACGGTTTCAAAACAAGGCGGAGCTATTGGATTTGGCAACTTTCCAAGTAGGGGAGCATGTGAACTAAAAGAGCCAGCAAAGCCTGGGCCACCAATACCAGCAGCCATGAGATCACTTATCACATCTCCGATACGATTTTCTGTAATTACCGAAAGATAAGTAACACCTTTTCCTTTAACTCCATCTAATTCAAATAATTCCTTGGGATTTCGTAAGTGCATTTCCACAAAGTCACTGACTGGGATCGAGACGACAGAAAATCCCATTAAGGAGGCAGCACTTCTAACTCCAGCTTCCCAGAATTTACTTGTATTTGGGTAGCTTGCTTCAAAAGTGGGAAAGAGAACAACATTACCATGTTGATAGTTGGCAGTAGTATAAGGATTTTCTCGTTGAGTCATCTTCATGGCTTTGCTGATAGTACTTACTGTGATGGCTTCGATTTCAAAAGAACGATGTCTGCCAAATGTCAAAATAGTCTCTGTTCCGTGAGAGAGTCCTTCAAAAGTATAGAATCCACCAAATTGTTCACGATGAGTATCGATTCTATATCCCAGAGGAAGTGGCTCGCGACGAGATTCGGCATTGGTGTTTTTTAAATACTCCATACCTTTCGTAATCATTGTACCAAAGCAATCTGGTGTTACAACAACACAGTCATATGGTCGAGATCCAAATCCCATGAGAGCTGAGTCAACATGAGCATAGACAGTTGCGGGATCTAATTCGGCAAGCTTTAGTTCCTGATTAATCATGGGAGCAAGCACTTGATCGACATTTGTTTTACCCCAAAATTTAATTGGTCGTCCATTGGCAATATTTTTTGCTTCGGTGATTGCAGCACGGATAGCAGAACGTGTGTAGGTCTCAGTGACGGCCATTACAGCATCACCGCCAGCTCCATCTTTTATAATTTCTTTTGGAGAAGAGTCTCTTTGGATTGTAATCACATCGATATTAAACGGACCAACACCAAGAACATGAGGAACTCCTTCAAAATTTACAGCAGGTCGAATGCCGTGATTATTTCCTGATAATCTTAGATCTCGAATTACTAAACTCATCCCTAAAGCCATCGGACTTACACCATTTGCAATGCCATGTTTTTCTCGAATTTTAGAATTTTCGACACTAGGATTGCCTAAAGCACCGAATCCCATTAGGTCACTATCTTGAAGTTTTCTTCTAAGTTGTTCTGGATAAGTGCCATTTGGATCTTTTAAAAATGGAATGGTTTGAATACCGCTAAAGGATTTATGATCGAGATTGACTTGAAATCCAGTAATATTTGCTACGGCTTGTAAAACTTGGCGAGTTTGATCGGCCACAATAGGAGAAAGACCTTCGCCATCGACCATGTTGATTTTCATTGCTGGACTCATACAAACTAATCCAAAAAGTAACAGTTTTGTTTTTTTTATAAACGGTTATTTTTATCACCCCAAACTTGCTCCGCAAATTTGCACCTAAAGGGGGATAAACAATCCTAAGGGTATGAGTTTGCTGAGATATTATCTGTGCTATTGAAAAGAACTATTTATCTATTAATAGAATCGGTTGTTACTGACAATATAAAGACTTTTCAAGGCTACTCAATGGATTAATTTATATGGATGCAATCTTCGTAAGGCTAACCCTTACGAAGATTATAGATCAGGGAAAAGATTTAGTAGGAAAAATTATATGACTAAGTCATAGAATTCAATCTAGCGATTCTTTCCTCCATGGAAGGATGCGATGAAAGTAATTTAAAAAATCTACTTGGTCGGTTTGATATTTTAAAAGCAGCAATTGAGGCATGAGGTTCTTCTTGCATGCGACCACTAGCTCGGCCAAGGAATTGAAGAGCAGAAATCATACCCGCTTTTCCAGCTAGTTTTGCAGCACCGGCATCGGCTCGGAATTCACGATGTCTAGAGAATCGCATAACTAACATCGATCCTAAAATTCCAAGAGCTATATCAAGAAATATTGTTACAATCATGCGAACCATAGCTTCAGATTCTGCACGAACATTTTTGCTGATTGCATACCCAATAACTCGGGCAAAGAACATTACGAATGCGTTCACTACGCCCTGAAGAAGAGTCATGGTGACCATATCTCCATTTTTAATATGTGAAATTTCATGCGCAGCAACAGATTCAATTTGTTGACGATCCATTGAGCGAAGAAGTCCGGAAGAGAAAGCAACTAAGGCTCTATTTTTGGTTGGTCCAGTAGCAAAAGCATTTAACTCGGGACTTTCATAGACACCAACTTCTGGCATTTTAGAAAGACCGGCACCACGAGATAAATTATGCACCATCTCAACGATTCCGTTGTACTCACCAGCACTTCCGGGAGGAAGCACTTTAACCCCCATCATCCATTTGGCCATGATGCGAGAAATCGCCAAGGAGAATAAAGATCCAGTCATGCCCCAAACAAAACAGAATATGAGAAGATTTTGGTAATCGATGCCGTTGGCTGTTAAGTAAGGTTGTACACCAAGTAGATTCATCACGATCGAAATAGTCGTGATAACTAAAATATTAGTCAGAATAAAAAGTCCGATTCGCTTAAACATATTAATTTTCCCGTTTGTCTAAAAAATCACCAATTAAATTAATAATCATTGTAGGAGGTGTTTTCAAGCTGCGCAAGATCTAGGAAAGTAGGTACTCTTATGCTGTTGGATTGCTTATAGTGTTATATAATCGAATCTGAACTTTTTATTTTTCATGATTTTTTCTTGATGAAACTAAATAAACTAAAAAACTGAATATTTGCAGTTCAAGATTCATTTGTGTATAAACCCTTAGGGTAGAAGCCAAATGGACTAAGAAAAAGGTTCCTTACGTTTTTACTCAACTTCCTCCTCCCTCCACTCTTTCAGCCTCCACTCTTTCAGCAAGTAGTAATACTTGCTCGGCGTTCCATACTCAATGCAACATCACGTCTTGGTTCTAGTCTGCGAAGTCAAGGAAGGTGTGCTCAAGCGCATCTTCCTCTTGCAGAAGGATGACGAGCATCCAGATCCTTCGTTCCGTCACAAGTTCACCATGCTGGGCGGAAGCACCAGCGAAACCGCATGGCGAGACATTCTGGCAAACCGTCTCCCTCAGCAGCTCGAGACCACTGCGGTCAATACGATCGTGGGAGCACTTCCCGATGAGCCTCAGATCTCAAGGGAGTATCCCCACGAAGGCAAGAATGGTGTTCACGCCAGTGTCTTTCTGTGCCAGCTCGACGAAGAGGTATTCGACTCCATCAAGCCGTATCTCGAAGCTCCGAAGCAGGGATACGGAATCGTCGTGGATCCTTCTCAACTTCAGGCGATCATGCGGCTCGGAGACCTCGGGTTCCTGCCGAACGTCCCCAGCCTGATCAACGAGCTGTTCGAATTGAATGGTCTCTCTCTTCCAATCCCGAGATGAGAAGGAGTAAATGGGGAGGTTAAGGTTGGTTTGCTCCACTTTGGCTTCCCCATGATTTCAAATACTCATGATTTCAAATACTCATGTTTTCAAAAACTGAATCTAGGGCCTGTTGCGAAACTAGCTCCGTTACGAGGAAAGAGAGATTTGAGCCGAGACGAGGAAATCGAGAGATAAAACCGCAAGCATATCCAGTGGGATAGGTTGAGGATTTTCTCTCGATGACTGACGAAGTCGCAGGCCAAAGATCGCTTTTTGCAGTAGGAGAGAGTTTCGCAATAGGCCCATCTAGTAAAGTTGCAAAAACATTTGAATCAGCAGTGAATCAACAGATTGCCTACCGAGAATTTTAAGATAGTGGTTACTTCAATACTTTAAAGAATTCTAGAAGAAGGCCAGTGCACATTAAAAATCATCAATGAAGTTTAATTATCTCCGCTAACATGTTGTGTTTACTTAAGAATAGTTATTAAAAACAACTAAATAAATTCATTCGTTTGACTTAATTTAAAAATTGCTTCATAATTCATTCGACTGATTGAATTTAAAAAATATTATAGTAACTTTCAAAAGTCTTTGCCGAAAAGCAAAGGCTTTTGAAAGTTACTACCCCCCGGAGGGATAATAAATAGTGTTTTTCATTTTCGAAAATCATAGTTAACCCTTCGGGTTAACAAGAAATAAGATTTAATCCAGTCTCCATTGCCATATCTTGTGATTCGGCAAAGACTTTTGAAAAAGACTATAGATGTCAAAAGACGAAACAAAAAATTTACTTCTCTTAGCTGCTGAAAAACTTTTTGTGAAAAAAGGGTACGATGCTGTTAGCACACGGGAACTTGCCGAAGAAGCCGGTGTCAACCTTGCAGCTATTCAGTATCATTTTGGCTCCAAAGCAAAACTTTTTGTCGAAGCTCTACATAGGATGATGGCAGGTGGTGCTTGTTGTCGTGGCAGAGAAATTTTAGAAGGTACGGTTGAAAGTAAAGAAGAAGCAGCTAAAAAAATTACACTTTTTGTTTATAATTTTCTCAATACAATTTTACGTCCTAAAGGTATCAATCCCTTTCGTTTAGTTTTTAGAGAAATCCTGTCTCACACAGTCAGTGATAAGGAGATGTTTGAGGCATTGGTTAGTTCCACAGTTGAGAACTTTACTAGACCTACTCAGAACGCACTTAATATTTTACTAAAAGTCCTTGCTCCAAATTTATCAGATCAGGAACTGAGTCGTACTACCGCCAGTGTAGCCGGACAGTGTAGCTTTTATTTAACTCACCAGCCTTTTTTAGAGAGACTTAGTAAAGAGAATTACAAAGATGAGCATACAATTCGTGACATCACTCAACACATATCTAGCTTTACTTTTAGAGCTTTAGGATTAGATGAAAAATTTATTAAAAAAGCCATTTTGGATGCTTTTGAAGAGATTCAATAAGAAGTAGGAGAAAATATGAGCACAGTAAGAATACGACAAACAAAACCCATGATAATTATGTTAATGATCGCATTTGGCATAATCGCGATATTGGGTGGTACAAAGTTTTATAAAATTTCCAAAGCAATTGCCGCTAATGCTAATCATGGTCCACCACCACAAGCAGTAACATCAATGATCGCAACTGAGTCAACTTGGTATCCAACGCTCGATGTCGTAGGGTCGGTTTCTGCATCACGCGGTGTGACGATTAGCGCAGAAGAAGATGGAAAAATAGTAAAAATTGGAGTTGAGTCGGGCTCGCAAGTTAAGGCTGGAGATCTTTTATTGCAGCAAGATACTTCTGTGGAAGAAGCAGATCTTCAAGCGGCTCAAGCAAAATTAGATTTAGCTAGAATAAATTTAAAACGGTTTCAGACTTTATTTGCTCAGTCAGCAACTTCAGAATCTACTGTAAACAATGCCGTATCAGAAGCTAAAGCTACCGAAGGGCAGGTGCGGGCTATTCAAGCAGTGATTGCAAAGAAGACTGTCACGGCACCATTTGATGGAAGAGCCGGAATTCGAATGGCAAATGAAGGTGAATATTTGCAGAAAGGGGCTTCGATGGTGCCTCTTTACGCGCTTGATCCAATGTTTCTCGATTTCACAATTCCACAAATTGATGTGGCAAAAATAAAAGTGAATCAGGAGATTACTTTTTTAATTGATTCGTTTACAGATCGAAAATTTATTGGAAAGATAACTGCAATTGATCCACAGATAAATTCTGGAACAAGAAATTTTAGAGTTCAAGCTACAGTTGACAATAAAGATGAAAGTCTAAGACCAGGCATGTTTGCAAAAGTAAGTATTCTTTTAGGCAGTGAGGAAAAGGTAATTGCAATACCTGGAACTTCAATAGATTACGCTCCATACGGAAATTCTGTTTACATAATCGAAAAGATGAAAAATCCTCAAGGAGGAGATGAATATTTAGGAGTTAGGCAGCAGTTTGTTCAGATCGGAAAATCACAAGGTGACCTTGCCGCAGTAATGTCCGGCATTAAGCCAGGAGAGGAGGTTGTAACGTCTGGTATTTTCAAACTTAGACCTGGATTTCCTGTGATCATTAATAACAGTGTAAAGCCAGCAAATGATTTAAAGCCAAATCCTGAAGATACATAAACGGCCATAAAGAACTTTATAGCAGGAAAAATATCATGCGATTTACAGACATCTTCATTAAACGGCCAGTTTTAGCGATTTGCGTTAACTTGATAATTCTTCTAGCTGGCTTTCAGTCAATTCGTTCACTTAATGTTCGTCAATATCCTAGAAGCGATTTAGCAGTTGTAAATATAAAAACTGTTTATACCGGAGCTAATGCGGATCTTGTGCGCGGATTCATCACGACTCCATTAGAAAGAGTTGTGGCAAGTGCAGATGGTATTGATTATCTGGAATCTTCTAGTGCCCAGGGACTAAGTACCATCATTGTTCATTTAAAACTGAATTTCGATACAAATGCAGCACTTTCACAGTTACAAGCTAAGATTGCTCAAGTAAGAAACGATCTACCTCCTGAAGCCGAGTCTCCAATCTTAGAAGTCGAAACAAGCGATAATAGATTCGCCTCGATGTATATTAGCTTTTATTCTGAGAATCTTTTGCAGAATCAAATTACCGATTACATTTCTCGCGTTGTGCAACCGAGACTGTCTGCGATTAGCGGCGTCCAAAAAGCCGATATTTTGGGTGCTAGAACATTTGCCATGAGGATCTGGCTAAAACCCGATAAGATGGCAGCACTGCAAATTAGTCCTACTCAAGTTACTGAAGCTCTTAGGGCTAATAACTTTCTATCTGCCATAGGCTCAACTAAGGGATCTATGATTCGAGTAAATCTGGTTGCAAATACTGATCTAAAAACAACCAGTGAGTTTCAAAATTTAGTTATCAAAGAAGAAGGCAATACAGTTGTAAGGCTTTCCGATGTAGCTGATGTCGTCCTGGGTGCCGAAAATTACGAGGAAGATGTTAGGTTTGATGGTGAGAAAGCTACCTTTATGGGAATTTGGGCGCTGCCTACTGCAAATTCTCTTGATGTGATCGATGAAGTCAGAAAAGCCATTCCTGATATTGAGAGAGAATTACCAACTGGCATGAAAGTTGGTATTCCATACGATTCTACTCGCTATATCAAAGACTCAGTTCAAGAAGTAATTAAAACATTACTTGAAACTATATTAATTGTTATTGCTGTTATTTATATTTTTCTTGGATCCTTAAGATCTGTAATTGTTCCAGTTGTGGCAATTCCACTTTCCTTAGTGGGTGCAGCGTCCATCATGTTGGCCTTCGGATTTTCTATCAATCTTCTTACCCTTTTAGCGATCGTTTTGTCAGTTGGTCTTGTTGTCGATGATGCCATTGTAATGCTTGAAAATATCGAGAGATATGTAAAGGAAGGAATGCGACCTTTTGATGCTGCTATTAAAGGAGCCCGAGAACTTTTTGGGCCAGTTATTGCAATGACGATAACATTAGTTGCTGTATATGCACCGATTGGATTTCAAGGTGGTTTAACTGGAACCTTATTTCGAGAATTTGCTTTTACTTTAGCAGGTGCAGTTTTGATATCGGGAATTGTGGCGATTACGCTTTCACCAATGATGTCTTCAAAGTTAGTACAAAAAAATCATGAACCGAATCGATTTCAGCGTTTCGTTGATAAATGGTTTGAGAATTTGAAAACGACCTACAGTAGAGTGTTGGCAATAACTTTGAATTATCGTCCAGTTGTACTTACCTTCTCATTCATTGTTATTCTATGCATGATTCCTTTTTACATGTTCTCAACTAAAGAATTAGCACCTAGAGAAGATCAAGGTGTAGTGTTTGGTATTGTGCAAGCACAACAGAATTCTTCTTTAGATCAAACCTCGATGTTTGCAGAAGAGGTTTATAAGGTTTTTAATGATGTTCCTGAAAAAGCCAGAACTTTTCAGTTGACTGGTCCAACTTTTGGATTCTCAGGAATTGTGACAAAACCTTGGAGCGAGCGTAAACGAACTACACAAGAGATAGAAGGTGAGTTGTGGGGTAAGTTAAGTACGGTACCCGGAGTTAGAGTTATTGTTACAACCCCGCCACCATTGCCTGGTGGCAGCGATTTTCCACTGGAATTTATTATTTCTTCAACAAATGAGCCAAGACAAACTATTGATTATGCCAATCAACTCGTTGGAGCAGCCTTTGAAAGTGGCATGTTTATGTTTGCCGATACAGATTTAAAATTTGATCAACCGCAAACTGAGATAGTAATTGATAGAGATCAAGTCTCCTCAATGGGATTAGATATGATGAGTATCGGTCAAGATTTAGGATCGATGCTTGGTGGCGGTTATGTTAATCGTTTTAATATTCAAGGCAGAAGTTACAAAGTTATTCCACAAGTGAAACGATCTGAGAGATTGAATGCCGATCAATTGCAAGATTATTACGTTTCAGGTCCGAAGGGTGAATTAATTCCCGTTTCAACTTTTGCAACTCTTAAAAATACAGTTGAACCTAGACAACTTAATCGTTTTCAACAATTAAGTTCAGCCAAGATTCAAGGAGTACCAGTGCCTGGTGTCTCATTGGATCAGGCACTGACATTTTTAGAAAATAAGGCAAAAGAGATCTTACCAAAGGGGTATTCGTTAGATTACTCAGGTGAAGCAAGGCAGTTAAGAAAAGAAGGCAGTTCTCTCTTAGGAACTCTAGTTCTCGCATTTATACTTATATTTCTTGTGCTAGCAGCTCAATTTGAAAGTTTCCGTGATCCGTTTATTATCCTTTTTGGCTCAGTACCATTGGCACTATCCGGTGCTTTGGCATTTGTATTTTTAGATGCCACTACTATTAATATCTACACACAAGTTGGATTAATTACACTCGTAGGGCTAGTTTCTAAAAACGGAATTTTAATTGTAGAGTTTGCTAATTCTCTTCAAGAATCAGGAATTGCAAAACTCGAAGCTATCAAACAGGCAACTTCAACTAGATTACGTCCAGTTTTGATGACATCTGTGGCAACTGTTGTTGGACATTTTCCTCTTGTGATTGCATCAGGAGCCGGTTCAGCTGCTCGAAATAGTATAGGAACTGTGCTTGTAACTGGAATGACAATAGGAACTTTATTTACCTTGTTCGTTGTACCTTCAATTTATATGTTAGTTGCCAAAGATCGAACTCGAAATAAAGAATTAGAAAATGATCACAATGAATCCAGGATTATACCTCTAAAAGAAGAAAACGTTCATTCATTAAAAGATTTTATAAATTAGATTTGATAGTAGGCGGAATATGAGAAAGTTATTTTCAATATCAGCACTTCTTTTGTTAGTTGGCTGTGCTGTAGGGGGTCACTATAAAACACCTCAAGTAAAATTGCCCAAGACTTTTGAAGGATCTAAAGAGTTAACTCAAGAACCGATTGATATTGCAAATTGGTGGAATGGATTTAAGGATCCACAGCTAACAAAATTGGTTGAGGCTGCCGTTTCTAATAATAAAACTATTGATGGGGCGATAGCCAGATTAAGACAAGCTCGGGCTTCTCGAAGCGAAGCATTATTTGATCTTTTCCCAACTATTATTGGATCTGCTTCATATATTGAATCAAGACAGAGTGATCGGTTATTTCCTGGAATTGAACGTGATCAAAAAGTATACAGTGCTGGATTTGATGCAACTTGGGAGCTGGATCTTTTTGGGCGTGTTAGAAAAAGTGTTGAAGCAGCTAGAGCTCTAGAAGGTAGTGCTGAAGCCGGACTACAAGATACTTTAGTCAGCGTAGTTTCTGAAGTATCTCGAACATACCTGGAATTACGTGGTATCCAAAATCAGCTAGATGTAGCTAGGAAAAATGCCAATAACCAAGCTGAAACAGTTAAGATTACTCAAGCATTGGTAAAGGGTGGTCAATCTACGGAACTCGATACTGCCAGGGCGGAATCTCAATACAAGACAACTCAAGCTACAATTCCACTTTTAGAAGCTGAAGAAATTTCTGCAATTTATAGATTGTCAATTCTAATCGGAGAACCTCCTGCTACTCTTTTAGTAGATCTTAGTGAACACAAAATACTTCCAAGCTACGAAGGTCCAAAATCTTTAAGCAATCCAACAGAGCTTATTCAAAGAAGGGCTGATGTTAGAGTTGCTGAGAGACAGCTTGCAGTAGAGACAGCTAGAATCGGAGTAGCCAAAGCTGATATTTTCCCAAGAGTTACCTTTATTGGTTCACTAGGCTTTGAAGCAGCCGATTTTTCAGGATTAGATGACAGGGGTAATGATATCCATTCATTTGGACCAAGTATTTCTTGGGCTGCTCTTGATATGGGAAGAGTTTTGGCAAGAATCCGATCTCAGGAAGGAAAAGCCGCTGAAGCAGCAGCAAATTACGAAGCATCTGTTCTAGAAGCATTAAGAGATGTCGAGGACTCCTTTTTAAGATTTTCAAAAGAGCGAAGTAGGTTTAGTTATTTGAAAGAAGCATTTGAAAAAAGTGCTCGTGCATCTGAACTTGCCAGAGCTCAATATCAAGCCGGACTTATTGATTTCTTAACTGTACTTGATTCCGAGAGACAACTTCTTAGTTCTGAAGACGCGCTAGCAAAGAGCCAAACTACCACCTTGACTAGTTTAGTTTCAATCTATAAATCCTTAGGTGGTGGTTGGGAGAGTTATGAGATTAAGAACCTTGAGAAGTAACTTTCAAACAGCAAGCATTAAAATAGTCTACAAAAATCAGATATAAATACTCATTAGAAATAATTACCATTATTATATTCTGAGTTTTAGGCAAAAATCACTTTCCGATTGCAAATATTAAATTAGAGGCCTATTCCGTCTTTTGTCAGCGCATATGCGCTGGAACAGTTTATGAACATAAAGATGGAGTTTGATATGCAGACAGATACAAGTACTGAATCTAATAGTAACTCTTTAAATAATCCTGGAATAATAGCTGAAATTGCACTTTTAGCTGCAATCGCAAGTGGTTGTACCACAACTTCTCCAGTACAGATCGAGTCCCCTAGACAAATTTTACCCAATCGGGTTTCGTATGAAGTCGATCTAAAAGATGCTACCTTTGGTCCTTTAGTGAAGATGGAGACAGGAAAGATAACACAACAATCAAAGCAGATAGATGCAGGTTTTGAGAGCACATTGTCATACAGCGAAATATTACTTGAGAAAGTTTTAAGCGTAGAACATTCCAATCCAGGGATCTTTACAAGAGTTAATCCACAAATTCCAACTGCTTTAAAAAATGATTTTGATATTTTAGCAGATGCTTATGAAATGAAAATTAAGAATATGACCGCTGCTGGTCAGGGCAAAAGTGCTGTTTGTGAAGAAATGCAAGAGGTACACAAACCATTAACAATATTAAATGCTACGTTTGGGAGCTCTTTACCAACTTTTTGGGGAGTTAGTGAAGCTGGCTTA
>Ga0163144_10018528_pt1 | contig 14072 bp, 10 predicted proteins | sample OliLak19BULKMAT1_FD_123175 | JGI IMG/M metagenome (GOLD analysis project Ga0163144, IMG submission 123175) | Freshwater microbial mat bacterial communities from Lake Vanda, McMurdo Dry Valleys, Antarctica - Oligotrophic Lake LV.19.BULKMAT1 | ecosystem: Environmental > Aquatic > Freshwater >... | reverse complement strand
GGTGAGAAGATAAACCAAACACCAAACCTGCTTTGCGTGTAGCAGTAGCAAGTTCTCCGATAATATCTCTTTTAGGGCCCATCTCGGCTGCATTCCATTTGGTCAAAGCGGATTTATACATGGCAAATCCATCGTGATGTTCAGCCACAGGCACTACATATTTAAAACCCGATTTTTTAAATAAATCTACCCAGGCATTGGCATCAAATTTTTCCGCTTTAAACAGGGGTATAAAATCTTTATATCCAAATTGATCGTGGGTGCCATACTTCTCTACATGATGTTTATATTCTTTGGAATCCTTTCGATACATATTCCGGGGATACCACTCATTCCCAAATGCCGGGACAGAATATACTCCCCAGTGAATGAATACGCCAAACTTGGCATCCTGCACCCAGTCGGCCACCGGATAATTTTTGAGGGATTCTCAGGTGGGTTGATAGGTTGAGGTTGAGGTTGAGGTTGAGAGAAGAGGGCGCCACAATAGAGAATCATGGTGGCCAACAGGTATTTTTTCATAAAACCAGAATTGAGCAATAAATTTAGTCTAAAAGGTGTGGTCTGGTATCTGCTTTATTACCGCTGGATACGCCATTGTCAGGATAAACAAAACAGAGTAAGTCCGAATAGGAATAAACATACCAATTTATACCATATGATCCGGACCCACTCTTGCTCAATACGGAGAAGCAGGTTTTTTAAGGATATCGATCAATCACTAAAAGATCGTTGGAACATTAGAACAGCCGAGCTTTTTTTAAACTATATAGTGCAATGTTAAGCTTAATCTGTCCAATTTCCCACTACGACACAATGAGCACAACGAGCGAAAACTACAGGGAAGTGACGAAAAATAGGATTGGAGTTTTACGACACTATGTTACTTCGCAGCTTCGCTGCATGCTGTATTCGTTGCGCTATCGCAGTCGTCGCTCGCGTTGCTCACCGCTTGCTTCTCTCGCTGCTCGCTTCTCTAGCGGTGGGATAATTTGTCCGCCATATCAAGCTTTACTTGACACTAGTTTGGTTTTTGATTGCACCCGGAAATGTATTCATAGTGAATAGTGCCTGTATCATTATAGTCCAGAGCATTGCCCATTTCATCGGTTTCATAATTTGCATAGAAGGTGGAATATTTAACGTCTACCGGGAGATTGTTTTTTACAGTGTAGGAATCAAAAGCGATTAAGTAATCCAATTCACCGGGTGAACCATCGTCATTTACATAATAACCTTTAAATTTTATTATTAAGTTTTTAGGTAAAATTAAATAACCGCCGTCTGCACTGGTACCGGGAAAACCTGCGGCAGCAGAACTAAAAGGTTGGATCACATTTTTATCAACGGTTTGTTCTTCTACGAAAATCAAAATCCATTCATCGGTATTGTTGCTTCTTAATGGAGAGGATGCTCTGTTTCAATTTTAAAATTATCATTGTAAGAAAAGGAGCGTGTATTTTCCCAAAGTGTAATGCCGTTTTCTATTAATACATCTGTACAGGAAATCGCCCGCCCTACAGGCCGTGAACAACCATATATATATATCACGTTCTGATTTCCAGTGCTTCTAAAACCATTTGAAAGCGTATACTCCCAAAGATTTTCTATATGACTCAATTTCCAGATTTTGTGATTATCGTTGCCGCGTTGTTCCAACGGGGTTTGCAGGGTGAACTCAGCATTGTCCTTTGAACAAGCGGTCACAAATAATAAAGCGAGCAGGGTAAAAAAGTGATGTTTTCTCAGAAAGTAATTATTTAAGGTTAACAATTTATTCTTGAATAAGGGTATGTCAATTAGTGTAAACAGTTTTAAAATAGTTCGTAAAATGATGTAATTTATTTTGATGAATATTGAAGAGTAGGTGGGAAACGGAGTGAGTAGACTCCATGGCGATAATACAAAGTGGAATAGGTATAGGAAAAAACAAGGAAATTTGGAACAGCAAGACCTCTGATCATGTCCATAAGAAATCCAAATGAGGAAAGGGGTTTATTCCAAAGTATACCTGAAACCAAGTTTATTTTAGTTCATGAATGTACCTCTAAAAAGAGATTAAGTCAATAATTAAATGACTCAACCTTCTTCCCCATCCATTCTTTTTGGCTTAGTCGATTTCGCCTGCCTGATCCGGTAACTGATCGACAGATTCACCTGGCGCCTTCTGAACTGTGCATTTCCCTCCGTATAAAAGTTGGGGCCTTCGCTGATAAAACGGTTACGACGGGTATTGAATACATCCAAAACACTGAGATTGATAGTGCCTTTATCTTTCCAGGTGTCTTTGCTCACGGATACATCGGCATAATATAAAGACTTGCGCCTGCCCTGGGCAGTTTTTTGTGGCGCTTCATAATTTGCCCTGAGTTGGATATCCAGTTTTTTGGGAAGGGAAAACCGGGAAGTCTGCCGGGCAAACCAACTATAGGTATTGGCTTTATAATCGGGCAAGATATTACTGCCGTCGATCTCTGCGTAGAAAAAATTAAAATTAAAATCAAGTTTCCACCATTCCACCGGAGTATATCCGCTGGTAAATTCAGTCCCCAGAGCCCGTTCTGATAACAGGTTTTCTGTGCGGGTCACGGAATTGCCATCGATATCTACCCTTCTGATCCGGTCGATTTTGTCTTTAGTACCCCGGTAATACACTGCAGCAGTAAAAGATCCTTTATCAAAAGTCTTGATATGACCCAACTCCAGGGCATTGCTAAACTCAGGTTCAAGATCAGGGTTGCCGCTAAAAAAATTCCGGCTGTCTGAAAAGGTGACAAAAGGAGTCAGATCATTGTAAAAAGGCCTGCGTACCCGGCGGCTGTAACTTAATTGTAAGGCATTTTCTTTAGGAAGGCTAAGGGTAAGGTGAACACTTGGAAAAAGGTTGACATAGTTACGGGGATTTACCTCGTTGGTTTCCTGGAGGGTAGTTTTGACATCGGTCCATTCTGCCCGCAACCCCGCCTGGTAGGAAAACGCCCGGGTTTTATTGCCAAGGACACTATAAGCCGCGTGTATGTTTTCATCGTAGAGGAATATATTGTCCAGTCCGGGGATGGGTAAATATATACCTTCCGCATTTTTTTCACTGACGACATAGTCATTGACCATATCCCGGAAACTACTTCGCAGTCCGGTTTCAAATTTCCCTTCTTTACCCAGGGGTTTGATATAATCCAATTGAAATAGCCACTGTTTTTCAAATTCATCATTCAGCGATCGCTGTACTATAGTTTGGTTGGGGTCTTCAGATCCGTCCGGACGAAAATAACGCTGATTAAAGGCCTGATCAGATTTTTCAAAATAATCGATGTATTTTATTTCTCCGATGAGTTCGTGGCCTTTCTGATCAAAGGACCTTTTATAATTGACACTGTATTCGGCATTGGGTTCGATTTCATCTTCGTCTTGTTGTCGTTTGATATTGCTGATGAAGTTGGAAGTATTATTTTGGTAATCGAGGTAATTGATATGGAGCAACCGGTTGCCCTGGCTTCTCCGGTAGAGATAAGAGGCTGTCAATATACTTTTTTCAGAAAAAAAGTAGTCCAATCCCCCACGTATATTATTATTGAAACCGGTAAAAGTCCCCCGGTTAGTCTGCTGCAAGATTAAAAGTGTATCACCGTATACTTCTTGAAAAAGGGAACTGCGAATCCATTGCTGACGATACGATATCCCATAGTTGATAAAGAAATTGAGGTCATTATGGCGGTAATTAAAATTTGCTGCCAGGCCAAAATTGGCCGGTTCGCCGGTGATCACATCCAACGACCCGTTGAAGCCCTGGCTCCTGTCTTTTTTAAGTACAATATTGATGATGCCTGCCATACCTTCTGCTTCGTATCGCGCTGAAGGATTGGTGATGATTTCTACCCGCTCGACCATATTGGCCTGCAATTGCTGAAGCCCGCTGCCTCCTTTAATACCCACCAGGCCGGAGGGTTTGCCATCGATCAGTATACGGACATTATCACTCCCCCTCAATTTGACTCCTCCTTCCTGATCCACTGAAACAGAAGGGATATTGGTCAGGATATCCGAAGCAGACCCTCCTGCATTGGCAAGGTCTTTACCCACATTAAATATTTTTTTATCCAAGAACAACTGCATTGAACTCTTTTCAGCCTGCACGACCACTTCATCCAGGGTGCTCACCGCAGGGGCCAGCCTGATGTTATTTAATTCGATTCGAGGCCGCTCCTTTGATAAACTAAAAGAAGGTGTACTGTAGGGATTATACCCCATAAAATCCAGCCTGAGATAATATTCCCCAAAATCTACATCAATTTTAAATTCTCCATTGTCTTCGGATAAGGCACCATCCACCAAAGAATTATCCTGGGTTTTGATCACCTGGATGGTAGCAAAACCCAGTGGTAAAGCTGAAGTGGAATCCAAAATCCGACCCTTGATGTGGCCATTTTTTGAAGTTTGTCCTTGCAATGACAAAGGGACGACGAAGATCAAACAACCGAAAAATAAAAAGTGCTTAATGGACAATGGCATATTAACAAGTTTTGGACCCACATCTACAGAGGGTCGCGATGACGTCAATATTACCATTAAAACCGGCTAACAGTCAAATCCCAATCGACCATCGGGGTAGTTTATTCGGCTTTTTAAACACTTGCCATGGTCTTGCATGTTGCCATCAATAGTTATTCCGTGGTTTGAAGTGGGAAATGGACCGTAGTGTATTGGATATCATGCTTTTTTGTATTAAGGATCGGTAGTCAAATAGTACAAAAAAAAATCAAAACAGGGTCCAATTCCATCTATCCCCCTTACTTTTACTTCCAATTGACCAATTGTATGAAAAAACTAATTCTTATTTGTTTGATATCAGTAGTCCTGTTTGACATCTACGCTCAAAAACCACTCTATACCGCCCCGTTTGGTATCCAATCCTTTACTTTCCGACGTAGTTTTCCTAACAACATGGAAAAAACCCTGGATACTATTGCCATGATGGGTATTACCGAACTCGAAGGAAGCGGTGGTCGTATTGCCCCCGAGGATTTTAAAAAACTATGCAACGACCGCGGAATCACCATTCCTTCTACAGGAACCGGATATGAACAATTGGTAAAAGATCCAATGGAAGTAGCCACCCGGGCAAAAGCTTTAGGCGCCAAATACGTCATGTGTGCCTGGATCCCTCATAAAAATGGGGCGTTCAATTTCGACAATGCCAAAAAAGCAGTTGAAGATTTTAATACTGCGGGTAAAGTACTTAAAGAACAAGGCCTTACTTTTTGTTATCATATCCATGGTTATGAATTCTGGCCTTATGAACAAGGGACCTTGCTGGATTATATTATTAAAAACACCAACCCGGAATATGTGTCCTTTGAAATGGATGTACTGTGGACCCAGTTTGGCGGCGGTGATCCGGTGAAACTGCTTAAAAAATACAAAGATCGATGGAAGCTGATCCATCTGAAGGACCTGAAAAAAGGGGTTAAAAAAGACCTGACCGGAGGCACTTCAACGGACAATGATGTGGCCCTGGGTACCGGTGAAATCGATATCCCCGGCATCATCAAACAAGCGAATAAAATAGGCATCAAACATTTTTTTATAGAAGATGAAAGCAACCGGATTCATTATCAGGTACCTCAGAGCATAGCGTATTTGAAAAGCCTCAGGAGGTAAGGTGTTGATCCGAACCATCGGATTGTTGAATTGTTGAATTGTTGAATTGTTGATCCGATAGCTATCGGATTGCTGCATTGTTGAATTGCCAGACTCCGATGGTTGAAATAGTCCTTGAATTATGGATTAGCTAGCTGCTGGATTGGGGATTGTTGAATTGCCTTAATCCGATTATGCTGTTTGTTTCTTTCTCCATTTTTTTTAACCTTTAACCTTTAACCTTTGACCCTTTAACTTTTTTCCGTTCAATGCTTCTGTTTATCTTTCAGTATTAAAAGGACAAGGATGAATTTAAAATCAACTTATATCCTATTGCTGATTGCGGGTTTTTATTTACCGGGAAGGTCACAGATCAAACTTGCGGTAAAACCCAATGAGGTCACCTCGGATATCTCCCCCCAGATGTGGGGTATCTTTTTTGAGGACATCAATTTTGCCGCTGATGGAGGACTGTATGCGGAGCTCATTAAAAACGGTTCATTTCAATTTCCGATTGCCCTCACCGGCTGGAGGCTCAACAAACCCAAAGCTGAAGACCAATGGCTGATCATCAATCAGCAAAAACGCAGTATTACCAATACCCGGGTAGCACGAATTGTCAAGACCACCGATTCCAGTGCATATACCCTGACCAATGAAGGATACCGGGGGATAGGCCTCCTTAAAAATGATAAATATAATTTTTCGGTCTGGGCCAGAGCAATGAGTGGCAATTTAAAACTCCGGATCGAAGTACTCAGATCTACGGGTGCAAGAATTGCTTCCGGTGAAATCATTACCACTCCGGGTTCCTGGAAAAAATATGAATTAGCTCTTACGGCTGCGGATTCCGTATATGGCGGTGTCCTTAAAATTTCTTTTATCGGCAAGGGTTCCATCGAAATGGATAATGTGTCCTTGTTTCCGGTGAATACCTTTAAAAACAGGCCCAATGGAATGCGCGCCGATCTGGCGGGTCTGCTGGATAGTTTAAAACCCGGATTTGTAAGGTTTCCCGGAGGTTGTATTGTGGAAGGACGCGATCTTCAAAACCGGTATCAATGGAAAAATACGGTCGGTCCGGTTGAAAACCGGGGCTTGATCGTCAATCGCTGGAATATGGAATTTGCACGGCGGGCTGCACCGGATTATTATCAGTCCTTTGGCCTGGGATTTTATGAATATTTCCAATTGGCAGAGGACCTGGGGGCCGAACCGCTGCCCATTATAAATTGTGGCATGGCCTGCCAGTTTAACAGCGGGGAAGTAGCTGCCATGGATGAGCTCGATCCCTATATTCAGGATGCCCTGGACCTGATAGAATTTGCCAACGGCACGGTGCAGACCAAATGGGGAAAATTAAGGGCCAGCATGGGCCATCCGGCACCGTTTAATTTAAAAATGCTGGGAGTCGGCAATGAACAATGGGACGCCCAATACATCGAACGTTACCTGGTTTTTGAAAAAGCACTTAAAACCAAATACCCTCAGATCAAATTGGTAGCCGGTTCGGGCCCTTCTGCTTCCGGGGTTTTATTTGATTACGCCTGGAAACAACTCAAGACCTCCAAAGCCGATTTTATGGATGAGCATTATTATTTACCTCCTGCCTGGTTCTTCAACAATGCCAAAAGGTATGACCGCTACGATCGTGAAGGTCCAAAGATATTTGCCGGTGAATACGCGGCCCATGACAAGGAAGAAGCCATACCTGAATCCCGAAACTCCTGGTTGAGTGCCCTGGCAGAAGCTGCTTTTATGACCGGACTCGAGCGCAATGCGGATCTGGTGCGTATGTGTTCCTATGCCCCTTTGATGGCCCATGTCGATGCCTGGCAATGGAGGCCTGATCTGATCTGGTTTGATAATCTCAAGGCCTCAGCCACTCCGAACTATTATGTGCAAAAATTATTTTCCAATTTTAAGGGTACCCATATCATATCTGTTACCATGCAGGATTCGATCGTGGCCGGACAGGATAGTTTGTTTGCCTCTTCCGTTTTGGATAAAAATCAAAATCAGGTCATTATCAAACTGGTCAATATGGCCAGGAGTTCCAAAAAAGTGGAAATCCATATTGACGGACTCCCGCCAGATAAATTTCAAGCCAGGGGGATCACCCTGACCTCGCGTTTATCCAATGATTTTAACAGCCTCAAAAACACTAAAATCCAGCCCCAGGAAAAACAGTATGATATCCTGAACAGCATCCTTGCTGCTGAAATGGCACCGTCTTCATTTCAGGTTTTTATTATTCAATATGGTTCGCCGAAAATCTCCAAGTAGCTGTGAGTTTTATACAAGCGTTGACCTGTGAACAGCCTGGGCTTTTTAAATATATTGAGATCCCGGAACCAAAATCCGTAAAGGGCTATTCCATCATCCGGATCAGGCGGATAGGAATCTGCGGCACCGATCTTCATGCTTATAAAGGCACTCAACCCTATTTTAATTACCCCAGGATACTGGGACATGAGATAGCCGCTGAATATGTTGCCGGTGATAGTGTTAAGCTAAAAGCAGGCGATCTCTGTACAGCGATGCCTTATATTTCTTGCGGTAAATGCCGGGCCTGCCTTCAAAAGAAAACCAATTGTTGTCTGCATTTAAAAGTATGTGGTGTACATACAGATGGGGCTATGGCTGAATACTATTCTATTCCTTCCGAATTGCTTGTTCCTGCTGATGGCCTGGATTTGGATGAATTGGGATTGTTAGAGCCTCTTGCTGTGGCGGCGCATGGGATAAATCGTGCCGGCCCTATGCAGGGAGATCCAGTATTAATAATGGGTGCAGGGCCGATCGGTTTGGGATTGGTCATAATGGCCAAAGCAGCCGGAGCTGAGGTATGGTTAATGGATTTTAATGAAAGCCGCTTAAATTTTGCAACTAAACAGTTTGGGATAACCCATACCCTCCAACCGGAAGCCTTGGAATGGATGGAAACGTATAGATCTGTACATGGGGAGGACTTGTTTCCTTTGGTTATCGATGCAACCGGCAGTCTCAAAGCGATCGAATCCGGTATACAATATCTAGGCCATGGCGGACAATATATTCTGGTTGGTTTGCAAAAACGACCTTTTAGTTTTTCACATCCGGAATTTCATAAAAGAGAAACAACGCTCAAGAGCAGCAGGAATGCGACACTCAGCGATTTTCATCAGGTAAAACAATCCATCCTGGCTGGTACGATAGAAGTGGCTCCATTGATAACCCATAGGATACCATTTAGTCAGGTTATTGACCGGTTTGAATCTCTTTATGTTACACAAAACCAGGTTATTAAGGCGATGATTGAGTTTTGAGGTAAAGCGGGTTCCCTAACACTCATGCTGGAATATTGGTCATTTCCTGCCTTTAATGTCCTGTCCGGAATGACTTTTCAGATTTTCTTCTATCTTTATTTTAAGATAATTTTAAAATCCTGCAGGGGATTATACTCGTTTGTACTTATGTTATCATTATACTAAAGACTCCTTGAAATGAATATTATTTTACTCGTATTATTCTATATTATGTCAGAGCCGTTTCAATCAGGATCTCTCAACGGCAAAGTTTTGGTTGATGGACCTTATGTTACCTATACCAAAGAAAAAATTTATTCAACCTCTATTTTCGAAGAAGGAGGTGTAAAAAGCGCAGTGACCGAAAGTTTCCCCGTTGCGGATAAAAAAAATATAACCTTGCAAGTGGCTACGGACGAACCAGGAAAAACATTTTCGGTCAGGCTCAAGGCCAAAATGGACAATGAAAAAGCGGAATACGGCAAAGTGTCCAAGTTGCTGGTCATGTCGGATATCGAGGCTAATTTTAAAGCCTTCAGGACCTTATTGCAGGTCAATGGAGTGATCGATGAAAATTTTCAATGGATTTATGGGAAGGGGCACCTTGCGCTGACCGGTGATTTTTTTGACCGGGGTAATCAACAAAATGAAGTGCTTTGGTTGATCTATTCTCTCGAAGAACAGGCAAAAGCTGCTAAAGGGTATGTACACTTTATTCTGGGAAACCATGAAATCATGAATATGAGCGGCGATTTCCGGTATGTCAATCCCCGCTATATGGAACACGCCAAACTGATGAATGAACCCTATATTTCATTATACTGGGATGATACGGAATTGGGGAGGTGGTTGCGTACTAAAAATATAGCAGAGAAAATCGGTGATATCCTATTTGTACATGGGGGTATTTCTGCCCTGGTAAACTTAATGGGAATGCCAGCACCACAAATCAATGATATCGCGCGTCCGTTTTATCCCGATACCGCTTACAACTATCCGGATATTAAAGTGGAGTTATTATTCAGTGATCTCGGGCCTTTCTGGTACCGGGGATATTATTCCCAAAAAGCCAAAGCGACCTCCAAACAGATTGATAGCACCTTGTCGTTGTTCAATGTAAAATACATTGCCACCGGACACACCGTGGTCGCCGATACCATAAGTGTATTATTTGACGGAAGGGTATTCAATACGGATGTATATCATGCGAAGGGTATTTCGGAGGCTATGTTGGTGGAAGAAGGTAAATTTTACAGGGTCAATTCCAAAGGAGAGAAAAAACTTCTAAAGTAGGTTCATCCCTTCTGGAAATTGCAAAGTAAATGCAATATTCCTAATCCCGTTTTCGGTACCTGACCGAATAAATGAATATTGTATCTTGGCATGGACAATCATTTTTATTCATGAATGGTTACTTAATCAAACTGTTTTTTGTATTCAGTTTCTTTTATCCTGTTCAATTTTTAACTGCACAGATTGAATGGCCACCGATTACCCAGACCTCCAAACCCTGGACCCGATGGTGGTGGCAGGGTAGTGCTGTTGACGAACCCGGGCTGAAAACCACCATGAAATGGTATCAGGAAGCAGGACTTGGTGGACTTGAAATCGCCCCTATTTATGGGGTTCAGGGCCAGGAAAAATTGTTTATTAATTATCTGACTCCAGCCTGGATGGATCGATTTTCTTTTGTACTGAGCGAAGCGAAAAAATTAAACCTCGGAATCGATATGACCACCGGAACCGGATGGCCCTTTGGCGGACCCTGGGTCACAGAATCGGATGCGTGTAAATACTTTACCCATAAAACCTATCAGCTATCCGGTGGACAGATGTTGAGACGGAGGGCACAGATCTCACCCGGTTTAAATTTGCTACTTCCGTTGCCCACGTGATGGGCAAACCGCTTGCTTCTGCAGAGGCTGCCACCTGGCTGAATGAACACTTTTTATCCTCTCTGGCTGATATAAAATCTTCTGTGGATCAATATTTTTTAGGCGGTGTAAACCATATCGTTTATCACGGAACTAATTATTCCCCACCCCAGGCTAGCTGGCCGGGTTGGTAATTTTATGCAGCAGTCCATGCTACCCCTGCCAATCCATTTTGGAAAGATTTCAAAACCCTCAATGATTATGTGGCACGCTGCCAGAGTTTTTTACAACAAGGGCAACCGGATCATCAGGTGTTGTTGTATTTCCCTTTTGCAGATCGCAATCATCAGGCTGGCCGTGACCTCCTGCATCATTTTGATGGCATGCAGGGATTTGAAAATACAGTGCAGTTTTTTCTCGCTTTAGATGCGTATATTTCCTTATATCAATCCCTCAGTCCTAATAATCCATTTTATCGATGGACTAACAATATATATTTATTGGTGTCGGGATAGGCATGTATATTTTAGTGGCTTTCAAATAATTATGTCCCAGGGTTGCCTGAAATTGATTGAATACACACCTGAACTAAAGCTAAAATAAAGAATAAAGCGAAAATTTTCAATGAATTTACCTTTGATTTTGAGGAAAGACTAAATTTGGAGAATATAGGAGTATAAATCGTTTGTCACTGAATATAACCGGGTTAATCCGCTTACAAACAGTTTACCACGATTTCTGTTTCCCAAAGGCTTGAAATAGCTTATTTCTGAACATCAGCCACACATCTGAAACCAACTGTCCCACACCTGTCTAAACCCGGATAAGTTAATAAGTACTTTGCTCCAAAACTGGTTTTCTGAGGACCCTGATCAGCATACCAGTGTGAAGCCTTGTTCACATACCATCCGCCTCCCCGTAAAATGGAATACGTATTATAGCCATCGGTGCGTTCACTTTCCGTCCATTGCCATACATTCCCACTCATATCATAGAGACCGGATTTGGTTTTGCCATTTTCAAACTGTTTGATGGTGGTAGTGCCTGAATGTTGTCCTCCATTACAATTCGTGGAGTCATACTGGTTTCCCCAGGGATAGATCGTTTGTTCAGTGCCATTTTGTGCAGCCCATTGCCACTCCGCTTCAGTAGGTAGTCGTTTCCCGGCCCACCTGGCGTAGGCCCTCGCATCGTCGGGACCAATCCAGGTCACCGGATGATCTTCCTGCCCGAAAGGGATCTTATTGTTGATCCAATGGTTCAGGAAATTCTCGGGGTAGTAAGGTTTATATTTTGATTGAAGGAGAAATTGTTCAAACTGAGCATTGGTGACCAAAGCCTCATCCATCGCATAGGGTTTCAAATTCACTTTTATAGTGGAGGAAAGTACCTGATTAATTGCCCGGCTATATGAAAAATCCACTATTCCATCCATGGGATAAAACCCACATTCTCGTTGTCTGAAAGTGAAATTCAATTCAACCGGATGGAGTGGTACTGGAATATTCACCATGCCGCGGGGAATTTTATTTTTAGCATATAGCGGGGTTGGATTAAATGGTTTTAAACGGTGGGGTGGAAGCGAATAAGCCGTGTTTAAATTTGATTTTTTTTCTCGGACAGCCTGCTGCGCAAGAAAGGTATAGAATTCAGCATTCAGTTCATTGGAAGGAATGGCCAAAATACAACCGATTGCTTTTGGTTTTAATTCTGTAAACAAACTGGTTTTGCCATTGGATGTAGTGGTTTTTAATTCTTTACCAGCTATTAAATCGTAGTACTTCATGCCCTCCTTAAAATCGACGGCAAAAATGGCCCCGGTCGCCATTTGTTCCTGCCGGTTGACAATAGTCCATATTTTTTTAAGGCCCAGTTGCCATTGGCTGGCATACACCCGGTGCAGCCATACCGGAAATAACGGAGTCCATGCTCCTTGGGTGAAAAATTCGGAATACTGACGTTGTATGGGTAACATCGCGTTCAGCAGGGTGCGGTCGCGGGGATTCAACTCATTGACCGTACCGAATACATTTTCCCAAATCACTATTCCACAACCGTTGATCCAGGCATTTTGTATCAGTGTTGATTGTTCGTGGCTGAAACGGGACAAGCGGTAAATCATATGCCGTTGTTCCAGCCAGCGGTTACGCACTATCCCGGGTACTTCTGAAAACTCAAGGGCATGATAACGTGACCAGGCTGGTTCGAGCCAGGATTGATGCACTTGGTTTAAAGCTTCCGGGTTTATCGGTATTTCCGATTGAAAAACCGCAGCTGGATTTATTTCTTTTAGTTGTTGAAACAAATTTTCAAAATTTGAAATCGTATCCAGAAAAAAACCATCGGCTCCGGTTTCGCGCAATAAATTTAATAATTCATCGATATCATTTTTCCCGTTCAAACGGGCAATATTATCCCAGGGATTGTAAGCAATGACAAGCTTTTTGCCCATCCGGTGCAATTGATCACATAATGTTTTCAAACCCTGTATCCCTCCGGGCAGGTTTCTATAAAAGAAATATTGGTCCCGGTCATCAAACCCCAACTGTGGATAGGTGGGCCATAGGACTACAACATCCACGCCCCCGTATTGTTCTTCGTATTTTTTTAAATATTTCCCTATATCGTATTTCCCGTTTTTATCATAAAGGTTTTTATCATTGGCCATGAGAAACAGGGTGGAATACGCTTTGGAGGCCCATTGATATTCCTTTTTCTGATAGATTTCTCCGTTGTAAGCCATTTTTTTTAATACCGAATCTTTCCATGCTGATATTTCCTGGCGCCAGGAATCCCATTGGTCGGCGAGGTTTGGAGCTTCTATGATTTGATAATAGCGTTCAGTGATTTTTGGAGGATATATTTCACTTGTCTGCGAATTGAGCGGAATATTACATAGGCAATAAAATATTAAACAAAACAATTTTGTACGGGAACAACATAAAAGCATAGCAGAGACGTAGTCGAAGTTAATGCACATAGAGAATAAAGATAATTGTAAAAATTCTATCTGATTTCTACGACTACGTCTATGCAAAATGTTCTTACGACATCATCCATCCCGTTACTCCCGTTTGGGAGAAGTTGCACTTCGACCTTGAATGTATTTATTGTTCGTTCGGGAGCAGTTGCACTGCGACTTCCCTATTCATTCAACCCTTCTCGTTCGGGGGTGACTAAAAAGTCCTCGAATTGCTATTATTTTGATTTGAATTATAATTTCACGCAAAGTCGCAAAGTCGCAAAGACTCAGCGAAGCGAGGAATTGATTCTT
>Ga0163144_10018524_pt1 | contig 14073 bp, 12 predicted proteins | sample OliLak19BULKMAT1_FD_123175 | JGI IMG/M metagenome (GOLD analysis project Ga0163144, IMG submission 123175) | Freshwater microbial mat bacterial communities from Lake Vanda, McMurdo Dry Valleys, Antarctica - Oligotrophic Lake LV.19.BULKMAT1 | ecosystem: Environmental > Aquatic > Freshwater >... | reverse complement strand
CGCTCAATTATACAGCCAGTGCCGTTTGCTCAACTGCTGGTAGGACTGGTTGCGCGCCTGCCACTTGTCCACCCACGCCGCGACATCGACGCGGGCGCCCTTGGTCACGAGTTCGGCGAAAAAGTCGCTTGAGCCCATGTGACGAAGGAATCCCTGCTGCATGCCCTTTGAGGCGGAGGCGTAGGGGTTGCGGGGCTCGAGTTTGCAGCCCAGACGCATCAGGTGGAAACTGAGTTCGGTGGGACGCCAGTCATCCCAATCGGTGACCTCGACATAGAGTCCGGTGGCGGATTCGCCGTTCTTGTTGGGTGAGCTGACCCGCCGGAACGCAATGCCGGGAATGGAAAGGGCGAGCAGTTCCTTTTCGATCACCTCGCTCCTGATGCGCAGGTGGAGAAGCCCGCGAAACGGATAACGCTCGCCGACCCCATGGCGGAACCCGCCGAGATAGGTGCCCAGCCCGGTCATCGGATATCCGACGCACGCGGAGAAGTCGGGAATCATCGGGGAGGTCGGCACCCAGCGGAGTCCGGTCTCCGGCCAGCGCATGCTCCGCTTCCACCCACGCATCGGGACGATCGTGAGTTTGCCCCGGGCCCAGACTTCTTTGCTCACGGCCATGACCCCGGGGGCCTGCGCGGACATATGCGCGAGTTCGCCGATGGTCAGCCCATGCACATAGGGAATGCGGAAGGCACCGACGTAGCTGGTCCATTGGGCGTCGAGTGGCGGGCCATCCACCTTCAGCCCACCGAGTGGATTGGGACGATCCAGCACGACCACCTCGACGCCTTCTTCGAAGCAGGCTTCCATCGCGTAACGCATGCAACTGACGTAGGTGTAGCTGCGCGTGCCAATGTCCTGCAGATCGATCACGAGCGCCTGCAGACCTTTGAGCATCGCCTTGGTCGGTTTGCGGGTTTTTCCGTAAAGCGAATGGACCGGAAGCCCGGTGCGGGTGTCAACGCGGTCAGGAATCGGAATCTCCGCGAGTTCGTTGCCATAGATGCCGTGTTCGGGGCCGAACAGGGCGACCAGTTTGACCTGGGGGGAGCGCCGCAGGACATCGATCGTACTCACTCCAAACCGGTTGACCCCTGCCGGATGGGTCAGGAGCCCCACGCGTTTTCCGGCGATGGCGGCGAATCCTTGTGACTCCAGAACGTCGATCCCGAGCATCACCGGGGGCGGTGCCTTGACCGGCACCGGGGTCGGCAGGCCGCTGGGGCTGCGCGGGACGGTCGGAGCGGTTGGCGACGCGCCCGTCGCCGCCGAACTGGAGGCCTTGGGTGCAGCGGGTGGTTTGGAGGCGCTGGAGCAGCCGACGCCGAAGAGCAGCGTCACAAACGCGACCAAGCCAAACCAGGCCGTGAAGGGAGTCAGGCGAACGGGACCGTGCATGCCGCCCCTCATTTGGGAGGGGCGTGTGGTCGCGTCGAGCCGGAATGCTTTTTCGGCGGATGGACGGGGCGATGGCGCGCGGCGTGGCGGCGGACGCCAATCATCCACAGTTGATCAAGGACGAACCCGAGCACGACTCCCCCGAGGACCCCGCCGATGACGAGGGCATTGATTGCGGTGCCGACCCGCTTTGAAAAGTTGATCGACTTCGGCAGCGGTTTGTCGGCCGACGGATCTCCGGGAAGGTGGGAGGAGTGTCCGATGATGGGGTCATCGACGGCACTGGCCGCATGGTTCCCGGACGGATCCACGGGCTGAAAGACGTGAGCTTCTTGAACGACGTCGAGTCCCCGGCCGAAACCCGAGGCATCGATCACCTGCTTTCCGAGCCAGTAGGTGGCTCCATAGACCGGGATGGCCGTCGCAGGATTGGTGATGAACTGCAGCCCTCCAAGCAGCATGACATTGCTGCGTAACAGAATCGCCAGGACAAAGGCCACCGGTAGCTGCACTCCCATGAGTGGCAGCAGGGAGAGAATCGATCCGGCATAGAGCGCCGGGCGCACACTCGCTGATTTGAACGACCACAGGTAGGAGCGCTGCCGGGCGATCGCGGCGAAGCGGCCGATCAGCGGATACTTGTGGAAGACCGCCCTCCGCGGCATGAACCGGAGGAAGAGCTTGACCCGACGGATGCGCCCGAAGCGCTCAAGGCGGGCGGCATGATGGGGGTGGTCAGGATTCATTCAGACAAACGATCTCAGGAAGGGACAAGGGACACCGGGACACCCCCGAAGACAACTCCAGGGGGAAGTTCGGCGGATCCGTGCCTGGGCTTATACATCGGCCACCCAGGCAAAACGTGGGATGGATTCTTCGTTTCTCCTCACCGTCTCGATGAACATCGTTTGCGGGCGCACCCAGAAGGTCCTGGTGTCGCCGTAAAGCGCTTGGTAAAGCACGAGGGCTTCGAGAGTTTCGCTATGGCGCACCATTCCGATGACGCGGTACTCGTTGCCCTTATAGTGGCGATAGCGGCCGGGACGCGGTTGATCGGGAAGGGGAGGCAGTTGGCCCATCCCTCCAGACCGTCGATCTTCGTACAAGGCGGCAAGCCTAGCTTCGTCGGCGGATCATTCTCCGATCCGCCGGGCGGCCCTGCTCGAGGGCTGATCACCCCGGTGCCCGGCTCCAGAGCCGGCCCGGGCGGAGCCGGACCGGTTTCGATGCTGGCGATGCGCAAACGTCGGTCGGGCTTCGATCAGAACGGTTTGCCGTCGGACTTCGTTCCGCAAAGGCAGACTTCGAGGCCGAGTTCGGCGGCAAGGGCGGCCTTGGCGTAGAGCGCGAGGTCCGCGTCCTTCGCGTTCTTCGCGTAGGCCACTTGAATGTGATTGGCCTTGTGGCGCGCCATCATTTGGTCTCGGGAAACTCCATACGTGACGGCATGCATGATCGGCCATTGCGGTGTGGTCTCATTCCAGCGGCGCTCGGTTTCCTCGCGCGGGAGGGTGATGACCTTGGCGCGGCCCAAATCCATTTTCAGCCGGCCTTTTTCCACGAAGATGCGGCTCCAGACGATCTCTCCGGGCTTCGCGATGCCGCGAAGCGTGCCGCCGCCGAGGCGGAAGTACATCGGTGGCTGGCGAAGCGATTCGGATCCGGCCCAGCCATCGATGTGGTGGTCCGCCGGCGCGCTGCCGGAAATCAGGAAGACCCAGACGTAGTCCTTGGTCGTACCGCTCTTGTCCCAATCACCCCAACGTAGGTCATGCAAGGTGTTGGCCCTGGGCTGACCGAGCGCTTGGTGCACCCGGTCGGTGAAGAGCCCGTCGAGGCCGGCACATTCGTCGACCTCGTTGAAATGAGGGATCGGTTCGCCGTCGCGGATGATACTGCCGTCCGCCCGTTTGACCGGCGGCCTTTCGGTCGAGTTGAGCGTGCCCTCGACGAGATCGCTGGCCGGGAGCAAGTCCTTGAGCCCCTGCTGGTATTGGATGCCGATGGTCTCGGCCCCGAATTCATCGGCGATGCGCACGGCCGCGACATAGGTTTTGCACTGCCAGAGCACCTGCGACTCCGTCAGTTCCGTCTCCTCGTTCGAGCCGAGGTGGAACTTCATCCCTTTGGCTTGATACCACGCATAGACCGCCTTGGCCTCGGCGTCGCTCACTTGAGTCGCGCCGTAATACAGGGCCGACTGCGAGAGGCGCTCCTTGTACACGCCCGTCGGGAAGAGCAACTCGTCGGGAATGATCGCGTTGTACATGCCCATGCAGCCTTCGTCGAAGACGCCCATGATTGATTTTCGCACGCGCAGGTCGTTGGCGATCTTTTTGGCCACCGTCCGGGCTTTGGGCGGCAGGGTGGCTTTGGCCAGCGGCTTGACGTGGGCGGTCTTGTGTTTGACGACTCCGGTTTTCAGCCAGCTCGTCAGGCCGTTGCGGAAAGGTTCATCGTCAAAGGTCTCGCTCCAGAGGGTGGAGTACTTCACTCCCGCCTTGGTCAGAGAGCCGTTGAGGTTGAGCATGCCGACCAGACCCGGCCAAGTGCCGGACCAGTTGGCCACAGTCAGGATCGGTGCCTGATGGGAAATCAGCCCGTGCAACAGGTGGTGCGAGTACTGCCAGACCGACTCGGCGACGATCAGCGGGGTGGTCGGATCGACCGAGGCAAAGACCGCCATGCCCTCCTTTTGCGAGCCGATGAAGCCGTGTTTGACCTCGGGCTTGTACGGATGGGCGCGGACCAGGGTGTATCCCAGCGCGGCGACCACCTCGCCGAGCTTCTTTTCCATCGCGGCCTGGGCCGGCCAGCACTTTTCGTTGGCCGATTGGCGCAGATCACCATTGGCGATCAGTTGAATTGTCTTTCGGGGGAGTTTTTTCATCGGGAGAAACGGGCAGCCGGAGTCCTCGGGCTGGAGGAACTTGTCCGGTGATCGGTGGAAAATGAACTCGAAAGCCTCGGTAAGGAATAGATAAATGGAGCATTCCCATGGATAGAATCGGCACCCCCTCCGTCCAGTCAGCCGAGGCGCGCAGGGCGAGTGCCTTGCTTTCCCCGCAGGTTTCCGAGGCGCGAACGTTTTTTCTCAACCTCGGCGGTGGACGCGCGGAACCGATCGTGCTCGTGCTCGGTGGACGTGAACGCTGCAACCCGGACTACGCGCTCGTGCGGTCCCGGTTTCCTTACTTTGTGATCGAGTACGTGGTGTCGGGCCGGGGCTGGGTGACCCTCGACGGCGTCAAACAGGCGCTGGGCCCGGGCGACGTGTTTGCGTGTGCGCCGACCACCGAGGTCGAGCTGCGCACCGACCCGGCTGCACCGATGAGCAAATACTTCCTCGCGCTGTCCGGCAGTGGCGTCGCCGCGAGGCTGCGCCGGTGCGGGATTCCGGCGGGCTGCGCCCGACCGCTCGCCGTCTAGTGGTGGTCTGGTGAAGGAAGCCGCGAGCCGGGTCGGGTTCGCCGACCCCTATCATTTTTCGCGCTGCTTCAAGGCGGTGCATGGCGCGCCGCCGAGCCGGCTCAGCGGGCTGCGACGGTGAGGCGGGAGACGACCGAAACGACGCCGTCGGTATCGAGCGCGATCGCGATCGCGTGGCCGATCAGCGCTTCCGAAGCCACTTCGCCGCGCAACGTGACCTCGCCTGCCTTGACGTCCACGTCGAGTCCGCGGGCGGAGAGTTCCCGGTCGAGCACGTACTTGGCTTTGACCACCGCGACGATGCGGGCGTCGCTCAGGTCCGCGCCGGCCTGCCGGGCCTTGGTGCGGACGATGGCACCACCTCGTTTCAGATCTTCCCGAAGGTCCTCCGGGGCCAGTTTCCAGTCGCGCAGCTTGTCGCCGACCGCGGTCTGGGTTTCACGCGCGAGCTCGCGGCTTCGTTCACCGACGTCGTGGGCGACGCGGGCGACCTTCTCCTTCAGCGGGGTGGGTTCGACCGTCTTGGTTTGCGGGGGCGCGGCGGCCTCCACCTCGCGCGTCGACGTGGGCGTGGGTGGCGGCGCGGGGGTGCGTTGAAGATAGAGCCGGTATCCGAAGACGCCCGCGGCCAGGCCGAGTGCGAAGATCAGGAGGGTTTTCATGGGATTCGGATACCGGCGGCCGGCACTACTTGAGTTTCGTCAGTTTCGCCAGGTCGATCGCGGCGACAAAGGAGGTCAGTTCCTCGCGGGTCACGCCGCTGCCCTCGACGGTCACGAGGTAACGGTTGTCCACCACCGCCTTGATGTCGCCTTGCTTGTCGCTGGCCCGATAGGTCACCGCCACGCGCTGGCCCTTGATCGATTCGAGCTTTGCGCCGCTGCCCGCGAGCATCGCCGGATTGGCGAACATCATGCCGTAGGTCTGCAGGAGCGGGGAGTCGGATTGGATCTGGATCGTGACACTGCTGTCGCCGCGCGAGTAACTGCGTTTGGCGGAGACAATGCCGCCCATGAAGGCGGCTGCGCCGGCCTCGGACTGGGCATCCTCCGCGGTCCAGCCGGACGGACCCGCCGGCAGCAGGGCGGCGACGGTCTCCGCCTTCTTTTGCCGGATCAGTTGTCCGGCGTAGTCCGCCGCCTGGAGCGATTCGGAGTAGTTGCCGGCTTCGTACGCGGAAAGCGCGGTCTTGAGATTGTCGGAAACCTCATCGGCGTGAATCGGGAGGGCGACCGCGAGGGCTGCAAGGGTGGAGCTGAGGAGTTTGTTCATGGCGTTGTCAGAGTTTTGCAGAGGGTGGGGAATAGGCAATCCCGGTAATGCCGGGACCGGCCCGCAGGTTTTGTTTTGATGCCAGCGCTCCGAGGCGTCTTTCTGGATTTCTATGTCGAAGAAATCCGCCCTCGTTACCGGTGCATCACGCGGCATTGGCCGTGGCATCGCGATTGAACTTGCCAAAGCGGGCTACCGCGTGGCCATCAACTATGCCGGCAATGTGGACGCGGCCAACGAAGCGCTCGCGCTGGTGCGCGCAGCGGGAGGTGATGGGTTCATTGTTCAAGGGGACGTGGCGGTGGCCGCGGATCGCGCCCGCTTGGTTGAGGAGACCCTGACCCATTTCGGTCGGATCGACCTGCTGGTCAACAACGCGGGAGTGGGTCCGAAAGTCCGCGCCGATCTGCTCGATTCCGGGGAGGAGAGCTTCGACCGCCTCTTCACGATCAACCTGAAGGGGCCGTTCTTTCTCACGCAGATGGTAGCGAAGCACTTGATCACCCAGGAGCCCGACGCGTTGGGTTCCCGCGGGCAGATCGTCAACATCAGCTCGATCTCAGCCTACACCGCATCGATCAACCGGGGGGACTATTGCATGGTCAAGGCCGGCCTTTCGATGATGACCAAACTCTTCGCCGATCGCATGGCTCCGCACGGCGTCAACGTCTATGAGATTCGTCCCGGCGTGATCGCGACGGATCTGACGAGCGGCGTGAAGGCCAAGTACGACAAGCTGATCATCGAGGATGAGCGCGGAATCACCCCGATCCGCCGCTGGGGCCGCCCGGAGGATGTGGGCTTGGCCGTGCGGGCGATCGCCGAAGATCGTTTCCCCTTCTCCACCGGCGCCGTGTTCGACGTCGATGGCGGCTTCGCGCTGCATCGGCTCTAACACGGCTGATCTGGAGGGCGCTGCGGCCGCGCATGTGCCCCAAAGTCAGCCTGTTGTAGGTGGCCTCGCTGAGGCCGCGGGGATTGGCGTCGCGATGAGAATCCGGAGGACGGAGGCGGGACCGTCGGCCCCGTCGCGGCCTCAGCGAGGCCACCTACACCTGAGGCGGGACCCGTTGGTCCCGTCGCGGCCTTCCCGCAGTCGCGGGACCACCTACACCGGAGGCGGAATTGGCCTCCTCCTCGTTCTTCCGCCGCCGGGCTCAGGAGAGCTTGAGCGTGAAGCGGAACGGTGTGAAACCGGTCAGGTACACACTCTGGCCATCCCACTTGGGGAGCGCGCCGCGCAACTGGGTCCAGCCATGTTCAGCAAGCCCGGGTCCGAACTCGATGGTGTCTTTCTCGAAGGTATAGCGACCTGTGCCGGTCCGCAGGAGAAAGGCATCGCGAATTTCTTTCACAGGTTCCACCCCGGCCAGCACTCCGCCGTGGCGAAATGCGAGTTCGATCGCCACGGGGACATGGTCAGTTCCGGTGAAGTTGAACCGGAGCTCAAATCGTCCATCCGATTCGACGACGTCGACCGTGGCATCGAGCACCTGGATATTGCTTTGCGCCCGCGCCGCCTTGTGATCCTGGCGGAGGATGCCGCTGGCCTCCATGGTTACCGGCCCGGCCAGTTCGGCGAGCTTCTCGCGTGGAAGGGGTTGAAAGTAGGGCCCTTCGAGCCTCTGATGGAGACGGAAACGTCCGTCGAGCACCTCCAGGCGGTCTCCCATGAACTGCCCTTTGCCAAAGAAAGACGTGGCCACGCGAACCGCCTCGAGTGCGGCCAATCCCTTGCGGAGAGAAAATAGCGTTGGGTTGGTGGCGAGCACTGTGGCGCTGACGTCGTCGCGTCGGATTCGCGCGAGGCTGGAGTACGCAAACACCTTGGAATAGCGGGTGGGCAGGGGGATTTCGGGCGGCAAAGGGAGTTGCAGGGAGGGATTTTCAAGGAACGCGGGCAACTCGCGCACCAAGTGGGCGCGTGCGGTGGTCTCGATCTGTCGCGCGATCGTGGCGAAGCGGCCGTTGCCGTCGAGCAAAGCGAGTTCGCGGTAGGACGCATAGTACCGGCTCATGCTCCCGCGCTGGTACTTGTCCTGGCGCCGGGACGCCTCCGTCACCACCTCGCCGTCCGGGTGGATGTAGTAAAGGGTCATTTCGAGGTTTTTCCGCACCGGATCGCGCAAGGCCGGGCGGTTGAGCAGGCGGGCGACGGTCAGCAGCGCGTGGTTCACGACAGGCGAATAAACGGAGGTGCTCTTTTCGGTGAATTGGCCATCTGGATCGATATCGATGGTCTCATCGAGCCACTGATCGACCCGGGCGACGTACCTGGCGTCCGGGAAGAGCGCGTTGACTCGCGCGAGCGCGCCGCAGACCACCCAGCGGTGGTTGGGGGTGTGGATGCCACCGGTGACCAAGGCCTCGCCCGCTTTGAGGATGAAGGTCTTCAAGTCGGCCAGCACCGGCGCGTGCCCGGTCCACGGATCAGCGGAGAACACTCCATAGGCCGGACAGATCAGCTCGAGGATGAAGGCGGTGTCGGGGGTCGAGTGGAAGTTCGTCGAGGGCAGGTCGATGGTTCCGTCCTCATGCTGGTGAGCCAGCATGGCGCGGGCGGCCCGCTGAAGCGGCTCCGTCAGTTCAGCCGAATGGAAATAGCGGGATGTCGGAGTCGCGTGCGCGCAACTGAGGATTGAGATAAAGCCGGCCGTGCCGCCAGGACCAGGGATTCCATAGCCGTCCGGAACGCCGCCAAAACCGCGGACATCGGCCCGACGTTCCTGGCGCGCCAGTTGTCCTGGAACAAGATCGTCATTGGACGCGATCAGCGCGGCCACGAGATCGCTGGGAACGCTTGGTGCCGGGCCTGCAGTCTGGGCTCCTGCACTACGGAGTGGAGCCGTCCACACCGAAGGGGCGAGCGCAGCGGCGCCCGCGGCGGCGAGGAAGTGCCGGCGCCCGATAGGTGCGCCGGAAGTTGAGGTGGAGGAGGTTGAAGGGTGCGTGGACATGGAAGGCAGCGAGGGTTGAAATGGGTTCATGGTCTGGGAAGCAACGGCGCGGCCGCGGCCTCAAAGGCGTTGATTGAGGAACCGCAGGCGGTGATCGCCTCATTCCAGAACGAGGTTGAACGGATGTCCCAACCGAGCGTTGAGCGCACCGCCTCCTCGCACGGGGCCCGTCCGCTTTCCCGCAGGAATGCCTCGTAGCGCGGCAGGAACGAGGCTCCTTCGGTCCGGAAGCGGGCGAACAGCGCCTGGCTGAGCAGGAATCCGAAGGTGTAGGGGAAATTGTAGAACGACACGTCGGTGATGAAGAAGTGCAGCTTCGAGGCCCAGAACCAGGGGTCCTCCCCGCCTGGTGCGAGCACGTCCCCGTAAACCTCGCGTTGCGTCTCGACCATCATTTCGCAAAGGCGGCTGGTCGAGACCACGCCGTGGCGGCGCTGTTCGTAGAAGCGTGACTCGAAGAGAAAGCGAGCCGGGATGTTCAGCAGGTAGGCCGGCGTGTGGCCGGTTTCCATGTCGAGGAGGAACAGGCGGCGCTCGGGCGTCAGTGTCGGGTCCGAGAGCAACCCGTGCACGAGGATGTTTTCGGCGAAGGTCGAGGCGGTTTCCGCCAGGGTCATGGGGTAGACCCGGTTGCAGGGACGGAGGTCGGCGAGCACGTGGGTGTGCCAGGCGTGACCGGCCTCATGGGCGAGGGTGACCAGGTCTTTGACCGTGCCGCTGAAGGTCATGAAGATGCGTTGCTCGCGCGTCACCGGCGAACCGGTGAGGAATGCGCCGGAGCGTTTGTTCACCCGCTTCTCCGCCTCGATCCAGCGGCGGGCCACGATCGAGCGGAAGTATTCGCCAAGTTTTGGATACGCGGAATCGAAGGCTCCCTGCACGACGGCGACGCCTTCGCTCCATGAATACGTCGGCACCGGCTGGTTGAGCGGGCGGGGGGCGCCGAGATCGTACCAGGCGAGAGCGGGGGTGCCCTGCAGCCTCGCCCCGAGGGCGAGCAGTCGGCGCGTCATCGAATAGTGGCTCCTGATCGCCGCGAACATGGCGTCGAGCGTGTCCGGGGAAAGCGCGGCGTCGTGCAGGGGCGCGGAGAGGAAGTCGGCCCGTCCCCGGCGCGCGTAGAGCGTGTGGCGCGTTCCTGCGAGGGCATTGATTGCGGCCGCGCAGGCGTCGCCCGCCGCCGCCCAGACCTGGTTGCCGCCGACAAACGCCGCCCGGCGGACGTCCCGATTGGCGTCCGACATCAGCGCGTTGCGCTGGGCCATGGGCACGGTTTCCCGGCGGCCATCGGGATGGACCATCTCGAAGGTCATCTTGCCGGAGAGGGTCTCGTAGAGGCGGCCCCAAGCCTGAAGGCCATCGACGCCGAGATCGGAGGCGAGGGCCTCCAGCTCGGCGGACATCTGATGGATCGCCTCGGCGCGCAGGCGGCGGACCGTGTGGGCGGCTGCGGAGAGGTTCGGCTCTGCGAGGAGCGCGGCAAACGCCGCATCGTCCAATCCGCGGAGCCTCAGGACCAACCGGGTCTTCAGCTTGGCCAGCTCGGCATCCAGCAGGGAGAGGGCGGCTTCCTCGGACTGAACGGCCTCGCTGGCAGTATCTGCCGCACTCCTGCATCTCAGATAGGAGTTCAGGTGGGAAATGCGCGCACCCAGGTCTTCCCAAGTGACAAATAGTGCGGCCCAGGCCGCCGGGGTGGGCGCGGATTCCTGGGCCGCCACCGTCAAGGCCGTGCCGAGTTCGCGGCGCAGGGCAGCCTTGAACTCAACGTAAACCGGACTTTCGAGCGCGGGAAAGTAGGAGGTGAGGTCCCACGTCTGCGGAAGCGAGGAAGGGAGGGTTGACATGGGCCCATCCAAGCGAAATTCCGGCCCGAGGTCGAGACCGGTGTCCGAAGGGGGGCCTTGGCGGGGCACTCCGATGGGCAGCTGCAAGGCTGGACCATCGGAGTGCCCTTTCCGTCAGGGCTCGGCCGGTTTCACCGCCGGTTCGCAGATGTTACTTTCCCGTGGCGGGTGGAAGCGGGCGGAGTTCGTCGATGGTCAACTTGCCGTCCTTGTTCGCGTCGAGCGCCGCGAGGCTGGCGGGTGCATTCGTCAATTCGTTGACCGAGAGCGCGCCGTCGCTGTTGGCGTCGAGCACCATCATGATCGGCGAGGGTCCGCCCCGGGGGCCGCGCGGGCCGTTTCCATCTCTCGGGCCCCGGCCTTCGCCTGGTGCCTGGCCTTCGCGCGGGCCCCTGCGATCGCGTGGACCCGCACCGGCGGGCGGGGGCGGCGCGCCGGCCGGCCGATCCGGTGGCACGGGATGCAGCTCGTCTGGGGAAACCACGCCGTCATGATTGAGGTCGAGGGTGAGGAGGCTGTTCGTCGCACCCGCGATTTCACCACTGGAGAGTTCGCGGTCACGGTCGACATCCAGGACTCGGATAACGGGCAGCGCGTGACGGGGACCGGGCCCGCCGCGCCGCGGTCCGTCGGTGTCCGTCGGTGCAGGCTGTGCCCAGGCGGCCGCGGCCAGACCGAGCGGAAGGAGTGAAGTGAGGAGGAATCGAGGGAGTTTTTTCATGGCTGTGGAATCATCCGCCCCTCTGCCACCACCCTGACGGGGCGACGAATTCGCAGGGAGCAAGTTGACCTACTGAATGAGACGCCCGGTTTGTAACGCGCAGGTGAGCGCCGGAAGGATTATTGTTGGGCTTGCGTAAAGTCGGCGATTTCCTCGCTCACCTTGCAGGCCATGGGCCTCGCACCCCTCCAGCTACGCTGAACACGACGTCAGAACAAATTGAACAAAGCGATCTTCTCCCTTGGAGCGACGCGCCGTCGGCGCCGGTAGCGCGTCGCGAGCACTAGGACCAACGGGCGCGGTTACGCATCGGTCGTGCCCCGGTGCCGAGGGAGCGTCGCCCAGGATGGGAATGTCCAATGATTGACGACGCTGTGTTTGTCAGGACTTTAGTGCCTTTTCCGCTTTCGACGGACGGAGGCCTATCGGCAGTGTGGCAGACAATTCGGAGTTCCACGACTGCAAGCCCATTTCGAACATTTCGAAACCATCGTCCACCCATCGAGGCGCCGCAGCGCTCCAAGAGATCTTTCTCCCGTGGCCATCGAAATCAACGACTTGCGACCTGACAGTTTGGTCGCTTGAATCGCCGCAAACTTTTTCGAGGTAAGACGACAACCGATCAAACCATGACCCTCAAACTGACCCTGCTGATTGCTTTGCTCCTGCCGGTGACCGCCCTTCACGCTGCCGATGAGCCTGCGATGAAAGGTGCCAGCAAACCCAACTTCATTGTCATACTTACCGACGACCAAGGCTATGGCGATCTCGGCTCCTTTGGCTCGACGACGATTCGCACGCCGCACCTCGACCGCCTCGCGCGGGAAGGACGCCGGTTCACCAGCTTCGTGGTTGCCTCATCGGTCTGCTCGCCTTCGCGGGCGGCGTTGCTCACGGGATCCTATCCAAAACGGGTGGGCCTGCACAAGGGGGTGCTCTTTCCGACTTCGACCACTGGCTTGAACCCAGCCGAGCATACCATCGCCGATCATTTGAAGCAGCTTGGTTACGCCACCGCGTGCTTTGGCAAATGGCACCTCGGCCACCATCCCGAAGTGCTCCCGACTGCCAACGGCTTCGATACCTATTTTGGCATTCCCTACTCGAACGACATGAACCATCCCGATAACAAGGGGAGACCCGAGGGCGGTAGCGTGGGGATGGACGCCCTCTGGAATGACCCGGAGTCCACCCTCACGAAGTGGAAGACGCCGCTGTTCGAAAACGAACGGATCGTCGAACTGCCGGTGGACCAGCGGACCATCACCCGGCGCTGCACGGATCGGGCCGTCGCCTTCATCAAAGAAAACCAGAAACGCTCCTTTTTTCTCTATCTGCCCTATTCGATGCCGCACATTCCGCTCTATGTGCCCGACGATGTCCGCGACCCCGATCCCAAGCGTGCCTACATCAACACCATCGAGCACCTCGACACCGAGGTGGGGCGCATCCTCGATCAGTTGCGTGAGCTGAAAATCGCGGACAACACCTATGTTGTTTTCGCCTCCGACAACGGCCCGTGGTTGCCCTTCAAGCATCACGGTGGCTCCGCCGGTCCGTTGCGCGACGGAAAAATGAGCACCTTCGAGGGTGGTCACCGCGTGCCCTGCATCATCTGGGCACCCGGGCGCATCCCGGCGGGTACAGTGTGTGAAGCGCTCGCCTCCACGATTGATCTGCTCCCGACCATCGCCGCCCTCACTGGCCGGTCACTCCCCGCAGACCGAATCATCGACGGCATGGATATCTCCGCGCTGCTCAATGGCCGCGCCAGGATGGTGCGCAACGAGTTCCTTTACTACACGCGAGACGGCAGGATCGGGGGCATTCGCGAAGGTGATTGGAAGCTGCTGGTGCCGGAGGCCGACGGCAAGAACGAGCCGAAGTCCTCCGCCGCGCCCGCCGTGATGCTTTTCAATCTCGCCACTGACCTCGGCGAACGAAACAACCTTGCGGCCGATCAACCGGAACTCGTCGAACGTCTGCGTCAAAAGATGATCGAACAGGATGCCGCGCTTACAACCGGAGCGCGACCTGTTTGGACGAAGCCTGAAGCCTGACTCGAAGTCTGCGGACCTTGAACCCCCGGATCTGATTTCACCCGCGCGACCAAACATTTTCCCACGCAGGTTGGCCGAAGTTGAGCCGCAACCCGTCCGCCGTGTGGAAGGCGGTGGTGGCCTGGAGCATGAAATCCCGAACCGACGCCAGCAATGGCTGGCTGGCGTCCGCCTTGAACCTGGGGTCGTCCATCTATGTGAGCAAACAAGCAGGCCGGTAACAGGACGTCATAGCTTGACTCTTGACAATGTGCCGGGGAATGGTTGAAATCACTAAAAGGCGAGGTCGTTGCGAATCGAGTACGCGGGGGGACGGTATCATGTGATAAACCGTGGCAACTTTCGGCAGGATCTGTTTGTAGACAGGGGAGCTGGGGAGGCGTTCG
>Ga0163144_10018523_pt1 | contig 14074 bp, 12 predicted proteins | sample OliLak19BULKMAT1_FD_123175 | JGI IMG/M metagenome (GOLD analysis project Ga0163144, IMG submission 123175) | Freshwater microbial mat bacterial communities from Lake Vanda, McMurdo Dry Valleys, Antarctica - Oligotrophic Lake LV.19.BULKMAT1 | ecosystem: Environmental > Aquatic > Freshwater >... | reverse complement strand
TGCAGGAGCGATTCCTCGTCTTATGGATATGAAAGTTGAACCGTTTCTTTTGGTATCGACCATCAATATCATCATCGCTCAGCGACTGGTCCGAAAACTCACTGACCTCAAAGAAAAATATCTCCTCACAAAAGCTGAAATAGAGACACTTGGCAAGTCAGTAAATTTGGAAAAGATACTCAAAGCACTTCGAGATGAAAAGATTGTTGGTAAAAGCGATACATGGTCGGAAATCTCTTTCTTTAGACCGAAAAAAGGTACGAGTGATGCAGATGGATATGCAGGTCGAGCAGGTATCCATGAGATCTTAAAGGTGTCTCCAGCCATCAAAGAAATTATTATGAAAGGGGGGACTGCTGATGAGATCCAGGTTCAAGGGGAAAAAGAAGGGATGCTGACCATGATCGAAGATGGAATCTTTCAGGCAGTGCAAGGGGCAACAACAATAGAGGAGGTTCTTCGTGTTATTTCAGAATAATAAAATAAAATGCCTCAATATAAATACAAAGCAAAGAATAGTGAAGGAAAAGAATACGAAGGGACGCATGAAGCGGTCGACAAGTTCGCACTCTATAGAGATATAAAAAAAGAAGGAGGACAAGTTGTATCTGTTACAGAAGGAAAGTCTAAGGGTCTCGGTGACATCAGCTTCAAACTCCCTTTTTTAGGGGGAGTAAAGATGCATGACAAGATTATTTTTGCTCGTAATCTCGGCTCCATGATCGAGGCAGGTCTTCCGATTACTCGTGCCCTCTCTATTATGGAACGTCAGGCTAAAGGTGAGCTTAAGAAAGTGCTCACAAAACTCGGTGAGGAGATTGCACGAGGTATTACACTTTCTGATGCGATGAAACTCTTCCCTGATGTATTCTCCATGCTTTTCGTTTCAATGGTCAAAGCAGGTGAAGAGTCAGGAAATCTAATCTTAGCTCTAAAAAATATCTCCAATCAAATGGAGAAAACTTATCAGCTCAACAAGAAAGTAAAAGGAGCGATGATGTATCCTGCGGTGATCTTTTCTCTTATGGCAGTCATTGGAGTGCTTATGATGGTATATATGGTGCCGACACTCACCGAAACATTTAAAGGTCTTGGTGTGAAGCTCCCGCTTTCGACTCGCATTATTATCGCGATTTCTGATGCAATGAAAAATTATTTTCTCCTTATGATCGCAGGTGTTGCGGTGCTTATGGGCGGATTTTATTATGCGCTGCGTACGGTAAAAGGTAAGCGAGTCTCCGACTATATATCGCTCCGTATTCCGGTCATCGGAGATATCGTAAAGCAAGTCAATGCTGCGCGTACAGCCCGCACCCTTTCATCCCTTATTTCTTCTGGTGTAGATATTGTAGTAGCAATCGGAGTCACCAAAGAGGTAATACAAAACAGTTACTACAAAACCATTCTCGAAGAGTCAGAGAAAGCGATCCAGAAGGGTGAGCAAATCTCTGCGATCTTTCTCGAACACGATGATCTTTATCCGCTTTTTGTCGGTGAAATGATTTCGGTGGGAGAAGAGACGGGAAAGATAGGAGATATGCTTGCGGGAGTGGCTTCATTTTATGAAGATGAGGTCGATCAAAAGACAAAGGACATGTCGTCGATTATTGAGCCGGTGCTGATGATCATAATTGGAGCTGCCGTAGGAGCCTTCGCTATTTCTATGCTCGCGCCAACCTACAGCCTTGTTGACGCAATCTAACAGAACTTCCAAAAATTTGGCAAACTTGATTCAATAGAATCACCTACTGGGTAATTTTGTTTGATTTCGATAAAATGATTGTCATGGTTCAGTAGTACGTCTCCAATCATTTTCTTCATCCACCACGGATTTCATCCAAATTATGAAAGTTCGTGACAATATATGAAAATTAAAAAAATACAAAAACAAATCAACAAGAAAAAAGGTTTTACTCTAATCGAGCTTCTTGTCGGTGTTTCTGTTTTTACTATTATTGTTATCGGTGTCTACAATGCCTATACGGCAGTGTACCAAGTAGTTTCGGCATCGAGGCAGAAGATTGCAGCTATTGACCTTGCAAACGAGCAGTTGGAAATTGTAAAAAACTTGCCGTATGCAAGTGTCGGGATCGACGGGGGTATTCCTGATGGACTTCTTTCTTACGTCCAAACTCTTACTCGTGACAATACCGTTTTTACTGCTACCACTACAGTACGAAATATTGATGACCCTTTTGACGGTACACTCGGAGGCACTCCAAACGATCTTTCACCTGCTGATTCTAAGATTGTTGAAATTGAAATCGGTTGCATTAATTGCCGTAATTTTAAGCCGATTACGGTTACGTCGAGAGTGGCTCCTAAAAATCTTGAAACCGCTTCAACTAATGGTGCACTCTTCATACGCGTTTTTGATGCAAATGGTAATCCAGTTTCTGGAGCAGATGTTCATATAGTTAATACAGTATACCCAGGTGGCATAACTATTAATGATGTAACCAACAATGATGGCTTACTTGCAATCGTGGATGCTCCTCCTGGAGTGAATGCATATCAAGTGACTGTAACAAAAGGAGGGTATTCGACCGATCAAACATATGCAATTACTGGGCTTAATCCAAACCCGACCAAACCTCATGCAACCGTAGTGATCCAACAGGTGACCGCTCAAAGTTTTATTATTGATCAGGTGAGTACACTTTCTATAAAGAGCCTTAGTGATTCATGTGCCGCTGTAGCCAATATTCCGTTGACGCTCCAGGGGACAAAAACAGTCGGTTCAAATCCTATTATTCTAAAGTACAATCAAAACTTTACAACCGGTGCTACAGGAATTCTCTCTCTTTCAAATATGGAATGGGACACCTACACACTTGCAATGACATCGGGGACATATGACCTGATTGGTGCAAATCCCCTCATCTCTTTTCTCCTATCTCCAGGTGCCACACAGAATGTTGATCTGATTGTTGCTCCACAGGATCCTAATACAGTGCTGGTAGCAGTTCGAGACAGTGCATCTTTTCTTCCACTCGCTGATGCGACAGTTGAACTTCTTTCAAGTGGTGGTGCTACTCTTGCAACTCGTATTACCGGCAAAGGATCACTTGTACAAACAAACTGGGCAGGTGGTGGAGGTCAAGCTACGTCCACAGATATCGCTCGTTATGCGAGTGATGACGGCAGTATTGAAACCAACAGTCCGAGTGGGGAATTAAAATTAGAATTTATCCTTGGGCAATATCAAACTGACGGAACACTCACTTCTTCTTCATTTGACACAGGAGGGGTTTCAAATTTCCAGGAAATTGTCTGGTCACCACAAGACCAAGCCACATCGACCGGAGCAAATGCAGTCCGTTTTCAGATTGCAACAAACGACGATGGGGGAACATGGAATTATGTCGGTCCTGATGGCACGAGTGGCACCTATTTTACCACATCAAATCGTACAATAAACCCTGCTCAGAGTGGCAAGCGGTACCTTCGCTATAAAACATATCTCCACACTGACGATGTGACACGTACTCCTAATATTTCTGATATCGCTTTTACGTTTACTGCGGCATGTACTCCTCCAGGACAGGTGGTGTTTACAGGCCTTTCAAATGGTCCATATGAGCTCCGGGTTACAAAAGTGGGATATGAAGATCAAACAATACTGCTTACAGTGAATAGTGCATGGAAGCTCCAAGATGTTATATTAGTAAGTGAATAGTTCAAAATTCAAATATAATAAACGATGAAATACATGATGAAATACGACAGGAAATCCGGCAATACATATAAGCGAGGCATCACACTTGCAGAGCTTTTGATTTCCATTGCTATTTTGAGCGTAATCACCTATACCATGAGTATTTTCCAGCGGGATATTTTCTCTTTGAATTTCTCAGCACAAAATAGTTTGAGCGCCCAGCTCGATGCTCGGCATCTCCTGAAACAGATGGTTGCTGAACTTCGTGAAAGTTCATCATCATCCCTCGGTGCGTACCCGATTGCTCTTGCGAGTACGTCAGCTCTCACTTTTTATACTGACGTCGACAATGACGGTGTTAAGGAGCGTATTCGGTACTTTCTTTCAGGTACTACACTCAAGCGCGCACAGCTCACTCCTATAGGCAGTCCGTTTGTCTACGTAGATGCCAATGAAAAAATAACTTCAGTTGTTGCTAACATTGCGAATAATGCTACCACTTCTATTTTTAGTTATTATCCAAGCACCTTTGCCGGTACGACGACTCCTCTTGCTCAACCGGTAATAATCGCAAATATCCGGATGATTGGAATCAAAGTTGTGATTGAAAAAGATGCAAATAAAAGCCCGACCCCGATCGTGGTTACTACATCGGTAGTTCTTAGAAATCTAAAAGATAATTTATGATGCAAAAAATAAATAACAGAATAACAAACGGAAAATTCTTAGGAAGAGGAACTATTCTTGTCCAAGCACTCGTATTCGGCAGTATTGCCGTTGTTATTATTGGGGGACTCATCTCCTGGGCAGGAGTCAATATAAAAGCATCGCGACTTGCAGTCTATCGAGAGCAAGCATTGCAGATTGCCGAGTCCGGCATCGATTATTATCGCTGGCACTTAGCTCATGCACCCACAGACTATCAAGACGGTACTGGGACAAGTACTCCATCGATACGTCAGTTTTATGATAAAGATGGAAATATAATTGGCAGCTTTACCTTGGAGATTACTCCACCTGCATCAGGCTTTACTATAGTGACAATCAAGTCAACAGGTAAAGTAGTGGATGATCCGAGCATTTCTCGCTCAATCACAGCGCGCCTTGCAATCCCGTCACTCGCAAAGTTTGCAGTGGTAAGTAATGACAACATGCGCTTTGGAGAAGGAACAGAAGTGTTTGGTCCAATTCATGCAAACGGAGGTATTCGTTTCGATGGGTTGGCTCATAATGTTATTTCTAGTTCGCGCGATACTTATGATGATCCTGACCATGCGGGCAGTAATGAATTTGGAGTCCATACTCATGTTACCGCTCCACCGGGTTCAGGGGTTAATAATACATTTCGACCTCTCGAAGCACCACCAAGTGCGGTTGCCGCTCGAATTGACGTGTTTGAATCAGGAAGACAGTTTCCAGTACCAGCGGTAGACTTTACAGGTATGACTACTGACCTTGCTTCTATTAAGGCGGATGCACAAAGTTTGGGCCGATATTTTGCCGCTTCAGGTTCACAAGGGTATCATGTAGTCTTTAAAGTTAACGACACTTTCGATCTCTATCGAGTCACCGCACTCCAAGCAGTTGGAGGTGGGTGCTCAAACACCGCTGGTCAAACCGGATGGAGTTCATGGAGTATCCGTACAAGTGGTGGTGCAGGCCAGACACTCTTGGGTAACTATACGATACCAGCAAATGGACTCATTTTTCTTGAAGATCATGTGTGGGTTGATGGACAAATTAATACCGCCCGTGTGACATTAGCTGCCGGTAGATTTCCGGATAATGCAGCGACTCGTCCTTCAATTACAATAAATACTGATCTTCTTTATACCAATTATGATGGGCAGGATGTGATCTCACTGATATCTCAAGGAAACGTGAATGTAGGTCAGTTTTCAGCAGACACACTTCGTATTGATTCAGCTTTGGTGGCTCAAAATGGACGTGTGGGCAGATATTATTATTCTTCCTCGTGTACGAGCAACTCTCGCAATTCTCTTACTCTTTATGGTATGATCGCGACAAACGTACGATACGGATTTGCCTATACGGACGGAACAGGGTATACCACTCGAAATATTATCTATGATGCGAATTTATTGTATGGACCGCCACCGAGTTTTCCGTTAACGAGCGACCAGTATACTATCATCTCCTGGGACGAGAAATAATGAAGCGAATATCTGAACTAGGTTTCAATAACATTTATTATGTTAACTATTTTCCATACACTAAGCTCTGTGTGATATTATAATATGTATGAAAATAAATAAAAAGAAGTTAGTTATTGGAAACTGGAAAATGAATATCTTTTCAGTAAAGGAAGCAAAAAAGCTTATGGAAGGTATTAAAAAGGGTAGTCTAAAGGTCCGAAATACTGATATTGTCATCTGTCCGCCGTTCGTCTATATCTCAGATCTCATGTCTCTCGTCTCTAAGAAATTATTTCTTGGTGTACAGAATATTTTTGAAGAAATGAATGGGTCGTATACCGGTGAAGTTTCAGTACAGTATCTCGCTCAGTTTAAAGTTTCATGCGCCATTATCGGCCATTCTGAAAGGCGAGCACGAGGAGAAAGTGATACATCTATTTCAAAAAAAGTAGCCCGAGCACTTGAAGCCAAGATCACACCAGTGTTTTGCATCGGTGAAGCAAGTCGTGATGAGCACGGCGAATACCTCGCTTTTATCAAAAATCAACTTTCATTAGGTCTTTCTCTAGTTTCCAAAGCCCAGATTGGAGATGTGGTTATCGCTTACGAGCCAATATGGGCAATCGGCGGGAAAGAGGCTATGAATTCTCACCAGGTACATGAAATGTCTCTTTATATTCAGAAATGCGTAAAAGAAATGTGTGGAACGATGGTTATGATGCCGCGAATTCTCTATGGTGGTGCAGTTACTGCAGACAATGCGAGAGAAATTGTGGACCAAGGTTTCGTTGACGGATTGCTTGTTGGGCGAGAATCTTTGAAGGTGGAGAATTTTTTGGGAATTATTACTAATGTTGACTTAATAAAGTAATTTTTGTGCATGTTTTGTTTTGAAATTTAAAATTTTTAATTTGAAATTAATTTTATGAAACTTCCAACTATCGAAGATGCAGGGGAGATAACAGGCAAGTATGTACTACTGCGTTTAGATTTAAATACCCCGATTGATATGGGTAAAGTCGCTGATTCCTATCGTATTGACCAAGTCATCCCGACTATCGATATTTTACGACTCAAAAAAGCAAAGATAATTATTCTCGCTCACACTGAGGCACAGAATAAAGGACAGGATAATACCAGCCTTCTGCCGATGTGGGACTACCTGAATGGCTTTGTAAAGACAGAGTTTGCAAAAGGTCTTTTTTCTCCTGCCACAATAAAGCTCGTTGCTGACATGGAAGAAGGAGATGTGCTCATGCTTGAAAATTTGCGTTTAGACCCCGGCGAAAAAGCAAACGATCCTGAATTTTCAAAAAAACTTGCTGCGTATGGGGATCTTTATATAAATGACGCTTTTTCAGTTTCTCATAGAAAACATGCGTCAATCGTAGGTATACCTGCATTTCTACCCTCCTTTGTCGGACCTCTTTTTATAAATGAGGTTGAAAATCTTTCAAAGGCTTTTGCACCAACACATCCATTTCTCTTTATCTTAGGAGGAGCAAAGTTCGATACCAAGCTTCCTCTAATCGAAAAATATTTAGCCAAAGCAGACAATGTGGTAGTCGTCGGCGCCCTCGCCAATAATGTATATAAGACTCGTGGCTATGAAACAGGTATTTCGCTTGTGTCAGAAGGAGATTTCGGAATTGAGGCAATGCTCCGTAATCCAAAGTTTGTGGTTCCTTGTGATGTAACTATTAAAAAACCAGACGGATCTCTTTCTTTGAAGAATGCAGATAAAGTAGAGCTCGATGAGTATATCGGTGATGTCGGACCTGAAACAGTTTCCAAAATTGAAACGCTCGTAAAGACAGCATCGCTCATCGTATGGAACGGACCCTTGGGGAATTATGAAGAAGGTTTTTTTGATAAGACAGAACAACTGGCGCAAATCATTGCAGACAGCAAGGCAACTACGATTGTGGGAGGGGGAGATACACTCGCCTCAATCGAAAAGCTCGGCCTCATGGATAAGTTTACGTTTGTCTCAACTGCAGGAGGAGCAATGCTCGACTTTTTGGTAAATGAGACATTACCTGCTATTGATGCTTTACAATAGTTAAAATTCTGTAAAGTTCATAAAGTATAAAGTATGAAAATAGAAAAATTCGAAGATATTATTGCTTGGCAAAAAGCAAAGCATATGACAATAGAAATTTACAAGAATTTCGGTTCTCTTAAAGATTTCGGATTTAGAGATCAAATCCAAAGAGCATCTGTTTCAATAATGAATAATATCGCCGAAGGTTTTGAAAGAAAAAGTAATAAAGAATTTAGGCAATTTATATTTATTGCAAAAGGATCATCTGGAGAGGTGAGGTCTATGCTTGATTTAGCCAAAGAACTGAAATATATCTCAGAGCAAAATTATCATCTTTTATACAAAGAATCTGTTGAGATATCAAAAATGTTATCAGCTTTCATTAAAGTACTTAACTAATCCGTATTTACTTTATAAACTTTATACTTTATAAACTATCGATAATTTTCTTAAAGTTCTCTTCAAAATCTTTCGGATCGCCAATTACTTCTTTATTAGGAAACAACCAGATATGAGCATGCTCCACTTCATCCCCAACAATCCTTGAGAGAATCCAGTCAGTATCAAATGCTTTTTGTTGTGTCAGGGCGATTTTCCGTACCACTTCAAAATATTCTCCTACATTAGGTACGTCCCAGACCCACCGATGATGTTTTTTTGGGATCACTTGCACGTGTCCAGGAGACTGGGGGTGTATGTCGAGAAAAGCAAGAAAATCTTCATCCTCGTAGACTTTATAACTCGGAATTTCTCCGTTTACAATTTTGCAAAATATACAATCATTCATACGTTAAGTATAGCATTTTGTCTGATGCACTGTGTTAAAATTGTTCGAATGGATTCAACAAAAAAAACAGAAAAAAAATATGTCTCCCGAGAAAAACCTACCGATGCAGTGAGAGAAAACTTGAAAGCGTATCATCCTCTATTGCAAGAACTTCTCTTCACGAGAGGGATTACAAAACAGAGTGATGCAGAAATTTTTATCGCACCAGATTTCTCTCGTGATATTCACGACCCATATCTTTTGAAAGATATGAACAAAGCAGTAGAGCGTATCCTTCGAGCATTCGAAGTGAGGGAACGTATTGGTGTGTTTTCGGACTATGATGCTGATGGTATACCTGGTGCTGTCGTAATCTCTGACTTTTTTAAGAAAATTGGTTATGAGAATTATGAAATATATATTCCACATCGCAATGACGAGGGGTATGGCATGAGTCATGATGCAACCGACTTATTTAAGAAAAATGGAGTGACTCTTGTTATTACTATTGACTGCGGTATCGCCGATGTGGGGGAAGTAGAATATGCAAACTCACTTCAGCTTGATGTGATTGTGACCGACCATCATGTACCCCATGAAGTTTTGCCAAATGCATATTCAATTATTAATCCAAAACAGCCGGGCTGTATGTATCCAGAAAAAATGCTGTGTGGATCAGGAGTGATTTGGAAAGTGGTGTGCGCACTTTTAGAACACGAAGATTTTAAGAAAAAATATTCTGTGGTACCTGGTTGGGAAAAGTGGCTACTTGATATGGTGGGTCTTGCGACACTTTCTGATATGGTTCCTTTACGTGGAGAAAACAGAACACTTGCGTCGTATGGGCTGTATGTTATGCGTAAATCTCCACGACCAGGACTACAAAAATTGTGTGCGATTTTAAAGATGAATCAAGCACATCTTTCCGAAGAAGATATTGGTTTTATGATAACTCCACGCATCAATGCTGCATCTCGCATGGGCGTACCACGAGATGCATTTGTCATGCTCTCTGAAACAGATTCGGTAGCTGCAGGTGCAATGGCAGAACACTTGAATAAAATCAATGATGAAAGAAAAGGTGTGGTTGCGAGCATGGTCAAGGAAATTAAAAAAATAATTTCTGAACGGAGAGAGAGTATGCGAAATGTAATCGTTCTCGGAAATCCAAAATGGATGCCCTCGCTTCTCGGACTTGTTGCAAGTTCATTTGGAGACGAACATGGACGGCCTGTGTTTCTCTGGGGACGAAGCGGAGAAGAAATGAAAGATGCGGACGGACATGTGATCCTCAAAGGCTCATGTCGTTCTGGCGGAGATATAAATATAATGAAACTTATGCAATATGCAGAGAGTAGCTTTTTGGATTTCGGCGGACATACAGGTGCAGGTGGTTTCTCTGTCTCTCTCAGTACTGTTTCAGAACTTGAAGAAAAATTAAACGAAGCGTTTGATGCGCTTCAAAATGAGAATATGGGTCCGGAACCGATATATACTGATAAAGAAATTTCCATCGATGATGTAGAGTGGAGTATATACAGTCATATCGAGAAGCTTGCACCCTTTGGTATCGACAATCCAAAACCTCTTTTTTTGCTACAGGATGCGGTAATCACCTCTATGAAACAATTTGGAAAGGAAAAGAATCATCTTGAACTGACGTTTCACAAGAAGAATGGAAAAATCGTTCAAGCCATTGGATTCTTCTCGGACCCAAGCAAATACGGTGTTACACTGGATGTGGGACAGAAAATTAATCTTATTGCGCACATAGAAAAATCAATGTTTCGCAATTTTCCGGAATTAAGGTTGCGGATTGTTGATGTAGTTCCGCACAATTAGCTGTTTCAAAACCGTCCTCGATTTTTAGCAAATGAAACACACTTTTATCCGCCTTCCGCAGACTCGCTTCGCCCCCGTGTACAGGGGTTGAGTGCTCATGGCTCGAGAAAAGTGTTGTCATTTGAGCTAAAAATCTGCGAATGTTTTTGAAACAGCTAATTTGCTCCAAGCGTACAAGAGTCTGCGAATGCTAAAAATAAGTAAATGCTATTTCATAACCGTTTCTGCTATAATAAATTTATGAAAGCAATCATATTTACAGACGGTTCCTCACGAGGGAATCCTGGTCCAGGCGGTTGGGGAGCTGTTGTGGTGGAAGATGAAAAAGTAAAAGAACTTGGTGGGAGTGAAATAAAAACGACAAACAATCGGATGGAACTTAGTGCAGTAGTGGAAGCGCTTGCTTCTACAAAAGCAGATGAGGTGATCGTTCACACTGATTCAGGTTATCTTATATCGGGTATCACACTTTGGATTTCAGGATGGAAAAAAAATAACTGGAAAACAAAAACAAAAGAAGATGTATTGAATCGAGACTTGTGGGAAACATTAAATGAGCAAGTCAGTGGGAGAGAAGTGTTGTTTAGAAAAGTTAGAGGTCACGCAGGTGTTCCTGCAAACGAACGCTGTGATGTGATCGCTACTTCATATGCAGATAAGAATCCAGTTCTTCTTTTTACCGGAAATATTTCTGACTATACTGTCGATGTGGAACAGATAGAGACATCCGCTCCTGGTAAAGAGAAGAAAAATAAGTCGAAGAATTCGAGCCCTGCGTATTCATACGTGAGTTGTGTCGGAGATGTGGTCATGGTACACAGTACGTGGGAAGAGTGCAAAGCGAGAGTAAATGGAGTTTCAGGTGCATTGTTTAAGAAGTCTTTCAGTGCAGAAGATGAGAAAAATATTATGAGTGATTTTAAGAAACGGTAACTACAATGTTACTGTTTTTTATTTTTAGTATTATCGGTATTGCTCTCTCTTTTATTCATGCGTCATTTGCATCTTTATTTACTTTCTTGTTTCTTGGTATTATTTTTCTCTTGTGTAGCAAAAAATATTCAGATAGTGCTGAGAGACAAATATATATGTTTCTTGCAATCATCTTAATCGGACTTTCGCTCGGTCAGGCACGAGTCATGCTTATTTCGTATCCTGACATTTCCCCAAGCACTTCGTTTGTAGAGAAAAAAATAACGATAAGAGGAGTTGTGGGTCGAGAACCGGTTTCAGATGGAAAATTTCAAAATGTGTTGGTACGTACACGAGAGCTTGTTCTTGCGAGTACTACACAGCCTTTCATTACCGGAGTACTTGTAAAGACACCTGCCTTTCCGGAATTTAGATATGGAGATGTTGTGGAAGCTCGAGGTACCCTTCGGATACCGATGAGTATAGAAAATGAAGATGGGCGTACATTTGATTATCAGATGTATTTATTCAAAGATTCCGTTACCCATACGCTTTCTTCTGCTTCAGTAAAAATGGTGGGAGAGGAGGGAAATCCTGTACTAAAATTTCTGTTTGGTATAAAGCGTCATTTTCTCAGTTCGATAAGAAGCGTAATACCAGAACCAGAAGCAGGCCTACTTGCGGGAATTCTCCTTGGAACCGATACACTGCAGAAAAGTATCAAAGATGAGTTTCGAGTTGCAGGGCTTTCACATATTATTGTTCTTTCAGGTTACAACATTACAATCGTCGCGGAGAGTCTTTTGAAAATGGTCTCTCTCGTATCAATGCGTTTTGCGTTCGGTTTCTCTTTCGTTGGTGTCATTTTATTCGTACTTATGGCAGGTGCTGGTGCATCTGCAGTACGCGCAGGCGTGATGGCAAGCATCGCGCTTATAGGTCGGAGCTTCGGTAAGACCTACAATGCATCACGTGCATTATTTCTCGCAGTCTGGGGAATGAGCATGTGGAATCCATTTATCGTTCTCTATGACCCTTCATTTCATCTGTCGGTCATTGCAACCTATGGAATCATGTATGTCACACCGATTGTTGAAATTTTCATGGAAAAATATGCTAGCTTTCTAACCAAGCGTTTTGGATTGCGCGAATTGTCCGCCACAACTCTTGGTGCGCAACTCTCTGTCTTGCCGTACATTTTATACATGTCCGGCAACTTCGGCATCTATGCATTTCCTGCAAACTTTCTTGTATTGCCATTTGTCCCACTGACCATGCTTCTTGGATTCCTCACAGCTCTTTTCGGTTTTGTTTCTCGATTCGTGGGACTTATTCCCGGTATACCAACGTATGCATTACTCTGGTGGGATCTTTTTATTGCGCGTCTAGTTTCTAAACTGCCATATGCAAATATTCACATTCCGTACATCCCACTTTCTCTCCTCATTATTTTTTATATAATATTCGGTTTTTTCGTTTATCGTTTTCATAAAAGACAAACGGAAAAACAAAATCAAAAACAAAGTATAGAACAAAAACCGAGCGACACCATTGCGGTGCGCTCGGGGGATGAGTCAATTGTAAGTTACTAATGATTCTTCTAAACCGCATTGTTGAAGTTTTCTTCGATTATGCTCCAGTTCAAGTTTACAAAAAAGTCCTCCACATATTTTTTCTTACCAGATGCTTTGTAGTCCGGAACAAATGCATGTTCCCATACATCGAGTGCAAGGATAGGGGAAAGTCCAGTCAGATGTCCGAGGTGTTGTTCATCCACCCATGCGTTCAAGAGTCTTCCAGTTGTTTTGTCGTAGTAAAGTATTGCCCAGCCAATACCTCGAGTGAGGGCGATAACCTTAAACCTTGCAAGCCATGCATCAAATGATCCCCATTCTTCTGTAATTGATTTTTCAAGAGATCCGTCATTTCCCAGTGGAGTAGTGCCACCTTCGAGAGATTTGAAATAGTATTCATGGTTTCTCATACCGTCAAATTCAAATCCAAACCGTCGCTGAAGCTCACCCAATGCATACGCATTAGTCTCTGCATCTGCACTTAGTTCGGTTATTTTAGACAAGATCAAATTTGCGTGCTTTACATAACCCGCATAAAGTTTCAAATGCTCATCGACTGAGTCTTTGGAAATACCAACAAGTTCGCCGATATCAAATTTCATTTCTTCGAATATTTTCATAAAAAATTTTATTACTTAAATATATCCCCATAATATCACATAGTTCATCTACCCCTAAGCCCGGCTTAGGGGTATAATTAAATTAATTATGAAAAGGAAAGTTAATTTTGTTGAGGGGGAATTTTACCATCTATATAACAGAGGTAATAGTAAGCAAGCTATTTTTCTTGACGATAAGGATAGGGATCGATTTGTAAAATTACTTTATCTCTGTAATTCTAACAAAAGTTTTAATTTTAGAGAAGATATCGTTGAGAAAAAGATAGATGTTTGGGATTTTGATAGGGGAGATCAGATTGTCTCTATAGGAGCTTGGGTGCTTATGCCCAATCATTTTCATGTCTTCACTACCCCTAAGCCCGGCTTAGGGGTAGTGGGTAATGGTGTAACAATTTTTATACACAAGCTTTTAACTTCCTATTCAAAATATTTTAATAAAAAATATGATAGGACGGGGGGACTATTTGAGAGCCGTTTCAAAAGTGCTCACGCTGACTCAGAT
>Ga0163144_10018522_pt1 | contig 14075 bp, 13 predicted proteins | sample OliLak19BULKMAT1_FD_123175 | JGI IMG/M metagenome (GOLD analysis project Ga0163144, IMG submission 123175) | Freshwater microbial mat bacterial communities from Lake Vanda, McMurdo Dry Valleys, Antarctica - Oligotrophic Lake LV.19.BULKMAT1 | ecosystem: Environmental > Aquatic > Freshwater >... | reverse complement strand
TCAGCGTCTTCGACAACGTCCGCGTCGCGTTTCATCTGCATCTCGAAAACGACGCCGTCCACTCGCTCACTCGGGGCGGAAAGTTTCGCCGCGAGGAAACCCAGATCGCCGAGCGCACCCTCGAGCTGCTCGAGATCTTCAACCTCGGCCGCGTGCAGAACGAGCCTGCGAAGAGCCTGTCCTACGGCGACCAGCGCCGCCTCGAAATCATCCGCGCTCTCGCCACCCGGCCGAAGCTTCTCCTGCTTGATGAGCCCGCCGCCGGCATGAACCCGACTGAGAAGGTCGAGCTGATGAAGCTGATCCAGTTCATCCAGGAGAAGTTCAAGCTGGCCATGCTGCTCGTGGAGCACGACATGAAGGTCGTCATGGGCATCTGCCAGCGCATCCACGTGCTGGAATACGGCCGCAAGATCGCCGAAGGCACTCCGTCGGAGATCCGGGCCAACCCGGCGGTGATCGCGGCGTATCTGGGGAAGGAGCACGCCTGACCGATGCTTGAGATCAAAAACCTTACAGTCTGCTACGGCGCGATTTCCGCGCTCCATGGCATTTCGTTGCGCGTGGAGAAGGGCGCGATCGTCACGCTCATCGGTGGCAATGGCGCGGGCAAAACGACGACGCTCCGGGCCATCTCGGGAATGCTGAAGCCGAAGGACGGCGAGATCCTCTTCGAGGGCCAGCCGATTACTGGCGTGCCCGCGCACAAGCTGGTCGGACGCGGCATCGCCCATTGTCCGGAAGGCCGGATGGTTTTCGCCAACTTGACCGTCCACGAGAACCTCGCGATGGGTGCCTACCTGCGAAAGGACAAGGCCGGCATCGCGGCCGATCTAAACTATGTGTTCAGCCTATTCCCCCGGCTCAAGGAGCGTGACCAGCAGGTGGCCGGAACGATGTCCGGCGGCGAACAGCAGATGCTCGCCATCGGCCGCGCGCTGATGAGCCGGCCTCGTTTCCTGATGCTCGACGAACCGTCTCTCGGCATCGCGCCGCTGCTGGTGAAATCCATCTTCGAGAAGATCGTCGAGATCAACCGTGAGCGCGGCCTGACCATCCTGCTGGTCGAACAGAACGCGAATCTCGCCCTCGAGATCGCCGGCTACGGCTATGTGCTGGAGACCGGCAACATCCTCCTGGCCGACGAGGCGTCGAAGCTCCGGGCCGATCCCAAGGTCCGCGACGCCTATCTCGGCGGATGACCGTGAGACATCGGTCATCCCGGGCTTGTGCTCCGCCGGGCCTTGCCTAGATTCCGCCGCATGCAGCCCAAGATCATCTCCCGCACCGCGCTCGCCGCATTCACCTCGCTCGGACTTTTGGCCGGAACCGTTTCGGTTTCCTTCGCCGCCGAGTTCAGTCTCACCCTCATGCCTTTCGCCGAAGGTTTCGTCTCGCCCATGGCCCTGTCCCAGTTGCCCGATGGCCGGATGCTTTTGGCCGATCAGGCGGGTGTCCTCTATGTGATCGGAAAAGACGGCAAGGCCGCCGAGGAACCGGTCCTCGATTTCCGGCCGAAGATGGTCGACCTCAAGAAGGATTTCGACGAACGCGGTCTGTTGGACGTGGTGGTCCACCCGAAGTTCGCCACGACCCGCAAAGTCTACGTCGTCTACAGCGCGCCCAAGCAGGCCAGCACGCCGGCTGATTGGGACAACACGCTGACCGTGTCCGAGTTCAAGCTTCCCAAGGGCGATGTCCTCAAGCTCGATGAAAAGTCCGAGCGCGTTCTTCTCCGCATCGACAAGCCGTTCTTCAACCACAACGGCGGCCGCATCGCCTTCGGTCCCGACGGCTTGCTCTATATCGGCGTGGGCGACGGCGGTGCGGGCAACGACCAGGGGAAACGCCCCGATACCGGCAACGGCCAGAACCTGCAGACCCACCTTGGAAAAATTCTCCGGATCAACGTGGACAAGGGGAATCCCTACTCGGTCCCGTCCGACAACCCCTTCGCCAATGGCAAGGAGGGCAAGCCGGAGATTTTCGCCTACGGCATCCGTAATCCTTGGGGCATCTCCTTCGACCAGGGCGGCAAGCGTGAGCTGTTTGTCTCGGACGTCGGCCAAGATCTCTTCGAGGAAGTCGACATCATCCAGAAGGGCGGCAACTACGGCTGGAACCTGAGGGAAGCGTTCCATGGGTTTGATCCGAAGAAGCCCAAGACCTCCCCTGAACCCGGCGCGACCAAGGGTGTTCGCGGCGAGCTGTTGCTCGATCCGATCCTCGAGTATCCGCATCGCGCGGCGAATTCTTCGATGATCGCCGGCACGAGCATCACCGGCGGCTACGTCTACCGCGGCAAAACGATCAAGGGGCTCCAAGGAGCGTATGTCTTCGGCGAATGGTCCCGCACCGGCGGGCCGGGCGACGGACGCATCATGGTCGCAGGCCGGCCGGCCTCCGGTTCCAAGTGGAGCGTCGACTATCCCGTCATCAATGGCGCTGCCGCCGGCAAGGCCGGCGCCTACGTCATCGCCTTCGGCCAGGATTCCGAGGGTGAAGTCTACGTCCTGACCAACGGTGCGCGTGGCCCTGCGGGCAAGGGCGGCAAGGTCTGGAAGCTGGCGCCCGGCGAGGCCGCGGTGGCGGCCGCCAAGTGATCGGGTTGCGCGGAGCGGACTCCGGCCCATCTTAGTCGCGGCATGGAGAACATCGATTCGTCCCCGACCGAGCCGCCGGCCAAGTCGTCTTGGCTGCGGGTCTTGGCGATTGGCGCCAATCCCCGGACGACCGTCGTCCGCGCGCTGATCTCAGCCGTCATCCTGGTCGTTCTTTTCCGTTTCGTGATGCTACCGGTGCGGGTCAGCGGCATCAGCATGCAGCCGACCTATCGGAACGGGACCATCAACTTCGTGAATCGAGCGGCTTTCTGGTTTCGCGAACCCAGGCGGAGCGACGTCGTCGGCTACGCGATCACCGGGCAGAGCGCTATGCTCTTCAAGCGGGTCATCGCGCTTCCCGGCGAAACCATCCAGATCCGCGACGGCGTGGTCTTCATCAACGAACGGGAACTCGACGAGCCTTACCTGAAATACCGAGCGGCTTGGAACACGAAACCAATCGCGGTAGGGACCAACGAGTATTTCCTGATAGGCGACAACCGTGGAATGTCCCAGGGCGACCACGACTTCGGTCGGGGTCTCCGGGAGCATGTCGTAGGCAAGGCGCTCTGGTGAGACGCGTGTTTCAGATCGTTCTGGTGCTGGTCGTGCTTGGGGCGGGAGCGTGGCTTTGGAAGACCGTTTTCCCATCCGATCAAGCGCGGATTCTCAGCCTGCTTAAAGCCCTCGCGAACGACGCCACTTTGCCTGCAGGCGAAGGGAACTTCGGACGGATCCGGCGCATTGAACGGCTGACAAGCTCGTTGTCCCCCGATGTCGCGATTTTGGTAGCGCCTTTTGGTGGCAGGTCCGTCGAGATCTCCGGACGTGACGAAGTGATGCAGGCCGCAATGGCGGCGCGGGGTGCCGCGACATCCATCAAAGTCGAGTTCCTCGACATCGTGGTGACCTCCATCGACCCGTCGGCAGGGGCGGCTGACGCGGTGCTTACAGCCAAGATTCAGGCGGGAACCGATCGGGACTTCGGCATCCAGCCGCTGAAGGTTTCGCTCCGGAAGGACAAGGAATTCGGCTGGCGAATCAGCCGAATTGAAAGCACGCGGATCTTGAATCCGGAGTAGCCAAGCCGAGGTCGGGCACGAGTGTCAGCGCCAACGCCCGCCGACCCAGACGAATCCGCGCCCGCGATGGGCCCAGTTCCCGCCTACCCCCACGGCTCCGGGATGTGGCCGATGCGCCCACGATCCGCCGATCCAGACCCAGGCGCCGTTCCACGACCAGTATCCCGGAACCCAGGCATGGAACGGGCTCGGCGCAAGCTGGATGACTTCGACCAGCGGAGCAGGGGGTTGCTGCGTCACGATGACTGTCTGGGTCGGGCCGTTCGTGGTCATCTGGACCTGTGTCGTGACAACCTGAACGGGAGGCGGCGGAGCCGGCACGTAGACGACGCGCCGGGCCACGCATCCGGTTCCAAGAACCATCAGGATCGCTCCGCCAAGAACACCGCCGACCAAAAGTCTTCCACTCATGGATGCATGGACGCGCGCCGTCCTTCGAGGTTTCAACCCGCCTTTGCAAAGTGGCTTTAAGGCGAGTGCATCAGGCTCTTTGCGTTGAAGGCTATTGAAGATTCACCGGGTCCACGTCGATGGACATCAGCACGTCGTCGGGCAGTTGCGATTTCTGGATGAAGTCGTTCAGCCGTTTGCTCAAACGGCTCATCTGGCCGACACGCAGCATGATCTGGAACCGGTAGTTCTTCTCCGCCTTGGCCAACGGCGCCGGAGCCGGTCCGGAGATCGTGAGGTCTGGAAAGTCCTTCACGAGCGCATCGAGTTCCTTTCGGAAATGGTTTGCCGTGAACTCCACTTTTTCTTCGTTGCGGCCGCGGAAGGTCAGCAATGCAATGCGGGAGAACGGCGGGTAACGCAGCTGCTCGCGGAACTCGATCTCCTGTTCGTAGAAGCCGAGGAAGTCGTGCTTCCTGGCATATTGGATGGATGGATGGAACGGCGTGAACGCCTGCACCCAGACCTCGCCTTCGACGTCACCTCGGCCGGCTCGTCCTGCCACCTGGGTGAGGAGCTGGAACGTCCGTTCACCCGCGCGGAAGTCCGGGATGTGGAGCCCGAGATCCGCATGGATGATTCCGACCAGAGTCACGTTCGGGAAGTGCAGGCCCTTCGCGATCATCTGCGTGCCGACGAGGATATCGATCTTGCCCGTGCGAAAGTCGCCGAGGATGCGGCGGAAGTCGTCCTTCCGCTTCAAGGTGTCCGAATCCATCCGGCTGATACGCGCATGGGGGAACAGGCGGGCCAACGTGGATTCGACTTTCTCGGTGCCGAGCCCGGCGAAGCGGATGGCCGGATTGCGGCAGCTCTTCTCCGGACACACCGTCGGCGCCGCGGCCTCGTGCCGGCAGATATGGCAGCAGAGCTTCTGCTCGGCGCGATGGTAGGTGAGGGAGACGCTGCAGTTGGGACACTGCGCTATGTAGCCGCACAGCGGGCATTGCAGCGAAGTCGCGTAACCGCGGCGATTGAGGAAGAGCATCACCTGCTCCTTCTTCTCCAAGCGTTGAAGGATCGCTTCCTTGAGCTGCGGGGAAAGGACGGTCTGGTCCTTCTGTTTCTTGGCCGTTTGCCGCATGTCGACGATGCGGACGATGGGCATCTTGGCGTTGTCGGCGCGGTGCGGCAGTTCGATCAGGCGATACTTGCCTTTCTTCGCGTTGTGGTAGCTCTCCAGCGACGGCGTGGCGCTGCCTAGGACGACGACCGCTTGCTCCGCCAGTCCGCGCACCACGGCGACATCGCGGGCGTTGTAGCGCGGGGCTTCCTCCTGCTTGTAGGAATGCTCGTGCTCCTCATCGACGATGATGAGCCCCAGCGGATCGATCGGCGCAAAGATCGCGGAGCGCGCTCCAATAACGATGCGGGCGCGGCCCTTCCGGATCTTGTGCCATTCGTCGTGGCGTTCCCCGGCGGAAAGGTGGCTGTGCAACACGGCCACCTGGGTCTGATGCGGTCCCGAACTGAACCGCGCCTTGAAACGCTCCACCGTCTGCGGTGTCAGCGAAATCTCCGGCACCAGGACGATGGCGCCCTTGCCCATCTCCAACGTGCGCGCGATGGCCTGAAGATAAACCTCCGTCTTGCCGGAACCAGTAACGCCGTGGAGGAGGAATGTATTGGGCCGGGTAGCGCAGGCCTCCGGCCTGCTGTTCTGGGCCTCCGGCCCGGAACGGACTGTGGGTTCGGCGCGCAGCAATGGTATCGGAGAAGCTGTTGCGTCCACCTCGCGGTGAATCGGCAACACCGGCTTGCCGTGGATCCCCGCTTCGTCCTGAGCCCGCTCCACGCTTTCCGGCGAGACGCCGGAAAGAGCAGGCCGTAGGCCTGCGCCACCCTCAGGGAGCCAGATGAACGGATAGTCGTCCGTCGGTCCGACCAAGCCGACGTCGCGCGGGTTGTTCCAGATGTAGTTCCACTTCTCGTGAAGGTCGGCTTCCGAGCGGATCATCCGGTCGAACGACTCGACTTCCCATAGCGCGCCCGACCGATTCATCGCCTTGTTCGCGGCGTGGGCGGAGAACGACTTGATGCTGTGGAGCAGTTCGGTGAGCGAGTGGACTTCGCTCCACGAATCCTTGATCGGCAATGGCTGGATCAATAGGTGAACGTGATCCGGCATTACGCAGGCGATGAAGCAACGCAGCTTCTTCGCGTGCCAGAAGTGGCAAGCATCAAGGACGGCCGCTTGGGCTTCTTCAGAAAGAAGGACGGTCGGTCGCGTGCGCCATGTGACGTGGTAGATCTTTCCGGGAATCTCGAAGTGTGGCAGGCGACGTTGTCGCGCGGTGACGCCCGTGACGGAGCGCGCACTCGGGGTAGCGCAGGCCTCCGGCCTGCTGTTCCGGGTCTCCGACCCGGAACGGACTTCGGCTCCCGCTGGCAGCAAAGGTTTTGAAGAAGCTGTTGCGTCCGCCTCGCGGCGCGGCGGGAGCTCTGGCTGGCCCGAGACGCTTGTTCCAGACCCGGGCCGCTCCACGCTTTCCGGCGAGACGCCGGAAAAAGCAGGCCGGAGGCCTGCGCCACCCATCGCCGTCAGTATTTCGTCCAGCGCCGACTTCTGCTCGGCGTTAAGCACGAGCTGCTGCGTGGGCACGATCTGCTCATTCGCATACGGATCGCGCTCCATCGTCTTCTGGGCGATGCGGAGGAAGCCCTTGTCCTCCAGCCGCCGCACGGTTTCCGCCGTGGTCTCGGCCAGTTCCGTGAAATCCTGCAGCCGCATTTCGCCGCGTTGCCGTAACAGGTCCACGATCTCCTGCTGGCGTTTGGTCAGCTTGGCGGCGGGTTCGGGCGGCGTGAGCGGCGTGACGTGGAGCTGTTCCTTCCATCCGTCCTTCTCGCGGCGCACGGCCTCCGGCAGGACGCTCTTCAAGGCCGTCTCCGGCGCGCAGCAGTAATACTCCGCGATCCAGCGGGCGATGCGCAGCACCTTCGGCGTGACCAGGCTCTGCGTGCCGATGATCCGGCTGATGGGGCGGAGGTTCTTGTGCTCGGAAATCTCCACGACCGCCGTCACGCAGCCCATGACCTCGCGATGGCCGAAGGGAACCTTTACCCGCGTGCCGACTTCCACCTGATCCTCCAACGCCTCGGGCACCAGGTAGTCGAACTCCTGGCGCAGCGCGATCTCGAGGGTCACACGGACGATCATCGGCCGCCATTCAACGGGCGAAGGACCGGGAGAGCAAATCCCGCGTCATGCGTGCGCGATCAATCGGCGACAAAGTGGGTCACGTGAAGCAGGCTGTTGCCGTCCGCGGCATGAAACTGTCCTCCTCCATCCTCGTATTGGCCCTGATCGGGATCCTTTTTGGCGTCCTCGTGCCTCGGCCCCGCGTGGAATCGTTGCTGAAGTCCGACGAACAGATCGTTTTCCTGCCCGCCATCGGCCGGATGACGACGAACGGCGGCTGGGAGGTCTCGGTCAGCGGGTTCGTCTACGAACAGGAGTCGCGGCCCGGGGCGCGGCCTTTGTTGCGGAAGTATCTCGGACTCGACGACGAGACCATGTCGGCCGACGAGACGAAGCTCTTTGAGGAACGCATCCGCCGTTTCCTCATCGATGCGGAAAGCGGCAAACGCATCGCCGTCCGCATCGGCGACGCGGCGGCGGCCATGGAGATCACCCACGGCGACGGCCATTTCTCCGGCACCGTCTCGCTCTCCGCCTCCGAGGCCACCCATGGCGAGCTCCGTCTGGAGGCGATCCTGCCGGCGGGCGATGCGCGGAAGTTCTCCGCCCCGGTTCACCTCGTCCCGCCGCGCGGCGTCTCCGTCGTCTCGGACATCGACGACACGATCAAGGTCTCCAACGTCCGCAAACGCCGTGAGCTGCTGCTGAACACCTTCGTGCGGCCGTTCAAACCCGTGCCCGGCATTGCGGAAACCTATCGTCGATGGGCGTCAAATTCCGGCACCGCCTTCCACTACGTCTCGGCCAGCCCGTGGCAGCTCGCGCCGGTGCTGGGGGAGTTCCTGACTCGCGACGGGTTTCCGGCCGGCACGCTCCAGCTCCGCACGCTGCGCTGGCGCAAGGAACTCTTAGGCGGCTACTCGCCCGACACGCACAAACGGACGGAGATCGGCCGGTTGCTTGCCATGTTTCCGGAGCGGGAGTTCGTCCTCGTGGGCGACTCCGGCGAACGCGACCCGGAAATCTACGGCGCATTGACCCGCGAAAACCCCGGTCGCATCCGAGCCATCTACATCCGCAACGTGACCGACGAACCGGCGACGTCTGGGAGATACACGGAGGCGTTCAAGGGACTGCCGGCGGAACGGTGGAAGGTGTTCAAGGAGCCCGGTGAGTTGCCGGACCGGCTCGGCTCAACTGGAACAATGCAGTTGAAGACGGGCCGAGAAGCGGCCGCGGCAAGGTAGGGCAGCGCATCTTGCCTGCCCCCGGCGCTCCCGTCATGGAACCAATCGGTGCGGGCGTGGGTGCAGAAAGCTCGAGGAATACTTGTCAGCACGGGGCAGGCTGGAAGCCCGCCCTACCTTCAACTGCCACGTTCCGGCTCAGACGAGAGGGTGCGACCATCGCCAAGCCGCAGCGCGGCGTTAGAAAGTAGCCCACAGCGTGAGCTGTGGGCTTGGCTTCCAGATGTGACGAGCCCCGGCGGGGCGACAGGAGGGAATCTGCCGCCCCGCTGGGGCTTTGGGCGCTTGGGCTCCGGACCCACAGCTCATGCTGTGGGCTACTGTCTGTCGCACCTCCGGTGCTGGCCGCACGGGAAGCTCACCAGCCGCTGACCTTGTAGACGGTGCCGGGCATCAGCGAGAGGTTCGTCTTTCCGACGGGATCGACAAGGGGCGTGGGCAGGTAGACGGGGATCGGGTCCGACCAATTGGTGGGAGGCGAACCTTTGGCCAACGTGTAGCTGCGGACGACCAGATCGCGGAGGGTGCTTTGTTCGATCCGGTTCATCTCGGCCATCTTTGGTTCAAAGGCATCGACCAGAGGATCGAAGATTTTGGTGATCCCATCGCCCTTCAGATCGTCAATCCACGACTCAATTTTCGCCTTCACCGGGACGGTCGAAGAAAAGAACGCTTCCCCGTCGCGATAGTCTTCGAGCGTCGGGGCCTGCTTGATCAACTGGTCGAGTTTGGCGGCGGCGGATTTGAGTTGGGCGCTGGTGGCGTTGCTACTACAGGTCGAAAGGTTCCTCATGCTGTTGACCCTGACCGCCATCGAGACCATGCCGTCGATTATGGCGCCGCCGCGTGTGGCTCGGCTGCCGAGTTCGTAGACGATCAGGCAAATCTCCATTCGATCTTCGACAGGATTGGATTCATCCCGTGCTTCGGCGAGAAGCCGCTTCGTCAACTCGAACAAGGCCACCATCCGGGGGTTGGAGTTGCTCGAGTAGGAAGAGCGAGCCAGAAACTCCGTCTTGAGGAGATTGGTGACGTCTGACCGAAAGGTGGGCGTGGACACGATCCCTGCCCGGATCTGTGAAGCCGTGGCATCATCAGTGGGCTTAGGTCCCTGAGGCATTTTTGGAAGAGTGCGCGCCAGTCGGACGACCTCATCCCCGCCATTCGGTTGGGGAATCGGAAGTGCGGTCGGTCGGGAGAAGATTAACAAAACGACCACCCCGACGGCGACCACCAGCAACGCTGCACCGCCCAGCAGAATTCGCTTTCCCCACTTTTTCATGCCGGTGGGTGCGTTTGGCTCAAACGATCACCACCTCGTTCTCCAACGTGCCGATGCCGCTGATGGTGATCTTCACGCGGTCGCCGACGGCGAGGGTGAATTCGTTCGCGGGCACGACGCCGGTGCCGGTCAGCATGATCGCCCCGTGAGGGAACTTCTGGCTGCGGAAGAGGTAGTCGATGAGTTCCTGGAAGCCGCGCTTGATCTGGGAGACGTTCACCTCGCCGCTGAACACGGACGCGCCGCCGCGCAAGATGGTGATCTGGATGGTCCAGGTGCGCGCGGCGGTTTCGGACACGCCGGCGGTGATCCACGGGCCGAGGGCGCAGGCGCGGTCGTAGATCTTGGCCTGCGGAAGGTAGAGCAGGTTCTCGCCCTCGATGTCGCGCGAGCTCATGTCGTTGCCGACGGTGAAGCCGGCGAGTTCTCCCCGGGAGTTCAGGACGAGCGCCAGCTCGGGCTCGGGCACGTTCCACTTGGCGTCGCTGCGGATGCCGACTTGGTCGCCCGTGCCGACGGCCTTTTCTGGCATGGATTTGAAGAAGAGCTCCGGCCGGGGCGCGTCATAGACGCGGTCGTAGGCGGTGGCGCTGAAGTCGCTTTCCTCCATGCGGGCGGTCTTGCTGCGGAGGTAGGTGACGCCCACGGCCCAGATCTCCTGCCGGTCGACAGGCGGAAGGAGTTTCACGTCGGGATCGGACAGGAGCAGGCGGCGCGGATCGCGGCGGGTGAAGCGCAGGACGGCGGCGGCGATGTCCTTGGCTTCGAGAAGTTCGGTGAGGGAGACGCAGCCTTCGGAGCTGAGGTCGATGACGTGCTGGCCTTCGATGAGACCAACGCGCATTGGACTGTTTTTGAGGGAAAATCGGCAGAGGTTCATGTCGTGTTGGCGGGAGCGTGAAGCGTTGGACGGGAAACGTGAAGCGTGAAGCTTGTCCGGCATCGGGTATCTGGAATCCGGCATCTGTTCCCAGATCCCGGGTTCCGTGGTTGATTTGATTCCGAACAGTTTTCCCCTTGGGTTGTCCCTTTTTCCGTAACTATCTTCCCGCGCATGAATTCCGGAACCACCGCCATCAACGACGAGGTCAAACGGGCCTCGGCCTTCGTCCAGCCGCTCCTCGCCGAAATGGCCAAGGTGGTCGTCGGCCAGAACTACCTCGTCGAGCGCCTTGTCATCGGCCTGCTGGCCAACGGCCACGTGCTGCTCGAAGGCGTCCCCGGACTTGCCAAGACGCTGTCCGTCAAATCGCTCGCACAATGCCTGAGCGTGAAGTTCTCCCGGATCCAGTTCACGCCCGACCTCCTGCCGGCCGACCTCATCGGCACCCAGATCTACAATCCGCAGTCCGGGAATTTCACCACGCGGCGCGGACCCATCTTCGCCAACCTCGTCCTCGCCGACGAAATCAACCGCGCTCCGGCCAAGGTCCAGTCGGCCTTGCTGGAGGCGATGCAGGAACGGCAGGTGACCATCGGCGACAACACCTTCAAGCTGGACGAACCCTTCCTCGTGCTGGCCACGCAGAACCCCATCGAGCAGGAAGGCACCTACAACCTGCCCGAGGCGCAGGTTGACCGTTTCATGCTCAAGTTGCGCGTCGACTACCCGACCCGTGCCGAGGAACGCCTGATCCTAGACCTCATGGCCCGCACCGGGCCTGTGCCTGAAACCAACCCGGTCGTCACAGCGGAGGAGATCTTCGACGCCCGCCGCGTGCTCAACGAGATCTACATCGACGACAAGGTGAAGGACTACATCGTCGACGTCGTCTGCGCCACGCGCGACCCGAAGGCCTATAAGATAAACCTCGAAGGCCTCATTCAGATGGGCGCGTCTCCGCGCGCGACCATCGCCCTGACGTTGGCCGGTAAGGCCCACGCCTTCCTCAAGGGCCGCGGTTACGTGACGCCGCAGGACATCAAGAGCATCGGCATGGACGTCCTCCGCCACCGCGTGACCGTCACCTACGAGGCCGAAGCCGAGGAGAAGACGAGCGAGACGGTCATCACCAAGATCTTCAGCGAACTGCCAGTGCCGTGAGCTGGGGACGCTTTTCTTTTCACCCGCCATTCGCCTGCGCGAAATGACCTCCAAGGAAATCCTCAAGAAGATCCGCCAGATCGAGATCCGCTCCAGCCGGCTCGTGACCGGGGCCGTCGCGGGCTTGTCAGGTCAGACGGCGGCGGAGTTCTGCGGGATCGCGGCTGCCGTGCCATATGGCCAGAATCTTGATCTCCCGATGTGTCCGGTTGACGACAAAGTAGATCGAGTAGGGCCAGCGCTGGAGTTTTGCTTTTCTGGTGAGCTGCCCAATGAGTGGAAACCGTTCGGGATCGCGGGCAAGCTTTGTGACCAGCAGACGAATGTCGGAGTTCAGTCGGGAACCAACGCCAGCCTGCTCATGTTCATACCATCCGACCGCCTCGGACCAGTCTTGCTCGGCCGAGGCTTCGGTGATGACAGAGAAGATCATTTCCCGGACCGGAGGCGTTGTTCGATCTCGGCAAAGACCTGCTCCGCAGGTTTGCCCCGTCCAGGATTCTTCAGCGCATCTTCAGCCCGGCGATCCAACTCGGCGATCTGGTCCGAAGTTAGCACGTCGTCCGTCTCGTGCAGAAGCTCCGCGAGGACGGCTTCCTTTTCGGCAAAGGGGAGCTTGCGGAATTCGGCCACGATGTCGGCTGCGCTCATGGTGAAAAGGTATCGGCGCGACAAAACGCGGCAAGGCGCTTTTCCCCTGAAGGGCATCCGGCATCCGGCATCCGGCAACTTGGAGTGTCACCGATGATCCCCAAGGAAATCCTCAAGAAGATCCGTCAGATCGAGATCCGCTCCAGCCGGCTCGTGACCGAGTCCGTCGCGGGCGCGTATCACAGCGTCTTCAAGGGGCAGGGGATGGACTTCGACGAGGTCCGCGAATACCAGCCGGGCGACGACGTGCGCGCCATCGACTGGAACGTGACCGCCCGGACGAACACGCCGCACATCAAGAAGTTCGTCGAGGAACGCGAGCTGACGGTCATGCTGCTCGTCGATCTCAGCGGCTCCGGACGTTTCGGTTCGGTCAACCAGTCCAAGCGCGAGGTCGCGGCCGAGATCGCGGCTGTGCTGGCCTTCTCCGCCATCCGCAACAACGACAAGGTGGGCGTGCTCCTCTTCACCGACCGCGTGGAGAAGTTCATCCCGCCGAAGAAGGGTCGCCGCCACGTCCTGCGCGTCATCCGCGAGATCCTGTTCTTCGAGCCGCAGCATCGGGGCACCAGCCTGGCCGAGGCGTTGCGCTTCCTGCAGCGCGTGACATCGCGGCATTCCATCGCCGTGGTCGTCTCGGATTTCCTTGGCAGCCATGTGCCGGAACCGGGTGTGGTTCCCCGGCAAAGCCTGTTGTCGCGCGAGTCGTTCATCCACGCCGCCTTGCCCGCGCTCCGGCAGACGAATCGCCGCCACGACGTCGTCGCCATCCAGATCGTCGACCGGTTTGAAACCGAGTTGCCCGCGCTCGGCATTCTGGAACTGGAGGACGCGGAGACCGGCGAAGTGATCGAGCTAAACACGTCTGTGGCTTCGCTCCTTTCGACGTTCCAGAAGCGGCAGGTGGAAGCCTTCGAGGAGACGAAACGCCAGCTCAGTTCGGCGCGGATCGATTCGCTCCTCTTCCGCACCGACCAGGACTACGGGCCGGTCTTGGCCAAGTTCTTCGAAACCCGCGAACGCCGCCGCCGCCGCGGTTGAACGCACGATGCCCACGAATTCCCCAGTTCTTGTCGTTCCGCCGCCCGCGCCCGCCGCGACCAACTCGGTCGTTGACGCGATGAAGGACATCAACGACATCCGCCCCCCGGTCTATGTCTTCGACCAATGGTGGCTGCTGTTCACGGTCATCGGGCTCGGGCTGATCGCGGTGGGCGTGTTGATCTGGTTTGTGCTCCGTCGGAAGAACCGGCTCCCGCCCTTGCCTTTCATTGTCCCCGCGCACGAGCGTGCGCGGCAGAAGCTCCAGGCGGCGCTCGATCTTTTGGACAAGCCGAAGCCCTTCTGCATTCTGGTATCCGACGCCGTGCGCCTTTATCTGGAGGAGCGGTTTGAGCTGCAGGCGCCGGACCGCACGACGGATGAGTTCCTCGACGAGCTTCGCTGGCGACCGGTGCTGTCGCCCGGACAAAAGGATCTCCTGCGCGACTTTCTCGTGCGCTGCGACCTTGTGAAGTTCGCCAAAGTGGAACTGGCGCCGCACGACCTCCAGGGGCTCTACAATTCGGCTCTGA
>Ga0163144_10018520_pt1 | contig 14075 bp, 16 predicted proteins | sample OliLak19BULKMAT1_FD_123175 | JGI IMG/M metagenome (GOLD analysis project Ga0163144, IMG submission 123175) | Freshwater microbial mat bacterial communities from Lake Vanda, McMurdo Dry Valleys, Antarctica - Oligotrophic Lake LV.19.BULKMAT1 | ecosystem: Environmental > Aquatic > Freshwater >... | reverse complement strand
GGCAGGAGAACGAAGCTGAAGAAACGGAAAACCCTGTGTTTTTCAGGGACATTCGTCGCACATAGATGGGTCAGTGCCATGGACGCGCGAACACTAGGAGGTCCGCATGCAACTGCAAGGTCACCATGCGTCCGGTTACCAAGACACCTACCGAAGGTCAGCCACGGCATGCACTTACACACAGTAACACGCCTCGCCGAGAGTCCTCTGCTGGTGATCGTCAGGTCAATACAACATGACGCGTTCCATGATTGACCATCAGCTACAGCGTTGCGTTAGGCGGTGATGAAGGCACAGCAGCACCATGCGATACGCTGCCGTCGTCGGTGTTCGACTTGCCATGTTGGTCACCGTGCACGTCATGATGCCAGCCTCCGAGCGCCTTGTGGCTGGGCTGCACCAGCGATTGCCCTGCCCGGGAACGACCTGGTCGATCGACATGCAGATCCCGTCTTCTGCTGCAGATACGCCCCTGCCGGTGCTCTTTCTTAATGATCCCGGCGGCAATCCCGATGTGGGACGATGGGTCCCGTGGTCGAACACACAGGGATTCGTGGTGGCGGGCATCAACGACTCGCGCAACGGCGTCAACGGAGCCGACCTGGAACTCCGACAACGCGCGGCGATCACCACCGCTGAGCAGGCGGCCCTGTTGCACCCGTGGTTCCGCCTGAGTGCCGGATTCAGCGGCGGCGGATGGGCCAGCATGCGCATGGCGCAGACAGCAGCGACAGCACACGCCGGGGTTCTGGTTATGGGCCACCACCTCAACGATTTCTCGTTCCGGCCGATCCCCACGACTATGCCCATCTACTTCCTGTATGGAGCAAATGACACGGCTGCCGTCAGCGGCATGGACACGATCAGGGGCACGCTGGCGAAATACACCACCTGGTTCACGGCCTTGCCCGGTGTCGCCCACGATACGCCAGTGTTGGAGGAGCAGCAGGCCGCCCTGGCCGTGCTGATCCGCACCATTCGGGTCACCAGTCCGCGCCTCACCGAGGCCGAGCGCACCGCCGCCTGGATCCAACTCGGCAGCGAGGTCGAAACCCTGGCATCAATCGGGGATCCCGCCGTACGCAGCGCCCGCGCCGCGGAGATGCTGCGTGTCCCACGATACGAACAGACGCGCCCTGCCGATTACCGCCGCCTCATCCTGGCCTGGTTGGACGCTCGCATCGCCGATGCACTCGTACCCACGCCCCCAGCGGCCCGTTACCTCCGACTGGATGCCCTGGCTCGTGACCCCCTGACAGTACGGATCGACACTGCGCGCCGCAGGCCCCTGTCGGACGCCGTCGCGCAACTGCAAAAAGATCCCGCTGTGCGCGATGAAATGGCCGCAGCGGCGCAACTGGCTGACATCCAGACCGCACTCGGCAAAGCGACCGGGTCGTCAACCCGGATGAAGCCGGTCATCGAACGTCTCCGCGCCCTGGTCGCCGCGTATCCATCAACGGCCGCTGGGCTTGCAGCGGCAGAACGCCTACGGTCGCTTGCACCCTGACCCGGACATCGCCATGCGCTGGTATCAAGGCGTCGCCGGACGCAGGCGCGTCATCGCTCCGCGGGCAGCGAGCACGAGGGCGGGATCAGCCGAGGTCGTGAACGGCTCAATGCGTGCGATGTCATCCACCGTACCGATACACCCCAACGCGGCGATAGCGGTCCGCTGGATTGCTGGCTCGGTCGGACCAGCAACCAAGCCGCGCAGAAGATCGGCCTGGCCAACCAAGCGCCGCTGGCCGATCAGGGCGATGGCCGTCAGTCGATTGGGCAGCGCAGCGGTGGTCGAGGTCGCCATGGTGACGATGGCGTGGTCAAGATCGCCCGTATCAGTCCACAGCTTCTGCTGCGCCAGCATGTCGAGCTGCAGCAGGGCGGTCGCTGGCAACGAGGCTGGGCCGTCGTCAACCTGCTGGCGGATGAGCGCGAGGATGGTTGCCGGCGTCGGCGCATGCGACACGACCCGCGCCAAGTGCTGCAGGGCGTAGTCACGCCACGCCAGCGATTCGTGCTGGCTGAGCATCATGGTGGCTAGCCGCTGGACCAGGGCGTTGTCAGCCGCATGCGCAACCAGCACATTGGCCAGGTCATTGCGCAGCCCCGTGCTGTACTGCTGTTGATCAAGCGCGGCACTGCAGAACACCAGCACATCGCCGTCGATGCTGGTGGCGTTCGCCAGCGGTCCGACGGCCGCAATGCGCTGCGCATCCGTCCAGCCGGACCACCCGCGGAAAATGCCTGGCTCCGCCGCCTGGCTCCGCGGCGCCGGACCAATGGCAATGCCGGGCGGCATCGGGGTGGTCGAAGCACCAGGATGGGACGCGTCCACGGTGGCCTGACCACTGGTGATGAGGTGCGGAGCGATGGGTGGTGCCGTCGAGGCGTGGCGCCCGCTCACCCGAATCGCGACCAACACGGCCGCTGCGATGAGCGGCACGATGATGCAAACAGCAGTCCTCGTGGATGTGCGCATGAGTCCTCTCACTGGTACAGGTGGCGCGGGCCTGTATCAGGGGGGACCGTCATGGTCAATCGCCATTCGCCTCGTGCGCCAAAGCTGTGGTTCGCTTGGGGAGCACACGTCAGCCGTGGGCTGCTCGCAATCACCCTGGTGCTACAGCTGACCGCAGCCGACAGCGCTAACGATACCGATGCGGGTGTCGCTGCGTTTCTCGCCAAACCCGCCCACGTCTCTGCCGAGCCGGTCTCTCGTGCCGGCACCCTGACCTGGTCGCCGGCAATCCTCGATTTCGGCGCGATTGCCTGGAATGCCGAGCCCCACCTACCCGTGCTGCTCACCAACACCGGACCGCGTCGCATCCACGTGCAGGCCATGCCGGATTGCGGCTGCACCCGCATGAGTGGCAGCACGCTCGATCTCGAACCTGGGGCTAGCCAATCGGTGACGGTTACCCTGCACCCCGCCGAGATGTCCGGAGTGATACGCAAAGGGATATCCTATCAGGTGTATGATGACGCCACACTCGTTCGCGAGGTGCAGACCATCACGGCAACCGTTGATGCGCTGGTCGCCGTCAGCCCCCGCGTCGTTGACTTCGGACGATTGCCGGTCGGCCCATCTGGTGAGGTCCGCACCGTGACGATCACCAGTCTGCGTGGCGAACTGCGGCTGAATGGCTTCCGCGGTTCGCCGCAGGTGGCCTGCAGTGTGGAGACCATCGAACCACTACGCCGCTACACCGTGACCATCCGGGCAGAGACCATCAACCAAGGACCGCGTTTCGACGAGATCTGGATCCAGTCCGCTACGCCTGGCATTCCCGACATCCGACTCATGGTTACCCGCGACGGGATCGCACCAGCAGCTTCTCCCACCGGCAACGCGCCTTAGTATGCAACCCATGCCTGGTCGATCGCGGTTGTTCCTCGCCTGTGTCGTTACCGCTGCCATCGCAAGCCCAGTCTGGTCTGCCGATGCCGTGCCGGTCCTCCCAGCGGTACCGGATCGCGGACCACCTGGCGCGGCGGGAGCTGGCGAGAGCCTCAACCTGCCCAATCAGATGGACCTGGAGCGTTTGACGGATCTGGTCACGCGCTTCACCGGCGTGTCGGTGCAATATCCGGCAACCAAGCTGTCAGGTGCCGTGCGCCTACTGGTCCAGGGACCCGTCGACCGCGTCGGCGCCTGGCGCATCTACAACCAGGCGCTGGGCAGCCTGGGTTTCACCACCGTGCTCAGCGACTCGGGCGTCTATCAAGTGGTTCAAATGGCGGAGGCCGCCAACGTGGCAACCGCGATCTCCGCCGAGGACCTCGCGGCGATGCGCTTCCCGCCCGGCTTCATCGCGTTGATCATCCCACTCCGCAACCTCAGCGCTGAGGCCGCAGTTAAGGCTCTGGGCACCCTGGCCGGTGGTACCACCAGCACAGTCAAGAGCCTTGGTGGAGCCGATGACCGGGTCCTGGTCGCAGGAGCCCGGGAACGGGTTGACGATGTGCGCCGGTCGCTGACCGCGATGGATGTACCAGGCATCGTGCCAGCCGTACGCATGTTCCGTCCTGCGCGCACTGCACCGGCGACCCTGCAGGCGGCAGTCGCCGGTATGTGGGCGGCTGTCGGACGCATTGGTGATCGCAAAATCCCTGCCGAGATCCTCATTGCGCCCGACGGGGTCCAACTCGCGTTGCTGACGGCGACCAGTGCCATCGACCGTCTGTTCGACCTCGCCAGCTCCCTCGATCAGGCCGAACCGACCGAACGCCGCACGTATCGGCCGCGCTTCTTTAGTATCGAAGACGTCGCTGGCTTGCTCAAGCAGGTGTTGAAATCCGATCAGGTCGGCACCGTCGACATCATCCCTGACAAGCTGACCAACAGTCTGCTCATCACCGCCACCGCCGCGCAGCATGAGCGCATCACCCAACTCGTCCGGACCATGGACGAAGCGCCGGCCACCAGTCGGCGGCAGCTCCGCTCGTTCCCGATCCGGTATCGCGCGGCAGATGACATCGCCAAAATTCTGGTCGCGCTGATCGAGGCTGGTGCCGGTACGGGCGAGGATCCGGCAGCGACGCGGGCCGATACCCCTGCCGAACCCGCGAAAGTAGCCGCAGGCGCAGCGCCGGTAGGCGTCCACCTACCTGCCGGCGAGCAGCCACCGGTCATCACCCCCGTCGAGACCAACGTCCGCACAGCCCGGTCAGCAACCATCACCACCGATGTGGTGACCAATCGCCTGATCGTCATCGGCGACCCACGCGCGATTGACCAGGTCAACAGCCTGCTCAAGGAGCTCGACACGCCGCAGCCCCAGGTGCAACTGGAGGTCGTTCTGGTCACGGTCAGCGGCAGCCAGAATCTGACCTTGGGCACTGAGATTGCCGGAGCCATCTCGGCCGGCTCACTCAGCGGCACCGTAGCGTCGCTGTTCGGTCTTTCTGACCCGGTCGCTGGTGATCGCGTACGTCGTACCCCCAAACCGAGCAACGGCTTCACCGGGGTGGTCCTCAATCCTGGTGATTTTGCCGTCGTGGTGAAGGCACTGGAGACGGTCAACAACGGACGCAGCGTCATCCGCAGCCAAGTGGTTACCAACAACAACACCAAGGCAACGGTCAACGGCGTTGTCCAACAACCCCTGACGTCGACCAACAGTAATTCCACGGCTGCGACCACTGGGGTCAGTGGCACCACCGATGCCGGCACCCAGATCACCATCACGCCGTCGATCTCGCCGGCGGATCATGTGACCCTGACGTATGCGATCAGCCAAAGCGCGTTTCTGGGCGAGGCTATCACGACCTCCGACGGCACGGTCATCCCGCCGGCCAAACGTGCCGATTCGTTGACCGCCGTGACCACCATCCCCGATGGCTTTACCATCGCCGTGGGCGGCCTGTCGAATCGCTCGACCACCGCTGCCGACAGCCACGTGCCATTCCTGGGCACCATTCCCTTGCTTGGCTACCTGTTCAAGAATACCAGCGAATCACAGACGGATTCGCGGTTCTACGTCTTCATCCGCAGCGAGGTGCTGCGCAATCGTCATTTCGACGACCTGCGCGCCCGCAGCACCCAGACGCGCGGTACGGCCGGTCTAGACGACGGCACGCCCATCCTGCTGCCGCGCCTCACGCCCTGATACCCCGGATGTCGTTTACGGCTGTTGGGCGTCGAGCTTGCCCTGGAGTCGCGATTTCTCGTTCTTGGCCCATGCAACCCAGGTGGTGTCGTCGGCCCGGTCAGCGATCTGTTGGAGTCGCTCCAGGGTCGTGGCGTCCGCGGTCCCCTCGCGCAACTGAATCATGACAATGGCCTGCAGGGCGGCGAGGTCGTTGGGCTGGACTTCGAGGGCGGTCAACGCCGCCTCCAGTGCCTCGTGCGCGCGACCACCTTGGTCGAGAACCAGGGCGAGATTCACCCGCGGCTCAGGCAGACCCGGCATGAGACGACGGGCCCACTCAAATTCGCCCGCGGCTTCATAGAGCTTGCCCGAACGGAAGAGCAGCACACCCAGGTTGTTGTGGGCCCGTCCATGATAGAGATCATGACTCAGCGTCTCGCGGAGCATGGATTCGGCCTCCGCCGGATCGCTGGCGATCACAGCCATGGCCTTGGTGTAGGAACCATCCGCCGCCACCGTGTCGCGCACCGCACCATCACCGCTGTACGGCCCGCTGCGGTGGCTACCGCATGCCGACAACACGATGCCGACGCACACCACGGCCGCAATCCGTGCTATCCATGACTGACGTTGGCTGCGCATGAGTTACTCCGCCTGGGCTGAGGCGAGGGAGATCCTAACCTGTGCCGGACGTCCGTCGAGCCTGGTTGTTCCGGCCTCAGCGATGCCGGTACGCCAAACCAGACTGACGATACGCCAGCCAGTGCGCCGCTGCGCCCAGGCCGCACACCAAGCTCCCAGCTCGCTCGGCGACAAACCCGTCATCCCCAACTCCTGCATGCGGATGCGATCCGCCCTGGTGCCGGTGCCCGGCTGCAGGCCGGTGCACGCCTCGGGGGACACATCCACACGGGTGAGGACCTCCTGGACAACAGCGAGCAGATCGGTTGCCGGGACGCTCTGGCTGCTGCCGCCCAGCGATTGGGTCATGGCCTGCAGACGGACGACGTCTGCGCGCTGCTGCCGGATCGACGCCCATGCTGCGTCCTGGGCATCGCCAGCCTGGCCAAGACGGAACCACACCCACACCACGAGGAGGACGAATATGGCGCCCAGGGCCGCCCACCACGTGCGATCACGGGCATCCATCAGCGTACCGCCCAGGTCCAGCGCATGGTCAGATCAGCACCGGTGCCATCCGGGCTCAGCTGTGGCTGATCCACGTTAAGCACGACACCGCTGATGTCGAGTTGCGCCAACGTCCGCTGGAGCCGCTGCGCCTCGGCGATGGCCGCGATGCGTCCCTGCATGCGCAGGCCGTTGACGTCGGAGCTGATCTCGCTGATCCGCCACGTGCTGTCCGCCGGGAGGCGGCGTAGGCAGGCGTCAACCACGTGCATGGCCCCGGGACGACGGCCGAACGCTGCCACCTGTTCTTCCGCTTGGCGTAGGCGCTGCACGAGGCGCAGGTCAGCGCGCAGCGACTCGCCAGCCACGGCCGGAACCACTGCCGCAATCTGCGCATCCACCGCCGTATGCTCGGCAGCGATGGCGCGCCAGCCATGAGCGACGCGACGTTCGGTCCCGACCAGGACGGCAGCAAGAGCGACCACCAGCAGGGCTGCACTGGTTATGCGTGCGAGGCGTCGGCGACGTACTGCCTCCACTGGCTCAAAGGGACCAACCAGCAGGTCAAGGGCGAGCCGGTCGGCCTCGGTTGCTCCCGCCTCGATGACAAACGGTGGCAGGCTGTCAGGCACGACCCGGCGCTGGTGCAGGGCGGCGAGCAGCAGCGTACGCAGGGCCTCTGGCGGGATCGCGACCAGGATCATCAGGCCCGATGGGCACAGGTGGGTGACCACATGCAGGCGGTCGAGGGCCAGCGGCAGATCAGGCTCGCAGCGGAAACGCACCGCATCGCCCAGACGCCGGGCGTCTGCCGCCGGCACCACGCTCCAGAACAGCTGGCGTGCCGGCACGCCGAGGATGCCTGGGGTGTCGCTCGCGCTCATGGAGCACCTGCGACAATCGTCCGTTCGCCATGCGGCGTGCGGATGCGCACCCCGTTGGCATCCATCGACACCACGGTGCCATCGAGCAAACTGTCTCCAACCGCGGCATAGAGCAGTCCCTGTCCATCTCCGCCATCGACTACCGCGGTCTGCACCCCATTGGTGGCGAAGATCGACACCAACCGGGCCGTCGGTCGGGAGGCGGCGGCCGGCGGCTCCATCACCGTCGGCGCTGACCAACCGGGTAGCTGCCACGCCGACAGCGTCGGGAGTGCAAGCGACGCGTCCATGGATGCACTGACCGATGCCGAATGTCCGTCGTGTGGTGGCAGCGACCAGCACGCCCATGTCAGGGCTGACGCCGCGCTGATGGCGGCACCCACCAGGACCATGCCATCACGACCAGATCCGCTCACGATGTCTCCCCAATGACGTGGCGGCTGACAATGCGCACGGCTCCCGGCTTGCCAAGGGCCACAACCCACCAGGCCCGGTGCTGCGCACCAAAGGCGACATCGATGCGCGCTGCCCAAGCTGACGAGCGATCCACCAACCGGATGCCGCGACCGGCATCAATGGTCGGCGCCGAACCCAGGCGACCGGCTGCCCGCCCGTCGGCCACCTGATCGATGCCGTCCAGGGCCAACTCCTGATACACAGCCCGCAGGAGATCCATCGGCATGGTGTTCACATTCAACGTCCCCTCCTGATGCGGACTGATCCAGACTGCGACTGCCGGCATGGCCGTTGGATCCGTGGCGTCAGTCTGTCGAATCGATGGCCCCCCGCCCCACCACAGCGGCTGATCGCACACCAACGCAGGAAACCGTCGCGCGCCAGGAGGCACATCCACCGTGTCGATCCAGCCACTAAGCGAAGCGGCAGCACCTGGTGCCACCGGTCCGCGGGTCGGGGATCGTATCCCCTGCAGCACCGGAGGCAGGTTGGCAACCAGCGCATCACCACGCACCGCCCGCGCGGCCGGTATGGCGGCACACACATCATAGGCCCGAATGGTCATGCGTATGACCTGGCCATCGCTGAGCAGTGCATCGTCAGCAATCAGGACCGACCCACCGCCACTGGGAAGCACGACCACCGGAGCAGACGAGATCCATGACTGGAGGAGCTGTTCGGCACTGCCACGCACCCCGCGGATACGATCGTCGGACTCGGCCACCCACGCGACCTGGGCGAGGTGATGTCTGGCCTGGATCCAGGTGCCGAGGCTGACCAGGATGAGCAGACAGGCGGCCAGCGCGAGCAGCAGAGCAAATCCCCGGCGGGAGCCACTCATGGTGCGGTTCCCGGTCCACTGAGCAGGACCATCTCAGGCGCAGCTGCTGGACGTGCTATGACCAGGGACAAACCACGTGCCTGGTCCGACAGAAAGTGCCAACCCTGAGCATGCGTCGTGACCACACGAGCATCCACCGTCACATGCCGGTCGTTCCCCGTGGTCAGTACCTGCGGGCCATCGAGCGCACGTGCCGACCGCAGGAGATGCCCATCCGTGTTGATCGTGTAGGTGATCCGCCGCAGCCCAGGCCGGTCACCAGGCGGGGCATGCACGCTCATAATCTGGAGTTGCCGCTGTTCACCCGCCATCGCATCGGCTTGCTGGCCGCCTGCCAGATCATCGCGGATCAAGCGCACCGCGGCGGTGACAGCGACCGTTTGGCTCGCCTGGAGTTGGGCCCATCGTGCTGCGCTCCGTTGGGCCGCAACCCAGGCAAACACCCCGATGGCTAGCACGCTGAGCAGGGTGACAGCAGCGAGCAGTTCAACGATGGTGAATGCCCCGCTGCGGGGTACCGCGGCACCCGTCATGGCGACACCACGCGCACCACCAAGCGTTCTGCCAGGACCTCGGGATCAGTAGGCGGGCCGCGGCAGATGCGCACACGCTGCCACGTGTGCGGCACGGTCATGGTGGTTGCTGGTACCTCGGTGTGCAGGAGTTCGACACCACACCACCAACCATCGGCCAACGCCACCTGTTCGCCTGCTGCTGGCATCGGGCGCAGCAGCAGGGTGTCGATGAGGAGTCGAGCACGTTGGCGCTGGTCGAGCCGGACCTGCTGGCTACCCATGCGCATGGTCACCGGGATGACCGCCGCTGCCACCGCGCTAAGGATGGCGGTGGCAGCCAGGACCTCGATGAGGGTGAAGGCCCGGTTCAAGGCGTGCCTGCAGGGACCAGCCACTCGCCAGTGAGACCAGCCAGTTGCAGGCGGATGTAGTGTTGTTCGCGCGTCGCCGTGACCGCGACGTCGCGACTGCGACCAGCCGTGTCGTAGTCCAGACGCACGGCCGACGACCCGCTGATCGTCCAGTCCAACTGCACATCAGACGGCGCGACGTACGTCACCAGATCACCGTGCGGTCCCAGCATGCCCAGTCCATTGCCACGCAACTCCACATGACCACCACGGCCATAGGCCAGCGCGCGGGCCTGAGCCTCCTGGGACATCAGGCCGGTCACCACGGCATCGAGTGGATCCTGCGCGATCGAGCGGACGAGTGCGGGTACACCGAGGGCAGCAACCATGCCGAGTAGCGCCGTGACGGCCAACGTCTCAATCAAAGTCAGACCGTGGCGCATCATCGCCTCCGGCGGATCAGTGGGACAGATCCGCTGACGACAGATCGGCGTCATCGTTGCTGCCACCGGGACGATTGTCCGCGCCCAGGGTCAGGACCTCATACGGCTGCCCGCCCGGTCCGGGGATTAGGTACTGGTACGGGTTGCCCCATGGATCGAGCAGTTTTTCAGGTTCAAGGTAGTACGGGCTACGCGGATCCACCGTCAGGATGCGCAAGCCCTCGCTGGTGGTCGGCAGCGCCTGCTTCGCCAACTGGAAGGCTTGTATCTGCGTGATCACCTGGCTGATCTGGGTGCGCGCAATCTCGCGTTTTGCTCTGCCGATCTTGCCGGTCAAACCCACCGTCAAGGTGACCGCCAACAGGCCAAGAATCACCACCACCGCCAATACTTCGAGCAAGGTCATGGCGGAACGCGGAACGTCAGTGGAGATCCTCATATTCACACCAGATCTCCCAATTGTACGAGTGGCAGCACGGCGGCCATCACAACCACACCAATGAGACAGGCAAGCACCACGATGGCTGCTGGTCCTGCAATGGCGGCAAAGCGGTCGACGGCGCGTTCAGCTGAACGCTGGTAGCGCTCAGCTATGCGCTCCAGCAACGCCGCCAACTCACCACTCTGCTCGCCGAGACGCAAAATCTGGGCGAACTCTTGGTCAAGGAGCGGACTCTCTGCGACGGTCGCGGAGAGATCCTCGCCGCGACGCACGGCCGCTGCTCCGGAGCGCATAAGTGCGGCCAAGCGCACATCGCCAGCCACCGCCGCCACCACGTCGAGTGCTTCCGTCAGGGGTGTACCCGCACGCAACAGGCGAGCCAGGGCATGCGACACCCGCGCGCAACGGACTTGGATCTGGATGCGCGACCACGGATTGGTGAAGCGCCAGCGCGCCCATAGTGCGTCCACTGGCACCCGGTCGAGCAGGCGACGCATGGCCATCACGCCGCCGATGCACCCCACCGCCACGACCGGCCAGAGCACGACAAAGGCGCGACCAGCGTCGGCCACAGCCACGGTCAACCACGGTGGCGGCCGGCGGCTCTGCTCGATGAGGGCGATGAGCGGCGGCAGCGTCTTCAGGCTGAGAAACTCCCACACCACGATGCCAGCGATACCGAGGATCAGTGGATAGAGCAGGGCCGCCGTAATGCGCTGTCCGATCGCACCATCACGCTGGTGGTGCTGACCCAAGGCGCGGAATGCCGACGACAGATCGCCGGTCCGCTGAGTGGCAGCGATCAAAGCAATATCTAGTGGATCGAACCACATCGGATTACCGGCACAGGCATCCATCGGTGACTGGCCACCGCGAATAGCATCACGCATCCGCCGAAGGACCGCCCGTTCGGCGCCGGTCCGACTGCGACCCTCGGCCAACGAGGCCAGGGCCTGCTCCAATGGCACGCCGGCATCCAGTAAGGTCGCGACCCCGTCGAGGAGATCCGCTTTCGCTAGGGCGTTGCTCCGACGGACGCGTCGTTCCCATACTTGCGCGCACCATCGACGCCATCCGGAGTTGCCGCTGGGGGTGGCGATGGGGCGCAGCGGTTGCACCTCCAAACTGTCTAAACCGAGGCGGCGCAGCTGGGCCCGGACTTCCGTGGCCGTGCTCCCCTCCAACTCACCCAGGCGCTCGGCACCAGTGACGCGATCGACCGCCCGGTAGCGGTAGCGGGTGGCGGCGACAGGCGTCGCTGGCTCAGCCATGGTGGATCACGCGATCGACTTCTGACTGCGTGGTCCGGCCGGAGGCAACCATGGCGGCCCCTGCCGAATCCAGCGGCTGCATGCCTGCGAATATTGCGGCAGCACGTAGTTCCACCTGGCTAGCACCACGGCCCATGAGCGCACGCATGGGTTCCGTGACGGACATGAGTTCAAACAAGCCGAGTCGACCGTGAAAACCGGTGGCACCGCAGGTCGGGCAGGGACCACCCGGCATGTGACCTGATCCGCTGCAAACGGCACAGAGCGTCCGCACCAGGCGCTGGGCCAGGACATGGGTCAAGGTCGAGGCCACCAGGTAGGGCTCAACGCCCAGATCGAGCAGGCGGGCTACGGCCGCGACCGCATCGTTGGTGTGCAGCGTCGAGAACACTAGGTGCCCGGTCAGACTCGCCTGGATGGCCAGTCGTGCGGTCTCCTGGTCACGGATCTCACCCACGAGAATGACATCAGGGTCCTGGCGCAGGAGATGGCGTAAACCGGTAGCGAAAGTGACCCCCTTGCGGGTGTTAACCTGAGTCTGCGAGATCGGGATACCCATGGCCGACAACTCATATTCAATCGGATCCTCGATCGTCATGATGTTGCGTTCGGTCACCTGGAGCCGGCGCAGCGCAGCATAGATGGTGGTCGACTTACCAGAACCCGTCGGCCCGGTGACGAGGATGATGCCGCTGGCACGCTGGGCAGCGCCCAGAAAAGTCGTCTGGATCGCGGCCGGCATGCCCAGGCCATCGAGATCGATCAGGCCACGGGCGGTGTCCAGCAGACGCACAACCACACGTTCACCAAAGGCGGTCGGAATGGTGCTGATACGCAGGTCCACGGTCTGGTCGCCCAGGCGCACCGATGCCCGACCATCCTGGGGGATCATCCGTTCGGCCACATCCATGCGACCGATTACCTTAATGCGCGACACCAGCGCCGTGGCCAGGGCCGCTGGCAGCGGCTTGCCGCCATCAAGCACCCCGTCGACCCGCAGTCGCATGCGGATCTCCTGGTCCATCGGTTGTAAGTGGAGGTCGCTGGCTCCGCGCCGTACCGCGCTGAGCAACAGTTGATCGACCACCTGCACAACCGGCGCCTTGCCGTCCGTTGCCAGCAAGTCGCGATCCGCCTCGCGAAGGACCCGATCCAGATCCTCATCGCTGGCTCCCACCGCAATAGCGTTAACCCGCGAAGTCGCGCGTACCACCGCAGCATCAACATCTCCCTGGACCCGGCTGTAGGTCCGATCGATGAGTGCCAGGACCGCCTCCGCGGACAGTTCGACCCGCTCCAGGTCACTGCCCAGATGCGACCCCAAGTTCCACCAGCCGGCCGGACGACACCCGGGACCTACTGCAACTCGGTATGCCGTGCCCTCGCCCATCCCAAGACCGATGACCTGATGCTCGCGAGCGAACTCGACGGGGACCCGCGCACAAAAACCGGTGTCACCCTCGACGACATCACTCGTACCCATCATGGCGCTAGGATTCCGCCTCAAGCCGAAACAGCAAGACGCAGACGTCGCAGTGTGACCGGTGTACTCCGCGCGGCGGAGAAGTACCCTGTCACGCTGGTAATAACTCGTCCGTGAGCACCACAACACAACGCAGGGGGCGTTGCCCCAGGCGTTGGCGAATGCACGAGGATCCAGTGGCAGAACCAGCGACGTTTGCGCGCTGATAATCGATTAGGCCTTCACGATCTGCACCTGTTTGAGGCGCGTGAAGGTGCGTAGATCCGAGCGGAATGCATGGATATCTGTGTTGAACTGTAGGTCGAGAAACAGGCTAAACCAAAAGTCAAACGCATGCACGACCTGGAGTCGTTGTATTGAACCTGCTCCGGTTCGGTGGAGTCCCAGATAGGCTCGAAAAGCCTGATGGGATCCATGCACTTGAAGACTCAACAACCAGAGCGGCCTCCGTCCATCAGGAAGCGGCGGACGTACATGAAGGAATTCAAGATGGAGGCCGCGCGGCTGGCCAAGGAGATCAGCGCCGTGTTCATGTCCGGCGTGTAGAACGCCGTATGGATCAGCTTCTTCCCAAGGACGGCGGCGGTGCTGGGGCCGAACTTGCGATCCTTGTCGAGGATCCAGTGCTTCCTGGCAGCCAACGGTTCGTCATCCATGGTGGCATTGCG
>Ga0163144_10018519_pt1 | contig 14076 bp, 14 predicted proteins | sample OliLak19BULKMAT1_FD_123175 | JGI IMG/M metagenome (GOLD analysis project Ga0163144, IMG submission 123175) | Freshwater microbial mat bacterial communities from Lake Vanda, McMurdo Dry Valleys, Antarctica - Oligotrophic Lake LV.19.BULKMAT1 | ecosystem: Environmental > Aquatic > Freshwater >... | reverse complement strand
CGGCATCTACCCGATGCTTTACGCTTTTTTCGACCGTGACGGCGCTCTGGACCGCTCGGCGGTCCGCCGCCAGGTCGATGCTTGCGTCGCCAACGGCGCCCACGGTGTGGCAGTGCTCGGACTCGCCACCGAAGTGTCGAAGCTGACCGAGGTCGAGCGCCATACGTTGGTCGAGTGGGTCGCGGCCGACCTCGACGGGCGGCTGCCGCTGGCGGTGACCGTGTTCGGTGAAACGCCGGAGCAGCAGATCGCGTCAGGCCGCCACGCGAAGGACTACGGCGCGCAGTGGCTGATCCTGCAACCGCCGCGATCGCTCGGCACCGGCGATGCGGCGCCGCTGCACTTCTTCGGCGCGATCATGGACCGGCTTGACATGACGCTGGCAATTCAAAACGCGCCCGAATACATCGGGGTCGGGCTGAGCGTCGATGGCATTGCCGCGCTCGCGAGGAACCATGCCAACTTCACCGTGCTCAAGGGTGAGGGGCCGGTGCTGGCAATACGGGAGGTCATCGAACGCACCGACGGCAAGCTCGCGGTATTCAACGGGCGTGCCGGGCTGGAACTCACCGACAACCTGCGCGCCGGCTGCGCCGGCATGGTGCCCGGCATGGACTTTCTCGATCGGCAGTCACGGGTGTTCGACCTGATGCTCGCTGGCTGCGAGGCCGAGGCCGAGGCGGTGTATCGCGAAGTGCTGCCCGGCATCGTCTTTGCCATGGCCTCGATCGCGCACCTGGTGTGCTACGGCAAGCGCATCGCCGCGCACAGGCTGGGCATCGCGGAGGTCTTCGACCGGACGCCGGCGCTGTCGCCGACCGCGTTTGGGTTGGGCTGCGTAGAGCGCATCGCCAATGCGCTCGGTGCGTTGCGCTGAACGGAGTCGAACAGCGGTGCACGCGCGTTCTGCGACTGGTTGTCGACCGATCGGCGCGATGGTCGATCGGGCAGATAACAGGCGCGTGACCCCGACGAGTGGTTCAAATCCGGCGTCGCCGCCGGGCACCCGCCAACACCAGCGTACCCAAACTGACCAGCGCCAGTGAAGCCGGCTCCGCCTTGGCTCCCCCGCTGACGTGAGCGCCGAAGCGACATGCCGCGACGATCTTTTTCCCACCGACCGACGGTATACTGATCCTGTCGGACGAAATCCGACCGCCCGAGTTATGACTATTGCAGGGGCGATACCAACTGCTAAAACGTTGAGCCGCGCACTCCTCCCCGCACGCAGCAGACGTTTTTTCAAGCGTCTGCGGGGTTTACAGGAGAGCGAGCATGCAAGTCATTCAAAGCAACCCGTCCTGGCAGTTGGCTGCCAGCGTCACACCCACACCGCACGGGCATCACCTGATCATCAGCAGTTTCGTACCGACAGCCAGGCGGCCGGAACATCAGGTCAAGTTCTCCGGGACGTTCAGCGACGCTGAGCTACGTCATTTGGCCGAAATCGTTACCCGGGCTTTGGGGTTACCTGAAAACCAACCAGCGAACGAAACGAAGTCTGTATGACCACGTTCAATCGCCGCGAGTTTCTGGCCAGCCTGCTGTCGGTTGGCGCCACCATCGCGATCGGCATACCACTGGCACTGGCCGAGGCATCACCGTCGCAAGTTGACGTTGCCTGGAAGCAGCTACTCGACGACCCGTGGTACTTCGATGTCAATGAGTTCGACACCATCATTCAGCCTGGCATAGAGGAGCCCCAGACCCGGGGGACGCGTTTGACATCTGGCTTGTTGGCATCCAGACCCCGGCCGATGTGATCGATGCCGTCGATGGGTGCATTCCATTGGCCAGCCATTTCCAACAACTGAGCAGCGTCGAGCATGATGACATTCTGTCGAAGCTGGAAGACGACGGCCTGAGCACCGCGAATAGACGTGCCCTGCAACGGCTGGAAACCGACCTGGAAGACGCCGACGAAGGCTGGAAGGCGTGGGTGCAGCAGGGAGGGTGAAAAGACGTCTCACGCTTCAAGGACATCATCGAGACTTGGCTACAGGAGCCGGTCGAATGGGGAGATTGTCGTACCTGCCTCGGGACCATGTCGGACAAGGTCAGGCGCTGACGTTTTTCGAGCAGTTGCCCCATGAAACTCTGGATGCTCTGGGCGTCGTGATCGTCGAAGGCGACCACCCCGGCAGCACGTACTACGCGGCCAAACTCACGAGCGACATGGATACAGCCAACGAGGTGGCGTCCATGCTGGAGTTGCCATTCCGGTTTCGTGTTGAAGGCACCGGGGGCAGGCAATCATGAATGTGCCGACCACCGAGATGAATATCCACCTCGACGTCCGAGGTGCCGCCAACGGGATTGATGACGTTGCCGAACGGGAAACTGGGAGCTTTGCGCGCCATGTAAAGCGGCAAGCGCCCGCCAACCGGGGCCCGGGCAGTCACAACAAATCCAAGCATCATGGCGGCGCCAGCATCACCCCATGAAACCCAAATTGGTCGGATAAGTCACCCCGGCTGCCTCGATGCCGAAGTTGTGCAGGTTGGGAAGGATTCCGGCCAATTCCGACTCCCCGGCTCCGAACCAGCGGCCCAGCGTCGAGGCGAGCTGATCCGTAGAGGTAGTCGGTATAAGGCGGCCCTGCCCGACATGCCACTGGTCGTCGGCGGCGCTCGTGTCACCGACACTGACCGGCGGTGGAACCCCGTAGATGGTGCGGCCCTTCACTGCACCGCCGACTACGAAATGATGGCCGCCCCATCCATGGTCACTGCCGTCTCCATTGACGCTTAGCGTCCGTCCAAAATCGGAGGCTGTGAAAGAAGTCACCTTGTCGGCAAGGCCGAGTTCCTCCGTGGCTGCGTATAAGGCGCTCATTGCATCACCGACCTCTCGCAGTATCCTGCCATGGTCAGACGACAAGTTGGAATGCAGATCGGAGCCACCGAGTTGCACCATGAAGATCTGGCGTTTCAGCCCCAGCGTTTGGTGCGCGCCGATGATTCGGGCGATGGTCCGCATGCGATCACCGAGGCCGGTGGTCGGAAACGACGTTTGGACATTTGACGACGCCAAGGCCGCCCCCAGTGTCGTTTCCGCAGCGATGGCGCGCGTAGTGACCCGGTTGTATTCGTTGTGCAGAACACCGTCCTGCGCCGAAGTCGCCAATACCTGCAAGGCCTGGCTCACACGACTCGATCCATAGACCGGACGCTTCATCGCGTCGATTCGAATAGGCCCATGTGACCCGACATGGTATTGCAGAGCTGACTCGCCAGCGAGAAAGACCGACGTGCCTGCCGCAGAGATGCAACTGAACAGCGACTGGCCATTGGAGTCGAGCGCAAGATCCGCGATCCGGCCGCCCCACCCCACCGTCGAGCCTTCGGGGCGATGCGACTGCCAGACCATGACCTGATCGTTGTGGGAGAACAGCTTCGGCGGCAGCGCAACACGCTGCTCGTACTGCCTGCGCGTTGTCGGTGCGATCAGCGGCCCGACGTTGAGCAGCACCGCAGCCCGTTGCTGATGGAATAACCGGGCCATTGGAAGGAGGGCCGGATTCAGTGCGTACTGCCGCCCGCCCGGCAATGGCACCGTTGGGCTCAAGGCGGTCTCCTGCAACGCAGATGCTTGAAGGGCCACCGCTTGGCGAATGGCGCGGTAGCGCTCGTAACTGGAGGAGTCGAAGGCTACCACTGTGTTGTCGTGGTCGTTGCCGCCAATCATGAACACACACACCAGCGCCTTGAAGTCCAGTGCCTGCATCGCCGCAGCTTCGCCGAGCGATGCAAGGCTCAATGACAATGGAAGTGCAACGCCAGATGCCGCTAGCTGGCCACTGCGCCTAAGGAACGCCCGGCGTGTCAACTCTTGAAGTTTCGTTCCTGTCATGGGCGACGGTCTCAGGTTTGCACGAGGTAATCGGGTGTTGCCATCACCAGGAGCAATGCGGCGGCTACCCGGTCTCGCCGTTGGTCCTCGGTCGGATTCGCAGGCCAGGGCATCGATGCGACCGCGTCGATGATGATCTGCTGCGCCGCAACGGCGAGCCGCCCTGCACACATCACCCGGTTGAGGTGATGGACCAAGGCTGACGGATTGCCGGCCAGCGGCAGTTCTGCGTCGTAGTCCGCTAGCACGTTTTCGGTCGGCGAGCCAACCCAGCGTCCGGTCGCATCGAAGGTCTCGTGCCTCAGCATCCGGCGGAAGCCGAGGCGCAGCAGCGGCTCCAAGTGGTTCAGATACGCGCTGACCGACGCTTCATGAACGATCTGGAACTCGGGCGCGACCCAGCCGTTCGGGGCCAATGCAGTGCCTGGTGGCACGAAGCCGGGCCGGTAAAAATTGAATACCGAAGGCGAACGCAAGGGGATCTGTTCGCCGTATGCATCCTCGAAGCCGACATACTTTTGCAAACTTTCGGGCCGGGCGAAGGTGCGCCCCCACTGTACGATGCGCAGCATCGGTTCGCTCAGCTTGCCAAGCCGGCCTGCTGGATTGCTGCTCTGACCTCTAGCCTCAGCGTCAAGCCAGATCGCGGAGAACACCGCCTTCAGGTCACCGCGTTGGCCGCGGCCGTTGCTATTGAATACCTTTGCGATGCGTGCCACATAGGCCGGGCTGGGGTTGCTGGTGACCAACCGCTGGATCATCTGCCGCGCGAAGAATGGCCCAACGTTGGGATGATTGAACAAGACATCTAGCGCCTGACCCATCTTTGCTCGGGGCTCCATCTTTCCCGAAATTCGTGTGCCTAGAAAATTGACCTCGGCATTCGAGTGCCTGAAGGCATACAGTTGCATTGGTTCGGTAACAAATCCCGGATTGACAATTTCGCGATCCATAGTAGGGTCGTCACTGGGCAACTTCGGGAGCCCGCCGCCATACGTGTAGCCTGTGAAGACCCGGGCCAAGTTGCTGACGTCGTCGTTGTCGAAGGTCTCTATCTTTCGCCCCTGGGAATCGAGTCGTTCGGTTCCGTCGATGTTCAGTTCATACAAGCCGATGGTGAATAGCTGCATCAGCTCGCGTGCATAGTTCTCGTCTGGCCGCCGTCCGGTCTCGTCCTCTGCCCGGCTGTCCAGAATGCTGAGGGTGCGGCCCATTCCTGCGTTCAAGCTAAGTTGCTCGAGCAGCAAGCGGAAACTACCGAAGGCGTTGCCCATCAGCAGGTCCCAGTAAGCGGCCATAGCCTGACCCACCCACATTCCGCTGGCCAGCAGCGAAGAGACGACAAAGTATTCCGACAAGGCCAGCGCAGCGCGCGCGCGCACAGCGTCCGGCACCAGCCACAACTGCTGCCAGATCATCCAGACTGCGGGTCGCTCCAGCGTCGTGTACTTCCGCAGCGTCGACGTGTTGGAATAGCCGTTCTGCGCCATCCACACTACGGCCGATGTGCTGCGCGGCGCTTCCATTTGCTCTGCCAGCCAGCTCGCGAAGCCGCGCTGCTTAACGGCGGCGATTTCCGCTGGCCGCGCGGTGAACTGCACCTGCATCAGTGCGCGCGCTGCTACGGCATCCTCGGCGCTGACCGGGCGCGGCTCACCGAACACCCTCGGGGCAAAATCCGCCAGCGAGCCGACATCGAGCAACTGGCCGCCGCTGACAGGGCCCAATACATAGACCCGCCCGGCAGCCACGCCGAGGTAGTTGCCGCTGGCGGGGTAGTGCCGATAGATGTAGAGTTCGAGCGCCTGATCTGCGGCTGAGTCGGGAAAAAAAGTCGCATAGGACTGTTCGGCCCAATCCATCAACTCGGTGGCGCTTGGCAGCCGCGTTTCGACCGCGCTTGGCGAGGCGGGCCGCCGCATCAGGCCGGGCGCAGAGACGGCCCGATCACGGTTCACGAACGCAGCCGGAAGCGGCGCCGCCGCGTCGGCGCCCGATCCACCACCTCCGCAGGCCGCGAGCGTGGCGGACATGGCGGCCAGCAACGCAAGGCTTTCAGGCGCGGTCCTCGACTCGCCTTGTTGGACGCCGACAATCGATGAACTCATGAATCAACTCTAGCCCATCTCTTCTCAACTCACAATTGCTTTCCTGAACAATTGAGCAATTTTTCGAACCGCTTGTGGTTGCCTCGGCTGCGCCCCTCGCGCGAAGGAACACCTTGGCGCCGACGCTCAAGACGCTGGTGACCTACCGGTTGATCGGCCCGGGTACGGAGTGGAAGCTGCACCGGCACTGGTTAGATACCAGTGCGATCGCCGATGTGATCAATGCCGACTGCGCGTGGGCCGAGAAGAATAGGCTGACCGCTGCCTGGGTCATCTGGTGAGGGTGGAACGCATGATGATGATTGTCATGCCCATGATCGCAACCGGCGGGATGCACCCCCTCAATATGTGTGGGATGAAGCTCATCCGGTGAGCCACATTGCATCAATAATGTCCTCGTCAAACCAACAACAAGGAGTCCCGATGCCTTCTGATTTGTTCGATCAACTCGCGTCCGCCGTCGAGAACGCGTCCGCCATCACGGTTCGCGCGAACCTGATTCCGGCGTCGGCACGCCCGGGTGATGACCAACTGTTTGTGCTCCCGCCCACATACGCAGAAATCGGGCACCTCGTATCGACCATTCGCGAGGACGGCACCCACCAGTACATCCTGATCGAATCGCCGCAAAGTTGGGCCAATCGCCTGGAGGAACTGCTGGATCGGCCCGAGGTGGGTGTGGGTGCTATGTCAGTATCCGCCGGCGGTCAGACCTTGACGGTCAACCAATTGCCGCACCGTGTGTTCGATGCCCTGCTCCGCGACTCGGAACAGGCCGGCAAGGCTTTCCGCGTGACGCCCCTCGGCCAGTCCCTTACCGGGGCACGTGCAGAAGATGCGACGGCCCTCTTGCAATGCGCGCCGGGCACCCTGTTGTTCGGTGCCTGGGACAGTTATGCCGGTGCCAGGATGGGCGCGGCAAAGTGGCCTGCAGCGTTGTCGGGTCAGATCATGGGCTTCGACGCGATGCAGACCAAGAAGGCCGGCATCCGCATCGACCCTGTGAACATCGCCAGGGATGCAGTCACCGGCTTCAAATCCGAGAGTCGATCTGAGGTCTGGACCGTCGACGAGGCGAAGGCCAAGAAGGATGCCAAGGGCAAGCCGGTGCCGCTGGAGAAAGCCTCCGAGGTCGGGCACGGGCACATACCCGCCGCGTTGGTCACCAAGGGCGCCTGGGTCAAGCGTATCGAGTTGCGTTCATCCTTGTCGCTGACCCGGTTGCGCAGGTATCACTTCCCGGTGGCGGAAAAGGTGACGCCGCAAGCTGACATAGCGGCACGGACCTACCTTGCCGCGCTGGCCCTGTGGTTAATGCACACCCGGATCGTGGCCGGTCTCGAACTGCGGGCCGGCGCCGAATTGGACGCGACCGAGGCACAGTTCGTTCTTCGCGCGCCGCTGCAGGACGACGTCATCTTGGCCGTAGATGCCAGCGGCGCGGCGAAGGCACTGGCACAGGCCATCGACAAGGCCAAGAGCGCAGGATTCCAGTTCGCGGCTCCCACCCAGTTCACCGCGTCGGACCGGCTCGAAAAACTCATCCAGGCCAGTGAAGCCTTGAGCCAATGAAACTCTCCGTTGAGTTTCTCGGGCTGTACGGTGCAGCCGACATATCGGCGCGCTCCACCGTGGAATGGCCCCCACACCCTGATCGGCTGTACCAGGCGCTAGTGGATGCTGCAGTACCCGACGACCGGCCCGCGCTGGCGTGGATCGAAGCGCAGTCGCCGCCGGAGGTGGACTGCGCCGAGGCTGTGCCGCTGCAATGGGGCAGGAAGGGCAAAGTGTTCGTGCCCACCAACTATCCGACTGACACCCTGCCCGAACTGCGCAGGAAGCAGGACCGGCAATTCCCGATGGCGGTGCCATCCGGTCCCGTGCGCTACGTGTGGGGCGCGGACCCACCGGCAGATGTGTTTGAGTGCATACGCCGCGCCGCTGATCGTGTCACCCATCTGGGACGTTCCGACTCGCTAGCCATGATGGTGATCGAGCCAGGTGTCGCGCCGTGCCGTTGGACTCCACGACCGGGTGGACCAATCAGTATGCGGGTTCCGGTTCGCGGTCGGCTGCAGCAACTCGACATTGCGTTTTCCCGTGGCCAACGCAGCGCACCCTCACCCCAGGTCCAATACGCTGACGCGCAGGCGATGTCAGTGGAGGGGCCGTGGGAGGGTCTGGTGACCGTCAGGCTGGCCAAACCGATTGCAGTCGAGCATGTTGCGATGGCCTCAGATGCGCTGCGCCGCGCGGTCCTGTCCAGACTGGGTGATGCCGCGCCGGCAATCGCACACGGGCACTCGCACGACGCACATATTGCTTGGGTCGGATTGCCGAACTTGAGCGAGTTCGGCGACGGCACCCTCCTGGGCCTTGCGATGGCACTGCCCAAGGGCTGCGATTCGATGGAACGCGCGCAGTGCGTGGGGGCCATGCTGTCGCTTGATCACATCATTCTGGGCGGGGTGCGGTTCAACATCACCCGGCCCACCGCAGCGATGTCCCTGCATGAACGCACCTGGTCACGGCCATCGAAGCGCTGGGCGTCTGCTACCCCGGTCGTACTGGATCGGTTCCCCAAGGGCAAGCTGACAGCCGAGGAGATCGTGGCACAGGGGTGTGAGCGCGCAGGGTATCCCCGACCGGTCAAGGTGGAGTTGTCACACACCAGTTCGCTGGCGATGCCGCCGGCCCGGAAGTTTTACCTGCGTAAGCCGGGTGCGCTCTACGCGCATGTAGTGATTGAATTCGCGGACTCGGTGACCGGGCCACTGCTGGTGGGGAAGGAGCGATATTTCGGTTTGGGTATGTTCCTGCCGCAGGATGCGCGAACCTGAAGTGACGAGGAATTCCCGGGAGGTTCGCGGCCAGTGTTCTCGTGATTGGAGCAGTGAGGAGCGGCTAACAATGATGGGCAGCATGGCTGGTTCGCGGGACCAGGCGGATTTTCAGTGTCGTGACGCGCATTTGCGCGTGTCGGGTTGTTTTCCCGGCCGTTGGCCGGGCTACGTTGAAGGCGTGCCCCACCACTGCATGATCTGCCGGGGCGACGTTGTTTTCCCGGCCGTTGGCCGGGCTACGTTGAAGGCGGCTGTTTTGGAGCCAGATGTGGTTTCGCGGCGGTTGTTTTCCCGGCCGTTGGCCGGGCTACGTTGAAGGGGTGGTAAAACGTGTGGTCAGTGGGCGGCGCGCAGCGTTGTTTTCCCGGCCGTTGGCCGGGCTACGTTGAAGGTCCAAGATTGTTGAAGCCGCCCCGGTTGCGCTCCGTTGTTTTCCCGGCCGTTGGCCGGGCTACGTTGAAGGACCCTGCGCGTGCCCACCAAGCTGGAGTCCAGCATGTTGTTTTCCCGGCCGTTGGCCGGGCTACGTTGAAGGCACCAAGCAGGCCTCTCTGTCGACAGGACACTGGCGTTGTTTTCCCGGCCGTTGGCCGGGCTACGTTGAAGGCAGCCTCAGCAGACCGACGCATGGATCGCTGGTAGTTGTTTTCCCGGCCGTTGGCCGGGCTACGTTGAAGGGTAGTCGTCGTCCGATTTCACGCACTTGATCAGGGTTGTTTTCCCGGCCGTTGGCCGGGCTAAGTTGAAGGCATGCAAGATTGCCATCGGGCGCCTGTTCGCCGGGGTTGTTTTCCCGGCCGTTGGCCGGGCTACGTTGAAGGTGGTACGAGTTAGAGCGGCCCGAGCGGGCTGTCGACGTTGTTTTCCCGGCCGTTGGCCGGGCTACGTTGAAGGCAGTGGAAGGTGTCGCCCTTGCCCTTGCCCTTGCCCTGTACGGGTCTTCCCGGCCATTGGCCGGGCTACGTTTTCTATCTGATCGTAAACATGAGCAGCAATAAATTTGTCGATTTCTACCAAACCTTGCACGGATACGCGCCATTCCCCTGGCAGGTGGAACTGGCAGAGCGCGCGTCGCAAGGCCATTGGCCCGATGCGCTGAATCTGCCCACGTCGTCAGGCAAGACTGCCGTCGTGGACGTCTGGTTGTGGGCGCACTCAGTCGGACTACCCACGCCCCGTCGCCTGTACTACGTCATCGATAGGCGGGTCTTGGTCGATGCCGTTGCCCAGTACGCGCAGGGCCTGTTCCAGCGCAGCGGCGTCGATGGCCAGGTGGTGCGGCTGCGCGGCGGTCAGGGCGTGTCCGAGGACACGTGGATGCTGAACCCGGGCGGGGTGACCCTGATCAGCACCACCCTCGACCAACTGGGGTCGCGCCTACTGTGCCGCGCCTACGGTGCCAGTAGATGGTCGGCACCAGTCCATGCCGGGCTGGTCGGCAACGATGCCTTGATCGTGATCGACGAGGCCCACCTGGTCGAACCGTTCCGCCAGACGTTGCAGCGGGTGCATCGGTGGCGCAGCAGGGCTTCCGAGCCGGCCCTGACACCCTGGCATGTACTGACGATGACGGCCACGCCCTCGGACAACGCCAGCGATGTCCTGGCCCTGTCCGACGAGGACGTCGCGCACCCGGTTCTCAAGCGCAGGCTTTCTGCAACGAAGTCGGCGCGCCTGCTGGCGGGAAAATTGCCGGATCTGGCGGGTGAAGCAGTGCGTTTGCGAGACGGCGGTGCCGACGTCATCGGCGTTGTGGTCAACACCGTGGACACGGCGCGGCGGGTGCATCGCGAATTGTCCAAGCACGGTGAGTGCTTGCTGGTCATCGGCAGGGCCAGACCCGTCGAGCGCGATCTGCTGGCCAAGGAGGTCATCGAACGCGCTGGCACCGGCACTCGGACCGCCGGTCGCAAACCGCTCTTCGTGGTGGCCACCCAAACCATAGAGGTGGGCCTTGATCTGGACTTCGACGCGATGGTGTCTGAACTCGCGCCGGTCAGCGCGCTGCGCCAGCGATTCGGCCGACTCGACCGGCTGGGTGAAGTCGGCAGCACCAGTGCCAGCATCGTCAAACTGCCCGCCGCAAAGTGGCCGTATGCAGAAGACCAGTTGCGCGCCGCCTGGGACTGGCTGGACGCGCGATCCACCAAAGAAAGCAAGCTGGGCAAGGTGGTCGATGTTGGAATTGCATCGCAGGCCAACGCACCCGCTGAGCCCGTCATGTACTCCCCGGTACTCGGTCTGCCAGATCTGCGCCTGATGTTCGATCCTTCAGTGGAGATCGACATCACACCCTTCTTGCATGGTGAGAAACGCAGCACAGAAGCATTCGTTGCCTGGCGCGCGACCCTGGATACGCTGCCGCCGGACGAATGGTGCGAGGCGGTCGAAGACACTCCGCCGTCGGGTTTGGAACTGATGCCGATCCCGGTGCACGCGCTCAAAAACTGGTTGTCGGGTGCAGAGGCGGTCGCGTCCGACCTTGAAAGCACTATCGAACCGCCCGAACCCCGAAGCGCAAGTGAGCACAAGGCAGATCCCACGGTGTTGCGCTGGGACGGCGAATCCGCCGAGATGGTTCTGGTGTCATCGCTCCGTACATCTGACATCGTCGTGCTGCCGTCCGCCTACGGTGGGTGTGACAGATTCGGCTGGAACCCCGGCAGCAAGGCCCCGGTGAGCGATCTCCAGGCCGAGGGACTGATCCCGGTGCCGCGCTGGTCCGGCAGCAACGAGCGCACACGGTGGGCCATCGGCCTGGCCGACCACATGGCAGGTGTCGGGGCCAAGGCGGCGGCATTCGCCAAGGCGTGTGGCCTGTCGCCAGAGATGATCGAGATCATGGACCAGGCCGGTCGGCTTCACGATCTGGGCAAGAACGACGCTCGATTCCAGTTGATGTTGGGATCCTTCGATGGCAGGTTGTTGGCCAAGAGCGGACGGCATGAGGTGCCGGTTTCAAGAAAACTTGCGGGGCTACCGCGCGGTTGGCGACATGAGTTGGGGTCTGTGGCCCAGCGGACCGACATCGATCCCCTGGTGCGCTATCTTGTCGGGTCACATCACGGGCGTGGCCGCCCGTGGATGCCGGCCACGCCGGACCGTCGCCTATGGAATCAAGCACGGGCGGGTGAATGGCCCACGCTGGCGACACAGATGCAGGATCGATTCGGATTCTGGGGCCTGTGCTATCTGGAGGCGATCCTGCGGTTGGCCGACTGGGCGCGCAGTGTGGATGAGCAGGCAAACGCGCAGGCCCTGGAGGTGCAACATGCCGCTTGAACTCTGCGCATTGCACGGGTACTCGCCGATCGGCTTCATGGCCGCCGTGGGCCTACTGCGGGTCGCACCCGCTGGCGCGCGATTGTCATGGACCGCGACGAGCCAAGAGGCCGAACTGCACGGTGTAGATCGCGACGCGCTGCTGGATCACCTGCTGCTGCACATGACCGGCCGTGCTGCTTCACCCGAACTGCAGTTCGCTGACGATGTGCGCAAGATGGAACTGGAAAAGTTCCGAACCGCGTATGACAGCGCAGACGAACCGACCTCCAGTTGGCTTCGCGCATGGTGGCGCGAGGATGGAAAGGACGGAGTCGCCACGCCCACCAACCTGTGCATGACGGGCGGGCCGCAGCGCATGATCAAGATGGCGCGTGAACTGGCACAGGCCCTGGATCCGGCCAGGAAGAAGGGCGCGGCAGCTTTTGTGCGGGACAAGTTCGACGAGGCTCTGTTCGGCCCCTGGCGATACGAGGATGCTGTCGCGAGTTGGGGCTGGGATCCGGCGACGTTCCGACCCGGCGCACTGACCTCGGATGCACCCACTGCCATGAGGATGGAAGGTGTTGCCGGCGCGTACTGGCTGGCGTGGGAATCGCAACCGCTGTTTCCATGCATTCACGGTGCCGGCACCCTGGGCTTTGAACTTCGGCCACGGGCATGGACATGGCCTACCTGGGAGGTGCCGTTGGACCTGCTGGCGGTACAGGCTTTGCTGCGCAGGCCGCAAGAGGCCCGCGCGCTGGGCGGCGCCCGGTATCGATCGGGAATCGTGTTCGCCGGGCAGATTCAATATTTCGAGCCGGCGACCGTGGCGGCCTGATCAGGCCGGCCACACTATCGGCGCGGCAGCTATGCGGCCTTGCCCCGCTACTCCGCGCCGGTGGTCTGGCCGACCGGACCAACGACCGGCTAGTTGCTACGCGCCCAAACATACTCAATGGCTTTTGATTTGCCAAAATGCTGCCATCCTGTTTTCATCGATTTCGGCCCGATTCTGAAACTCGTGGAGAAATTCAAGTACCGTTCGGATAACCCACGTCGTACAGCCTGCACTCATGCTTCTCATCGTGATGAAATTAGCCCCAGCGTCGACAAATGGACTCAATTCATACTTGCCCGTAAGGGCATCTACTAGATCAATCGTACGGTGGCGGTCGGGGTCCCAGCTTGGCTTGAAGTGAATCAGCGAATTTCGCATCTCGAATAGCGCCCAAGTGTCGCGGTAGCAGTTGTTTTGCGAATCAAGTTTGGCCTTCGAGAGCATCGTTAACGCCAGTTGGTATTTCGCCAGCGGTTGCTTCCGCTCAATCCCTTTGAGACCCCAAAAATCGGTCTCGAAATTCTTTAACATCGGGCGCAGTTGCCCCTCTGGCGTCATGAAAAGTTCATTGATAAAAGCTTCCAACGCTGCGGCAGCGGACAAGATGCAGGCGCTGGTATACGAGCGCACATCCGTGAAGAACTCACCAAGGGGTCTGGCCAGATTCTGAGTTTCGAGCACCACGACCTGATCTCGGAACAACGCTGCCGCACGTAGGTGTTGGTACGCAAACGCGGAGATCACTCGGGCATTGGCCTGGATTCGCGGCATTGGTAAGTTTGTCATCGAAATGCCATTGTGGGGTGGACATGATAGGCTGCGCCAGCGCAGTTCGCCGGCATTGTGGTGGGTCTGCTAGGAGGCCGGCACCCTGGCCAAGTTCACGCAGTCCTGTTGACCATCGCAACGGCCTGGTTGGCCTGGAAAGGCCGGCTCTCCACCGAACCCGGAGACACCCGGGCCGCCGCCGCTCCGTTGTAGGCGCTCGTGGGGTCCAGGTGCTGCCCGGCAAAGCGGCCAACCTACAGGCCGCGTTCGCGCCGTCCTGGAGAGCATCGACCTGCAGATCCAGAACCCGTCGGTGCCGTTGGCGCGCCGCCCCATTTGCCGGCAGCGGCGCCACAAACAACTGCTTCATCGCGGGTGATGTCGCGCCGATGGCTTTGAT
>Ga0163144_10018518_pt1 | contig 14078 bp, 13 predicted proteins | sample OliLak19BULKMAT1_FD_123175 | JGI IMG/M metagenome (GOLD analysis project Ga0163144, IMG submission 123175) | Freshwater microbial mat bacterial communities from Lake Vanda, McMurdo Dry Valleys, Antarctica - Oligotrophic Lake LV.19.BULKMAT1 | ecosystem: Environmental > Aquatic > Freshwater >... | reverse complement strand
TTGGGCGCCGAGCAAGCCCCAAACCCTGCACCTGCCTGGCCCGGTCCGGCTGCGCCTCCAGCGTCCGCAGCCGTGGCGGCCCCGGTGAGGTTTGCCCCAACGTCGGAACAACTCATACCTTTACCGGTTCCGGGGTTCTTGCCCGCCGTACTGTTCGTGCCCGCGGGAAGCAGCGCTCGACCATTGGTAGTGAGCACGCATGGCGCGGGCGGAGACCCCGAAGGCGCGTGCGCGTATTGGGTCAAGCTCAGCGAAGGCCAGGCGTTCGTGCTCGCTTTGCGGGGCACAGCCTTCAACGGAACCGATTCGTCCTTCTACTATAAGGATCATCTAGCGCTGGGCAGGGAGCTCGCCGCCGCCCTCGGCGCTGCACGCTCTCAGTTCGGCCATCGGTTCGCCCCGGGCGCCGGAGTCTATTCCGGCTTCTCGCAAGGAGCCACGATGGGAGTGGGCATGATCCCCCCGTTTGGCAAGGAGCTGCCGCACCTGGTCATGATCGAAGGTGGCTACGACTATTGGAATGTGGCGCACGCGCGCAAGTTCGACAGGAACGGCGGTCAACGCGTGCTCTTTGCCTGCGGGACAGGCTGGTGCGCCGACAAGGCGACGAAGGCCGCGGAGTGGCTCCGCCAAGCGGGGCTCGAAGCGCGCGTCGAGCATGCTCCGGGTGCTGGACACACCCCGGGCGGCGAGGTCGAGGCTCGAGTGAGGGCGGCACTCCCTTGGCTCGTTGCCGAGCAGCCGGGCTGGAAGAGCCAGTAGCCGCGCGGGCGCCTCGCCTTCCTGGCTTCCGACCTGCTTGGACGCGGACCGGAGGCATGATAATCGGCTGCCGTGACAAATTGCCGCTAGACCGGGCATATTTAATGCGCGCCAGCGCGAACCCGCGAGGAGGGTACGACGATGAAGAAGCTGAACTTGGCCGTGGTGTGGGTAGGTCTCGCCGCGGTTTCGCTCGCAGGGTGCAAGCAGATTGCCGAAGCCAAGAAAGCCGCTGAAGCCCTGAGGGCGGCGGCAAGTGCGGTCACGGATGGAAAAGTCGCGGTGCCGGGTGTCTCTTCCGAGGAAGACAAGGACGAAAAGCTCGGAAGCAAGTTGGGCGAATACATCAGCTGTATGAACAACACGTCCAAGCGGGTGATCGACAGCCGCAACCGCTACCTCTCTTGGGTCGACGAGAAGACCGGACCGACCGGCAAGGAGCGCAACATCTACGGCCTTTACGAGATCAACGCAGAGACGTGTCTCAGCTCACTCGACAAAGCCAAGGCCATGACTCCTCCCCTGCCAGAGGTCGACTCTGCCGCAAGCGAATACAAGAAGGCGCTCGACGAGCTGGTTCCGATCGTCAAGACGGCAAACAAGTACTACGACCAAGACGACTACAAAGACGACAAGATGGCCAAGGGCAAGCAGCTGCATGCCCAGCTGATGAGCGGCTTCTCGAAATTCGAACAAGTCAACAAAGGTTTCGAGGAGCGCGTGACGACCTTGAACGACGGCGTGAGCGGCCGCCAGCTTTCCCGATTGGAAAAGGACGCAACACGCAAGCTGCAGTACCTGTCGGAGCGCTCATTGCACGAGGCAAAGGCCTTGATTCGACTGACGGACGTGGGCGAGCTGAAGGAGCTAGACCAACAGAAGCTCGACGTGGCACTCCAAACCTACGACAAGACTCTGACCGAGCTCGAGCAATACGCCGACTCGCACAAGGCCGAAGTGGACAAGATCTCCATGTTCTCTTCCTACCTGAGCGGCTGTAAGGGCTTCCTCAAGGCGTCCAAGGACCTGCTTCGCCGAAAACGCGACAACAAGGACTTCAACAAGGAGTTCTTCTCCAAATCCAGCCCTCAAATGGTCGAGGGCCACCCCGCCCAGGTCATCGAAAAATACAACAGCATGATCGGCAACTCGAACCACCTTCGCTACTAGCTGCGCTCTGGCTGGGTAGGCCGCAGCAAACGCTGAGATTTCATCTGTTGAACACGCTGAAAGATCTGGCTAAAGGTCACCAGCAAACGAGCCTACGATCGCGTGTAGCGGTGCTTCACGCCCACCGGAAAGTACTCCGCGTCGGCGTGAGGCAAGAGCGAACCCGAGGGGTCCGACGCTCGGCCGGCGTGTAGCTGGAAAACTCGCCGTTCACGATTCGGCAAGGCGGTCCTTCATGCCCGAGCGCTAGGAGGACCCGCGACGTGAGCCATACCTCGGCTACTTGTGCTCGACGACGATCTCGACGCGGCGATTGCTTGCGGGCGGGAAGCCCTTCAAAGCGTTCAATCGCAGGAGAAAGCTTTGCCCCCTTCGACCATGCAGACAGGCGCGACTTCAGGATCGCCCGCCACGCCGCACGAGAGAGTGACGCAATGAGGCTGATTATCGCTCGGCGTGAACTTGAAGACCGTTCCACCGCTCTTCAGCGTAGTGAAATCCGCCGCGGTGAGCGTCAACATGTGCGAGTGAGTGGAGGCGCCCTTGATGTCGTACATCTTATCGACGCCTGCCATGATGTCTGCCATCGGTACGGTGAGCGCGTGCGCCACGGGGTGCGGACAGCTGATTTCTGCGACCACATTGGCGGCGCAGCTGTTGCCTGAAGCTCCGCCGGTCCCGCCGACGCCGCCGGCTCCTCCCGTCCCGCCACTCTGACCGCCGGCGCCGCCGCTGGCCGTTCCGGCCGTTCCGCCGGAGGCCTTACCGCCGGTGGAACTTCCGGAGGACGAACCCCCCGACGCAGGCATGCCCGAGGTACCCGTGCCGGCAGTGCCGGTACCGCCAGTGCTTCCGCCGCCAGTACCCCCGGAGCCGGTACCAGAAGTAGCGTCATCTCCACAAGCCACGGTCAGGGCAGTGCCGGCTGAGGCGGCACCCAGAACGAGAAAATCTTTACGAGTAAGGGAACGCGACATGATCAAGCCTCCGTAGCCTGAGAGCTATTTTTAGAGTCGAGCAGGCGAACAATCCCACTCGGGGTGCACCCGGCTCAGGCCGATGTACCAGTCAATGTGCCCATCAGCTAGGAATTCGGTTCGCATTTCGGTGAGGCTCGAGGGCACTCGCACTCGAGGCATAAGTTTCGGCGCTCGCCACAAGCGCCAAGGAAACGCCCGTGATAGAACTGCCTTCGTTGGTTGGCGTGGTTCGCGGCGAGGCTTTGGCTCGCCGCACAACGCGGGGCAGGGCAGCCCGGCGCAATGTAGCGAGATCTCTTGGACCTACTGTTCGTCGAAGACAACGTCGCCATGGGACGCAGCCTCGCCAAGTCGCTTCGCGCGCAGGGCCACATAGTCACACTCGCCCATACATGCGCTGATGCGCAGGCGGCCGCTGGCTACTTCGACGTGGGCATCTTCGACATCACCCTGCCGGATGGTGACGGCATCGAGCTATGCGAGCAATTGCTGGTGGCCCGGCGCATCGGAGCCGCCTTGTTCTGCTCTGGCAGCATCGACGACCTGCTGCTCGGGCGCGCCCAGGAGACCGCTCCGATGATCTCGAAGGAAGCCAGCTTCTCTGAGCTATGCGCAGCAATACAGGCGGCTGGTAGCTCGCCTCTGCGCTAGCCCTCTATTCGCCCGCTTGGAACAGTCCGGCAGCGCCCATGCCGCCGCCGATGCACATGGAGACGATGCCGTAGCGCCCGCCGCTGCGGCGCAGCTCGTATAACAGGCTAGCCGTTAGCTTTGCCCCCGTGCAGCCTAGCGGGTGCCCGAGCGCGATGGCGCCGCCATTAACGTTCAGCCGGTCGTCTGGAATGGCTAGCTCGCGACCGCAATAGGCGGCTTGCGCGGCGAAAGCCTCATTGATTTCGAAGCGATCGATGTCGCCGATACTCAGCTCCACTTGGCTGAGCAGCTTCCTTATCGCCGGTACGGGGCCGATGCCCATGATGTCCGGGTCGACGCCCGCCACCGCGAAGGCGCGCAGCCTGCCAAGCGGCTTTATCCCCAGCTCTTGTGCCTTTCGCTCGGATAGCAATATAGAAGCGGCCGCGCCGTCGTTCATGGGTGAGCTGTTGCCCGCGGTCACGGAGCCGCCCTGCTTGAAGACTGCTGGTAGCTTAGCCAACACTTCTGCCGTCGTGCCCGCGCGCGGGCATTCGTCGACGCTGAACTCCACTTCACCCACGCCAGTTCCGTCCAGCACGCGCGCTTTGACGGGAACGATCTCGTCCTTGAAGCGGCCGGCCGCAATCGCGGCTAGAGCGCGCTCGTGTGAGCGCACGGCGAACCCGTCCTGCTCGGCGCGGGAAACGCCAAACCGGCTGGCTATGCGCTCCGCGGTGTGGCCCATCGAAATGTAGGACTCCGGGTAGCGATCCATCAGCCGGGGATTGAGGCTGACCTTATTGCCGCTCATCGGCACCATGGACATCGATTCCACGCCGCCGCCGATGGCGACGTTAGTGAGGCCTGCGTGAATCCCAAGTCCGGCGTGCACGATTGCCTGAAGGCCGCTAGCGCAGAACCGATTCACGGTTTCGCCGGGAACCGTGTTCGGAAACTCAGCTAAAAACACGGCATTGCGCGCGATGTTCAGGCCCTGCTCTGCCTCCGGCATCGCGCAGCCAAGCACCACGTCCTCCACGTCCGCCGGCGTCAGCCCGGGTACGCGGGAAAGCGCTGCTCGCATTGCCCACGCCGCCAAGTCATCGGGCCGAGTGACTCGGAGCGTGCCTTTGAGCGCCCGCCCCACCGCCGTTCGTACGCTGCTGGCAATCACGACGTTGAGAGGGAATGCCATGGCTAGTTCCTTAGAGCCTTGTTGTTCATCAGCATGTGGCCGATGCGGTCCAGTGTCTTCTGCTCCCCGCAGAGTGAAAGGAAGGCCTCGACCTCCAAGTCTAGATACTGCTGCTCGGTCAGCTCCGTGCCCGCTGCGACGAAGCCCCCACACAATATGTGTCCGAGCTTGTTCGCGATCAAGGCGTCGTGCTCGGTGGCGTAGCCACCCTCGACCATTGCCCAGACACGGGCGCTGATGGTGCGCGCAGCGTCGTAGCCGGCGGCGGCATAGCTTTGGGGCCGAGGCGGCCTGTAGCCAGCACGCGAAAGCCCGATGGCTCGCCACTTCGCCGCGTACAGTAGCTCGGCGCGGTTCAGGCTGATGCCATCCGTCGCCCGCAAATAGCGCAGCTTCTTGGCTTCCTGGGCGCTGGTGGCCACTCTGGCGGTTGCGATCTGCATGGAGGCCTCGCCAATGAACGGCAAAAGGTCCACACCCTTAACCTTGGACGCATCCGCGGTGAACCGCTCGACCATGCGGAGGCAGCCGCCTCCCGCGGGGACCAGGCCTACCCCCACCTCGACCAACCCCATGTACGTCTCCGCGTGAGCCTGGCAGGCGTCGGCCGCCATGGCGACCTCGGCCGCGCCACCCAGAGTGTACTGAAACGGGGCAGCGACCACGGGCAACCTTGCGTAGCGCAGCCTCTGGAGCGACCTCTGTAGGTCGCGGATGATTTTCTCTACTTGGTCCCAGGCCTTCTGCTGGGCGGCCATCATGATCAGCATCAGGTTGGCCCCGGCACCGAAGTGCTCGCCATCGTTGCCGATCACCAAGGCTTCGAAGTTCTTCTCAGCTTCTTCTACCGCTTTTTCGAACATTCCAATCACGTCTGGATCGAGCGTGTTCATCTTGGTGTGGACTTCAACGCAGACCGCGCCGTCCCCCAAGTCCACGAGCGAGGCGCCGAAATTCTGCTGAACGACCTTGCCAGACTCCTTGAGCGCGGCGATTCGAAGCTCCCTTGCTCCGAACTGTACGGGCGACGTCGTCCGCTTGTTGACGTCGAAGTAGCGCGGCTCCTTTGCGCCGCCCGAGTAGAAGCTACCGCCGGCCTTTGCCACCTGCTTGACCCAGTCCGGCAGCTCGATGCCATCCTGTGCCATGCGGGTGATGGACTCCGTCACGCCGATCGCATCCCAGGCCTCGAAAGGCCCTAGGTCCCAGTTGAAACCCCAGCGCATGGCCCGATCCACGTTGACGATGTCGTCCGCAATATTAACCAGCTGCCGCGCCGAATAGGCCAGCGTGCGCGACAAGATCTTCCACGCGAAACGCCCGGCGACGTCGTCGGCGTTGACTAGCAGCTTGAGTCGCTTGCCAACGTCTTCCTCGTTCTTGATGGCGCCCAGCGAATCGAAGCGCACCTTTTGCTGCGGGCGATACTCCAGAGTTTGAAGGTCGAGCACCTGAATCTCACTACCGACCTTCTTGTAGAAACCGGAGCCGCTCTTGCGACCCAGACTGCCCCGCGCTGCCAGCTGCTGCACCAGCTCCGGCATCGCGAACACCTCGCGCTCTTCATCCGCCGTGAGCGACACTTCGCAGTTTTTGGCCACGTGCATCAAGGTGTCTAGACCCACGATGTCAGCAGTGTCGAAGGCCGCGCTCTTGGGGCGGCCCATGGGTCTGCCGACGATCTTGTCCACTTGTTCGATGCTGAGGCCCTCTTCCAGCATGCATTTCATGGTCAGCATCAACGAATACACGCCGATGCGGTTGGCCACGAAATTCGGGGTGTCTTTGGCGTAGACGATGCCTTTGCCAAGCCACTCTCCGAAGCGCGCCATGCGCTCGACCAAACCCGGTTGCGCTTCCGGACCGGGCGCAATCTCCAACAGCCGCATGTAGCGAACCGGATTGAAGAAATGGAGCACCAGAAACCGCGACCTAAGCTCGGCCGGCAGGGCCGCGCTCATCTGCGCGATGGAGAGGCCGCTGGTGTTCGACGCCAGGATGGCGTGCGGGGCGAGGAACGGCGCGATCCTCTCGAACAGCTTCTGCTTGACCCCGAGGTCCTCGACGATCGCTTCTATGACCAGGTCGCACTCGCGAAGCCTCTCCAAGTGGTCGTCCAAGTTGCCCGTCTGGATGAGGCGCGCGGCTTCGGTGTCGTAGAAGGCCGCGGGCCTAGCCTTCAGCAGCTTTTCCAGGGCGCCCTCGGCAAAGCGATTGCGGGCTTTGGCCAGGCCTCGCTCCGTTTCGCTCAGGTTCGGCGGCACGATATCGAGCAGGTGCGTTTTCAACCCCGCGCCCGCCAGGTGCGCCGCAATAGCGCTACCCATGACTCCCGCTCCGATCACGGCTGCCGTACGAATGGACTCGGTCATCGTGACGGGGATCATGCGACGCCGCCCGCTCAACGTCCAGCGCGGAGTTAGCGGTGAGGTTGGCGGGCGAGCCGCACCCTGAAAGTAGTGCCAGCTTCCTTCGAGGAAGTCGCTTCGACCTGGCCGCCATGGGCTCGCACGACGTTGTCGACGATGTAGAGGCCGAGACCGATGCTGCGGCTCTGCAATTCTGGCTTGCCCAGACCGCGACTGAACGGCTGGAACAAGCGCGGCAGGCGTTCGGGCGGGATGGGCTCCCCCCAGTTATGAACCTCCAAGAATACCCAGTGCTCCTCGCCGCGAACCCGAACGCTGACTTTGGTCCCAGGCGGCGAGTAGGCTAGGGCATTGGCCACCAGGTTGCCGACGACCTGTTCGACGCGGCCCGGGTCCCAGTCCCCCTCCGTGTTGCCGTCGCGACTGAGCTGGATGCTTCGCTCCGAATGAATGCTTTCCAGCTCTTCCGCGACCTGCGCCGCGTGAAAGTATAGATCGAGGCGTTTTCTTTCGACCGGGATGCCGCCGCCAAGCCGAGCCTGGGTGAAATCCAGCAAGTCGCGAATCATGCGCGTGGCGCGCTCGGCGCTCGAAAGGATGCGACGCGCGGTGTTGGTGCTCTTTTCATCGAGGCCTTCTTGACGAACCAACATGGCGGCACCGAGCACGATGACGTTGAGCGGGTTTCTGAGGTCGTGGCTTACGATGCCGATCAACTGCTGCTCGAACTTCGCGCACTCGCTCGCCGTTTACGGCTCGAAAGAGCGGAGTGTCCTCCAGCCGGAGTGAAGCGCCGTCCACGCCGTACAGACCATACGTTTTGGCCCACTCCAGCGCTTGCACCTCCTGCTTCGTCACGCCGTGGAGTTTCTCGGCTTCTGGGTTGAAAACGCGCAGTACTCCCGCTTCGTCGGTCATGATGACCGCGTCGCCGCTTTGTTCGATGAGCAGACGAAGCAAGCTCTTCTGATCCTCCGCGTCCTCCCGCGCGCCCCGTTCTCGCTCCAGAGCCTCGGCGAGCTCTGTTTCCGCCCGCTTCTGCTCGGTCACGTCTCGCGCGGCCGCGTAGAAAGAGCCTAGCTCGGGCACGGGAACTGCCACCCAATCCAGCCACTTGTAGGAGCCGTCCTTGCAGAGACAGCGGTTCTCGAAGCGCACGGTGGCCGTCGGAGCGCCTTCCGATACAACGTTCTCCAACTGGCGTGCGGCCAGAAATCGACAAGACGTGGCATTTTGCCGCGGATAGTCGGCTGGCGCCGCGATTCTTCTCAACTCAAGAAAGGGTTTCTAGAGCTACATGCTAGCGGCGAAACGAACCCAGCAATCATGAATGATACGCGCACGCCACGTGGGCGAAAGTGGAAGCTCCAAGTGGCCGCGGCCGCCACGGCACTGGTTGGCTTGGCTACTGGCCTGGGCTTCTACGCCTGCTCCACAGACGAAAGCCGCATCTTCCAGGTGAAGGTCGAGGTGCCGGCGTCAGGACAACCGTTCGCGCTCGCGCTGTACCAAAGCGTCGGCGTCCGCATGCTGCCGGGCCACCAAGTGGCGTCGCTCGAAAACGGCAAGGTCTTCGACGCCTTGGTGGAAGAAATTGCGCGAGCCGAAAGCAGTGTGCATGTGCTCATGTATATCTGGGAAAAGGGCGTGGCTTCTGACCGCGTCGTGTCCGCGCTCAGAGAGCGCGCCAAGGCTGGCGTCGCCTGTCGTGTGTTGGTGGACGACTTTGGCAGCTCTGACTTCGGCACGACCGTAAAGCCATCGCTGGCTCAAGCCGGCTGCGAGGTGCGCAGCTTTCGGCCTCTCCCGGCTGGCAAGAAGTTGGCACGCAATCATAGGAAAATCGCCGTATTCGACGGTTCTTCGGCCATTACCGGTGGCTTCGGTATCCGTGACAACTGGCTCGGTGACGGCGTGCACGCAGAAGCTTGGCGGGACTCCAGCGTATTATTCAGAGGCCCGGCGGTGAACGACGCACAGCAGGCCTTCGCGGAGAACTGGCAAGAAGCGGGCGGAGCGCTGCTTCCGTCAACTGCCTTTCCGACACCGGAGACTTCGGGGCCGTCGACGGCCGCGTTCGTGTCGAGCGCAGGAGCCGAGATCACGCGCGCGGAGCGGCTAACTCAACTGCTGATCGCGGCCGGCAAGAAACGCATCTGGATCGCCAACGCTTACTTTGTGCCATCGCAAGGTATTCTCGAGCTGCTCCTGCGCAAGGCTGACGAGGGCGTAGACGTGCGGATCCTGGCGCCGGGCAAGAACAGCGACTCGAAGACCGCCTTTGGGGCTCAGCACATGCAGTATGGAAGCTTGCTGAAGCGCGGAATACGGATCTGGGAATACACCGTCTCCATGATGCACTCCAAGACGATGGTCGTAGATGACTCTTTGGTTCTGATAGGATCCATCAACCTGGATCCGCTTTCGCTGAATAAGCTGGAAGAGGGGGCGCTGGTGGTCGACGATGGCGAATTGGCCAAGAAGCTTGCCGAGAGCTTCAATGCGGATTGTCAGCGCTCGAAGCCGGTTCAACCCTAGGAGGCCCGCTACGGGCGTGGGGCTGATTAGCGGGGCGGCGCGCGCGGCGGGCGGGTGCCGTTGAAATGTTGCACGGTCTGGCAGGTGAGCGGGACGCAGTCGGAATTGCCATTGTGAGCGCGGCTGTAGACGATCTTCCCGGCCAGGTAGTCCTCCTGCAAGGTAGCAGTGGCATCGTTGCTCCAGGTGAACGAGCAATTGCCGGTGCTGCCGGGAATGGTGCCTTCTATCGACATCACGAGCTCGCTGCCCTCCGCCTTGCCGGCGTATTGGTTGCTGCCATGGGCACCGATGAGCAAGAGGCCCGGGATGCCTTCGACGCGCGCCACCACGTCGTCGTCCGTGGCCGCCTGCTCGATGACCAACGGAATGTTCATGTTGACTTCGCCTTCCCTCCAATCGGCAAAGACGCAGCCATTGGAGCCGTTGGTCACGGTGACCGAATAGTTTCCAGTAAAATCCAGAGTGGGGTCACTTTCGACGAAGGCATGCGGCGAGCAACCGAAGCAGCTGAAAAGCCCCACGCCAATGATTTTGAAGCTCCATTTCATAGCTTGCCGTGCCTATCCAACCAACGCCTCACGCGGTGGCTCATGAGCCCATTTGGATGCTGCGTCAGGAACCGTTGGGCTTCCCCGACGGCCTCGGGCAGACGCCCTGAGGCTGCCAGCGCTTCGATGCGAATGACTCGCGCCTCGAGCGCCAGGCTTCCGCCGGGATACGTGCGTCGGTGCTCGCTCAGCAGGGCGAGCGCGGCGCTCGGGTTGCCCGACGTCAGCGACGAGCGCGCGGAGTCGATCAAGCTCACCTCGCTGGGAGCCGCGACGACAACTCGCTTGGGCGGGCTCGCCGAGACAGCTGCCGACGCGGCGCTCGGCTCTGCGGCATCGACTAGAGGGGGAACGACTCGGATCGAGGAGCCGCTACCCGACGCCGTCGGGGGCCGCTCGGCGCGGACCGCAGACGAGCCGCTGCTTGGCTGAGACGGCGCCTCGAGCGGTTCCACGGCTACCTGTCCTGTCGCGACGCCTGTCGCGACGCCCGCCGCTCCGACCGCCAACACGAGCCCCGTTCCCCACTTGGTCGCTGCAAACCGCCAAGCGGCCCCACAGGCACCCTGGGACCACTTCAGCAAGGCCACCGCGGTAGCAGGCGCCAGTGTCGCCGTGGTCGCCAGACCGAGCGCCACCAAAGCGCGCTGCCGGCTCGCCGCGCTCGGGCGCCTTACGCGCGCTGCCTGCAGCAGCGCGCGCTCCTCTGCGCTGCCTGAGCTCGAGAGCCGCTCGAGGTCCGTCACGGCTTTAGCCCTTCCTGAAAAAGCTGGCGCGCTCTCCGTAGCCGAGACGCGACGGTGCCGGCCGGAAGCGACAGGACCTCGGCGATCTCGGCCATGGTAAGCTCCTCGATTTCGTACAGCACGAACACGGTGCTGTGCTCGTCACCCATGCCCCCGAGGATGCTGTCGAGCTGCTCGACCCGGCGCTGTTGAAAAAGAGCCTGCTCGGGGTCGCCGCCCGCAGCCGGCAGCTCCCAAAGCGGCGCTTCCGATACCTCACGGCGTCGACCACGGAGGCGCCGGAAGCGGGCGGCAATGTGCACGGCACAGGAGGCCAGAAAAGCTCGCTCCCGGCCGAGCTCCACTTCTCGCAACTTTCTATCCAGCGTAAGAAAAACCTGTTGGGCTGCATCCTCGACCTCCTCGTCGCCGACGCCCAAGTGCCGGATGAGCCGCCCAACGAAATCCCAGTGCTGCTTGACCAGCGCGGTCAGGCGTCGTCGTTCCGGCCACGTCCTTAGTGTTCCGTCCGCCGCGGTCGGGCGTGTGGGAGTCGCGGAGTCAGGGGCGGGCAAGCAGGCATCCACTACGGCAAGTGACTCCTCCCCCTGTATCGCCGGCGCTGGGGCCATTTGATCACGAGCTGGGCTCATTTGCCGCAAACCTTAGAAAATAACGCCAAAACCAGCCCCTGCTTCGACCGCCAGCGCCCCGCTCTCCATCACGACGCTGCCCGAGGGCCGGCGCCTGAAGCTCGGGGCCGACCACACGCCCAGCAGGGAACCCCGCACCCCGAACAACACGCGCTCGAGCTGGAGCTCAAGCCGAACCTCAGGCCCTGTCGCCATGAACGGCAAGGCAGCGGCTTGCGTGGCACCGGTGTCTCGCGATCGACGCGCTCGGCCACTGAGGAGGCCCGCGGTCGTATGCACGCAAGGCGACGCATGCACGGGGCCGACGGTGAAGCGCGACGGGCAGAAATCGAGCAAGAGAAACGGCATCCTCAGCTCCAAGGGCGGGCTACTGTCGACGGGGAACAGCAACCCGCCGCCCAACCGAATGCTAGGCGCGAACACGCCTGTGCGAGAGGTGCGAACGAAAACGGAAGCGCCCCCTCCAAGCAACGTCGGCAAGGCCTGGCCGAGCAGGGCCCCTTCTGCGGCGAGCCCCCATTCCCGACCGCTGGGTTCGGCGGTCCGCTTCTGAGCTTTCTTCGCCGGGGCTCTCGGGCTCACTGGCTCGCGGGCGGGCGGCTTGCGATCGGGGGTTACGGGCGCTTCGGGCTCGCTCGGCGCGATCGCGTCGGCATCCAGGCTCAACGCCACGACTATGGCGAGCGCTGTAATGACCTCCGAGCAAGTAGCGCCATCTACGGCCTTGCCGTCAGTACGAGAAAGAGACTCGCTCGCGACTTCGCCTCGAAAACGTGCACCAGCTCGTTCGACGTTGGCTCGGTATCGCCTAGCCGCTTCGGCGGCGGACGCGGCCCGCGCGCCGGGAGCCCGTTTCAAGATCTCCTCCAGGAAGGTATCTGCCGAGGGGCAGCCACGAGGTGCGTTCAACTCCGCGCGCACGGCAAGCACCGGCTCCGGCGTGCTCGCCGAGGCGGCGCCTACCGCGAGCAGAGGCGTGAACGCCGCGACGCTCCCAGCAATGATTCGAGAACGGATGTTCGCAGGCTGCGGGGCGAAGATATTCAGGCAACGAGCCAAGTCAGCTCCAGAACACGGCGAGCGTATCCTCGCCCTGATCCAGTAGCAACTCTTGTGCCTGGTTCAGTTCATCGTAACGGTGACCAGCAGTGCGGGCAGCCAAAGGTGGTGCTGCCACGCCGCGTTGTCGTCGTCCTCCCCGGACGGCGCGGCGTAGGTCACACGAGCGAGTGCTCCGAGCGACCATTTATCGTCGACCCGCCACTCGTACCCCAAGCCGGCCAGAACCCCCACGCCCGCCCCAGCATGGTCTTGGAATGGGACGTAGGTCGAGTTTCGAAGTGTGCCGTCTCCCATCGCCAGAATACCCAGACCGATCGAGCCCAAGAGGTGGAGCCCCTGCCGGGGGTTCGGGTAGTAGTCGATGAAGGGCCCAAGCAGGGCGAACGAAAGCCCATCGAAACCTACGTCACCATTGAGATCGAAGTAGCCTCCGATGGTGGCCTGCATGTCGTCCGCGTCTGGCGAGGGAACGTAGTGGACGAAGGCGGCGCCACCCAAAATCACTCCTGGGCTGAGGGCGCCGCCTACGGCTAAGTCGAAAGCGAAGCCCGTTCCGGTGGGTGTTCCCGTGAACTGTACCCCGGGGGCGTCAACCTCCGCCGGATCGATGGCCAACGTCAGGCCACCCGCGAGGCGCAGGAAAAATCCGTCGCGTATTAGGGACTGGTCCGCGGACGCGTGCGGACTGAGAGCGAGGACCGAAAGGAACCAAGCGACGCCGAGAAGGCCGGACAAGCGGGGGGTCATCAAGGGCTCATCGCTCGCCGGCGCCGACTTTGATCACGATCAACTAGAAAAGTGCGTAATTGATCAAACTCCCCGAGCGGAGCGATGGAGGGCATGCACCGGCCGACTTCGGAAAGCGCGCAACGCAGCGCATGGGTTTTGGGGCTTGGGCTGGCGCTCGCTGCCTGCCAGGGTGAGGTCGCGGGACCCCTTCCCACGAGCCGCGTGCCTGGGCCGAGCGGTGGCGGCGGTTCGGTCGCCAACTCGCCACCAACGCAGTGCGACAGTGCAGAGCTTGTCGCCGATACTCCTTTGAGGCGTCTGACCCGAGCGCAGTACGATAATAGCGTTCGGGATCTTCTGGGACTAGCGACGGCGCGAGCCAGCGCCTTCCCAGATGACGACCGAGCAGGCGCATTCCCAGCGAATCCGCGCCGAGTCGTCAGCGACGCTCACGTGAGGCGCTTCATGGACGCCGCAGAAAGCATTGCGGCGGAGCTTGGAAAGAGCCCACAACTCGAAGCACCCTTTGACTGCGAAGCCGCGACGGGCGACGTGAAATGCGCGGAATCAGTCATCCGGACACTGGGCGCTCGCGCCTTCCGGCGACCGTTGTCGGAAGAAAAGGTCGATGCGTTGCTGCGCGTCTACTCCGCGGGGAGCGAACAAGCCGGCTTCGAATCAGGCATTTTGCTGGTGGTCGAAGCCATT
>Ga0163144_10018516_pt1 | contig 14078 bp, 14 predicted proteins | sample OliLak19BULKMAT1_FD_123175 | JGI IMG/M metagenome (GOLD analysis project Ga0163144, IMG submission 123175) | Freshwater microbial mat bacterial communities from Lake Vanda, McMurdo Dry Valleys, Antarctica - Oligotrophic Lake LV.19.BULKMAT1 | ecosystem: Environmental > Aquatic > Freshwater >... | reverse complement strand
TCCGGACCCGGTGGTCTTCTCGACGTTGTAGGAGATGTTGCCGCCGAAGGTGCCGCTCCCGACGAAGGAGTGATAGCTGAACGCCGAACCGTCGACGGTTGTCGCAGCCGTATTGCTCAGGTCGGTGCCACCGTCCTGGGCGCCGCTGCCAATGGAGGCGATCAACGCGGACTCACTTCCTTGGGACAGACTCGACCCGCGGGTCGGAGCCGTGTTCTGCACTCCGTTGACCGCCCGACCAACCGTCGCCCAGTAGCTGTTGTTGACGTAGGGAGACGTGACGGGTGCCGACTTCTCAGTCGCAACGACGGAAAAGGCGAGGTTGTTGAAATCGGTGAATGCAGTCGTCAGCTGGCTCGCCGTGAACTGGGTGATCTGGGTAGTGCCTGCGAGGTTACGGAAGGTGAGGACGCTACCGAGATTCACCGTCAGGTTCAGGTCACTGGCTCCGCCGTCCGTCTGCCGGAAGTTGAGAAGCAGGTCGTTGTCCAAGTAGGTGAACTGGGCCTTGGCCTCAACAACTCCGAGGAGGGAGGCCATCGCAGCGGCCAATGCGATGGATTTGTTTGATTTCTTCATGTTTGTGGTTGGGTTTGGGAGGGCCCCGCAAAGGGGCTCAGGACCCCAGGCTCAGCCTTGTTTGATCGACTGCACCAGTGGCGCAGCCGACAAGATTATCCCTAGGACCGACCGCACCATACGGCCGCCCCAACACCACAACTTCCACCCAACGGACATCGTCGACATGGATTGGGACATCCCTGGCCCATCCCTACACTCCTTGCCATGAAATGGTTGCGCGCAACCCGGGACGGAACCACGCAGTGAAGTCGCGAAACGGAGTTGGATCTTCACACAACGAAGCCCCGCACGGAACCCACTGCGTCCCGATCTGTATCCGACGGCCCAACCGAAAGCTCAGGCAACCTGTGTTGCCAATGGGCCACGCCCTGGCCCGGACAAATCATCCAGAGCCAATCCCACGTCAGGAAACTGGAAGCAGTAGCCGGCCTCAAGGAGGCGGCCGGGAACGACACGACGGCTCTTCAGCAGCAGCTCCGTCTCGGTCCGCAGGAAGAATGCGCCCACCTCCAACATCCACTTCGCAGCGGGAAACCCGAAACCGGGACCGTAACGCCGCCGGAACTCGCGCATCCACTCGGCGTTCGTCACGGGGTTGGGCGCCGAAAGATTCACCGCGCCGGCAATGTCTGGACGGCGAATCAGGAACTCGATCGCGCCGATCAGATCCGCCTCGTGCAGCCAGCTCATGTATTGCCGCCCACCCGCAAGCGTCCCGCCGAGACCGAGACGCGCCAACATGCGGAACGGCACGAATACGCCGCCGTCACGACCAAGCACCATGGCGATGCGGAGCATCACCTTGCGTGTCTTCGGTGTGACGGCGGCTTCCATCTCACCCTCCCAGGCGCGGCAGACATCGACGGAAAATCCTGTGCCGATCTCACCCGTGGCTTCGTCCATCGGACGGTCTTCGGCGTGCCTGTAAATGGTGGCGGATGCCGAATTGAGCCAGACGACCGGGGGCCGTGCGCATCGTCCGATCACCTGTCCCAGAACCCGTGTCGACTTGAGGCGCGACTCCAGGATCAACCGACGGTTTTCCGCGTTATAGCGGCAATCCACGCTGCGCCCGGCGAGGTTGATCAACGCGTCCGCCCCCTCGAGCTCGGTGGTCCACTCACCGGCCGTTTCACCGTCCCAGAGAACTTGTTTTGCGTCGAGCCCAGGCATCGGCCGTCGGACAAGCACGACCACCTCGTCGCCTTGCGCGCGGAACCATCGCACAAGGCTGCCCCCGAGAAATCCGCCCGCAGCGGCAATGACGATCCGACGCGGTCGAGCTTTGAAAACAGTTGGTTGATTCATCCCTGGTCCTTTCAGTTAACACGTTCCGGCCCGCCCATCCACACATCACCCACGCCGTCGGAACAAGTGACGCTGGTGAGCCGGGCCTCGGAGAGATCGGGAAATGTCGCGCCGAGGATCGACGTCTCGCACCTCAGCACGCGGCAGCGGCGCTGCTGCCATGGCGGATGCCAGATGCGGAACCGGCGACGACGACCGCCGCGATCCGTGAACGCCGTGTAACGCTCCATCAGGAACTCGGTCTCCGATCCCGATTCGCACGGCTGATCGTGGCCGACCGCTTCAAACTCGCCTTCGAACCGGCCGTCGCCCCGACGGGGTCTCACGCAGATCTGTCGCACACCAGAATCCTGGCTCAGATCAAATTTACCCGCCCGATACGGCAGCCCATAAACAGGCCCGCCCAACAGGACACTCAACCGGTTCGACAGCCATTCGACGAGGAACTGGATGCCGGCCTCGTCGCCATCACGCACATAGGTGCGAAGGTTGAGAAACCAGCTGCGCGTGACGGGCGCGAAGAGAGGTTCGGTGGGGCCTGGAAGAATCCGCAGGCGCATCCGGTCCATATGGAAGACTACCAGCGACACGAAAGCGCGCCCTTGAAACAGGTCGAGCGCGAACGGAGTCAGCCGCTGCAGGCGCGCCGGATCCACCTCGAAGTGCGCCATCAACACAGCGGTCCAATCAGCGAGGAGAAGCGGTTCGCCATCCGTCCGCTCCATCCGCGCTTTGGCTTCGGCCGACGGCGATCTGCACTCGGCGCACATTGCACCATCACCAGCCCGACCCGTCCTTTGTTTTGTTGGAGTCCTGTTCATCGTGTCTCCGTTCCATCGCCGGCTTCGAGGCTGCCGGCAGCCCATTCCTACGAACTAGCCGCCGAGCTTCGCCATCGACGGGTTGACCTGCTTGATGCCCTGGGAGTGCCACTCGTGCTCGATGTCGCGCATCAGAAACGCGCTGTCGAACTCGGCCGCGGTGCCAAGGCGTGTCATGAAATCCGAACGGACTTCATCCACGGCGAGAGGCCGCATCCGCCACGTCTTGCACCGGAGTTCCATGCCGTCGACGACGTCGCCGCGAGGCGTGGCCGACCAACCGATCGAGCCGGCTTGGAAGAACGCGTTGGCCTCGTCCATCGTTCCAAAGATCGAGTCGGCCGGCATCACGTCGGTCTCGGTGCCGCTCACGCGAACACCCACTTGGCTTCGGACCCCCGTCACCTCCATCGAGATGAGCCCCGCGTTTTCGCGGGCTTCGAACCGGGCCGCTCCGTGATGCCCGGGGAACACCCGGCCACCGGCCAGCCGGTTGATCCAGGAATCCGTGTCTCGACGCGGAATGAACACGCCGCTCCGGGTTTGCCCGGCTTCATCCCACTCGACCGCGATACGATGGGCGGCATTCTCCGAGGCCAAGCCGCACCAGGCTGGCAAGCCACGGGGACGAACCTGGTCGAGACGGATCAGACAGATACCCGCGATGGCGTGTCCTCGGATCCGTTTCACACGAAACGGCGCGGGCACAAAAGGCTCCAGCGCCTCCGGCCGCACCCGGAAGTTGACAAGGATCCTCCGGACGATCCGCCCGGCGATCACGGCGTTTGGCAACAAGTTCACTGCTTGCCTCCCTTCCAAGCCGCCCAGATGAACACGAACGGGAGAATGGCGAAGACGACGTTGGTGATCTGGTAGCCCACGCGGTAGACCCAATTCGTCAGATACGGTCGGACATCGAAGACGAACGCCGCAACGTAGAGCCGGAGCATCCAGAAGACGGCGAGGAACCAGCAGAAGCCCCGCGCCAACCCGCTACCGGCCGCCAATTCGTGGGCGTTCAGCGTTGTGATCAATCCCAAGCTGAGCAGGCAAAAGCCGATGAAGCCGTAGTAGACCCAGAACAGATTCCTGATGAACGGCGGCAGAACGGCCACGTGTTTCCTGAGACCCACGGCCCCCGGCATCAGGGAGCCCGGGATGATCAGGCTCAGTTGGAGCAAGCCGGCGAGTTGCAGAATGAGTTCAAGTTTCACGGGCAATCCTTCCTCGTTCAGCGCACAGGCAATGCGGGCGGGTGGAGCTGCGCCATCTTGGCCGCGCCTTTGCGCCTCATATTGTTAAAATTGATCATGTTGAAGAAGTGCATGGCTCCGAGCACGAGCATGACGACGCCCAGCTTCGACGCGAGGTATTCGACGCCTTCCACCACGGTGTCCGGATGGGTCCCAATCTTCAGGAAGAGCAGGATGAACCCGAGGTTGATGAGGTAGAACCCGACGACGAGGAGGTGGTTGACCGATCCGGCCATCTCAGTGTTTCCGCCGAAGGCGTCGACGAGAAAGATGCGGCCGTTCCGGTAGAGCGTCCGGGCGACCCAGACGGTCATGGCGATGCTGACGGCGGCGTAAGCGGCATATGCGAGCAGGATGGTGTTCATGGGATTCCTTTCTTTCTTATCCGGACGGCCGGTGCTTCGTCCCGACCTCAGGAGAGGAGAGACGAAACCGCGGCGACAAAGGGGACTATCACCGTCCGAAAGAATTGCGGCGGAAACAAAGCCGGCACCGGCGCCAACACGGCGACCACGGTGAAGGCCCGGCCCTTCCAGCCGCTTCCAAGACCCGCCGCGCGAGCGAGCGGAGTCTTCTCCAGGATCAGGGCGAGTGCCTGGATGAGAAAGTAGAGGGTCGGCAGTCCGTAGCCGCCACCGGCGGGAATGGTGATGACCAGTTCGTGGACCAAGCCAGAGACGCCGAAAACCCCAAGGACGGCACAAGCCCCGCCAGTCACGCCGGCCAGCGGTCGGAACAGAAGCCGATGCGCGACCTGTTGAAATGCGTGATTCCATCTCCGGCCCCAGAACTCAGCGAGAGATTCCGCCGCCAACGGATTCCGCATGATGGGCTCAACCGCGATGCCGGCTCTGCCAAGCAACGCGGCCATGATGTGGAAGAGCCCAAAGTGGAGCGCGAGAATGATTGCGCCCCATGCGATCCATCCGGACGCGAGGTCATGGTCCGTCGCCAACCGGGGAACCACTCCAAGAAAAAGCATCACGCCGACAAACATCCAGCCGAGTCCCTGCACGATGTCGGCCACGTGAACCGGACCAGCCTTTGCCCATCCACGAAACGGCTTCGTATCCATCCCCGGCCACGCCCACCAGAGAAGACGCGCGACCCAAGGGGCTTTCGCGAAGGCCAGATCACTTTCCGCCATGGCCCATTTGCACCCCAGCCAGATCAGGCCAGCCGCGATCCACATCTGCTGCCATCGGGGTTCGCACCGGACGAATGCGACGACGGCCAGCGCAAGGAGCAGCGGCAGAATCCGGACCCACCGGATACCCGCGCCGCGCATTTGCACGCTGGTCGTCATGGTGTTCATGGCATCTCGAAGAAGGCCGCGTGGCCGTGTTGATTGTGGGCGGCGATGCGTTCGGGAACCTTGCAGACGCCAAGCTGGTGGCGGTTCCGGGCCACCCACTTGTAGGCGCGGTCGACGAGGAAACGGATGCCCGGAAGACCCATGAACCATCCAGCCGGGGCGAAATACCAAACGGCCCGGGCCATGGCGGCGATGGCCGCGGCGCCTCCGAGCACGCGGCCGTCGGCCATGAGGAGCTTCATCTCGTCGGGCATCTCCGTGACGCCGAGCCGCCCGGCCAGCCAATGGTTCTGGAGCGGCACGAAGGTGAAGCCCCGCTTCTCGAAGACGCCGTGCCAGCGCCGAACAAGGTTGCAGCAGAAGCCGCAGTCACGGTCGTAGCCAACCCAGCCGACGAATCCTTCACCACCGTTATTGTCAGTTGTTTCTGTATTCACAGAAATTCTTTCTCAAAAAAATTCACCCGCCGAGGCCGAGGAGCTTCACGGCCTTGTCACCGAGCTTGAGGAAACGGGTCAGAGCCGACACCGGCAGCTTGCGGACCTGCTCATACCACGCGTTCGTCGTCTCGAAAAAACCCTGCAATTCCCGTAGGCGCTGCTCGGTGTATTCGGAGGTCTCCTTGTCCTTCTCCGCCTGGTCGATGCACTCGCGGAGGATCTCCAGCGTGGGATCGATCTCGCGGCGCTTGCGCTCGTCGAGCACGACGCGGAAGAGCTCCCAGACGTCCTTCATGCTCTCGAAATGGTCGCGGCGATCCCCCATCACGTGGACGATCTTTACGATCTTCCAGTTCTGGAGCTCCTTCAGGCTGTTGCTGACGTTCGAGCGGGCGACCCCCAGTTCCTCGCAGATCTCCTCGGCGTTCATCGGCTTCGGCGCGATGAACAGAAGGGCATGGATCTGGGCGACAGTGCGGTTGATGCCCCAGCGGACACCCATCTCTCCCCAGTGGAGGATGAACTTCTCTTCGACGGGCGACATTTTCTTTGTTTCTGTCACGACAGAAACTTCAGACATTCTGGCTTCCGTGTCAATGCAGGAGAATCGGGAAACAGTCCGGTCCTTGAGACAACCCCGGACGCGGCGTTGCCGGACCGCTCGGGTGGTCCCATCTTTTGGTCGTGGCTATCTTATCCAGCGGGACCCATGCGGCGAGTTTTCGGGCGAGGATCCTCGTCGGTTGCGTGCTGCTGTGCGCCGGGTGGAATCTTTCCGGAGCCGCAGTGACCGCAGGTCAAATCGGAGCTTCCAGATTCACCATCTCCTTACCCGCTACGAACTGGAACGGCTCGGTCTTGCTGCTGGCCCACGGCTTCCGACCTGACGGCGCTCCGCTGCTCGCGGATCTCGAAGAATCCAACCCGCAGTTCGCCGCCCTGCGAGAATCCGGATGGCTCGTCGCAAGCACCAGCTTCCGGCGGAACGGCATGATCATCCCCGACGCCATCGACGACCTCGATCAACTCCGCGACCATATCGCTAAAGTCCACGGCCAACCGAAACAGGTCTTCGTCCAAGGGGAGTCGATGGGCGGGACCATCTCGACGCTGATGGCGGAGCGCTCCCCGGGCCGCTACGCCGGTTTCCTCGCCATCGGCGCGGCCCTCGAAGCGGAAGATCCAGGGAACCCGCTGAAACCCTCCGGCCAGCCCCGTGTTCCACTGCTCTTCCTCAGCAACCGCAGCGAAGTCGACGGTCCCTCAGCTTACAGCACGAAAGTCGCAGAGGAGCCGAAACCCGTCGTCTGGCGTGTGGACCGGGACGGCCATGTGAATGTGAATTCGGCCGAACGCGCCCAAGCTCTCACGGCGCTGGTCGGATGGGCCGCGGGGAAGCGCCCGTCCCCGGCGGCAGTCGCGACCGTTCCGCCGAAGCCGGGCGCCTCGACAGCCAAGCGGATCCTGGGTCGCCGGGCGGAGGGTTCGATCACGAAGGTCAATCCGTTCTATGGCAATCTGACGACAAGCCTCCTAGCCGCCGACCTGGAGAGCGCCGGCGTGAAGGCGAGTTCGCGTTTCAACCTGACGCTTGGCGCCCAGACCGTGAGCGTCCTCTATGGCTCCGACTTCGGCGACGTGCCCAAGGGGGAATGGGTGGCGTTCGTCGACGCGGAGGGATTCGTCTTCATATCGAAAAACTGGGACAATGCGGCCAAGGCGACGGGTGTGAAGACGGGCGATCCAGTTACCGTGAACCGGTAGTCCAAACCTTCATTCCTCGTCTTCTGTTTCCAGAGGCCGGAGAGGAATACGAAGACGGTGAGGCTCATTTCTCACCGTCTCTTCCTCAAATCCACCCTCACCAATTCCTGATCGTTCCGCACCAGGACATGTCCGTTGGCGAACGCCGGATGCGACCAGACGACCGGTCGGCTGCCAGCGAGATTCGTCGGATCGAGCAGATGCTGGCGGCTGATCTCCTCGTAGCCGGCGGGCGACAGCTTCGCGAGGATCAGGTCGCCCTTCTCGTTCCAGATGAAGAAGCGGTCGCCGTTCTTCACAAGGAAGGCGGTGCCCCAGCGGGCGGGCTTCAGATCCGGCGTCGTCGGCACGAGCGTTTCCCAGACGCGTTCGCCGGTGTCGGCCCTGATGCAGCGCAACTGTCCATAGCCACACACGCCATAGATGTAGCCGCCTTCCATGAAAGGTGTGCTCATGAGGCTCTGGAGGCTCTCGGGATTGTTTTCGTTCTTCCCCTTGATCTTCCACACGACCGACGCATCGGGCTCGTTCGCATCCAGCTTCAGCATCATGGAACCATCGAAGAACGACGAAACGAACAGCTTATCACCCAACCGCCGCGGAGTGCCGATGGCGTGGGCCATCTTCGTCGGAAACCGCTGCATCCATAAAAGCGTGCCCGCGCTCGGGTCGAGCGAGGTCACCGCCAGCGAATCCCACACAATCAACTGCTCGCGGCCGCCGGATTTGATGAGGATGGGCGAGGAGTAACCCGGCTCCTTGGTCGTGAGAGCGCGCCAGAGTTCCTTGCCCGTGCGTTTGTCGAAGGCCATGACGGACGTGCCTTCGCCGCCGACCAAGCAGAAGAGCCGGTCGCCTTCGATCAAGGGCGACGACGCCACGCCCCACGTCTGGGTCGGCGCGTGGAAATCGGTCGGATAATGGCGGCTCCAGAGCAGCTTGCCCGACTTGGCGTCGAGGCAACGCAGGTGCCCGTCGGCTCCGACCGTGTAGACGCGGCCCGCGCTCACCTGCGGCATCGCGCGCGGGCCGGAGGGATAGGAAAGGTTGTAGGGACAGTCGTATTCGTGCTGCCACAGAAGCTTTCCAGTCCGTTCATCGAGGCAGAGCACGCGCTCCACGCCGGGAATGCTCGTCCGGTCCATGTAGGGATTCTTCGGCTGGTTCTGCGGCAACCCGGCGACGCGGTCGGTGAGGTAGACACGGCCATCGGCCACCGATGGCGCGCTATAACCGGCCCCGACCTTCACGCGCCACGCGATGGGGAGGCCGTTGGTCGGAAACCGTTCGACGATGCCGGACTCGCGCCAGACGGAATCCCGTTCCGCCCCGAGCCACTGGGCCCAGTCGGCGGCGGCCACACGTGTTTGCAACTCGGCCCACAGGCAGAGGAATGCTGCAAGACGGAGGTAATGCTTGGGTATCACGCGGCAATGTTTCGGGCAAAACGGCGAGACGGATCAAGTCGGCACACGCGCGGACGCCAAACAGGTGTCATCAAACTCCGCGGCTAGTTCGATGATCCTGGATTCTGACCAAGACGTCGCCTTATCCAACGGGAGGAGCACCAGAAAATGCCGCCTGCGAAAAGGCAGAGCCCCGAACCCGCCAACCAAAGAGATCGTTTCTCCTGTTTTGCCTCAATCGCCCGCATCTCAGGGGTCGCATCTTGAAACGGAACGCCAGGTCCCAGGACAACGCCGAGAAAAATAACCAGGAAGCCGCCCATCAAAATCAAAAGAGGCAGGTTGCTCTTGGTCATATTCTGCTTCTCGCGGTGCATCGCCTGGGAAGTGGCGCGGAAATCAGTTCAGCAGCGTAGGGCACTCTCGGAAGATCACTTCCCCGCCTTCTTCGCCAGCGCCCCTCCGATCGCCGGGGCGAGGCTTTCTCCGCGGATGTTCTTGTCGGCGATGATCAGGCCGGTGTCGCCGTCGACGAGGAGCATGTGGGGGATGGCGTGGATGCCGTAGAGCTGGGAAACCTCCGCCTGCCAGCCTCGACCGTCGTAGACGTGCTGCCACGCCATGCCGTGCTGTTTGGCAAAAGTGGACACCTTCTGCGCTGCTCCGGCCTGGTCGAGGCTGATGCTGAGGATCTCCAGTCCCTTGCCGTGGAACTTGCCGTAGGCGTCGACGACGTTGGGCAACTCGGCGATGCAGGGTCCGCACCAGGTGGCCCAGAAGTCGACGAGCACGACCTTGCCCTTGTAGTCGCCCGGGAACTTCACCTCTCCGCCGCCGAGCAGCTTCGCGGCAAACGCGGGCGCTTTCTTGCCGGGACTGAGGTCGGGACCTTCCGGCGCCGCGGCAGGAACGGGTTTGGATGAGGCGACGATCTGGACGGATCCGGAGAGGGTCAGGTTGGTGAGGTTCCAATACCTGCCATTCACGGCGAAAGGGCTCGTGCTGATCATGGTTTCGCCCGGGCCGGGCTTGCCGTCGCCGTTTAGGTCGATCGAGACGAGCGGCGCCGTGCGCGGATCCGATGCGATTCGGAAGAGTCCGTCGTTGCCGCCATCGTCGACCGCGACTCGAAGCTTCTTGCCGTCGACGTTGATCTCGCCGACGAAACCGTAGTCCCCAAAATAGTAGATCGTCTCCTTGGCCGCGGTCGCGCCCGCGCTTGGCGCCATCCGGTAAAAGCGCAGATGGCCCCGGCGCGGTCCGTCGGGCGAGGGAAGCCTTACCCAGCCGTCGCTGTAGAACGTGACCGACTCCTTACCGTCCGACCGCTTAATTCGGTTCTCCGTCCACTCGGCGGATTTCTCGTCGGTGAAGTCGCCATTGCCGTTCTCGTCGACGAACAGCCTCATCGGCTTCCCGTCCTGCACGTCGAGGAGCACGGGGAATTTCGAGGAGCCGATCGTCACGGTGCCGAAATGCGGCGTCGCCAACCCTGCGGGCAGGTTCTTGACGGCGTCGGGCTGTTTTTGAAGAAGCCCAACGACGTTGGGCCGATAGCCGGAGAAGTTCGTGCGAACCCCGGACTCCATCCATCGAAGTTGGGACGTGTCCTGGGCTGACGCGGTGGAAACGCAGGCAAGGACGGAGAGGAGGGCAACGCGAAGGGGAAGCGCATCTGCTTTCATGTGCCGAAGGCTACCCGATTGGGCCCTTGCCGCGAGCAGAAACCCGCTGGCCCGTCAGGCCGCAATCACAAGCTTCACATTATCGTCGATCCAGGCTCCGACCTCGTGGACTCGGTGGTAGCGGTGGCTCCATTCCGGGATGGGCGCAAGGTCCCAGCGCCATTGCCGATCCGGCAGCGGGAGGCCGATCGGGTCGGCGAGCGGCTCGCGACGGAGAAGTTTTCCTTCGGCCGAGATGTTGAGACGCGCCGCATCGGCCATGAGCAGGCGTCGTCCTGGGCGTTCGCCCAGCCACCGGACATGACGACGCGCGGCCGCCTCGGCGCAACGGGCGATGAAGTTTGGATCCGGTCGCGCTTTCGGCAGCGACTCGGCGGGCACGAGTCCGATCTGGGAAAGGCAGTTGGCGGAAATGACCAGATCGGGTTCGCCTCCGGGCGGCGGACCGGGATCGGCCTGATCGAAGATGGACGCGGCTTCCCCGGTCATGAGGGGGCCTGAAGCCCGGGCCAAAATCGCCAACGCACCGGTCGCATCCCAGACGACTCCCTTCACTTTGTTCGGAAGGTTCTTTTCGAACTCGCGGACAACCGGGCTGATGACGACGTCGGCCAGGATGACTTCACCGAAATGTGCGGCCAAGTCCGGAACCGGAACGTCGAGGCAATCCCCGGCCCCGACGACCAGAACACGGTTTCTCTTCGCGGATCGTCCGGACATCTCGCGGATTGCGGCGTGGGAACTTTCCAGATGGGACTTCCACGCCTTCGCCATGCGGGCGTGGCGCGCGTCGATGGCGACGTGCTCGCGCACGAGCCCGAGGCGTCGGGCCGCCGGATGGGCGTCGACACGGAGCGAGCGGATGAACTGGCGCAGCACCGCGGGAGACTGCGGAAGGAGCCCGATCGCGTCCCTCAAAAACTCCGGCCGCACCGGATCCTACTTGCCCTTGAGCCAGCGCGCGGCGGCTTCGGCGACGCGTTTGCCGAGGATCTGGACTTTGACGTCGGCGACGGAGCCCGCGCCCTTGGCGACAGCTTCGGCCATCTTGGCGGTGTGGCCCGTGCCGGAATGGTAGACGATGGAAACGGTGGTCATGGTCGTTGAATAGCGGATTGAAAATCGAACCCGGCTACACGTGCCTCAACCGTCTGTTTTCACAAGCGCCGGTCGGTGACAATCCGGAGGCGGGTTTGTGAGCCTGAAGAATTCAGGTTTTCACGACGGGGGAGGGTTGCGTAGGTTGCAGCCAATGGCGTGGCGCATCCATGACAGCGTGATTCGTGGAGAGATCGACAACCGCGAGAGGGATATCGTGCGAGGACGCCTGTGGCTCGACGGGCTCGACGCTCCCGCCGAACTCGAATTGCGCGGCAACGCCTGCAAGGACCTGGCCGGCTGCCTACTGACGTTCACCAATCCGCATCCGACCATCAAACTGCCGGTCGATGCCGGGATCACGGCGAAGCAGACGGGGACGATCGGAGACTTGACCGCGTCCCGGAAGGTGCGGGTCTACGATGTGCCGGTGGACGAGACACTGGAGATGACCCAACGCGGTGAACGCCCCAAGGAGCACCTGGCCAACTGCCTCTACCTCGAGTGGTTCAGCGACGCAAACGGGCGGATCGTGGTGGAGAGCGCGAACTTTTGTCTGACCATTTCGGAGCCGCTGTGGCGCCTGACGACGGAGGACGAATCGAACCGGCTCCGCCAGGCGGCCGAGGGTTTCACGGGATTCATCGGCAAGCTGAACAAGGCGTTGGAAGCGGCCAAGGTCGAGTTCCGTGAGGACAAGGAGTGGAACGAGTTCGACTACGAGAAGTTCATGAAGGAGTCCGATGCGCGCACGGACAAATACATGGAGCTCGTCGACAAGTATCAGGACCACCCCGACGCCGACTCGATCATCGCGCAGGAGATGGGCTGGGAATCGTCGGAAGGTTCCAGCGAAAACTCGGATGCCGAGTCCGCGGATCCCGACGACGGACTTCTCGAAGTGGATGAGATCAACCGCATCACCGAGGAAGCCCTAGAACTTGAACCGGATCCCGCCACTGAAGGCGTGAACTGGATCCGCACCGCGGACGGCGATGTCCGGCACCCGCTCCGCCACCGCTGCACGGAAGCCGCAGTGCGCATCTGGAAGACCTGCGACGAACTCGGACTGGAACAGCATGCCGACACGGATCTGCACCGCTTCGTTTTCGAGTTCCAATGCACCGGCGCCAAACTCGCGGGGGCCCTGGACGGACTCGCCTACGCCTCGGACGCCGACGATCCGGCCTTCATCGTGGCTCGGCTCAAACGCGCGCTGGACCATCTGCACCGTTCACAAGGGGGCCTGGAGGCCGTGGCCGCAAAAGGACTCGCTCCGGCGGACTTTGTGACGGGATTCCGGAAAGAGACCTTCGAGATACGGGAAGAGATTCTCCGGTTGATGGACCGCTTCAGGCGAAACGAGACCTGACCGGTCCGCCCGGGTCAGGCACGAGGCGCGCGGTTCCGACGCGCGGTCTCGATGAGGTCGCGCACCTGGGCGACGAGTTCGGAGGGCAGGTAGGGCTTGGAGAGCATCCGGCACCCGTCCGGAAGCGACGTCGGACCATCCCCTTCGGGAGCGGCATAGCCGGAGCAGAAAAGGAACGGCACGCCGGGACTGAGGGAACGAATGCGTTCATACGCCTCGCGGCCGCCCATCCGCGGCATCACCACGTCGGACACGACGACATCGATCACACCAAGCCGGGAACTGAACCGTTCACACGCATCGGCGCCGTCGACGGCGGTGATGACCTCGAAACCAGCCCGTTGCAGCACCCGGCACCCGAGCGCCCTCCCCAGTTCCTCGTCCTCGACGAGCAGCACCGTGCCGACGCCGGCCCCGGACGCAGCCACCGGAACCCCGGCCGCCCCCCTATCGACCGGGATCGTCGCCGGAAGGTAGACCTTGAAGCACGTGCCAGAGCCCAGGGCGCTTTGGACTTCGATGAAGCCGTCGTGCTGCTGGATGATTCCGTAGACGACGGACAGCCCGAGGCCCGTTCCACGGTCCTTGGCCTTCGTGCTGAAGAACGGCTCGAAGATCCTCGTCATGGTTACCGCGTCCATGCCGCAGCCGTTGTCCCGGAAGGTCCAGACGACGTGCAGGCCCGTCTTTTGCGGAGGCATCTGCTGCGAAACGCGACCAGACTGGACCTGATCGACCGCCATTCCGATCCCGAGGCGGCCGCCCTCGGGCATCGCGTCGCGCGCGTTGACGCAGAGGTTCAGGAAGACCTGTTCCAGTTGTCCGCGGTCGGCCCGAACCCACGCTCTGGGGTCCTGCCCTTCGAGCGCGATCTCGATGTTCTCACCGATCACGCGACGGACCAGCTTGAGCATGTCGTCGGTGACGCTGTTGAGATCGAGGTCCGATTTCTCGAGCGCCTGCTGGCGTCCGAAGGCAAGGAGTTGCCGGGTAAGCTGGGCCGCCTTTTCGGTCGCATCGAGCACGATCCGCAG
>Ga0163144_10018515_pt1 | contig 14079 bp, 11 predicted proteins | sample OliLak19BULKMAT1_FD_123175 | JGI IMG/M metagenome (GOLD analysis project Ga0163144, IMG submission 123175) | Freshwater microbial mat bacterial communities from Lake Vanda, McMurdo Dry Valleys, Antarctica - Oligotrophic Lake LV.19.BULKMAT1 | ecosystem: Environmental > Aquatic > Freshwater >... | reverse complement strand
TGACAAATCTCTGCATTGTCTCGCTGACGCATGGTCAGCACGTCAAACCTGATCCGAAGTTTTCAGCCACTCATCGAGGCCGGACTTACTTCTTCGGCAGCGAAGAGGCCCGACAGGAATTCGTCGGTGACCCTGAGCGATTCGCGATCGCTTTCGGCGGCTGTGACCCGGTGCACTATGTGGAAACTCAACAGGCCGTCGAAGGCCGCTTCCTCGCTCAGCATGAAGGCCGCTTCTACATGTTTTCCACTCAGGAAAACCACCAGACCTTCAAGTCCAATCCGGCACGTTACTCTCTGAAGTCCGATGCGCGGCGAGTTGCTTCCCGCAACTGACCCGCTGTGACGTTTGCGAAGACCAGACGAAGGGCACTTCTGCGATCAAAGCAGCTGTGCCCTTCTGCATTTGGGGCAGAGCCCGTGCGATGGGATGCCGCGTTGCGGCAATCCGCAGCAGAAACGCTATCCGACATCGAACCGGAACTCGGAATTCGAGTCGACTTCGACCGACGCGCGGGTGACTTTGAGGCCTTCTGCCATGCGCGAGAGAAACTCCGCCGACATTTGAGGCAGCATCGTACCGGTCAGAATACGATCGACGTTTCTCGCTCCACTGTCAACTTCAGTGCAGCGGCTGACGATGTGGTCGACCACGGCTTCGGACCAGGTGAACGGAGCGTCGTAGTGCTCACGGATGCGGCGGGCGATCTTGCCGAGTTTCAGAACTGCGATCTGACGCATGATCTTATCGCTGAGCGGAAAATACGGAATCACCGTGATGCGACCCAGAAACGCCGGTTTGAAACTCTTGAGCAGCTCCGGATGGATCGCTTCAGCGAGAGCTTCTGCGGACGGCATGGTGTCCGGGTCCGCGCAGAGTTTCATCATGGCATCCGTGGCGGCATTGGACGTCATCAGGATCACGGTGTTTCGGAAGTCGATATCACGGCCTTCGCCGTCTTTCATGTTGCCTTTGTCGAAGACCTGGTAAAAGACATCCTGAACTCCCGGGTGCGCTTTCTCCATCTCGTCGAGCAGCACGACACTGTAGGGTTTGCGACGGACGGCTTCGGTCAGTACGCCGCCTTCGCCGTAGCCGACGTATCCAGGAGGCGATCCCATCAGCAGAGACACTTTGTGCTCTTCCTTGAACTCGCTCATGTTGATTGTGGTCATGTTCTGTTCGCCACCGTACAGCAGCTCCGCCAGCGTGATCGCCGTTTCTGTCTTGCCGACGCCGCTGGGGCCAACAAGGAAAAACACACCGATTGGTCGACCAGGGTCCGTCAGATTTGCACGCGACGTCCGGATACGCTGGGCGATGGCTTCCAGTCCGTGTGACTGGCCGACGACTCGTTCTTCCATACGTTCGCCGAGTTTCAGGATGGTCAGAATTTCATCGCTGACCATCCGTCCCACAGGGATCCCCGTCCACGACGAAACGATTTCCGCAATCGCCTGTGAATCGACGCAGGCCTGCATCAGCGGGCTCTCTCCCTGAACGGCCTTAAGTTTACTGTTCAGTTCACCCAGCTCCCCCAGCAGCTGTTTGCGATCAGCTTCTGTCAGCGGCACCACCGCCGGAGCAGCGGCAGCGGGTTTTTCGTCGGACGCAGGTTTTCCGTCCGCAGCCGGCTTCTGGCTGGCAATCACCTCGCCCGAGAGCTTTGTTCGGATATCGCGGACCTGCTTGATGAGATCCATTTCCTTCTGCCACTGCTCTTTCAGCCGATCGTATCGCGCGGCGGTGTCGGTCTTTTTCTGTGTCAGCTTTCCGAGTCTCTCCGCGTGGTCCGCTCCCGTTGCCGTCTCGCGCTGCAGGACTTCGATAGCGACGGACGTCTGATCGATGGTTCTCTGGCAATCTTCCAGTGCCGGCGGCAGCGTCGTATGACTGATGGCGACTCGCGCGCAGGCGGTGTCGAGCAAACTGACGGACTTGTCCGGCAGTTGTCGGCCGGAGATGTACCGATTCGACAGCCGCACGGAATCTTCCACAGCCTCATTCAGAATCTCGATTTTGTGATGCTTCTGCAGCGTGTCGACAAGGCCGCGCATCATGGCGATGGCCTTTTCCTCGCTGGGCTCTTCAACTTTGACGACCTGAAACCGGCGCGCGAGTGCGGCGTCGCGTTCGAAGTACTTCTTGTATTCGGCCCAGGTCGTCGCTGCGATCGTTCGGAGCTCACCGCGAGCCAGTGCGGGCTTCAGCAGATTGGCCGCATCGCCCTGACCTGCCTGCCCGCCGGCTCCGATGAGCGTGTGGGCTTCATCGATGAACAGAATGATTGGCGTGACGGAGCGATTGACTTCTTCGATGACCGACTTCAGGCGGTTTTCGAATTCGCCCTTCACGCCGGCCCCTGCCTGCAGCAGGCTGAGATCCAGCGTCCTGATGGCAATCGTCTGCAGTGCCGGCGGGACATCGCCCTGCGCGACTCGGAGCGCAAAACCTTCCACGACCGCAGTCTTTCCGACTCCGGCCTCGCCAGTCATGATTGGATTGTTCTGACGTCGCCGCGTAAGAATGTCGATGATCTGCCGGATTTCCTGATCCCGTCCGAGCACCGGGTCAATCTTTCCGGCTCGAGCCCGCGCCGTGAGATCGATCGTGTACTGATCGAGGTTCGGCGTCTGAGTCGGGCCGCCGCCCGGTTTTCCGGACGCGGCCGGGGCTCCGGAGGACATGCGTGCTGCGTCCGAACCGGCTTCTGAACTATCGGCGACGATTGTCAATAAATCTTTGCTGAGCTTTTCCGCGGAAATCTTACCGAACTCTCCGGAAATCGACTGCGCAATCTGCATCAGGGAGCGATCCGTCAGCAAAGCCAGCAGCAGATGGCCGGATCGAGTCAGACCGGCACTGTAGTCGATTGATCCCAGCACCCACGCTTCACGGACCAGGTCCACGATATGCTGAGACAGCAACGGCTGACTGGAGTTGCCTGTCTTCAGACGATCGATGGCCTTCATCAGGTCAGCGGTCACGCGAGACACATCAACGCCGAAGGACTTAAGAATCGCATGGACGTCCGTCTGTGAACCTTCCAGCAGCTTCAACAGCCAGTGTTCGATCTCGACACTGTAGTTCGAACGTGAAAGACACAGCCCCGCTGCGCCTTCAAGAGTTCTCGTACAGGTGCTGTTCAGCTTGCCGATCAGCGACTTCAGATTAACGGTGGCCATGAATTATTTCCTGAGGAAAGATCGGGCGAAATTGCCCCGATTGAAACGTGAACAAAAAATTCGAAATCCCGCCACCGGGCCAGTCCATCTCACTTGTCTCAGAACCGAAACACCGCATCGCCAGCCGGCGAAGTCGTCCCGGAATCGGCACCGACCCAGGTATTCCAGCCCAGCTGAGGACGACTGCCCTCGTCCGGACTCAAACGGCACAAGGGTACGTCTTCGCGCTTGAGAATCAACTGAACATCGAAGTCCAGATCGACACCGACGTAAAGACGAATCAAATCGGTGATGCACCGCAGTCCCGGAGTTCCGGGCAACAGCGTCGAAAACCGGGACCACGACAGCGGCCCCAGCCGGACCCTGATGCGGCTCTGAACATCCCACACACGCGACCCGGCCACAGCCGCATCGCCGAGCGACAGATTCAGACCTCCGCGGCAGGTGCGAGACGGCATGGACGACTGAGTGTCCTCCGTCAGGTACAGCCACTGGCCCTGGAACTGTGCGACTTCCGCCTGCATTTCGAAGTAATCACTCAGCAGCTGTTCCAGCGACACGGCATTCCGGCACCGCGCGGCGAAAAATCCTCCGTAGAACAGCACAGCCTGATCGTCAAACGCAAACCGCTCCCGCAGTGTTCGTGAACCCATGCCGACGACGGAATACAGACAGGTCGTGAATAGATCCTCTTCAAGCGTACCTTCCTGCTGACGACGTTCATACGCGAACGGGAAGCGGTATTTTTCCCAGGCCCGGAAGAACAGGGAGATCGCCCGGTGATTGAAGAGATCGAAGAACTCCCGCAGCGTGTAGTCCTTCAGCCGCAGGTGCGCGCGTTCGATGACGAGCGACGTGTAATGTTCGGGCAGAGCACCTTCGGGGCCCGTCAATCCCATGAACGGTACGGTCATGTCCAGCGCTGCCGGAATCAATGCGGAATCACCTGTCGGGGCAACTCCTGTGATCGACGCAATCTGACCGACGGGAAATGTGAGCGACGCCAGTGCGCGAAACCGCACAGATTCACCGGCCGGGCCTTCCGTGCCGCCTACGCGGTGGACCGCACGACCGCGCGACAGTTCTGCCGCCGCCCGTTCGATAAGCCGGACTGCCTGAAAGAACTCAAACTGCTCCGGGTGTCGAAGCAGATCCCCAATCAGATCAGGTTCCGGTTGCCCGCGCGTGCCGGCCATTTCCAGCTTTCTATACCGCGGGCTTTTCGGCCCTGAGTCGTCGCGGTCATTCGGGTGAAAGAATTGATCGAGGTGTACATCGAGAAGAAATGATTCAGCACGGCAGCAAACAGGAATACGCTGTCGCCGGCAAAGTTCTCTTCATCGAACAGCAGGCTGATCAGCGTTCCGCGGGCAAAGGCCCCGTTGACCCGATGCACACTTTTTTCACTGGAAATGCTCTTGAGTCCGTCGATTAGATTCTTCGTCTGAGCGGATTCCCGCGGATCATTCAGCGCCAGCATTTCGCGGACCGAAAGAACTGCGTCTTCGCAGTCGACCAGCGACAGGTGATTCAGCGACAACTGCGACACCAGCGGCCAGAGATTGCGACGTCCCATGTGTCGGCGAAGGGTGGCTGTCGGGGCGACCAGACACTTAATCTCTGAGACCGGTCCGCGACCTCCTGCGATTTCAAGTTCAATCCGCCCGGCGTCCCGCTGCTTTGTCAGTTCTTCCGGAAGGTCCCGGTTGAAGCAGGTCAGACTTGAGTACAGCAGACCTCGCCCCGGACGCAACGGTGAGAACTGTGCATCAATCAGCGAAACGTACATTTCCGTCGGATTCCGCAGCGAACCGACGTCACCCTCGACCGGGCCCGGTCGACGAGTCGCGTGCCAGTAACCAGTGTCATCCGCGCTGGAAGCATGCGCAACGGAATAGAATGGCTGGAATTCGCGAATGTTGCCATCCTGATCATCCACGCTGACGGAATCGACGGAAAAGATCTCCATCGAGTCCTCGGCCCGGGCATCGGGAATCACACGGTATTCGGTTGCACGATAGTTCAGCGGAACCGCATCGGCCGTTCGGTGAAAAAGGTTGACAATCGGAGTGCAGCCCAGTCGCACGGAGTCTTTCGAAACGGAGGATTCCAGCTCAGCCGCGTGTTCACGCAGCAACACAGAAATCTCCAGTCGGTTGCCCAGCTTCGCGAGGATCGCAGGTGTCAGTCCGGCAATATCAAAGAACAGAAATTTCTGAGGCAGGACGAAGTACTCGCTCAGCAGTCGATAACCAGGAAATGTTCTTGGCATCTGGGGCAGCAGTGCCTCGTCATTTCCGAATCCGACAGGAGTGATGACGGCAGACGGCAGGACGGCAGCGGCGACAGTGCTGTCTTTGCCCGTGATGACCACTTCCAGAGTCTGCGTCAGGACCAGTTCCAATAACCGTGCGGCTTTTTCGAAGTTGGCGATGTTGATGTAAAAACGCAGTCGTTCGATCGGGTACTCGCCGAGTGTCTTCTTCGGGTCCAGCGTCGAGAATTCGAACCGCAGCACCGACTGTGCATCATTGCGACCGGGCGATGGAGGCCCGGAAAAGGGGCGAGGCAGCAGCCGGACAGCTTGAGCTTCGAGAGGAAACAACGTGACCGGATAGGCCGTTCGAAACCTGCAATTGCAGCCCCGGATCCGTTCCGTTTCGATCAGAGTGCCGGGCTTGATCTGATGTCCGTGAGTCTGATCCTTCTGGCCAGGACTGAGCTTCAGCCCGATGACGGACATCGACGGCACGGGCGACAGCAGATGCGGATACAGAATACCAAGCATCGCATCGACCAGTTCCGGAAAACTGTCATCCAGCTTATGCCGCGTCCGGGCATTCAGATAGGCGAATGCCTGAATCAGGCGTTCGACGTGCGGATCCTTAGTCCCTGTCGCACTCAGACTGAGGCGGTTCGCAATCTTTGGAAACCGCTCCGCAAACTGGGCCGAGCTGTTCCGGAAATAGTCCAGTTCCCGCTGATACCATGCGTCCAGTGATTCACTCACGGCCTGACTCCGACTCTGGAACGCCCGCTCGGGCGTCGTGCTTGTCTTGGCAGCAGGTCCTCGGGCGATCACTCGCTGGCGCGTCGTGCTTGTACGGCAACAGTCTATTTGACATTGAACTGCCCTGTCGTGGATTCGAGAGCAGAATCGAACTGGACACGATGTCGCCTGTCGTCAATCAGGAGAACGGCTTCGATACGGAACCGGAAAGTCCGGTCCACATACGCTTCATTCGCAATTCTCTCGATGCGAAGTTCCGCCAGCCGGGGTTCAAACAGTGAAATTGCTCTGCGAATGGCTTTGATCAGGATGTCTGAATCCGCGGCCGCGTTCAGGCTGGACGCTGTGAAATCGGGGATTCCATAATTGATCAGACTGTCATCCAGTTCCCCCAGCTCCGGAGGCCAGGCCACACAGCGGAATCGCGTGTTCAGCAGATTCTGAAGATCCCGCCGCACCGCCGCCTGCACGATTCTGAGCTTCTGGACGTCATCCGGGGGTACTTCCACCTGCCGCCCCGGCTCATCATCAAGAAGCAGATCGAGTACCGACAGTCGCATCGTACTTTTTAGAGAACCAGTGCTCATGAACGATTACGCTCCGACTCAATTTTTCTGAAACGACAGCCGACTGATTTCCATGATGGACATCACATCATCGTTGACGAGGAATTCCCGCTGTCCGGCCCCCTGAGTCGGAGCGGAAGGTCCGGCCTGAAGCCACTCCGTGGAACGCCCGATCCGAATCCGCTGGTCGGTCGATTTTTCAGATCCTTCATAGAGCGCCGGAACATGCACTCGCCCCGACACATCTCCCACAGTCTCAATCGCCGCCGCGCGCCACAACATGTCGGAGAGATGTGTCACGGTGCTGAATTCCAGACTCACAATCTGTTCGAATCCGATCCAGTAGTACTTCCCCGTGGCAGTATAAACTTCCAAAGTCGGTCCGAGCAGGTCATCAAGGTCGCGGAATTCTGAGAATGCGGTGCCGTTGACTTCTCCCTTGAGTTCGGGATCGAGTCCCGCCGCCTCGTCGACAAGCCGGCCAGCGTCTGCAAACTGCCCGGTCCTCAGACTCAGCAGCGCCTCCAGCCGTTTTGACTGCGCTTCCGTCGGCATCGCCAGAAACTCGGGCACTCGTCCCTGCCGAAAGGCTTCACGCCTGGACAGTTCCGACCGGATCAGATGTCTGAGCAGCATGACACCGGTCATCGTCTGCGGATCCGTCTGCAGTGCGGCGTCCAACTGCTTATCGGCCCGTTCGAATTCTCCGGCGAAGCAGAGCAGTTCACTCAGCAGACTGCGTGCCTGAACATCTGTTGGCTTTTTTCGCACGGCGTCGGTTGTGGAGGCAATCGCGTCGTTCAGATTTCCGGCCTGAAACATGTCAATCGGCGTGGTCACAGGATCTCCTTGTCGTTCGAACAAAAAACCATCGTCACCGCGAATTGAGGCGAATAATCGCAGGAGTCTCATCGGAGCCTTTTGGGGAGCCTCACGAATCCCGGAAGTCCATCCGTCGCGCGACCAAAGTCACGCAGGCGGACAACTGATCAAGCTGGTAATGCGGTAACAGACGAATGGTCAAATAATACTTCCCAGGTTCTCCCGGGGCCTCGTCGACTTTGACTTCGGCTTCACGTAACGGAAAGCGGGCTTTCATCGCCGGCGAGGCTTTTTCATCGGGAGTCACGTAGTCCACCAGCCACATGCCCAGGTCGTTCTCAATTTGCCGTGCACTGGCAACGGTGCCGATCTTGTCGCGCGCCTTGACCTTCAGATAGTGAGCAATCCTTGAGCAGCAAAGCACATACTGCAGCATCGACGACACTCGAGCGTTGGCTGTAGCCACCGGGTTGTCGAACACTTCCGGCTTGTGAACGGACTGATTCGAATAAAACACGGAGTACGGAGTATCTTTGCAATGCGACAACGGCACAAAGCCCAGTTCACACAGTTCCGCTTCGCGAACATCAGAGATCGAAACTTCCACCGAGCTGCGTTCGGCGACGCCTGCGGCATCCGTATAGTATGAACAGGTCTCGAGTCCCGTCACCAGTCCTCCGCCCTCAACACCTCGTTCCACGCCGCGAATATCAGCAAACCACGCGGATGTGGAGAATGCCCGCATGACGACGGCTGCCATCGCCCATGCCGAGGAGCCCCAGAGATAACGGCTGCGGTCTCCAGCCTCGATCTGTTCACGAAAGCAGAAACCATGCCGATGCAGCCCGTCGTTCCTGTAGGGAGCCCTCAGCAGAATCCGCGGCAGTGTCAGACCCAGAAACTGGGCATCGGGTTTCTCTCGCAGACTGCGCCACTTTCGGTGCTTCGGCTGTTGAAAAATATGCTCAAGATCCACCGGCTGTTCCAGCGCCGAGAAGTCGTCAAGCCCGAGGAGTGCCGGCGTCGCCGACGCAATCACCGGAGCAAACGCCGCGGCACCGATCCCGCTCAGCTGAGACAGCAGGTCGATGTCTTCCGGATGATTCGTGAAATCGTAGTTCGCCACAAGCAGACCGTACGGATGGCCGCCGGCCGTACCAAACTCCTCTTCATAAACCTTTTTAAAAAGTGTGTTCTGGTCGAAGTCGACTGCGTCCTCAAAGTCCTTTTTGAGTTCCCTTTTTGAGACATTCAAAACACGGATTTCGATGTCCGCAGCTTTATCGTCCAGGCCGCGTTCCGTCAGCAGTTCCTTTCGTGTCTGCCAGACATATCGCAGACCGCGCCATGCAGATTCCAGAGCCTGAAACGTCGGATGATGCAGGATCTCGTTGACCTGATCACTCAACAACTGATCAATGCGACCGATATCGCGAGCCAGACCGCGGCGAGCCAGGGCCAGTTCCTTCTTTTCCGAGGGAACTGACCCCAACCACTGACGCAGCGCCGCTGCCGGAGTCTCCGCGGCCAGAAACTGCTGCAGACGCACCGACACTCCTGCGCTGGTGACAGGAATTCCCGGCGCCGCAACTGCGATGGAATCCAGCAGACTGACAGCCGGTTTTACGGCGTCGACAGGCTGAACTTCCTTCGTCAGCACTGCCTCGCCCGGCTGAACGTACGACTGCTCGTCCGGCAAGTCCGACTCCTCAATCAGGCCTTCTGCGGCAGCTTCGCAACCATCCGCAGCGAAGTCGTCAGTTCTTCCAGCTGCAGCCACGGGCGCAGCATCGCAACAGCGTTATAGGAACCGGGTGCTCCCGGAATCTCCTCGACGGTAATCCGCGCTTCAGCCAGCGGATAGCGAGCCTTCATTTCCGGACTTGGCGACGGATCTTCCAGCACGTAGTTGGCGATCCAGCGCCTCAGAAAGTCCTCCATGTCCTTTCGCTCAAGGAATGAACCGATCTTGTCGCGGGCAATGCATTTCAGGAAGTGAGCGATTCTGGATGCTGCCATGATGTACGGCAGACGAGCCGAAATCGCCGCGTTGGCGGTCGCTTCCGGACGATCGTACTTCAGAGGACGCTGGCAGGTCTGCGCACCGAAGAACACGGAATAGTCCGTATTCTTGTAATGACACAGCGGCAGGAATCCTTCCTTGCTGAGCTCCGCTTCACGACGGTCAGTGATCCCGATTTCCGTCGGACACTTGGAATCGAGATCGCCGTCGTCACTGAGGAAGTTATGCACGGGAAGGCCATCGACCTTGCCGCCGTTTTCCATGCCGCGGATGGCCGTACACCAGTTCGTCTCCGCAGACGCCCGTGTCATGTTTGTTCCCATCACATAGGCGGCGTTCATCCAGCAGTAGTCCCTGTGAGACGTCTTCTTGGCTTCACCGCTGGCATCCAGTTCGACTTCTTCATATCCGAACTCCTCGATCGGCTTCGTACTTGCACCGTAAGGAAGCCGGGCGAGGACTCGCGGCATCACCAGCGTGATGTACCGGGAATCTTCGGTATTCCGGAATGAGTTCCACTTGGTGTACTTCTTGCCCATGAAGATCTTTTCAATGTCCCTCGGCTTCGTCAGATCGGTCCAGTCTTCGAAACCGAACAGTGCCGGATCGGCTGCGGAGATGAACGGGCAGTGGGCTGCCGCACAGACTCCGGAGATCTTTTCGAGCATGTCGATGTCTTCGGGATGATTCGTCATCTCGTAGTCACCGATCAGCGCGCCGAACGGCTCGCCGCCGGGCATACCGAATTCATCTTCGTACAGTTTCTTGAAGAGCTGGCTCTGATCGAATTCCACGGCCTTGTCGAGATCCTTGAACAATTCCCGCTTGGAAATATTCAGCATCCGCAGTTTGAGCTGTTTGCTGGTCTCCGAATTCATCACCAGATGGTTCAGACCCCGCCACGAACCTTCCAGTTTCTGGAACTGATCGTTGTGCATGATCTGCGCCAGTTGGCGGGACATCCGTTCGTCGATCTGTTTAATCGCCTGGCGGATGGTCTTGGTCACACTCTTGTCCCAAACCAGTGTTCCGGCCATCGCCGCACCGATCAGGTTCTTCACCATATCATGAGCTTCGTCGCGTTCGACAGCTTTCGGCATGGCGGACGTGATCTGATCCAGCAGACTGAAAGACGTTTCCGTGGTCTGAGCCGTTTTGGCACTCTCTTGTTCCGCACTCATCACTCACCCCCGTCCTGTTTGTTACCTTCTACGCCTGTGACACCCATTTCACTCGCTGCCTGCTGCACTTTGGCTGTGTCTTTAAGAATCTTCTCCAGCTGCGCTTCGAGATCTTCAGACTGATCCATCGTGGTCAGCAGATCGCGGAGCTTGTCGCGGGAATCGAGAAGGCTCTTCAGCACGGGCACCTGCTCCACAACCCGTCCCGGATCAAAGTCGTCCATCGAGGAAAAATTCAGCTTGACGCCCATCTCGCTGTCGCCGCCCTGCAGCGTATTCTTCACGCGAATGTTCAACTCCGGACTGATGTTCTTCATGACGTCATTGAAGTTATCACGGTCGATCGCAACAAACTTCCGCTGACTGAGCGCCTTGGGCGGTGTCGACGGATTGCCCGAAAAATCGCCCATGACACCCATTACGAACGGGAGTTCCTTCTTGACGACCGCATCACCGATTTCAACGTCGTAGGTAATGTGCACGCGGGGCTTGCGAACGCGGTCCAGCTTGTGCTGGATGGATTTGGCCATGTGATTAACCTTTCTGAATCTGCAAAGTCACAAACGTCAGGAAACTGCCGAACAGGGCTGTCCGTTGTTCCTCAGTCGCCGACATTCAGGAACGTAAACATCTCAAGTGCTGCGAACGAAAAAAGTTACCGATGCAACCCCGGAACGGGCCACTCCGCCCCGGATTTCTTTTCACTCACAAATTTGTCAGTCCTTGGGAACTGTACACCGCCGAGCCTTAGAAATCAGCGCTTCCGCCGGGCTTGTCCCGGTCGGCGCGACGATGGCACGGCTGCCAACCGAACTCCACAGCCCCGCCATACAATTGTGCGACCGCCCGGGCAAGCCCGGGCAAGCCCGGCGGAAATCCGGATTTCATGAGTTCTTGATTCGAGGCGATGTCCAATTAAGACTCCTCCTGAACAACAATTCCTACATCTTTATACAGCTGCCGCCGCACGTCGGAGTCGACGATCAGGTCCGCGTACAATTCCTGTGGAGACATCTTCCCTCGCCGGATCGCCTTGCGGATTTCTGACGGGAGTATGCTCTGAGGTTCATGAGTTTCAAACCACTGTGCCACGGTTTCCAGCAGATCCAGAGCGTTCGATCTCGACGACAGCGAACCGCCGCCGCCCGCATCACCGGATGAAGCCTGACTGGCCGCTCCCGGTGCCGTCCCCGTATCTTTTGGTCCCAGACGATTGCCAGCGACCTGCTGCAGCACAGCATCCGCATCATCAACCGATTTCTGGAATCGCGAAAGATTCGGAGCCTCAGCGTCTCCGGCACGTTCTTCAAGGGTCTTCCCAAGCTGGATCAAAGCCGCCCGGGCATCCTGAATCTGCAAAAACAGACCGCGGAAGAACGGATCCTTGCTCTCCGCCACCGCGCGGTTGAATTTTTCGAGTGTGATGGCACCCGATGAGATCCGGGTCTCCTGCTCCTGCGGAGACAGCGTGGCCAGCTGTTTGGCCTGACCATACTGCCAGACAACCATCGTCCCGATTGACGTATCTTCGGTCATCGCCACCCGCATCAGCGGATAACTGATCACATCTCCGTTCAGCCTTGTGATCGGACGCAGCGTCGTGGCGATACCTTCCTCATCCGGCGTCGGCAGCAGCTCGCCCCAGAAGGAATTCAGCAGTTCCGTCGTCAGCTTCAGCGACTGAGCCAGTCCGCCGAATCCATCCAGCCGGATGGAAGCTTCGATCATGTACGCGACGATTTCCAGATCTTTGGCGCAGCTTTTCAGGTACTCCTGACCATTTTCCCAGACGTCGCGCCAGAGATGAGTGGCACCGGCGGCGGATTCGCCATTGATGTCGGCCTGACGTTCTTCTTCACGCGCTTCGTTACGAGCATCGCGGATCCGGCGGTACGCATTGTTCGGGTCATCGTCCTCACGGAGATCCGTTCCGCCGCGCAATCCTTCCTGAAACGGCGACAGCAGGGACGGAATATCGATGTCAAGGCTCATTCCAAATGACCTCAGGCGGAAGCGTCCAACGCATGTTCGATCGTCAGCCAGACCCAACGGGCGGCAGAGTATCGTCCCGCTCCGCACAATTCAATCAAGCGTTGCCGTCAGACAACTGCAGAGCGAGGCTGTTCAGAATCCGGGCATGCAGACGACTGGCCCAGGCCTTGCTGATCCCGATCCTCTCACCGGCGTCTTTGATCGACAGTCCATCAAAGTAGATGCTTTGAATCAGGCTGCGTTCCTGTTCGGGAAGTGTGCCAAGAACTTGTTCCATCGTGCGTTTCAGATCATCTGCCTCCGTCGCTTCCGACGGCGATCGGTGGTCGGCACCGCGGGCATCCGCTTCGTCGCCCGCGAACTGACTCATCATCCACGCTGCACCCAGCGACCGTGTGGTCGTGGTGAACCAGTCCAACTCTTCCGCAATGCCGTGTTCCGAGGAGGTTTCCCGCAGAACGGCATTCGCCGCCTGTTCATATCGGCCCCGGCTATAGTCCGCCCGCGAGAACCATGACATTGCCGACAGCCCGTCCAGCACCGCGCCGCGGATTCGATAATAGGCATAGGTCGTGAACTGAATCCCGCGCGTCTGATCAAAGTCCCGAGCGGCTTCGGCCAGCCCGATCTGGCCGTAGCCGATCAGGTCGTCCAGATCGACGGATCGGGGAAGTCTCTGGTGGATCTTCCATGCGATTGACCGCACCAGTCCCTGACAGCTGTGCATCAGGTCGGCAACGGATCGATTGTGCTCGCCGTTATTCTGCATGAGCCGCCAGCCTCGTTAACTGAGTCCACAACTGCTGCAGCCGGACCAGTGAGGATTGATCCTCGTACAGCGACGTTGCGACGGACTTCTCAAGCGCCGTACGGCGGGCAGGGGACAGTCCGCTGATCCGTCGAGTCAGGACCTGTACCAGTTCCAGCAGCACAGGCTCCTGGCAGAATTCCTGCGCTGAGTATTTTGCAGCAACCGCCAGCAGTTCAGCCCGACAGGGATCAGGTGTTCCCGCAGCGTCACTGCGGTCAGAAGCAGAAAGTATCTGTTGCAGAATATCGCCGACGCGATCCGGATTCTGCTCAGTGGCAGATTCGGACGATGCGATCGTCTGCTGAGTCGTCGTCCGAGGCTGGGCGGATTCTCGATCGGAACTGGCAGGCACGCTGATCTCCGAAACATTGCAGTCGGGGCAGTCGGGAATTTAAGATCCGGAATTGGCTCAGTGACCTGGCAAGCCGCCTCCGGCAGGAATTTCGATGTACGCTCGAAGCCTTAACCGTTAGAACCGTACCGTACCGT
>Ga0163144_10018511_pt1 | contig 14081 bp, 16 predicted proteins | sample OliLak19BULKMAT1_FD_123175 | JGI IMG/M metagenome (GOLD analysis project Ga0163144, IMG submission 123175) | Freshwater microbial mat bacterial communities from Lake Vanda, McMurdo Dry Valleys, Antarctica - Oligotrophic Lake LV.19.BULKMAT1 | ecosystem: Environmental > Aquatic > Freshwater >... | reverse complement strand
GGCCACGGTCGGAATTCAGGCGCCGGCCTCGGCATGAGCGCGCCCGCCCTACGCGTCCTCATGACGCATCGATAAACTCGAACGGTATTCCATCGAATGAGCATACCAAACACCCCGGCAGCGAGGTGGTTGCTATTTCCTATCTCCTGCCTCCTACCGTGTATGATTCGCGCCATGCCACTTTTCGAAGATGATCCTGTTGCATTTCCTGTGGGCGAAGCCCTTGTAGCGCGAGGCGAGAAGGTCTCGTGTTCCGAGACAACGGCGGGCGGCCTCATCAGCGCGCGCATGCTGAGCGTGCCGGGCGCCTCGCGCTGGTTCGAAAACGCCATCGTGCCCTACTCCAGCCCCACCAAGTTCGAGGCGCTGGGAATGGACCGCGACCTCGCGCATGAATTCGGCGCCGTCAGCCCCCAATGGGTGACTGCGACGGCAGAAGCGTTGCGTCGAATGACCGGCGTTGCCTGGACCGTCGCGGAAAGCGGCATCGCCGGGCCGGTCGGCTCCCGCCGTTCGCCCAAGCCCGTCGGTAGCGTCGTCATCGCCGTCGCCGGGCCCAACGGCACGGTCGCCGAAGAGATCGTCTTCCCGGGTACGCGTGTTCAGGTCATGGAACAGATCGCCCAACGCGCCCTCGAAATGCTCCGCGACGCTATTGCCGCAGCCTCGAAATGAGGTTCACGGCGCTCGCCCTCGATCTCGACGGCACGCTCCTCTCGGCGGGCGACCGCATCAGCGCGGCGAACCTTGAGGCCGTCCGCGCGGCGCAGGCGGCGGGTATGACGGTGATGTTGGCGACGGCGCGCTGGCACAAGATGGCCGAAGAGGTGGCGGCGGAGATCCCGACGACAGCCCCACTCATCGCCTGTTCAGGCGCGCAAGTGCGGACGGCGGCTGGCGTGGACATCATGGATGTGCGGCTCCCGGTAGAGTTCGTGGCCGCTCTCTACGCTATTTGTAACGTGGAACGATGCGTCGCGACGGTGCCCGTGGAGTTCGAGGCCCTCCTCAAGCTCGACGGCGACCCGGACCTCTCGCAGATGCCACCGGGGATGCGCCACGTGCGCACCCTCTCGCTTGGCCTCGGCGTGCCCCGCATCGCCATGGTCCAGGGCACGGCGATCAACGACCACATCGAATCCGAGCTTGGCCCGCGCTGGTCCTCCATGGTCAATTTCGCTGAATCTATCTCGCCCACCGGCAAGCGTAACCTCACGCTGACGGCGAAAGGCGCCGACAAGGGCATCGCCCTGGCCGTGGCCTGCGCGGAGGCGGGGCTTGACCCGCTCGGCGTGGTGGCGTTCGGCGATGCGGAAAACGATATCTCGATGTTCCGCGTCGCCGGCGCGTCGTTCGCAATGGGGCAGGCAAAGGACGAGGTCAAGGCTGCGGCGACGGCAGTGACTTCCAGCAACGAGGAGGACGGGGTGGCTGTCGCGATTCGACGCATCCTCTCGGGTGAATTCGACTAACGGCGATCACCAGAGTGAAGCACAAAGGCATGCTGTTTCTCCCCCTCTCCCGCGAGCACAGCGAGTCGGGAGAGGGGGCCGGGGGGTGAGGGCGCGCGGTCAGGCCACAGTGACCCTGTTCTCGCGGCGATCTATTGCGCCTCCGAGGCATCAGGCGAAAGAACCTCGCGGGGTTTCCGGCGCGCGTGAAGGTCAAGGCGCATTTCGTCCATGGCTTTGTACATCATGTAGGTTGCGTCGGCCACGTCCGTCCCGGGCGCGAAACGGATCGGCTTGCCGATGCGCGCGGCGACGGGGCCGGGCACGACTTCGGTCGAACCCTTGGGTCGAATCTCCCGCAGGCCCTCCATGAAGATCGGCACGACTGGCACGCCCTTGGCCAACGCCATCAGCGACACGCCGTGACGGAAATGCGACATCTTACCAGTCGTCGAGCGCGTCCCTTCCGGGAAGATCACCAGCGACCAGCCTTTGTCGATGAGCCACTCGCCATAGGCCAGCGACGCCCGCCCGCCCCCACGCTTGATTGGCCAGCTGTTAAGGGTCAACGAACCCCACCAGGGCTGCTTCTGGAGGCCCTTGCGGCCTTTCAGGAACCAGCGGTCGGCCGCTGCGCCAAAAGCCACGCGGCGCCGGTAACGTTCGTTGAGCGCCTGAAAGAGGACCGTGGTGTCCAGGTGGCTACTGTGGTTGCCGATGAAGATTACCGGCCCCTTGAGTTCCTTCAGGTTCTCTCGTCCCTCGATCGAGAGCGGCCTGCACGCGGCCTTCAGATGGCGAGTGGTCACGTACCAGCGTAACGCCCGCCGCGCGATCTGCGCCGGGAACCGTATCTGCCACGTATGCGGCCCGACCGTCTCCGTCGTTTGGCTCAAAAGCCGAGTGAAAAGGTTGAGGTCGATTGCCGGCACGATGTTCGTGTGGCAGCCGAAGTAGTCGCCGAATTCCATCCCAATGCGATAGGCGGCAACGTTATCCGGCGCTTCGAAGAGGGTGAAGCTGTCGTGCCGCCCGAGCGTGTAGTAATCGCTCAATACTTTGCCGTCGAGGGCCGCCACTCGCCCATATAATGCTTCGCGCGCCGCCGGCCCATCTCGAAGCGCGCGTCGGCCATCGGTCATGAGCCGGGTCAACATCACAAAGGTGGCCATCGTTCTCGCCTCAGGCTTTCGGCTTGAGCAGTTCCGTAAACACGTCCACGGAGATCGCCGGGAGCGTCGTCATCGTGATCGTCCCGCGCGACCCGAGTTCGACGGAGATACGGGCGATGACTTCGTTGCTCGGCGCCTCGATGACATTCACGAAGTCGTATTCTCCGAGCACTGCGTACTGTGAGACGACGCGCCCGCCCATCGCTTCGACTTCTTTGTTCACCGCCTGGAGGCGTTCCGGGCGCTCTTTGAGCGTCTTTCGCCCTTCATCCGTGAGCGTGCTGAGCATGATGTAGGTAGCCATGGCAACCTCGCGCCTTTCAGTGACCGCGAATACTAGCACAGCCACGGGGCGAACGATTCACACTTTCTGAGAGTGCGCAACTCCGGGTGTTCCACGAACCCTCGCGTACAATCGCGAGACACGGGAGGACCCCGTGAAAGCTGCCGTTTGGAACGCCAAGGGCGCCCGGGAGATCGTCGATGCCGCCATTCCATGACCAGCCGCCGGACAGGTTCGCGCGCGCGTTGCCGCCGCCGGCATCTGCGGCACGGACCTTCAGTTTTACCGGTGCGACTTCGGTGCGCCAGCCGGTCTTCAGCCGGGCCACGAGATCGGCGGCACGATTGACGCCGTCGCCGAGGGCGTGAAATGGAGGCCGGGCGCAGCGGTGGCCGTGGAACCGATCTTCGGTTGTGGCGAATGCGGCCAATGTCTCGGGGACCTATACACGCGCTGCCCGAAGCGTCGCCTCTTCGGCATCAGCGCCAAGGGCGGCGTGGCCGAGTTCCTTGGCTTTCAGATTGCCGACAACGAACTCTTCCGTCCGTAGCCCGCGCGTGAGCAAGCGCTGGAATGTTCAGGCCACGAATCTCGTTGGGCGTTGGGCCTTCGGTCTGCGCTCCGTATTCCACGCCAAACGTTGAACCTCCTCGCTGGCACGACGGCGCTCCCTCCTTCGCGTAAGATGCGCTCCACCACAACACCCGCGCACCCCGCGCAAGGAGATTTCCATGGATTACTGCAAAGTCGAGAAGAAGGACCACGTCACCTACGTCACCATCACCCGCCCGGAGGTGATGAACTCCCTCCACATCCACGCCAACCTTGAGCTGGACAAGGTCTGGGACGACTTCGCGGCGGATGACGACGCCTGGGTGGGCGTCCTCACGGGCGAAGGACCCCGCGCCTTCAGCGCGGGAAACGACCTCAAATACACCGCCGAGATGTCGCGCCTCCCCGCCGACCAGCGCCCGCAAACGGGCTTCCCCAAGGGGGGCTTCGGCGGGTTGACGAGTCGCTTCGACCTCTTCAAGCCAATCGTCGCGCGCGTGAACGGATTCGCCCTCGGAGGTGGCCTCGAACTCGCGATGGCGTGCGACATCATCGTCATCGCCGATCACGCCGAGATCGGCCTGCCCGAGCCGCGCCGTGGCCTCATCGCCGGCGCCCTCGGCGTCCATCGCCTCCCCCGCCAGGCGAACCTCAAAGCGGCGATGGGCTACATGCTCACCGGACGCCACATCCCCGCCCAGCGTGCCTACGAACTTGGCCTCGCCAGCGAAGTCGTTCCGCTAGCGAACCTTGATGCAGCCGTCGATGGCTGGGTGAAGGACATTCTCCGCTGCGCCCCCCTCTCCGTGCGCTCCACCAAGGAATCGTCGATGCAAGGGCTGGAGATGCCCCTGCAGGAAGCGGCGAAAGCGCGTTTTGATTGGGAAATCAAGCGCCGGGCCAGCGCCGACAGCGTCGAAGGCCCTCGCGCCTTCGCCGAAAAGCGCGAACCCAACTGGACGGGCCGTTAAGGGTGGATCGTGGACCCTGTAGATCTGTGATTCAACAGTGAAGGAGGAGGGTGTGGCAAGAGTCAGTCGCGCACAGCGAGCTTTGGCATTCAAGCGCATCCACGTTGAGAACTGGCGCAACTTCACGTCGGTCGATATAGAAATGCAAAGGCGGATGTTCGTTGTTGGCCCGAACGCCTCGGGCAAATCAAACCTGCTGGACGCGTTTCGGTTTTTGCGCGACATTGCCTCGGTCGGCGGTGGGTTTCAGGAGGCAGTTCGGCGGCGAGGCGGGGTGTCTCGTGTGCGATGCCTTGCAGCGCGGCGATACCCCGATGTGGCCATCTCGGTTGACATTCAAGGTGGTGACGAGTCTCCTCTTTGGACGTACGAACTCCGATTCAAGCAAGACAACCGTCAGCGTCCCATAGTCGAGAAAGAATCAGTCTCCATTGACGGTAAGGTACTCTTTGTGCGACCGGACGCGGACGATACAACCGACCCCGAAAGACTGACGCAAACGTTTCTTGAGCAGGTGCAAGCGAATCAAAAATTCCGGCCGATCGCGGATTTCCTGGCGTCAATCCAGTACCTCAACCTCGTACCGCAGCTGGTTCGGGAGCCGGACCGGATGGCTGGCCGAACGGGCGACCCGTACGGCGCGGACTTCATCGAACAGATCGCCCGCACTCCGGAAAAGACGAGGAACGCTTGGCTAAGGCGCATTCGAGAGGCTCTGGTCCTCGCCGTCCCGCAACTCAGGGAATTGGAGATGTGGCGCGACGTTCGCGGCGCTCCGCACCTTCGAGGGAAATACGAGCACTGGAGGCCCCAAGGGGCGTGGCAGACCGAGGGAGACTTCTCAGATGGCACACTCCGTCTCATGGGGCTCCTCTGGTCAATGATCGAAACCGGAGGGCCGCTCTTGCTGGAGGAGCCGGAGATTTCATTGCACCCCGCCGTTGTAGAGCATGTACCGCAAATGCTGCACCGGATGCAACGTGGCTCCGGCAGGCAGGTGATGCTAACCACACACTCGTCGGATCTTCTCAAAGATGGCGGAATCGGCCTCGATGAGGTGTTGCTCCTTGAGCCCTCACGCGAAGGGACCAAAGCTCGCCTCGCCAGCGCCATCGACGAAGTTCGCGATTTGCTGGCCGGGGGTTTGACGATGGGCGAAATCGTTCTGGCCCGAACCCGTCCGCAAGGCGCCGGCCAGCTTGCATTGTTCGGAGCATAGCCAGATGCCAGTCACCATCTCCGGCGCGGTGGAAGGAGTCGTTGACGAAGCGGCGTTCAGAGCTCTCGTCAAACTCGTGGGCGCCGATCCAGGAACCGTCTACGGGAAGCGCGGTAAACAGTACCTTATTTCTCGACTCGCGGGCTACAATTCTGCGGCCGTCCGTTCACCGTGGCTGGTGATCCTCGATCTGGACTCCAGCGCCGACTGCGCGCCGGTGTGGGTAGCATCGCTGCCTCAGGCGGGTCCTTTCATGTGCCTTCGTGTAGCCATGCGGGCTGTCGAATCTTGGGCTCTCGCGGATGTGGAGTCGGTTTGTGATTGGACGGGGCTGAGTCGAAAAGTCGTTGCAGTCGAGGTGGAGTCGTTGGCGAACCCGAAGCGGCACCTGATCGGTCTCGTCCAGAAATCGCGACGCAGGTCGCTTGCCTCCGACATCCTTCCTCGCCCCGGGTCAGGCCGCACCGAGGGGCCGGGCTATGCCGGTCAACTGATCGAATTCTTCAGCGCGCGGTGGGATGTTCGGCGGGCCGCGACGAACTGTCCAGCCTGTCGCGCGCAGTGGCCTGTTTGGAGGCACTCGTTGCCAAGTCGTGAAGCCTGAGGCCCTTTGGTTCGCGCGCCTGCGCATCGTCCATCCGTTCCCATCGCTCCTCGTCACGGGCCTGACTCTCGCCCTCGTCCCGGTAGCCGACCGACACTCGCCCACCAGCACGTTCGCAGTGCTCGGCGTCTCCATGCTTTGCTACCAGTTCACGATAGGCTTGGCCAACGACATCGCCGACGCTGCCGCCGATGCCCAGGCGAAACCGTGGAAGGCTATCCCCTCTGGAGCAGTCACGCGACGCGTCGCACTGATCACGGCATTCGCTTTCACGATCGTGGGGCTAACGCTTTCCGTTACGCTTGGGCTCCACGCCTGGGCGATTGGCGTCGCCGGCCTCTCGTGTGGGCTGGTCTATGACGTTTGGCTCAAGCGCACGCAGTTCAGTTGGTTGCCGTATGCGGTTGCGTTTCCGCTGCTGCCCATTTGGGTCTTCGTATCCACCGATTCCTGGAGCAACCGTCTCTGGTGGGTATTCCCGCTGGGAGGAGTGCTCGGCTTCGCCCTGCATCTCGCGAACCAGTCGCCCGACATTGAAGGTGACCGCGCTGCCGGGGCCGGGGGCTTCGCGGAACGGTTCGGCGAGGAGCGCGCCGGTCAAGTGGCATGTGCCCTGTTTGCGACCTGTGGGCTTGTGGCGACGGTCGTGGTCGGCTGGGGATCGGCGCGCGGACTCTTGACCACCGGCGCTGTGGTAGTAGCACTCGTCGCCGCGACGGTCGTTCGCCGACGGGGCGTCACAGACGGACTGTTCACGGCGCTGGCCGTTGGGAGCGCGGCCATGGCGGTACTGTTCCTTTCGGCCATCTGAGCGCCGGGGCAGCGCGCTAGGCAGCCGGTTCGGGTGTCCGCCGAAGCGAGAATGATTCGCGCCCAAGCAACAGGAACACCGCGCCGATCAGGCTCACCGGCACCACGTTGACGAGGTGGGCGAGAATCGCGAAGCTCACGGCGGTGCTATCGGCAACGTTGAAGGGGATGAGTGAAAGTGCCGCGGCGGTGTGGAAGACGCCGATATAGCCCGGCGTGGAGGGCGCGAGCATCGCCAGGTTCGTCGTGCAGGTGATAAGTACGGCGACCGCAATCGGGGCATCGATGTTCAAGGCCCGCATGAGGAGGTAGTTGATCGCGAAAGCGCCGCTCCAGGCGATCCAGGAGACGCCCCAGATCGGGACGAAGCGCCGCCTTGAGGCGAGTTGCACCCAGCCCTCGCGAAACGATGCGCCCTCGGCGCGCATCCGCTCGCCCACGGGAAGGCGGCGGCGGATCGTGACATGGCGGCCGATGCGCGCCGCGTGGCGCGGAAACGCCACCATCGCGAGAAACAGCGCGACGACGATAGCCATAACAACCCACGCCGCGTGGAGCCACGGTTTGTACGGTTCCGGCAGGGGAAGCAGCGGACTCACGAGGACAAAGCCCGCAATCAGAGTGACTGCATCGGTGACGCGCTCCGTGAGCAGGGAGGAGACGACGTGTCCGAGGCGCACGCCCGGCTGTCGCGTCGTCATCGTCACGCGGACGACATCGCCAAGCCGCGCCGGGAGGACGTTATTGATGAGAAAGCTGATATGAAGGATGCGGTAGAGCCGGGGCGTCGAAATGCTGACGCTTGCGGGCAACAAGAGGCGCCAACGCACCGTCTTCGCGACGAGGGAGAGGATGAGGCAGGTCACTGCGAGGGTGATGTAGACCGGGTCCGCGTGCTTGAGGACATCGAGCGTCCTGTCCCAATCAACCAGCCACCAGAGGAAGGCCCCGCTCACCGTCGTGAACGCGAGGCCCAAGAGAAAGCGGGGCATGATCCTATCCCTGGTCCGGGGGCCTCAGCCGCCACCGGCTCCAGCCTCTAGAATGCCATAGAATGGCCCTTCCGTCAGCGCACAATCCCCGCTAGGGTGGGATGAATGATCCGTGAGAAAGCCGCCCCAGGGCCCGGACGGACGATACCGGCTCTCAGCCTCGCCCTCCGCACCGCGCCTCGAGTCCTCTCACTCCTCCAGGCCGCAACACTCGTGGCGATGACCGCGATGGTGGCGACAAGGGGTTGGCAGCACCACCTTGGCCTCGGCTTTGCCCTTACGATCGTGGCGACGGCCCTCTGGCTTCCAGAACTGACAAAACCAGGCGCACGCCGTTGGTGGTTCTGGTACGTCGCCGGTATCTTCGTTTACACGTTGCTGCGTTCGTTGGCGGACGAAACCAACATCGCCGTGCAGACTGCCTATCCCATCCGTTTCGACAACGCACTCTTCTCCGGGCACAACCCCACCCTGGCGCTGCAGCGGCTCTTCTTTAACCACGAGCGCGTTTCGCTGGTCGATTGGGCGGCAGTACTGATGCACTGGTCATTCTTCCTCACCCCGCACGCGGCCGCCGTCTTGGTGTTCATCAAGTATCGACCGCTGTTTCCGCGTTTTGCCTTCGCGATGCTGCTAACGTGGTACTCGGGACTGGTGCTGTTCTTCCTCGTGCCGACCGCCCCGCCATGGCTGGCGGGGAATTCCGGCGCGCTCCCGGGAACCTTTCGAGTGATGGACTTCGTTGGTGGACAGCTCTCCCAGGGCGCCTACAGCAACGTTGCGGCAACCTTCGGCGAACCTAACTCAGTGGCAGCCATGCCCTCGCTCCACATGGCCATCACGTTCGTTATGGTCTTTTGGGCGTTCGGGCACGGACGATCGCTCGGCATCGCCGCGAGCTGCTACGCGGGCGCAATGGCCTTTTCCCTGCTCTACCTTGGCGAACACTACATAGCAGACATGTTCGCGGGCGTGGTTTTGGCCTTCTTGGCCTCGCTTGCGGCTGCGCGTTGGGTGCCCCTGCGCGTTTCGACATCGAAACGCGCCTCGAGGAACCTGAAGCAGGCGATTGATTGATCCGCCCCGCAGCCTACGCTGCCCGCTTATAGATGCTGGTGGCGGCCGTGCGGAAACCGATATCGCCGGCCCGCATGATCATCTCGCTCCCGCCGATGAAGAGATATCCCCCGGGCTTGAGGGAATCGGCGAAGCCCCGGTAGATTTGGTTCTTCGCCTCGTCATTGAAATAGATCACAACATTGCGGCAGAGTACGAGGTCCAGGTCCTTTGGGTACGGGTCTGTCAGCAGATCGTGGCGCTTGAAAGTGACCCGGCGCTTCACTTCATTGCTGACGGCATACGTCGCGCCGTTGAAGACAAAGTACTTCGCCAGGATCTCCTTCGGGACGCCCCGCACTTCGGTGGGGAGGTAGCCGTCCCCTGCCTTCGCGCGATTAAGAATTGGAACGTCCACATCGGTGGCGATGATCTGGTGGTTGCCGCGCGGGTCCATCTCGTTAAGGATCATGGCAAGCGTGTAGGGTTCGCACCCGATGGAGCAGCCGGCGCTCCAGATCTTGATGCCGGAGCGGCCCTTCAGGAGTTCGGGGAGAAACGTTTTCTGCAATTCGACGAAGCGATCAGTCTGACGATAGAACTCGCTCACGTTGATCGTCAGAGTGTCTCGGACGTCCGTGAGCAACTCGGCGTTGATGAGCGCACGCGTAAAGTCCGGCCAACCAGTGATCTTGCGGCGCGCCATGATGCTGGCCAGGCGCCGCTTCATCTGCGGTTCCTTGTAGTGGCCGAGCTCGACGCCAATTGATTGGGAGAGGGCCGTGCGAAATGCGAGCCACTCTTTCTGCTCATCCATTCCAACGATCAATGCGCGACTCCTTGTGGTACGGCGGCGACGATCGCCTTCGCGATGCCGCCGATCTTGGCTTCGATCGCATGTTCGGTGCGTGCTTTGGCTGCCTTCGGCATGCCGTAGACCACACAGGTTGATTCATCCTGGAGGATAACGGTTCCGCCCAGGGCTTCAATGCGGGCCGCGCCTTCGGCGCCGTCCCGTCCCATGCCAGTGAGGATTGCGAGCGTACAGGAGCGCCCGAACATGGCTGCCACGGAATTCACCGTGACATCCACGGCAGGGCGTACACCATGCTGCGTGGGGTTCCGGTCGAGGTGGATGGTGCGGTCCGCGCCGACGGTCATATGGAAGTCCCCGGGCGCAAGGAGGATGCGCCCGTTGATCAGGCGGTCCCCCTCTGCCGCCTCCGTGACAGGCAGGGACGAAAGGCCATCGAGGCGACGTGATAGAGCGGCCGTGAAACCCGGTGGCATGTGTTGGACAACGAGGACAGCGGCGTTGAGCCCGGTCGGCAGATGGGGAATGACCTCCGTGAGCGCGGGAGGGCCACCGGTAGATGAGCCGATGACGACGACGTGGTGCGCGGAGGAGCCACCGATTGTCGTCGTTCGTGTTACAGGCAGACGCCCGGAAGGCACGGGGGAGATTCGCCGATGCATTGTCGCGCCGCGCGCGTGGAGGATCGCTTCGGCGAGGCGCTCGCCAACATTTGCGAGGTCCTGGCTCATGCCCGTGGGCTTGGCCACGCAGTCCACCGCACCGGCTTCGAGGGCACGGATGGTCGTGGCGGCCCCCTGGGCGGTGAGCGTGCTGAGCATGATGATTGGCGTTGGCACGGTTCGCATGATCTCTGCGACGGCGACGACACCGTCCATCTTCGGCATCTCCACGTCCATAGTGATGACGTCCGGCCGCAATTCGAGCGTTCGTTGGACAGCTTCGAACCCGTTCGATGCCGTCCCCACCACCGCGACGCCCGGGATTCTTTCCAGGAGGCGTTCGATCGCGCGGCGCATGAAGACCGAGTCATCGACAACAAGGACCCGCGTCTGCTGACGCGGGACGATAGCGGGCAGAGCCATGGGAGGACCCCCCTATGCGCAGAGTTTGCTCACGGCGGCGAGGACACGTTCACCCTCGCACGGTTTGACGAGGAAGTCCTTGGCTCCGCTCTTCACCGCCTCCAGCACGATCTGCTGCTGGCCGAGGGCGGTGACCATGGCGATACGCGCGGTCGGGTCGATCGCGCGAATCTCCTTGAGGGCGGTGAGACCGTCCATCTCCGGCATCGTGATATCCATGAGTACGGCGTCCGGGCGGCTGTTTTTGTACTTGGCGATCGCGTCCAGTCCGTTTTCCGCCTGGACAACATCGTAGCCTGCCTCGGAGAGGATCTTCGACATTCGCATGCGCATAAAGGCGGCATCATCTACCACAAGAATCGTTGCCATTCCAAGTTCCCCCTAAAGTTCGGTGGCGGGCGAAGCCGCCGCCCGTACGAAAGTCTTCCCGTTCGCGGGATGAAGTTCTAATGTGCGGCCGCGAGTGCCGCCGATATCTTCGGCAGCGGGCCAGAGGCCATGTGACTTCAGCCGTTCCTTGACCGCTTCGACGTTTCGCTCGCCGATTTTGAACTTTTCCGCGTTTGCGGGGCCCAATACGGCGGCTCCACCGGCGATCTTGATGAGGAGCCTACGCTTCGGAGCACCTTGCCTGGCGAGTTCTTCGATCAACAAATCGACACCCAGGTCAGCAAAGCGAGCCGGTTCCTTCGTGTTCGCCTTGCTATCGGATTGGGGGAGGAGCACGTGTACCATTCCCGCCACCTTGCTCGATGGGTCGTAGGCACTGACGCCCACACATGAGCCCAGTCCATAGGCCACGAGCACTGATGCGGGGTCACCCGTTACCGCGATCTGGCCGATGCCGACAGAGAGCCGTTTGAGGTCTGCTGCTATTGCAGTCACGCGGCGAGCTCCTGGAGCTTGCCGAACGAAATCGGATCCGGCGCGACGATGAGCAAGCCAGCGGACCGCCCGATGCTGTCTTCGAAAATCGTATCGATCATGACCACTTCGCCGCCCTGGGAGAGGACCGCCGCGTACACGGTCTGCACAAGCGCAATCGCCATATCGTACACGACCGTCGGCGTGCTCGGATGGAGGACCAGGTTCACATCATCAGCGAGCGCGTTAACGAACGCAGAGCCGACGATGTTGCCGAGTTCGCCGACGGCGGATGTCGCCATCTCGTCGATTTCCGTCGTGGTCCCCGCGGGACTCCCGCACATGATATCGACGCATTGGAACGCGCGCTTTTCTGGGAAGAGCAGCATCACGTGGCCGGTGACATCTCCGGTAATGGTCAGGTATGCCCCGAGCACAAGTTCTTCCGGGCCGCCCACGGCGTCGCAGGCGTCGGCTCTCGTTCCCAGGCGGACGCTTGGGACGTGGATCGTTATCTCCTGGCCCATGAGTCCGCTGAGGCCACGGCCGGCGCGGAGCGCGCCATCCTTGGCAACTCCCGTGAGTTTCGCGACCATCAGGTCGATGGATCGAGACATAGGTGCCTCCTTGGTGATGCCGTCGATCGTCATCAGGCGACCGCCGTATGTTGTGGTTGTTCCGCAACTAAGCTGGCTATATCAATGATCAATCCGAGCGAGCCATCGCCAAGAATCGTTGCACCCGTGAGGCCCTTGCGATTTCCAATGAGCCCTCCAAGAGATTTAACGACAACATCTTGCTCTCCCAGTAGTCGATCGACCACAAAGGCGACCTGCCGTTCCCCATGGCGCGCGGCGACGACAAAGCGAGTACCGTCCTCCCCGGAGCCCGCGCCATCGCCGAGGGCCTCGGCGAGGTTGATCATCGGCAACAGGCGCCCGCGTAGGCGCAGCGTCTTCGTTCCACCGGCGACGGAATGAATATCGGCGTTGTGTTCGGCGAGTGCCTCGGTGACGGAAACGAGGGGAAGGGCGTAGACCGTTTCGTTCGCGACGACCATGAGCGCTTTCGTTGTGGCCAGCGTGAGCGGGAGCTGAATGATGAATTCGCTGCCTTCGCCCGCAACACTCCGCACCTGGATCTGGCCGTTCAGCCGTTCGATATTGGTGCGCACAATGTCCATGCCAACGCCGCGCCCGGAAACATCCGAAAGGGCCTTGGCCGTGGAGAGGCCCGCGAAGAAGATGTACTGGAGGACGGATTCTTCACTCGCGGACTCCGCTATTTCTCGCCCGACAAGACCCCGCTCGATCGCCTTTCGGCGCAATGCCCCCGTATCGATACCCTTGCCATCATCACGGACGGAAAGGTAAATGTACGTCTCCTGGTTCCAGGCGCTCACCCAGATCGTCCCAGATTCAGGCTTTCCCGCGGCCCGACGCTCTTCGGGCGTTTCGATGCCGTGGTCCACGGCGTTGCGGAGGATGTGCACGAGAGGATCGGAGAGCTCTTCGATGACGGAACGGTCGAGTTCTGTCTCCTCGCCAGAAGTCATGAGTTCGACGCGCTTGCCGCACTTTGCCGCGACATCGCGGACCACCCGCGGGAGGCGCGTGAGGACTGACCGCACGGGGAGCATGCGGCTGCGCATGATCTCCTCCTGGAGCTCGTCGGTGATTCGCGCGAGGTGACTCGCCGTCTCCTGGAAGTTCTCCGTGAGCTTCGTCAACTTTGCGTCTTTGAGCACCACGGAAAGCTGTTCGCGAATCTGCTGGAGGCGAGTGCGGTCGATGACCAGTTCGCCGACAAGATTCATGAGCCCGTCCAGCCGCTCTACATCGATGCGGACGGATTGGCCGCTCTTGGGCGGGGCTGCCCGGGGGATGTCTTGAGGTGGAGCACCGTGCTCGGCGGGGCCAACGGCAGCGAGCCGCCGAGGCGCATTTTCGACCGAGCGTTGTGAAGAAACGAGGCTAGCGACTTCCGCCCCGCTCAATGCCGTCACTTTCGCGGCGGTCACATCGGAAATCGTGGCCAGGGCCGCCTGAATCTGTTCTTCCCCAACGTTTTCGGTTAGCCGCGCAGCGACGTGGAATTCGCCCCCGCCACTCTCGATAGAAGCCTTGTCCGGCCACGAGCAATGAACGGTTCCCAGCGCTTCCAGCTCCTGGACCACCTGGTATGAGCGAATGGAGGGCAGCGGACAAT
>Ga0163144_10018510_pt1 | contig 14082 bp, 8 predicted proteins | sample OliLak19BULKMAT1_FD_123175 | JGI IMG/M metagenome (GOLD analysis project Ga0163144, IMG submission 123175) | Freshwater microbial mat bacterial communities from Lake Vanda, McMurdo Dry Valleys, Antarctica - Oligotrophic Lake LV.19.BULKMAT1 | ecosystem: Environmental > Aquatic > Freshwater > Lake... | reverse complement strand
CCTGGGTACGGTGTCAGCGCTACGTGCGGCGACCGTGAAAGCGCGGGTGGATGGTCTATTGCAAAACGTGTTGTTTCAGGAAGGCCAGGTGGTCAAGGCCGGGGACGTGCTGGCCGAAATCGATCCCAGGCCGCTACAAGTGCAGTTGTCGCAAGTGGAGGGTCAGTTGGCACGCGATCAGGCGCAACTGAATAACGCCAAACTCGATCTTGAGCGCTACCGCGTTTTGTTGGCGCAGGATTCCGTTGCCAAGCAACAGTTGGACAGTCAGGAATCTCTGGTGCGCCAGTTTGAAGGCACCGTGAAAATAAATCAGGCGCAGGTCGATAGCGCCAAGCTGCAACTTTCCTATACGCGCGTGACGGCACCGATCTCCGGACGTCTTGGTCTGCGGCTGATTGATGCCGGCAATATCGTCCGCTCCTCTGATGCAGTGGGCTTGGTCGTCATTACCCAAATCGATCCGATCACGGTCGTATTTACAATCCCACAGGACAGTCTGCAACGCGTCTTGCAGCGTTTGAAGGCGGGCGAAAAGCTGGGCGTGGATGCCTGGGATCGCGAACAGAAAAACAAACTCGCCGTCGGCACCTTGATTACCGTGGACAACCAGATCGACACGGCGACAGGCACCATCAAGTTGAAAGCGCAGTTCCCGAATACGGATGGCCTATTATTTCCGAACCAGTTCGTCAACGTACGTATGGTTGTCGAGACCAAAAAAGACGCTACTGTCATTCCGATGGCCGCCATTCAACGCGGTGCGCAAGGCACCATCGTTTACGTCGTCAAGGAAGACAAGACCGTGTCTTTAAGGCCGGTAAAAATGGGCGCGGTAGAGAATGACAATGTCGCCATTGATTCCGGCTTGAAGCCAGGTGAAATAGTCGTCACGGACGGCATTGACCGTCTTCGCGAAGGCGCCAAAGTCGAAGTGACAACACCATTCGTGCCGCGTCCACGTGGACCCGGTGGCGGCGATCCCTCCAAGCGCGGCAACAGGCCAGGCAAAGGCGATCCGGCGCAAAGCGCACCCGCGCCGGCCGCTGTGGTACCGGGCGCCGCTGCCGTCGCTCCCGCTGCTCCCGCCACTACTGCACCGGCGCCCGGCAGGCCCGCCAGCGACAAACCGCTGCCCGGCCCGGCCAATGCGCCCAAGCCAGCGGCCAGCGAACCAGCCAAACCGGTTTCCGGTCCGACGGAACCGCCGCCCCGGGGAGGCGGTTGGCGCGATATGAGCGATGAGCAAAAGGCTGAGCTCAGGAAGAAAATGGAAGGCATGAGCGACGAGCAGAGGGCGGAGTTCCGCAAGAAGATGCGCGAACGCGCGCAAAACTAGACGAGCATGAATCCCTCACGCCTGTTTATCCTGCGCCCGGTAGCGACTTCGCTGCTGATGGTCGCGATCCTGCTTGCCGGGTTTCTTGCGTACAAACAATTGCCGCTTTCGGCGCTGCCTGAGGTTGACTACCCCACCGTTCAGGTCATCACGCTTTACCCGGGGGCCAGTCCGGATGTGGTCACTTCCGGCATTACCGCGCCGCTTGAGCGTCAGTTCGGACAAATGCCCGGTTTGAAGCAGATGTCTTCAACCAGTTCTGGCGGGGCATCGGTCATTACCCTGCAGTTTGAATTGTCGCTCGCGCTTGATGTCGCCGAGCAGCAAGTGCAGGCGGCGATCAATGCGGGCAGCAATCTGCTGCCCAGCGATCTGCCTGCGCCACCGACCTACAGCAAGGTGAATCCGGCAGATGCACCGATCCTGACCATCGGGGTGACCTCGAAAACGATGCCGATGCCACGCGTGCAAAATCTCGTGGACACTCGTATTGCGCAAAAAATTTCGCAGTTGCCCGGTGTTGGTCTGGTCACGCTCTCCGGTGGGCAGCGTCCCGCTGTACGCGTTCAGGTGAATCCCAAAGCGCTCGCTGCGACCGGTATCGGTTTGGACGACGTACGTACTGCCATCGGCGCTGCCAACGTCAATCAGGCCAAGGGTAGCTTCGATGGCCCTGCGCGTGCTTACACCATCGACGCCAATGACCAATTGAAGTCGGCGGCGGAGTACCGGTCAATCGTGATCGCATTCAAGGCCGGGGCACCGATTTATCTGGCCGATATTGCTGACGTCATCGAAGGCGCCGAAAACGTCAAGCTTGCGGCGTGGATGAACGAGACGCCGGCAATCATCCTCAATATCCAGCGCCAGCCGGGTGCCAACGTGATCGAAGTCGTGGATCGCGTCAAACAGTTGCTACCGAATCTGGCGTCGACCTTGCCGGCATCGGTTGAGTTGATGGTCTTGACCGATCGCACCGTAACTATCCGCGCCTCGGTGAACGATGTGAAGTTCGAGCTGATGCTGGCCGTCGGGCTGGTGGTGATGGTGATATTTTTGTTTCTGCGTAACGTTTCAGCGACGATTATCCCGAGCGTTGCCGTGCCGCTGTCGCTCGTGGGTACTTTCGGTGTGATGTATCTGGCCGACTACTCGCTCAATAACCTCTCGCTGATGGCGTTGACCGTCGCCACCGGGTTTGTGGTCGACGATGCCATTGTCATGATCGAGAATATTTCGCGCTACATTGAGGAAGGTGATTCCCCGCTGGAGGCCGCGCTCAAAGGCTCCGAGCAAATTGCCTTCACGATCATTTCGCTCACGTTCTCGCTGATCGCCGTGCTGATTCCATTGCTGTTCATGAGCGATGTGGTCGGACGCCTGTTTCGCGAGTTTGCCATCACGCTCGCCGTCGCGATCCTGATTTCTGCCGTCGTCTCGCTGACACTTACGCCGATGATGTGCGCGCGTCTGCTCAAACACACGCCTGAAGAAAAGCAGGGACGTTTTTACAAAGTCACCGGTCGCTGGTTCAACAACATGATCGCGCGCTACGGCGTGATGCTCAATTGGGTGCTGGATCGGCAAGCGCTCACATTGCTGGTCGCAGTCGGAACTCTGGTACTGACGGTGGTGCTTTACATTCTGGTGCCCAAGGGTTTTTTCCCCTTGCAGGACACTGGTGTTATTCAGGGTATTTCGGAAGCGCCACAATCGGTGTCATTTGCCAGCATGTCGCAACGTCAGCAAGCGTTAGCACAGGCGGTTCTCGAAGATCCGGCGGTAGAAAGTGTGTCGTCGTTCATCGGCGTCGATGGCATCAATTCAACGCTCAACAGCGGCCGACTGCTGATCAATCTGAAGCCGCACAGGTTGCGCGACGCAAGTGCCGCTGGTGTGATCGAACGAATGAAACCACGGCTCGATAAACTCGAAGGCATCAAGCTTTATATGCAGCCGGTACAGGATTTGACGATCGAAGACCGCGTCAGCCGTACCCAATATCAGTTCACGCTGGAGAGCACGAACGCAGAGGAGCTCAGTGTGTGGACCCACAAGCTTGTGGACAAGCTTGGGAGCTTGCCCGAACTTGCGGACGTGGTATCGGATTTGCAGGATCAGGGCCTGCAGGCATATCTCGATATTGATCGGGACACCGCCGCGCGCCTCGGCGTGACACCTTTATCGATCGACAACGCGCTCTACAACGCATTTGGTCAGCGCCTCATTTCCACCATCTTCACGCAGACCAGCCAGTACCGGGTGGTGTTAGAAGTGAAGCCAGAATACAAGCTTGGGCCGCAGGCGCTGACTGAGATTTACGTGAGCTCATCGACCGGGCAGCAAATCCCGATTTCAGCCGTCGCGAAGGTGATCGAAAAACCGGCGTCGCTTGCGATCAACCACATCGGGCAGTTTCCGGCCACGACCATTTCCTTCAATCTCGCCACTGGCGCTTCGCTGGGTGATGCAGTGAAGGCAATTGAACAGACTGAGCGCGAGTTGCAGGTCCCGGCCAGCATACGGACCGGGTTTCAAGGGGCGGCGTTGGCGTTTCGTGCCTCGCTCACCAATACCTTGCTGCTGATTCTGGCCGCCATCGTCACCATGTATATCGTACTGGGCGTGCTTTACGAGAGCTACATTCACCCTGTGACCATCCTTTCGACCTTGCCGTCCGCCGGTGTAGGTGCGTTGCTGGCGTTGCTATTGTCAGGAAGTGATGTCGGCATCATTGCCATCATCGGAATCATTCTGCTGATTGGCATTGTGAAAAAGAACGCGATCATGATGATCGACTTCGCGCTGGACGCGGAGCGGCGGCTGGGTATGCCGCCGCGCGAAGCGATCTATCAAGCCTGCCTGTTGCGGCTTCGGCCCATTCTGATGACCACCATGGCGGCGCTGCTGGGTGCCTTGCCGCTGATGTTGAGCACGGGTGTCGGATCGGAGTTGCGGCAGCCGCTTGGTATTGTCATGGTCGGCGGCTTGATTGTGTCGCAAGTGCTCACGTTATTTACCACGCCTGTCATTTATCTCGCCTTTGACCGCCTGGCTGCGCGTGTCAACAAGCGCGATGATTCCGGGCGGACCGTAGTCCGTGCAGACGGCACTACTGCCGACTAGTATGAATATTTCCGAGCCATTCATCCGCCGACCCGTAGCGACCACGCTGCTCACGCTAGGCGTCACGCTGGCGGGAGCGATTTCCTTCACACTACTCCCGGTTGCGCCGCTACCCCAGGTGGATATTCCCACCATTTCAGTATCGGCTTCGCTCCCCGGTGCAAGCCCTGAAGTGATGGCGGCAACGGTGGCAACACCGCTGGAGCGTTCGCTGGGCCGCATTGCCGGGGTCAATGAAATCACCTCGCAATCTTCGCTTGGGAACACGCGCATCACCTTGCAATTCGATCTCAACCGCAGCGTTGACGGTGCGGCACGCGATGTGCAAGCCGCGATTCAGGCCGCCCGCAGAGAGTTGCCATCGAGTTTGCCAAACAATCCAACCTATCGAAAAGTAAATCCCGCAGATGCGCCGTCGATCATCCTCGCGATGACGTCGGATACGTTAACGCAGGGGCAAATTTACGATGCTGCCTCGACCGTTGTCGCGCAGAAAATCTCTCAGATCGCGGGCGTTGGACAGGTCACCGTCGGCGGCAGCTCCTTGCCTGCCGTACGAGTTGAGCTCAATCCCAATACGCTCAACAAGTACGCCATCAGCTTCACCGAAGTGCGGACCGCAATTACCGCCAATAACGCCAACCGCCCGAAGGGAATCGTCGAGGATGGAGAAAAGAGCTGGCAGATTTACGCCAATGATCAGGCCAAGACGGCGGCTGATTATCTGCCTGTGATCGTCGCCTATCGCAACGGTGCCGCTGTTCGATTGTCCGATGTCGGCGATGTAGTTGACTCGGTGCAGGATTTGCGCAATGCGGGCTTTACCAACGGCAAGCCTTCTGTGGTGTTGCTGGTCAACACGCAGCCAAATGCCAACATCATCGAAACCGTTGATCGCGTGGTGGCGATGGTCCCCGAGTTGCGGGCCTCGATTCCGGCATCGGTCAATCTCGACGTCGTATTGGAACGCACCACCACGATTCGCGGCAGCTTGCGTGAAGCGGGCCGCACCATGGCAATCGCCGTTGCACTGGTGATCATGGTGGTGTTCATGTTCCTGCGCAATGCGCGTGCGGCGCTGATTCCAGCGGTTGCGGTGCCGGTATCGCTGATCGGCACTTTCTCGTTTATGTATTTGTTTGGGTACAGCCTCGACAACCTTTCGTTGATGGCATTGACGATCGCGACCGGTTTCGTCGTCGACGATGCCATCGTCGTGCTGGAAAACGTATCGCGCCATCTTGAGAAAGGCGTCGCGCCATTTGAGGCCGCACTCAGAGGTGCGCGCGAGGTGAGCTTCACGGTGGTATCGATGAGCCTGTCGCTGATCGCGGTATTCATCCCCATTCTGCTCATGGGCGGAATCATCGGGCGTTTTTTCCGCGAGTTTGCGGTGACGCTGTCGATTGCCATCATGGTGTCACTCGTCGTTTCACTGACAACCACCCCCATGATGTGCGCACGCTTGCTGCGTGCCCGTCGGCCGGAAGAGGAAAAAAAGCCTGGACGCCTGTCGCGCTGGACCGATGCAGCGATTGGTCGCGTAAACAGGCTCTACGAAATAACGCTAACGTGGGCACTCAGATTTCCGTTCCTGGTATTACTGACATTGATTGCAGCCATTGGACTGAACGTTTATCTGTACGTCATCGTACCGAAAGGCTTTCTGCCGCAACAGGACACCGGACGCATCGTCGGCTTTATTCAGGCTGACCAGAGCATTTCATTCCAGGCCATGCGCGGCAAAATCACTGAGTTTGTCGATATCGTGATGACCGATCCTGCGGTGGAAAATGTCGTCGCCTTTACGGGCGGCGGGCAGCGTAACGGCGGCCAGATGTTCATGTCCTTGAAGCCGCTAAAGGACCGCGATGCGTCGGCCGATGCCATTGCCGCGCGCCTGCGCCTCAAGCTGGCAAAGGTGGCCGGCGCCAATTTGTTCTTGACGCCAGCACAGGATTTTCGCGGCGGTGGCAGGCAATCCAATGCCGGCTATCAGTTCACGCTGCAAGGCGATGACGTCACCGAGCTGCGAAAGTGGACGCCGTTGCTACAGAACGCCTTGCAAGATGTTCCGGAGCTCACCGACGTCAGCAGCGATCAGCAGGCACGGGGCCTGCAGATGACGCTAAACATTGATCGCGCGACTGCGTCCCGCATGGGGGTGACGACCGCCATGATCAACACCGCCTTGTTTCTGGCGTATGGACAAGCACAAGTATCGACAATTTATTCCGAGCGCAATCAATATCGCGTGGTGATGGAAGTTGCGCCCGAATACTGGCAAAGCCCGGAAGCGCTCAATAGCATTTACGTACTCTCGCCGATACGTGGGCAGGTGCCGTTATCGGCATTCTCGCGTTACGAGCCCACCACGGCTGCTTTGTCAGTCAATCATCAGGGGCAGTTCGCGGCATCAACCATTTCTTTCAATCTTCGGGAGGGCGTGTCGCTATCCACGGGCATCGAGAAAATTCGCGGCACCATGGCGCGCATCGCTGTGCCGACCAGCATTACCGGAACCTCACAAGGGACAGCGAGGCTGTTTCAGCAAGGGTTGGACAATCAGCCCTGGCTCATCCTGGCCGCACTGATTACGGTTTACATCGTGTTGGGCGTTCTATATGAGAGTTACATTCATCCGATTACGATTCTTTCCACGCTGCCGTCGGCAGGTGTGGGCGCATTGCTGGCGCTGCTCGCGGCGGGAACGGAGTTCTCGATCATTGCGTTGATCGGCGTGATATTGCTGATCGGTATCGTGAAAAAGAATGCGATTCTGATGATCGACTTTGCGATTTTGGCCGAGCGCAACGAAGGCAAGTCCGCGCGAGATGCGATTTTTGAGGCTTGCATGTTGCGTTTCCGGCCGATCATGATGACGACCATGGCGGCTTTGCTGGGCGCAGCACCGCTCGCAATTGGCTATGGCGATGGTGCCGAGTTGCGGCGTCCGCTGGGGATTTCTATCGTTGGCGGATTGATCGTGAGCCAGCTGCTCACGCTTTATACAACACCGGTTGTATATCTTTATTTAGACCGTTTCCGCGTGTGGGGGAAAAACAAGTTTGCCCGCAACGATGAAACCGTCGCTCTGGAGGCTAGATGACAGGCCGTAAATTAATGTGCGTCGCCATCGGCGCAACACTGCTCGCTGGTTGTGCCGTTGGGCCCGACTACCAACGGCCCGAAATGCCAGCGCCAGTCGCGTACAAGGAAATGGCGGGTTGGAAAATTGCCGAGCCACGCGACGATCTTGTGCGCGGCAAATGGTGGAAGATGTTCGGCGACAGTACGTTGGACGCCTTGCTCGAACAGGTCAATGTCTCGAACCAGAGCCTGAAAGTTTCCGAGGCACGTTTCCGCCAGGCGCAAGCGTTGACGCAAGCGGCGCGGGCCAACTATTACCCGGTGGTTTCGGCGAACACGTCATCAATACGCAGCCGCGCCTCCGCTTCAAGGTCGGCAGGGGCGAATAGTGCCTCTACCAATTACAATTTGAATTTGAGTGTCGGCTGGGAAATTGATGTGTGGGGCCGCATCCGCCGCACCGTGGAAGCCAATGATGCCAGTGCGCAGGCGAGCGCTGCGGATCTTGAAGCGGCACGCCTGTCGCTGCAATCAGAGCTTGCCAACAACTACTTTCAGTTGCGCGTCAATGACGCGCAGAAACAGTTGTTCGCTGACACGATCATCGCATTTGAAAAATCGCTGGAGCTGACAAAAAATCGCTATGCCGTTGGCGTTGTCGGCAAGGTCGACGTGGTGCAGGCGGAAACACAGTTGCTCAGCGCGCAGGCGCAGTCGATTGACCTTGGCGTGCAGCGCGCACAACTCGAGCATGCGGTCGCCGTGTTGATCGGCAAGCCGCCGACAGATTTTTCACTGTCGAGTATTGAAACCACCGGCGGACCATCGGTGGATTGGAAAGTGGCGATGCCGGTCTTCCCGGTTGGGTTGCCGTCGAGCCTGCTTGAGCGCCGGCCCGATATCGCCGCCGCAGAACGCCGCGCCGCCGCCGCCAATGCTCAGATCGGGGTCGCCAAGGCAGCCTACTTTCCGGCGCTCAGCCTGACCGGGGCCGTCGGGTTCGCCAGCCCGACATTGGCCAACTGGATATCTGCGCCAAACCGCGCATGGTCCCTTGGGCCATCGCTGGCGGAAACGTTGCTCGATTTCGGCAAGCGCGGGGCGGTCTCGGATCAGGCCATTGCTGCGTACGATCAAACGGTCGCCAGCTACCGGCAGACGGTATTGGAGGCGTTTAAAGACGTTGAGGACAATGTCGCCGCTCTGCGAATTCTGGAGCAGGAAGCGAAGGTGCAGTCAGAGGCCGTGCGCGCTGCGCGCGAATCGGTTGCGCTGACACTCAATCAGTACAAGGCCGGAACCATCAGCTATCTGAGTGTGGTCACGGTGCAAACAGCGCAGTTATCCAACGAGCGCACCTCGGTTGGCCTGCTCGGCCGGCGCCTGAGCGCGACGGTAGGGCTGGTTCGGGCATTGGGCGGTGGCTGGAACGCGTCGGACCTCGTTGCCACCAAATGAGCTGCGCATCGCGGCGCACCTAGCAGACTTACTCAGCAGCATTGAGCTGAAGAGACACTTTCACATTAGTACTTGTTGTCGCAGGCCAGCCCCTTCCCCCGGCAACGGGGGAAGGTCGGGATGGGGGCGATGCTTGCTGCGACCACACCCCCATCCCAACCTTCCCCCGCGATTGCGGGGGAAGGAGTATCCACGCAGACGTCGGAGCCCGCACGGTCAGTCCCCTCCCCTGCGAAGGGGAGGGTTAGGGTGGGGTTGGCGCTCATTGGCACGCCGATTTCATAACCGACGCCGCCCACGTCGAGCAAGACTTACCGGGTACTTTTTCGAGCAGGAGACCGTGAAGGCGAACGATCATTTTTTGTCCTTTGCGACATTTTTGCCGCGGGCGTCCTGCTCTCGCACCCCCATCCCAACCCCTGCGATTGTGGGGGAACAAACACGATAGTTGCGCCGGGAGCCAGCCAGCATCGCAGAAGTTCTCTGTCGCCGATATTAACGGCTGCTGATTAAAGTCGGCGCCGTTCTTTCTGCTTCCACGCAATTTGAATTAGCGGCGCCTCACGCGCAGGGTCTAACGTTTCCGGCAAGTCCATGCCGATGCACCAGCTGTGCATATCGCCTGCGGTGGTCTCTTGATCGGTGAGGCAGAGTCCTTCTCTCAGAACCCGTGCATTGCTGACATCCATCAAACTGCTGCGCGGGGAACCTTCTGCCCGATAGAGTGGCAACTCGACGAAAGTCAAACCGGCTGCGGCGATGATATCCGCAGACACCCATTCGATATTTTCAGCGCCGAGCAATTTTATAAACGCCCGCCACGTCATCCGTGGCCCCGGAAGATTAAAGCTGCCGCAGAGATTCTGTTTGACCGCGATTGACGGCTAGCGTGCCTTCCCATCCAGACTGCAACGGTCACCATGTTCAGGCACGTTCAGTCAATTACGCAGATGCATAGCCCTGTTGTCGAACCAACATTTAGCGGCTTTGTCCTACATAGTTGCCGCTACGTCTGCGTCAAGCTAGCGTCCCAAGGCCCCGCGTTGCAGGCTGGAAAGTACCCCAATCACCCGACTCGGGGAAGGAGTCAATGACATGAACGAGAAGCACAAGATAAATCTGGTCCTTCTGCCCGGATTACTCAATGATGCAAGATTGTTCCAGTTCCAGACTGAGGATCTCTCGGACATGGCGCAATCGAGCGTTGGCGATCTGACGGTCGCGGATACGGTTGCGGAACTGGCCGCAGAAGTGCTCGTGCACGCACCACCCAGATTTGCGCTCGCCGGTTTGTCGATGGGAGGCTACGTTGCGCTGGAAATCATGCGGCAGGCGCCAGACCGGGTGCAGGGCCTGGCGCTGCTGGATACCAGTGCGCGGCCCGATACGCCCGAGGCAAAGGTCAATCGATTGAAATTGATGGAACTGGCAGAGAGCAATTTTCAGGTGGTTCTTGACAACCTGATGCCCAAGCTTGTCCATCCTTCGCGCATGATTTACAACTCAATCGTCGATACCATCTATTCAATGGGACACCGCATCGGCAAAGATGCATTCATGCTGCAACAACGCGCCATCATGGGGCGTATCGACAGCCGCCCGCATCTAGGCAAAATCAATTGCCCGACGATGGTGCTGTGTGGCCGCGAAGACGTGATCACGCCTGTTGAAATACACGAGGAAATGGCTGATGCCATCGCTGGTGCGAGTCTGGTTGTTATTGAACAGTGTGCGCACCTGTCCGCAATGGGCCAGCCAAAGCTGGTGTCGGAAGCGATGCGCGCTTGGTTGCGGGGAATTGATTGCGCGTAACCGGATAGTTCGCGTCAAACCATTTGTGGACGCTGTACCTTTTCGTATGCAATTAACAACTGTCGGTGCATCTGACTGCCCTCCATATTCACACCCAGCGTATTGAGGCCAAAGAACTGTTCTTCGCGGTTGACCAGCGCATAGGCCTGCGCGAGTGTTTTTTCCCCGAACAACAGCTTCAAGCTGGTGTCGTACGGCTTTGGATCCTCCAATTGCAGAATGTTCTCGACACAGCGATAGACACGGCTGCGCTCTTCCCCAAGCTGCCCGAACTGGTTGATCCATGCACACCCATCCAGTGCCGCGTCGCTGTCCCCGGCGGCCAATCCAAGTAACGCCTTCAGCTCGCCCACACGCAGGTCCACCCACGCGGTACCGGCATCGGCTGCGAGACCGATAAGCGTAGTGATTGGAAGGTTCTCGGCCAGATCGAGGTCCAGAAGAGTGTCGAGCAATTCGGCGCATTCATCGCTGGTGAGTTCGGGCAGGCGCAGGATCGCCGGGCGCACCAGATTGCCGATGCTGTTGTTCTCCCACTGCAATTCTTCGATAGGATAGATTTCTGACATGCCCGGCACAAACATGCGGCAGGCGTAAACACCCAGGTGCGTGAAATCAGCGACGTAAATGTCGTGGCCGCTGGCGTGTATGCGCGCCACCGACCAGTCGTAATCTTCCTGCGTCGTCGTGCCGAAATTCCAGTCGACAAACGGAAAGTCCGGCGACTCGCGCAGATATTCCCAGCTCACTACACCGCTGGAATCGACGAAATGAATTTCCAGATTCTGTGCGTCCGCAATCTCGTTCATGTCGAAGCCGGCCGCCGGAAAGTCTCCCAACGAATCGAGCGCACGACCCTGCAGCAATTCGGTCAGCGCACGTTCAAGAGCGACTTCGAAACGTGGATGCGCACCGAAGCTGGCGAAAATGCCCTGGTCTTTGGGATGCAGCATCGTCACGCTCATGACCGGGTATTCGCCACCGAGCGAGGCATCCTTCACCAGAATGCCAAAACCTGCTGCGCGCAGCCCGCGTATACCTGCGGCGATACGCGGAAAGCGGTTGATCACCTCTTCCGGCACATCGGGCAGGCAGATGCCTTCGCGAATGATGCGGAACTTGATATCACGCTCGAAAATTTCAGAGAGCGCTTGCGTGCGTGCTTCCATCATCGTGTTGCCGGCCGACATGCCGTTGCTCACGTAAATGTTGCCGATGACGTTCACCGGAAACAGCGCCATCGCACCATCGCGCAACCGTGTGTACGGAATCGCGCAAATGCCACGTGCAGCGTTGCCAGAGTTGAGATCGATCAACTGGTCCGCGCGCACCGCCTTGTCGGGGTTGTAGAAGGTCTGCAACTCTGGATTGAGTAGCGCTTTCGGCCAAGCCTTGCCCTTGGCCTTCAGGGGAAACCATTGCTCGTTTGGATAATGCACAAATTTATTGTTGGCAATCTTTTCGCCGAGATAAAAATGCGTCCAGAAATAGTTGGTGCTCAATCGCTCGAAAAATTCTCCCAGCGCACTGGCGCGCGCCGCAAGCTCGGAGCCACCCTTGCCGTTACTGAAGAGGCGCGTGCAATCGCGATCGGTAACGTGCACCGACCAGATATTCTCAATCTCATTGAGCCATGAGCGCTCTTCAACATGAAAGCCGATCGCTTCCAGCTTTCCCAGTAGCGTGGCGATGGAAGATTCGAGCGATGCGTCTTTGCTCGGGATGAAGGTTTCGTGTTTGGCCATGGCGAGTCTCAATTTATGCGAAATAGCGTCATGGTACGCAGGGTGCGCACAGCGCGCCCGACTTTTTCTTGCGTGTGCGCCAAATAAAATGGCGGGAACAGTGGAAATCAGGCAAACACAAGCACTGACGCGCTGTTCCAACCGAAAACGGCTGGAACAGGCCGCGGAATGGCGTTCTTGTTAACTTCATTTGGCCCTGCGGCCACGCTTAACGCGAACTCGCTCTCCAAGTCTTGCGCAGCTTCAGGGACGCAACCCACCCAGTATGGCTGCGACGGTGCAGGTCTCGGTGGCATTCAGTTGGACCGCCAGTTCGAGCGACATCGATTTTGCGGTGACGATAATATTTGTAGACTGCCATGTGCCACGTTTACCATCGCTGCAGTTAAGCCCGCCGCTCGCCATCAACCGCGCGCCATTGGTAGTGAAATTGCCGCTGTAGGTGCACTGCAGACCCGTTACTCCCGAAAGCATGATCGTGATGGGGCCGGCATTAGTGCCCACCATGCCGATGTCGTATTGCCCGTAGGTCGCTCGACCGCCATTGTTTTGGGATTGCGTGCAATTACTGCGGGTCTCGACGATGGCGCCTTGCCATTGGCCGGCCAGACCGGGAATGACCGGCGCAGGCGGGCCGAAGATCTGTCGTGTGATCTGGCGTGTGCTGGCCACTCCGTCGATGGTGTAGCTCATCGTCCCGGCGTCATTGCTGGAGAACGCGAGCGTCATCGATCCGACCTTCGTGAAATTCAGTCCGCTGCCGCTCCACGGCATGGTTGGTGTTTGGCCGCCCCTGAATCTGAGCATGTCGCCGGAACAAGTTGCAGCGGAAATCGTGCAGGACGCGGTGTACCACGTGGCATTGCCAGCGGCATCGTAAACAAACATCGTTACATAAATGATGCTCGATTGTTGCGTGAGCGTCGCACCCCAGCCCGATTCGATCGCGTTCCACCATAAGCCGGTAAGCGGCTGGGCGGCCGATGTGTCGATGGTAAACACCTGCACCTGCGCCTGAGCGCGACTGGTAGCGCCCGACGTGAACACAACAGCCAACAAAAAAAGCAGATGCCCGATGACATCCCTTACGGCGTTGACATTCGTAGGAGATGTTTTCATGTCTGGTGACCGCCTTTTTTCATTGCAAAATAGAGTCCTGATCTGCCGATACGTTCAATTGCGAGTCCAACTGGTGCCGATAGTGCTGAGTTATCGGTCAGAATGTTACCGGCGCGCGATTCGCTGGGGATGCGTTTCTGCGTTGTCCGCTGCGATCACCGGAAACGCGCCACATTGCGTGGCCAAGAGATGTTGGTGTTGTTGCAGCATGGCAAGAAAGACTTGATTGTGAAAAATGCAAGGCTGATGTTGATCGATAGCGACGCCTATACTAGTGTTTAATTGCGTAAATTAACAATTGTATTCTTAAGCTGCGACCCTTTCACCTCGCGCTTTCTCCATACAAATGGCGCAGCGTTTTTGTTGTAATGATCAATGAATGCCTGAATCGAT
>Ga0163144_10018509_pt1 | contig 14083 bp, 15 predicted proteins | sample OliLak19BULKMAT1_FD_123175 | JGI IMG/M metagenome (GOLD analysis project Ga0163144, IMG submission 123175) | Freshwater microbial mat bacterial communities from Lake Vanda, McMurdo Dry Valleys, Antarctica - Oligotrophic Lake LV.19.BULKMAT1 | ecosystem: Environmental > Aquatic > Freshwater >... | reverse complement strand
TCAAGATTTGCATCGATGTCATAGTACATACGCGCCATATTTGAGGATCTCCTGGTGAGTAAAAAGCTAATAAATTAAAGTTAGGATCGTTATTGTAGCGAAACTGGCTCCACTAAAAACATCAGGTTTGCTAAGAATTCACCTAAATCTTTAGGGATTTTATAAATATTCTCAATCAAGGTAAGTAGTTAACCAGAGTTATCCAGTTAAATTTGACAGATTAATCAAGTAAAAAATTTATAAGCCAAGCTAAGATCGCTCAAATTCTCTTAAGACGATCAATAGCGATCGCTTTAGGGTTAGGTGCTAAGTCCATTTCAGGCAGGTATTTTTGAGCTAGTTTCAGAAGATTTTATAAAGACTCATGCCTGAAAAAGAGATTATTTCAGGGATATTTTTATTTTATGATAATTGAGTTATGGTTCAAATCCCTCAAGTTCTGGCACATCCGCAACTAAATGAACACCTTGGATGTACAAAGAGCGACCATACTTTCCGACATTTTCGATTCGCAGTTTACTACCTTGTTTCTTGGCTTGCACTGCCATATCGATCGCCGCACCCACTCCACGGCTGACAATCTTAGTAACCCCTTCAAAGTCCAAGATGATTAACGCCAATTTCTTCTCTAGGAAAGGCTGTACCATTTGGCGGAACTGAGGCACAGTAGTAACACTTAGCGCACCAGTAAGTTTCAAAATTACTTGATCGTTTTCTTGCTGTTCAGAAATTTTGAGGTCGTCTTGAAGGAATGAAGAGTGGGTCATAATTTTAGCAACTTAGTTTTGATCTTGATAATGAGACTTGCTTAGTGAGATTTACTTGGCTAGATTAAACTAGTGAAACTTGATGAATGAGTTTAGTGATTGAACGTTAGATTTCAGATAAATCTCAGGGGAAACAAATGAATAGTAGTTGGGATAGGGATCAAACTATACAACTTAATATTCTCTATTTTCAGATTTCTTATATACAGAAATTAGAATTTAGAAGATTAAATCAATTGATAGAACTAAATCATTTTTTATGGCAAGTAAGCATACATTCTTACAATTGTGCCATTTTCAGATGATTCTATTTCTACTTTATCCACTAATCCCTTAATCATGTGTAGCCCAAATCCCCCATTTTTTGTACCCATTTCTGCAATCTCTTCAAAGTTCGGCGGTTTAACGTTATCTGGATTAAAACCAGGTCCTTGATCCCGTACCTCGATCATCAAGCTGTTTTCAGACATTGCTACCATAACTTCAATATCCACTTCTGATGGAGTGGTGTAAAGAATTGAGTTCACACAGGCTTCCGTCAGTGCTTGAATAATATCTTGCACCCTGTTCTCAGAAAACCCCATCTTGTGAGCAAGTGCTGCAACCGCAGCTATGGGGGCATCTTCTACGCCTTCTACTGGAGGTATGGATATGCGTAGCTTTATCAGCGTGTCGCTCATGATTTAACGCCTGACCCTACATTTTGATATTAGCATAGCAATTTTTTGCGATTTAATCTAAAAAAATAATTTATTCTAAGCACAAGATTTAAGGCAGAACGGAACTATTGGAAAATTAGTTTAGTTAGTAAACAGAATCTAACCAAGGATCAATCAAGTTGCAAAGCCCCCAAATCAGTCTTGCTCAATTCAGAAACAGCCATAAATATTGACTTACGAAAGCTTTACTTTAATGCCTCTGCCCCACCTACTACCTCTAAGATCTCTTGGGTGATAGCGGCTTGACGGGCTTTATTGTATTGCAAAGTCAGACTTTTCACGATTTCTACAGCATTGTCACTGGCATTATTCATCGCCGTCATCCTTGCAGCAAGTTCACTAGCAGCTGATTCTTGCAGGGCGCGCAACAATTGGTTGTCAATATAAAGCGGCAAAAGTGCATCTAAAATTTCGACCGGGTCTTGTTCAAAGATCATTTCCGTCGGCATTTCTCGCACGGTGGTTTCCAAAGGCTGGCGCTCTACTTGAAACTGACCACCACGCACAATCAGGCGGAATATCTCATCATCACTGGGTTCTAAACCTTGGGGATCAAGGGGTAACAAAGTTTGAACTACGGGACGAGAACTAATAAGTGAAATAAAACGAGTATAAATCAACTCCACTCGATCTACTGTGCCTGAGAGAAAGGCGGAACTAATCTGGTCAGCGATCGCGATCGCATCAGTAGAGTTGGGAATTTGATTCAGACCCATAAACTTGGCAGCAATTGGTTGCTCACGGCGACTGAAGTATTGAATTGCTTTGCGCCCAATCAGAACAAACTGAAAATCGAGGCCCTTGGCTTTTAGCTCTTTGGCACGGTCTTCTGCTTTGCGAATAGCATTAGTGTTATATCCACCACAAAGTCCGCGATCGCCTGTAATTACCACGATTGCCACATTCTTAACTTGGCGTTGCTGTAGCAGGGGCAGGCTTACATCTTCAAATTTTAGGCGGGTTTGCAAACGGTAAAGCACTTGAGCTAAGCGATCGGCAAAAGGACGGGTAGAAAGCACTTGCTGTTGAGCACGTTTCACCTTAGCGGCGGCAACTAAGCGCATTGCCTCAGTGATCTTGCGAGTATTTTTGACACTACTGATGCGATCGCGGATAGTTTTTAGGTTTGCCATAAATAAAATGCTAGGGGCTTGATCAGCTTTCAATCATATAGCTTTTAGGTATGCAGTTCTAGATTTTTTTGCTACTACCTTTTTTCCTACTAAGGTTCAACTCAACCTGAGAAAGTGAGTTTTTTGATATACGGCTTCGGTTTGGAGGGCGATCGCTTGCCAGCAAAATCTTTTTTCTAGATCTAGGCGAGCAGCTTTGACCAACTGCCGAGCGTAATTTGGGTTTTGTAAAATTTGTAAAATACCTTCGGCTAGGGAATCTGGGTCATTTACCTTTGCCACCACACCTGTAATCTGATCTTGTACCACCTCTGGTAATCCGCCTGTATTGGAAACTACGATTGGCATATTCGCGGCAAAGCTCTCTAGGGCAACGATCCCAAACGGCTCGTAAAGGCTAGGGAATACCGCACAGTCGGCAATCATCTGAAATTTGCCTAAGTCTGAATCGGACATAAATCCAGTAAATGTTACTTTGTGATCGATTCCCAAATTCCAGGCTTGACGCTTGAGCATAATGGCATGGGCATCACCTAAACCGATGATCACGAACTTTGCCTTTCCCTCCATTGCGGTCAAAATTTTAGGAGCCGCATTGAGCAGAATAAATATTCCTTTTTCATAAGTAATTCTGCCTACATAGTAAATAATCTTCTGGTCGGATTCAGCGTATTTAGCCCGCCAGGTAATTGGATCAAAGTCTTGTCGATGTAAACAGGTAGCACGCGCTAGATTTAAGCCGTTATAAATTACATCTACTTTGGTATCAGGACACTTAAACGCTCTCTCTACTTCGTCTCGCATATATTTTGAGCAGACGATTACTCTTTGGGCGGCAGAGGTTAGGATACTTTCTTTGAAGTGAATATGGCGATTAGCGTCGGTATGTATACCATTATTGCGCCCAAACTCGGTGGCATGGATCGTGGCAACTAAGGGAATTTGCAATTTCTGCATAATCGCGATCGCTGCATCTGCTACTAGCCAATCATGGGCATGCACTAGGTCAAAGCTATATTTTTGATCATCTATTAAGGAGGCAACATAGCTTCCCATTTTTTGATTCATCTCATCGATCCAAGCAAAAAAGTCCTGGGTCGCCGTAACCGAAATTCGATGCACATCTATCCCTTCTACTATTTCCTGGTGGGGTGCATTTTCAATTGCCACAGTAATTAGGCAGACTTGATGATTGAGCTTGACTAGCTCTGGGTATAGCTCTGCCACATGACGTGATATGCCGCCAATAATGCGTGGCGGAAATTCCCAAGCTAAAACTAGAATTTTCATACACAGATTTGGGCAGTTAGAATCGATGCCCCATTTTTTCAACTTTTATTCACTCTATCTTGGCAGCAAAATCCTGAATAGTTCAAAAACAAAGAATACAGATTTGAAAAACCTAAAGCTGGCTAGGGCAACCATCTTATATGGATTTTAAATTCGCTAAATTCAGACTCCCTTCCTAGTGAAAGATTAGTGATTTTGGGGGTGAGGGGGCTATCGGCTTCGCCTTCATTCCGTACGCGCCCCTATCAAGGGATCGCCAAGACGACTGCATTCTTGGTGTGAGAAGGGAGTAAAATCAGCCAAACTGGATTTAAAGTTAAAAAATCTAGCCTAAAAACATTGGTTGGTATCTAGTGAACTTGTTACAATTTGAACGAATTTTGAGATGCAGAAATACCCATGACAAATCGCAAGGATTTTAAGCAACAGCTAATAGAATCAGGAAATAAAGTACTTCCTAGTCTCAGGCTGCTGACAATCAAGCTATTTGAATGGCTGATTCCTAACCTTGACGGTGGGGCAGCAAGTTTAAGTGTGAACTCTGAATTGAACTCTGAATCAAGTGGTAATGTCGGAAATGATTTTTGGCTTAAAGGGCGATCGCTGACCGCAAAGACCCTCACTACTATGGCGGCGGGGTCACGCACTCTTCAAGCTAAGTTAAACCCTACTGCCGCCGAGCTAGAGCAACCCCTTCTGCCCGAACCAGTCAGAACTGAACTTAAGACTGCCTGGGACTTTTGGCAGCAACAGTTTGTACCGAGGGCAGTTAGTAGTATTACTTGGGGAGTGGATTGGCTTGACCCCAGGGTGGCAGGGGTATGGCAAAAAGTTAGCAGCATTCCCCAGGTAGGGGGAACAATTAGCAAAATTCAGCAAAATCCCAATTGGCAAAAATTTAACATCGCGATCGCACCTGTGGGCAGATTTCTAGTAATTACTTCTATTCCCAAGAGCTTGCAACCACTACTAGCAAAAAAAGCCGCAAGTTGGGCGATCGGCATTACCTTAAGTTTATTTTTCCTGTTGAAGCCATCTCATAGCTCGGCAGTTATAGCTGTAAAGCCAATGGCTAAGTCTCTACCTCAAGCCCAGGTGCAACCTAGTCCAGAAAAGAACTTTGATGACTTTTTGCCCCCAGAGCAGGGAGATGCTTCGATTTCACCTGAGCAGATTATGGTAACGGACATTCAATCTCAAGTGGTGGCAGCAACTAACCGCTACGGTGAAGCTTTGATCCAGTCGGTGCAAACAAATTTCAAGCTGGGGCGTTTGATTATTCAGCTTACTGATGCTTGGTATCAACTCACGCCTAACCGCCAAGAGCAGCTTCTAGATGACTTGTTAGACCGATCGCAAACTTTGAAGTTCAAAAAGTTAGTGGTGGCGGATAGTGAAAAGCATCTAATTGCCCGCAGCCCTGTAGTTGGTAGCAATATGATAATTCTGCGCCGCTAATAAATTAGCTATGAATTAGGGATTACTGGCTCAATCTTGACCGATACAGAGGTATTATAAAATCTATATATAAGCTAAGATAAATACTATTCGCAAATACAGCAAAGCGAGGGAAAGATTATGGTCGCAGCCTACGATTCACCTAAACTCACTCCTGAAGAATATTTTGTCTGGGAAGAACAACAAGGGTGTAAGCATGAATATCTAAACGGCGAAGTTTACGCCATGACTGGCGGCACAGTAAATCACGGTAGAATTGCCCTTAATTTCAGCTTTCTGCTCAAAAATCATTTACGAGCAAATAATAAATGTATGGTGCTCAACTCTGATGTGAAAGTAGGGGTGCAAAGATCTAATCAGTACATTTATCCCGATGTAAGTGTTAGCTGTGATGATCGCGATCGCACTGCAACTAATTTTATAAGTCATCCCTGTTTGGTTGTGGAGGTTTTATCACCCAGCACCGAAGCCCATGATCGTGGCGGAAAATTTAAGCTCTATCAACGCTCAAGTAGTTTGTGTGATTATGTATTGGCGAGTGCCGATAAAATTGAAATAGATTTGTATCGCAAAAATGCGGCAGAAAAATGGGAGATCCTTGGCTATGGGGAAAGCGATCTAGTGGCGTTAGAGAGTATTAACTTCGCTTTTTCAATTGAGCAACTCTATGAGGGGATCACGCTTTAATGGCAGAGCTTAAAGAGCAAAGACATCCTCAATATTTTGGCGATCGCAATTTAGTTAACGATCTAATCAACATTGAGCAACCTACCGAACGCCAGCTTGCCGATCTCGCTCGATTACAGGTGCGCTATTTGGGTTTTCCTGGCGCAAAGGATATTCAAGCAGATTTAGCCGAAATTATGACCAAGTGGCAATTTAGCTCTGAGTCTTTGTTTGCCCGCACTAGGGAAATTCATGCTAAAGGCAGAGTGTTTGCCAAGCAAAATGATGGTAGAGATGATTGGGCTTAAATAAATTATCTAAAAAACTAATAGGATTTATGATTTTTCAACTACTTCAGTCAGTGCCGAAAGTTGTAGCGATCGCTATTCTGACTTTTTCATTATTTCTCCCTACAAGCAACCCAGTCAAAGCCCAATCTAAGCCCGCAAGTTCCAGTAATCCCTCCAGTAATCCAATTGAGCAGCCTCGCCCCGATTTTATCAATCAAGTTTTAGCTGCCAAGTTAATGCAAAATTCCCCTGATGGGAAGTTTTATGCCGAACGGGCGCTGAGTCGGGCAGAGATCGCCACAATTTTAGTTAAGGCTTTTTCCTTGGATCGGTTGCGATCGCTAAAAACAAGCACCGAATTTATCGATGTTCCCTCTAACTACTGGGCATATCAGGCAATCAAGACGGCTGTAGCTTCAGAGACGATGATCGGCTATGAAAAGAACCGCTTTTTCCCCAACCAAAGGGTGACCAGGGCAGAAGGTTTCGCCACATTTGCCAATGCTTATGGCATTTTTCAGTTTCCTGAAGATACGGTAAAAGAGTTTTTGGCTCCCTATGCCGATAGCAAAGAGCTACCAGTTTGGTCAAGGAAGGCGTGGGCAACTGCTTTGAATGAGAATTTTGTAAATTTAGATAGTGAAAATAAAATTAATAGTCTTAAGCCGATGACTAGGGGGGATATGGCATTTGCTTTAAGTAGATATCTAGAAAAAGAGAGGGGCAGATCGGGCAATTCGCCAAAATCCTAACTATTGTTAAAAGCCGGCCGACGGGAAGAAATTATTAAGCCCGCTGGCGTGCAGGGAATTTATTTCTAGGATGAGTAATACTGAGGGTATATCTGTAGATTTGTAACTTTTCTTGTTTTAAGAATTTTATGTCTGCTTCCCCACTTCAAATCAATCTTGCAAAAGATTCAAACTCTTTTCCCCAAGCGGTTCAATCCGATCAAGTTCCTAGGTCTCAAGCATCAGTTTGGCTTAGTCGTTACTTATTTTTTATGGCGATCGCTACTCTCTTAGTTATGGCATTAGGAAGTGCTACTAGGGTAATGAACGCGGGGCTTTCCTGTCCTGATTGGCCTCTTTGCTATGGCGAATTAGTCCCACTAAAGGAAATGGATCTTTTGGTTTTCTTGGAATGGTTCCATCGCATCCTGGCTACGACCATGGGAGCTTTTACTTTAATTTTAGTGGGAAGTGTGTGGCGAGTTCGTGCCCAGTTGCCAAGCTGGACGTTTGGCGGCGCAATTTTTGCCTTGATCTTAGTGATCTGTCAAGGAATCTTAGGTGGTCTGACCGTAACCCAGCTACTACGTTTTGATATTGTCACCGCCCATTTGGCTACAGGTTTACTATTTTTTTCTACTCTGTTGACGATGGCAACTCTGTTAGCACTGAATAAATCCCTGGATAACCATTCAAATTCTGCCCCAGCTTATCAATCAAATAAATTAATAAAATGGCTCGGATTGAGTGCAGTAGCGAGCGTCTACTACCAAAGTATTTTAGGCGCTTTGGTCTCTTCCCAATGGGCGGTACACCAATGTTTAGCAGGTACTTCTCTATGCGGCGTATTACACAATCACTTTTTAGGTGTAGTTCCCGCTACGGTTTTGAGCTTGGCGGTAGTTTATTTTGCTTGGCGCGATCGCTCACTAAGTCCTTTGGTACATTGGACAGGGTTGGCGGTAGCAGCTTTATTAACTAGCCAAATTGCGCTAGGAGTCACTACCTATAAATTGCAGTTGCAAGTGCCTGGAGTTACTGTGCTGCATCAGGTGGTAGGAGCAGCTCTATTAGGAGCTTTAATCATTTTTACCATTGCCACTTTTAAAAATCAAGAATCTAACCAGCCACAAATTGGCGCTAACTGGAGTTAATTCATGCTTATTTATAATCGGTCTTTAGCAGAGCCACCTAAGCTACATCAAAATATCAGTGAGGTGCTAGTTAGTTACTACCAGTTGACTAAACCAAAGATCATCCCTTTACTCTTGATTACTACGGTGGGAGCAATGTGGATCGCCTCTCAAGGTAAAGTAAAAATTTCTTTATTGCTGATCACGATCGCTGGTGGGGCTTTGGCTGCAGCTGCGGCAAATGTAATTAATTGTATCTACGATCGCGATATTGACCTATTAATGGAGCGCACCCGCTTTCGTCCGATTCCTGCGGGTAGAGTGAGTCTGAGGGATGCTGCTTTATTTGCGATCGCTCTTGCCATAATTTCTTTTAGTCTTTTATATTTTGGTGCGAATTTACTTGCCGCTTGCTTAGCGATGTCAGGTATTTTTACTTATGTAGCTGTTTATACTATTTGGCTAAAGCGCTCTAGTACACAGAATATTGTGATTGGCGGAGCAGCAGGCGCAATTCCGCCGCTTGTAGGTTGGGCAGCCGTAACTGGCGATTTAAGCTGGGGAGCCTGGGCACTATTTGCGATTATCTGTGTTTGGACACCTCCACACTTTTGGGCATTGGCGCTAATGATCCAGGATGAGTATGCCAAGGTGGGTGTGCCGATGTTACCTGTGGTGGTTGGTGAAGCTGCAACTACACGTCAGATTTTTCTCTATACTTTACTATTGCTGCCCGTCACCCTGCTGTTAGTTTTTCCCTTAGGGATTATGGGTGGTTTTTACTGTGCAGTGGCGCTTTACTTCGGCTTGACATTTAGCTTTAAGGCATGGCAGTTGACCAAAACTCCCACCGATAAGCAGGCGGCTAGATCACTGTTTAAGTTTTCGATTTTTTACTTAATGTATCTCTGTCTGGGCATGGGTATCGATACTCTACCAATTACTCATCAAGTCTTGGAAAGTCTGAGCCATCTCACGATTGACCCACTCCAACAAGGCTGGCAAGTATTAGCGCGATCGCTGACTTCAATCTATTAGTATTTTTGGCTAATAATTAGCTAAAATCTTTGGGAAGAGCTTAGGTATCGGTCATGGCTCATACTGTTAAAAACTTTTTATTTGATCGGGGGGCAATCTTAGCCACCAATTCCCATTTTTGGAAAGCTGCCGCCAAATTTGGTTTTTGTCTGTTGCCCCAACTGGTAGTCGACGAAGTTAACCGCACCGCCGAAGAAGCATCCGTAAATGCGTCGCAAAACTCATCAGCAGAAAATGCGGCGGTGGAATTTATGCGATTTTTGCCCAAAAGCAATTGGCAGGTTACCGATCTAATCAAAACCCATCCCGAACTAATTACTGCCGACAATCAACCTAGTAATCAATTGAGCCGTAATGCCCGCATGAGCTTTTTGGTGGGGCAATATGCCTATGGCGTGGCTGACCATGAACGGGAGCGCTTAACGATCTTGGTGACCGATGATCAAACCTTAATTCGTAAAATCAATGAGTTAAACATTGATCAACTTTGTGCCACTTCGGCGATCGCGGTTAAACAGTGGGTTTTTTCAGGCGAGATTCCCAGTGTAATAGAGCGGGCGCAGGGTACTTTTAAAGTAGGACAAAAAATCTCTAAGTATGGTGATCGAGTAGGACGCTATCGATCTAAAAGTGGTTGGCGACAATTACTATTAAATATTTTGGGAGTTAGTGCGATCGCGGCATTTTTACTCGTGATAAGTTTATTAGTCTGGCAGCAGACTCAACCTAGGCAATTCAACCAATTTTGGCAAAAAACTGGATTACCATCTTTTCCCTTAGCTAAGCCGAGAACTTAAATTTGCAGGAGTAACACTCTATGAGTACCAAATCTATTCTCAATCAAATTGCCAAGCTTAATGAAATCGGCAAAGCTCTCTCTGCCCAAAGGGATGTAACGGCGCTGACCGAGATGATCTTGACCAATGCGAAGGAACTGCTAAATGCGGATGGTGGCACCCTCTATTTGACCACTGAAGAAAATAGTCTAAAATTTGCGATTTTGATCAATGACACGCTGAAGATTGCCATGGGTGGAACTACGGGCTTAGAGATTCCTTTTGAACCGTTACCACTTTACGACGATCAAGGGAAGCCGAATAATAATATGGTAGCTGCCTATGCTGCTCTTGATCGTCGCACGATCAATATTCCTGATGCCTATACTGCGGTTGGGTTTGACTTCACAGGTACTCGCACTTTCGATCATAAAACTGGTTATCGCTCCAAATCTTTTCTTACAGTGCCATTACTCAATTACGAAGATGAATTGATTGGCATTTTGCAATTAATTAATGCCAAAAATCCTGATACAAATGAAATAATTGCATTTTCTGAATCCGCCCAGAGTCTAGCTGAATCCCTCGCTTCTCAAGCAGCGATCGCACTTACCAATCATTGTCTAATTGCTGAATTTAAGAATCTGTTTGAATCGTTTATTGAACTAATTGCCAAAGCGATTGACGATAAATCTCCCCATACAGGCAACCATTGCCGTAGAGTGCCAGAACTAACCATGATGTTAGCAGAAGCCGCTTGTCTAAGCACTGAAGGAATATTCCAAAACTTTGATCTAAATCAAGATGATCGCTACGAATTGCGAATTGCAGGAATGCTGCATGATTGCGGCAAGGTAACTACTCCCGTACATATTATTGAGAAATCCACTAAACTTGAAACGATCTATGATCGGATTGGCTTAATCGATCATCGATTTGAGATTCTGGGGCGGGATGCAAAGATTGACCTGCTACAGGCAAAACTTCAGACTTTTGAAACAGGGAATACGGTTCAGATGCCTGAACTAGATGCCAAATATCATTTACAATTAGAGAATTATGAACGCGATCGCCAATTTTTGCATAGTTGTAATATTGGTAGTGAATTTATGTCTGAATCCCGCAAGCAGAGAGTAAAACAAATTGCGGAAATAACTTGGCAAGATCAGAATTTCCAATCCCAAACTTTGCTTACTGAGAACGAAGTTTATAATTTAAATATTACTAAAGGAACTCTTACTGCTGAAGAGAGACAAATCATCAACCATCATATTGTAGTTACACTTGAGATGCTAGAAGAGCTTCCCTATCCCAAGAAATTACGGAAAGTACCTGAATTCGCAGGTGGACACCATGAACGGATGGATGGGAAGGGTTATCCTAAGGGTTTGCGGCGCGAGGAGATGTCTATTCAAGCTCGAATCATGGGAATTGCGGATATTTTTGAAGCTTTAACTGCCAAAGATCGTCCTTACAAAAAAGGCAAAACCCTCACTGAATGCTTAGAAATCATGGGCAAAATGAAACTAGAAGGACATATCGATCCAGATATTTTTGATCTATTTGTGCAAGAGAAAATCTATCTTCACTATGCCCAGAAGTTCCTCGATCCTGATCAAATCGATCAAGTGAATGAAGCCATGATCCCTGGCTACAATCGGAATATCAGTTCAGCATCCTCTTAAGCATAATATTTACTTTAAGTATCATAATCACTAAAGATCGCCATGCAAATTTTAGAGATTCTGCCTCGCAACCTAAATTTACCAACTGGCACTGAGCAAAGAGTAATTCTCAGTGATATCACTTGGGAACAATACACTACATTTATTGATAGCTTTGTAGATGAATATCCATCTTTGCGGGTTACCTATCTTGAGGGCATATTGGAAATTATGAGTACATCCAATCAACATGAATATCTAAAAAAAATTATTGCCCGTTTGATTGAAATGTATGCGGTAGAAAAGAAGATTGATTTGAATGGCTATGGTAATACTACATTTAGAGATCAGCTGGCATTGCGTGGTTTAGAGCCTGATGAATGTTACTGTTTTGGTAAATTGCAGCAAGTGCCAGATATTGCCCTAGAGGTTTATCTTAGCAGTGGCGGCATTGATAAGCTTAGTGTTTACGCAGGCTTAAGAATTCCCGAAGTTTGGTTTTGGCTAGTAAAAAAGCAGCAGTGGCAGCTTTATCGACTAATTGATTTGAGCTATCAAGAGATTTCTCACAGTCAGTTATTGCCAGATCTTCATTTTGAATTACTCGCCCAGTTTATTCAAACAATTACGGAAACGAAAAACCAAACTCAAGCCATAATTGCCTATCGTAATATTTTGAGAACAGAAACGAAAACAGAAACAAGAAAAGAATCCCAGTAGATCGAGCTAGATTGCTATCTGTAGTTGAGTCTCTCTAAGATGCTCAAGTGGATTCTTAATCGGGTTCAAAGCAGAATCTTTTTCTCCCAGTAATTCCTTAGTAGCTTTGATTAATTCTTCAGTTCTAGGCTCCAAATCAGATCTAGTACTGATATATAACTTCAGCGCGTGAAGCGGATCGAGAATAGCAGCGCGATCAAGGGAAGCCAAACGTAGTCGAGCATTATTCTCAATTACTTCGGACAAAATAGAATAGGTATGCGCACTTTCCAAAGCTAGGTGCAAAGCAGGTTGATCAATATGTGGTATCTGTTCGGGCTTAACTTTATAAATTAAACGGACGATCGCTGCTTCAATTTCACATTTAGCGATCGCTTCCATTAATCTTGATTGAATTTGCGGCGGTGCAGTTAATCCAGTTAAATCCACTTCAATCGTGCGAAAAGGACGAGCAGGCAGAACACAAAACTCAAAGCTAATCTGCTTCTTCGCTATTTCCAGCCAAACATAGCCCTTCTCTTCATTTTCTTCGCCAAAATCTACCCGCTCAATGCTGCCAGGATAAACAATCGGCGGATCTTGACAGAGAATCTGATGCTTATGCACATGACCCAAAGCCACATAGTCAAATTCAGGTCGCGCCAGTAAACTCAAAGGTACAGTGAAGCCCACCCCAGCCGCCAAAAACCGCTCCGCCCCCACCGTTGCTCGATCCGCCATCAAATGCCCTAACAAGATAGTGGGAAGCTCAGGATCTAGTTGCCGTACTTCTGCCTCGATCACTAATTCCAATCTTTTGAGCAACTCTTTGCCCACTGCCTCTACAGATAGTCCCTCAGTTTCAGCTTTGGTCAGCATTGCCGATCGCGTCAACCAAGGTAAACAAATAATTTGAATGCCGCCTGACTTTGTCATAATTTTATGAGTTTCCAAGCGATCGCCAACAATAAAGCCTGGCACACCTAAACTACGATAAATCGATAAACTATTGCCCGTTTGCGAATGGCGATCATGGTTACCCACTAATAAGACTGTTGGAATCTGGCGATCGGCTAAGCGGCGGAACTGACTGGCAAAAATCTGCTGTACCTGGGGAGCAGGCATGGCATCGGGAAAAGCATCACCTCCAAATAGCACTAAGTCGGCGGGTTCGGTGATCGCACGCTCAATACAAAGGGAGAGCGATCGCTCAAAATCCTCTAGCCGACTATTGATCCCCGTCAGCGGATTGAGTTTGCCGTGAGTAAGTGTACCTAAATGAATATCAGAGAGATGTAAGACTTTAATCATTCGCAAGCATCCAGAGAATTACAGTGTTTTTTTAGGTTTATATACTTGAGGTGCAGGGGTGAAACCCCTATGTGGGGCTGCGCCTCACGCCCCGCTTCTATCCTAAAAATTTTCAACAGATTGCAATTGGTTAAGACAATCATCAATCCAACCTGAAAAAATTGGGAATTTAATGTATAAAGGGATCTACGCTACGCCTTGATTTTATTTTTGGGAATTTGCCTGATTGCCATGTCAACCCTTGTTATTGTTGAATCTCCCACTAAAGCCCGCACAATTCGCAACTTTTTGCCCTCTGGCTATCGGGTGGAAGCATCGATGGGTCATGTGCGTGACCTACCTCAATCTGCTACTGATATTCCTGCTAACCTGAAGGGTGAAGAGTGGTCAAGGTTGGGCGTGAATGTA
>Ga0163144_10018508_pt1 | contig 14083 bp, 13 predicted proteins | sample OliLak19BULKMAT1_FD_123175 | JGI IMG/M metagenome (GOLD analysis project Ga0163144, IMG submission 123175) | Freshwater microbial mat bacterial communities from Lake Vanda, McMurdo Dry Valleys, Antarctica - Oligotrophic Lake LV.19.BULKMAT1 | ecosystem: Environmental > Aquatic > Freshwater >... | reverse complement strand
GTCGTGCAGGTCGGTGGCGATGCGCGTGCGCTCTCGCTCGACGACGAGGAGGCGCGCGACCCGCATCCGGTAGAGGCGCCACCCGATCAGGGCCAGCGCCGCCGCGACCAGCGCGAGGAACCACGGCCGCCGCCACACCGGCGCCTGGATCTCGAAGCCGAGGCTCGCGGGTGCCGACGCCACGCCACCCGCCGTCACCGCGCGCACCCAGAACCGATAGCTTCCGGGCGCCAGGTGGGCGTACCGCACCTCGCGCGCGGCGCTGGGCGCGCTCCAGGCGGCGTCCGCGCCGTCGAGCCGGGTCTGGAACAGCACCGGCGCGCCCGCGGCGACCGAGGGCGCCGTAAAGGCGATGTCGAGCTGCGCCTCGTCGTGCGCGAGGCTGAACCACGCCGTCCCCGCCGCGCCGCCCATCGCGAGCGGCCGCGCCTGCCCACCGGCGATCACCGACATCAAGAACGTGTCGGCAGGCGCCGGCGCCACGTGATCGTCGGGTCGCAGCCGCGCCACGCCCAGCGTGGTGCCCACCCACAGATCGCCGTGGCGATCGCGATACATCGTCATCACGTGATCGCCGGGCAGGCCGTTCGTGGTGTCGAAGTGCACGATGTCGCCGGTCGTCGGGTCGATGCGATCGATCCCGCGCGCGCCGCCCACGTAGATCCGGCCGCGCGCGTCGTCGGCGATCGAGCGCGCGAGCTCCGTCGACAGACCCTCCGCGACCGTGTAACGGACGATCGCGGGTGCGGGCGCTGACGGGTCGTCGACGCGGAGCACGCCGCCGCGGGCCGCCGCCCAGAGGCGCCCGCGTGCATCCACCACCAGTGCGCCGATCCCGCCGTCAGCGGCGTCGAGCACGAGGCCATCGGGCCAGCGCGCGAGGCGACCGTCCTGGAAGCCGATCCACAGGTTCCCCGTGCGGTCCTCGGCGAACGAGAGCGCGCCGGCGTCGGGGAGACCGGCGACGGGGACGATGCGATCGAGCGCGTGATCCCATCGCACCAGGCCGGTGCCGCTCAGCGTGCTGATCCAGACGTCGCCGCGCGCGTCGCGGTACAGCCGGTAGACGTCGCTCCCCGGCAGGCCGTCGTCGACGCCGAACCACTCGGGCTCCGCCGCGGCGAGCTCTTCGATGCGTGCGACGGGCGGGTAGTGCGCGACGCCGGTGCCGGTGGCGTACCACCAGCCGCCAGCGTCGTCCCGGGCGACGATCTGATTGGTGCCCCAACCTCCGCCGTGGTCCGGCGGCACGCGCGCCACCACCGGTGTCCAGCGCTCGCCGTCGAGGCGATGCAGCACGTGACCTTCGCGCCACGTCGTCGCGTAGAGGTTGCCGGCGTCGTCCTCGAGAAACTGGCTGACGCCGAGGGTGGCGAGGCCGTCGTGCTGGTCGTACGCCACCGCGCCGCTGGCGGTGACCCGCACGACGCCGACCGTGTTGCCGCCCAGCCAGACGTTGCCAGCGCGATCCTCCAGCATCGGCGCCAGCGACTCGGCGGGCAGTCCGTGCGCCGGGCCCAGCTCCTCGACGCGCCCGTCGCGCAACCGCGCGTTGCGCTCCATCCCGCCGATCCACAGGACGCCGCGCGAGTCTTCCAGGAGGCCGCGCCGCACGCCGGTGTAGTCGAAGCCATCGTCGGGCCCGAAGCGCACGATCTCGCCGGGCGCCGACGGCGAGCGGAGAGAACCGTCGGGGGCGCGCGCGGGCACCGCGCCCTCCCACAGCGACGGAGCCGTGGTGATCGGCGCGTCCGTCGTCGGCGGCACCAGCACCAGCATCTCCATCGCGGCGGCGCCGAACCACAGCCGGCCGGCGCGGTCGTAGAGGATCGACATCACGCGGTCGTCGGTGAAGCCGGGCGGCGTGTACCGCGCCTTGCTCAGCACGCCCTGGGCGGTGCGGCGGTACACGCCGTGGTCGGAGGCGAGCCAGAGCGAGTCCTGAGCGTCCTGGGCCATCGCGTACACGTACTCGCCATCGGGCAGGTCCACCTCGTCGGCGACGCGCGCGCCGGGAGCCACGCGCCACAGCCCGGCGCCGCCGATCCACAGCGCACCGGCGCGGTCGATGAAGAAGGCGCTCGCCGCGCCGTCGAGCACCGCGGTGAAACGCGGTCGGATGCCGAGATCGTCGGGATCGAGGCGCGCGACGCCACGCTGCGTCGCCACCCAGATCGCGCCGTCGGGCGTCTCGGCCACGGCGGCGCACCCGTAGTCGGGCACGCCATCGGCACGGTCGAAGCGTTCGAAGGCCGCGCCGTCGAAGCGGCTGACCCCGTCGCTGGTCGCGAACCAGAGAAACCCGCGCGCGTCCTCCACGGCGTCGAACACGCGGCCTCCCGCCACCCCGTCGGCCGTGGAGAACACATGCACGGGCAGCCGCTCGGCGGCGACTCGCGCCGACACGAACGAAGCGACGAGGACCGCGGCCGCTACCAGTGCCCGGCGCACGACGCGAGTGTACGCGGTTGCCCGGTGGCGCGAGCGGTGCAACGCACGAGCGGATGTCCGCGCTTCGCCTCTCCATCGTTTCTGACTTCGAGGCACCCGCGCACGCTGGAGCGGTTCCTCGCCAGCACGGCCGACGGCGTGCGCGACGAGGACCTCGCGAAGCGCGTGGCGCTCCCCAAGCAGCTCGCCGCGGTGTTCGAGGCGATCGTGGCGCGGGTCAAGGACGATCCGGACACCGCGGGCAAGCTCGAGGCGCTGGTCGCGCAGTTGATGAAGTGAGTGGTTGGCCCGGAACGAGCCCTCGCACGACACGGAGGACTGTCATCTGGCAAGTCATCGCCAAGGTGACCCCTTCGACCGCCACACCCACGGGCGTGATGGGTGCGACGTACGCCTCGATCGCCGCCCGACGATTTCCCGTGAAGCTCGTGCGCCGCTCGTCGCGTGACCGCGTTGTCCGGTCATGCGACGACGACCGCTGCTCCCGCTGCTCATCCTTCTCGCTGGTTGCGGGTCACCCGCTCGCTCGAGGGTCGGCGACGCCGCCGTCCCCGCCGATGCGGCGGCCGAGCCGGCGGTGCTCGCGGCGTTGCCGGTGCAACGCGTGGGCGATCGCGGCTTCGTCCTGCTGCCGGAGGCGCCGGTGCTTCCCGAGGGCCTGACGTGGACCAAGCTCGAGGAGCTCGACGTCTTCTTCAGCGGCACCTTCACCACGCTGGAGATCGCCGTCAGCCCGCCGCTCGCGCGAGCGCGGACGTTCAGCCTCCCGGGCGTGCACGACGAGCGCGAGCTCGTGACCGCAGCCGCCGTCTTCCTGCGCGTCCGTCGCGAAGCGTGGAACCCCGAGGTCGCGCCCACGTCGATCGGCGTCGAACGCGTGGTGGTCGCGCTCGAGATCGATCTCACGGGGGTCGCGGCCCGCGCGGCGCCGTTCGTGCTGACGGGATCGGCGGCGGGGTGGCGGCGGATCGAGCGCGAGGCGCTGCAGGACGATCCCTCCGAGAGGGTCGTGCTCGACGCCTGGCTCGCGGCCGAGGGCTACCCGCGCGCGGGTGAGGCGGTCATGCGCGCTCGGTTCACGGGCACCGACCTCGAGGAGCTCCAGAGCGGCGTCGCAGGTGATCGCCTGCTGGTGTGGCGTCGCGGCGGCTCGAGCCTCGGCGCGCTGCGCATGCCGATGAGCGAGACGGCGTGGGGACACCTCGTCGCAGCGCCAGGCGAGCAGCTCCTGGTCATCGAGCACGGAACGGGGAGCGTCAGCGGGACCGGCCTCGATCGGTGGCTCACGTTGCGGCCGGTGCCGGCGTCGTGATGGTGGCCCCGAATCTTGCTATACGAGCGCATGCCTCGCTGCCTCTGCCTGCTCCTGCTCGGCGCGTGTGTCGGAGAAGCCGGCGTCGCGCCGGACGCGCGGCCCGACGTCGGCGACAAGCCGGAGGTCGTGCTCGCGACCAGCCTGGGCGAGATCGTGGTGCGGCTCGAGCCGGTGGAGATGCCGGTCACGACCGCCAACTTCCTCGCGTACGTGGACGCGGGCTGGTTCGACGGCACGCTCGTCCACCGCGCGGTGGAGGACTGGGTGATCCAGGGCGGCGGGTACACCACCGGCCTGGCGCCGAAAACCGCGATGGCGCCGATCGCGCTGGAGACGAGCGATCAGGTCCCGCACGTCCACGGCGCGATCTCGATGGCGCGCACCAGCGAGCCCGACAGCGCGACGTCGCAGTGGTTCATCGTCGTGTGGCCGCACGACGGCGACGGGCCGCAGCGCCAGCTCGATGGCGACTACGCCGCGTTCGGTCACGTGATCGAGGGCCTCGACGTGGTGGAGGCGATCGGCGCGGTGGCGGTGAGCACGCAGGCCGAGCTCGCCGACGTGCCGGTCACCGAGATCGTCGTGACCTCCGCGCGGAGGGCGCCGTGACCAAGTCGGCCTCGGCGCAGATCGATCAGCGGATCGCCGAGCTGGGCGACTGGCGCGGCGAGACCCTCGCGAGGATGCGCGGCCTCATCAAGGAGGCCGTCCCCGAGGTCGTGGAGGAGTGGAAGTGGATGGGGACGCCGGTGTGGGAGCTGGACGGCGGCATCTGCACGGGCGAGTCCTACAAGGACAAGGTGAAGCTGACCTTCCACAAGGGCGCCTCGCTCAAGGACCCGGGCAAGCTGTTCAACTCGAGCCTGGACGGCAACGTCCGGCGCGCGATCGACATCTTCGAGGGCAAGAAGGTCGACGCCAAGGCGTTCAAGACGCTGGTCAAGGCGGCGGTGGCGCTCAATCAGCGCAAGAAGCGCCCGAAGAAGTAGCGGCCGGTCACATTCGCCGTTCGGGCTCCGTCAGGAGAGAAAAGGAGCAACCGAATGCGACCCCAACCAACCAAGATCCTCGCGCTGTCCCTGCTGTTCGCCGCGGCCTGTGGCGGATCCGCGCAGACCCCGGTGGCGGAGCCGAAGCCCGAGCCCGCGGCCCCGCAGGGCCTGCAGATCAAGCTCACCACCGTCTATGTGGATGACCTCGACCAGGCGCTGCGCTTCTACACCGAGGTGCTGGGCTTCGCCGTGAAGGACGACGTCAGCAACGGCGGGTATCGCTGGATCACGGTGACCGCGTCCGGTGACCCGGACAGCACCGAGCTCCACCTGGCGCTCGACGACGACCCGGCGGCCAAGGCGTTCCAGGAGGCGATGTTCCAGCAGGGCCAGCCCGCGATCATGTTCTACACCGACGACATCGAGGGCGACCACGAGCGCATCCAGGCGCGCGGCGCCGAGTTCACGATGCCGCCCACCGAGGTGATGGCGGGCTCGGTGATCGCGACGCTGAACGACACCTGCGGCAACCTCATCCAGCTCACGGAGCTCGCTCGCTGAGCTCCTCGATCGCGAGCGCCTCGAGCTCGGCGCGATCCGCGATGATCTCGGCGCGCGCGATCCGGCCGTCCGCGAACGTGAAGCGGAGCGCGCGGACGGCCTTGCCCTTCGGCGCCATCACGAGCCCCACCGCGCCATCGACCAAAGCTGCGGTGAACATGTCGGCGAACTTCGCGAACGCGGCGGCGCCCTCGACCCAGTTGCGGGCGGCGAGCTCGGCGCCGTGGATCTCGCTCGTGCTCGCGTCGGGCGGGACCACGACCACCTGCGGATCGAGGATCGCGATCAGCCCCGCGAGGTCGCCGATGCGGAGCGCCGCGACGAACTGCGCGACGATCTCGCGCTGACTCGCGAGCTCGGCTTCGGGCGGGCGGCTGCCCTGGACGCGCCGGCGCGCACGGCTCGCCAGCTGGCGCGTGGCCGCGGGAGAGCGCGCCACGATCGTCGCGATCTCGTCGAACCCGAGGCCACACAGATCGTGGAGGACGAACGCGATCCGCTCCGCTGGCTCGAGCTGGTCGAGCACGACCAGGACCGCGAGGCCCACGGCGTCGGCGAGCATCCGTTCCTGCTCCGGATCGGTGGCGGCCACACGCTCGGGTTGCGGATCCAGCTCGTCCTCGCGGCGCGATGCGCGCGTGCGCAGCATGTCGAGGCAGATCCGCCCGACGACGGTGGTGAGCCAGCCGCGCGGGTTCGCGACGTCGCTCGGGTCGGCGCGGTCGAGCCGCAGCCACGCCTCCTGCACCGCGTCCTCGGCCTCGGGCAGCGAGCCGAGCATGCGATACGCGACGCCGCGGAGGTGCGTGCGGTGCGGTTCGAAGTCGATCGTCACCGCGATTGGCCGGCATTTTTATCACGCGGGACGGAGCACCGCGGGCACGCGCCTTGCTCTTACAAGCTCATCATGAGCACCACCACCCTGATTCTCCTCATCGTTCTGGCCCTGATCATCTTCGGAGGCGGCGGCCTCTGGTATCGCGGCCGCGGCTAGGCCGAGCGCCTGGGTCACTTCGGGCGCCGCCGGCGCACGGCCCGAAATTTCGACTTGCCTACACCTGATCTCCCCCGGCAATATCGGTAGATGCGCTTACTACTCGCGGGGTCCATGGTGTTGGTCGGTGGCTGCAGCCTGTTCGAGGACGCCACCTCGGTGCCGGTCGACTACGACGTCGAGCTCATCGAGCCGGTGGAGTTCGACGGCTCGGATGCGCTCGGCCCGGCGTCGCTCGACGTCGCGGTGAGCACCGCGAACCCGACGGCGATGATGACGATCCCGAACGCGACGACGTGGGGGCCGCTGCTCCACGCGAACGCGATCGTCGAGGGCTCGGGCGACGACCGGATCTTCTCGATCCGCTCGGCGAGCGCGCCCACCTTCACGGGCACCGCGCCGGTGTCGTTCTCGATCGACGTGTTCTCCGTCGACGGCGTGGTGTTCGGCGAGACGCTTTCGCCCGAGCCCGAGGACGTCGCGAGCTGCACGTTCGTGCTCGACCCCGCGACCGCGGCGGCCGACGACTTCGGCATCGCGCTCGAGGACTGCCTGGTCGACTGGGCGTCGACCAACGGCATCCCCGCGGAGCTCGGGTTCTCGGTGACCTCGGCGTCGACGGCGGCGGCGGCCGGCGGGGCGCCCGACTACGAATTCTCCAGCCTCAACACGATGTCGACCAACCAGGCGTTCGAGTCCGACTGCGAGCTCGAGGTCGCCTTGCCGGACAACGTCACGGACCGGATCGACAACATCAGCTTCGAGGACATCCAGCTCGACGCGGTCGGCACGGCGGACGCGCCGGTCGTCGTGGCGTGGTTCGGAGAGATCTACGACGGTGACGGTGAGCTGAAGGCATCCGCGTTCGGCGTCGATGCGCTGTCCGGCGGCGATTCGCGCGAGTATCACGCCGTGGTCACCGATGGCGATCTCACCGTCTCCGGTGACGCCGACGTCACGACGGATCCGGGCGCCGCGGACCAGTTCCTCGACGCGACCATCCGCGCGCTGGCGGGCCTCGACGTCGGCACCCCGGGCAGCGGGATGGCGTGCTGGTTCTCGTACGGGGACACCCCGCGCGCCGGCTCGCTCGCGGTGCTCATCAACGGCACGGCTCGCGCCGGCGCGATCTGACGATCACTCGAGGATCAGGCGCGGGCGCGCGGTGCCCTCGAGGTCGCGCCCAGCGCGAAGCCGCCACCCCGCGGAGCTCGAGGGGCTTGCCGTCGATCACGCGGCGTCACGACTCGGCGGAGCGCACCCGACCGACCAGGCTGGCGATCGTGATGATCAGCTCCTGCGGATCGATCGGCTTGGCGACGTGGACCTGGAACCCCGCCAGCATCGCGCGGCTCCGGTCCTCGGATCGCGCGAACGCGGTGAGCGCGATCGCCGGCACCTTGCCGCCCTCGGCCTCGGGCAGCGCGCGGACCGCGCGCAGGAGCTGGTAGCCGTCGCGCAGCGGCATCCCGATGTCGCAGATCATCAGGTCGGGCCGGGCCCGGGCCAGCGCGACGAGCGCCTCGTCCGCCGACGCGGCGAGCACCACCTCCGCGCCGATCTCGACGAGCAGGTCCTCGAGCATCTCCCGCGCGTCGACCTCGTCATCGACCACCAGCACCGTGATCCCGACCAGGCTGACCGGCGCGACCTCGAGCGTGCGGGTCGGGCCGGTGATCGGGTGGGTGCGGCCTTCGTGCTCGCGGAGCACGCGCAGCGGGAGCACGACGACGAACGTCGAGCCCTTGCCCTCGCCCGGGCTGTCGACGCGCACCGTCCCGCCGTGGAGCTCGACGAGCTGCTTGACGATCGACAGCCCGAGGCCGAGCCCGCTGTAGGTGCGCGTGGTGGACGAGTCCGCCTGGCGAAACCGCTCGAACACGTGCGGCAGCAGCTGCGGCGAGATGCCGATGCCGGAGTCGCTGACCGTGAGCTCGAGGTGCGAGTCCACCCGCTGGAGCAGCACGTCGATGCGGCCGTGCTTCGGCGTGAACTTCACCGCGTTGGACAGGAGGTTCCACACCACCTGCTGGAGCCGGTGCGGATCGCCGTGCACCGGCCCGGCGCCGGGATCGATCGTGATGCGGAGGCGGAGCTGCTTGGCCTCCGCGGACGGCCGGATCGTCTCCACCGCCGCCTCGACGACGCCGTGCAGCGACACGCGCTGCACGTCGAGGCGGATCTTGCCGGACACGATGCGGTTCATGTCGAGCAGGTCCTCGATCAGCTGCGCCTGTGCGCGGGCGTTGCGCGCGATCGTCTCGAGCCCGCGCCGCGAGTCGGCGTCCGCGGGCGCGCGCGACAGCAGCATCTGCGCCCAGCCGAGGACCGCGTTGAGCGGCGTGCGCAGCTCGTGGGACAGGGTCGCGAGGAACTCGTCCTTCATCAGGCCGACGCGCTCGACCTCGGCGCGCGCGGCCCGCTCGGCCTCGGCCGCGTGGCGCGCCTCCTCGTAGAGGCGCGCGTTGTCGAGGGCGATCGCGGCCTGGGCGGCGATGCCGACGATCAGCCGCTCCGACTTCGCCGTGAACACGTCGCAGTCCGCGTGGCCGAAGAACAGCCCGCCGATCACCTCGCCGGATCGCCGCTTCACCGGGACCGAGAGGTAGCTGCACACCGGCAGGTGACCCTTCGGCATGCCGTGGTGCGGCGCCCACTGCCCGAACCGCGGATCCTTGGCCACGTCGGCGATCCGGATGACGCCGTCGCCGCGGAACGTCGGGGCGAAGATCGGCGTGCTGCGCGGGTGCCCGAAGTCGGCGAACGCTTCGCGCGGCGCGCCGGACAGCGTGTACAGCTGGAACGTGCCGCCGGACGGGTCCGGCACGCTGTAGAAGAACGCCCCGAACTGCGCGCCGGTGACCTCCGTCGCCGCGTCGGTGATCGCCTGGACCAGCGCCTCGTGATCGAGGTGCGAGGCGAGCGCCGCGCCGGTCCGGTTGAGGATCTCGAGGATGCGAGTCTCCTCCTCGAGCGCGTCCTTGGTCCGGCGCAGCTCGTCGTCGGCGCGGTGCCGCGCCGCGAGGATCGCCTTGGCGTTCTGCAAGGCGGCCGAGCGCAGCCGTGCTTCCTCGTCGTCGGACATCACTCCATCCCGAGCACGCGCGCCGCGAGCGCGGTGCCCTCGACCCGGGCGCGGATCTTGGAGAAGGCGGTGTCGCGCGAGGTCGACACGTCGTCGCTGAACGGCGCGAACCCGCAGTCGTCGGTGGTGCCGAGCTGATCGAGCGGGATGAACCTCGACGCCTCGATCACGCGATCGCGGACGATGTCGGGCGTCTCGATCCGCGGATCGATCGGCGCGATCACGCCGACGAAGATCAGCTGCCCGGGGCGCAGGTGTTCGCGGATCACCGCGAGGACGCGCTCGCGCTCCCGCTCTCCGGCGAGCGAGACGTAGAACCGCCCGACCTCGAGCTGGAGCAGGCTCGGGAGCAGCTCCGCGTAGTCGACGTCGGCGCTGTGGGTGGAGTCGCGGTCACCGCCCGGGCAGGTGTGCACGCCGATCCGCTTGCGCTCGGCGTCGGAGAACCGCGCCGCGCCGAGGTTGTTGAGGTCGATGAACCGCGTCAGCAGCTCGCCGGTCGGGTCGAGCTTCACGGCGAGCCGGCCCTCGGTGAAGTCGATCTGCACGGAGCTCGCGCCGAGCTCCAGGCACCGCCGGACCTCGCCCTCGTGCTCGGACAGCAGCTCCTCGATGAACTGCTCGCGCGGATAGTCCGGGATGCCCTCGGCCGGGTAGAGCAGGCTCAGCGCCGACGGCGAGATCACCGCCTGCTTGATCGGCAACCGCGTGAACGCCTTGGCGGCCGCGAGGTACGCGTCGGCGTGACGCTGATAGCGGAACGGACCGCCGGTGAGCTGCGGCATGCGTCGGACGTGACCTGCCGCAAACGGGATCTTGAAGCCTTCGGGAGAGGTCAGCGGCGAGCCGTGGACCGGATACGTCCAGAAGTTGTGGAACTTGCGCTGCTCGCCGTCGGTGATCACCGGCGAGCCCGTCGCCTCGAACCGCGAGAGCGTGTCGCGGATGGCGTCGAGGTAGAGCGGCTCGAGGTGGGGATCGAGGCCGTCGCCGGCACGCTCGATCGCTTCGACGAGCGCGATCGGGCGCGGGATGCTGCCGATCGGTTCGGTGGGGATGGGCATGGTGAGAGCTTCGATCTTGGCCAAAATACAGCGTGGAAACCAGCGGTCAAGACCGAGCGATGACGCACGCCCGTGCGCGTGCGCGCGGGTCATCTCCGAGGTGATCGCAAGCGCTGCCCACCGGCGGCTTGGTAGGGTGCGACGTGGGCTTCGATCCGGACACGCTGGAACGGCGAGACCCGCGGGCGATCCGCGCGGTCCTGCCGGCACTCGAGCTGGTGAACCGCGCGTACCTGCGGCTCGGCGTCGAGGCGCAGGTCCCCGACACGCAGGCGCTGTTCGTCGCCAACCACAACGGCGGCATCATGGGGCCGGATCTCGCGTGCACCGCGGCGACGCTGCAGCCCGACGACACCGCGGCCCGAGCGCTCGCGCACTTCCTCGGCTAGCGACGCTCGCGGCGTGGTGCTTGCACTTCAATTTGACGCAATGGGTGTGTGCACGCTTGGAAGCTGGTTCGAGGGCGGCGCTCGCGCTGCGCGTGAGCGCCCGGGCCCGATCCGAGCGAACCAGCCCGTGCGCTGAGCCCGACGAGTTTTCGGTACGCGGCGTGGGGCCGCATCGCGCCGGTGGGTCCACTCGGCGGTGCGGTTGCTGGTTCCTCGCCGTGTGCCGTCTTTTCAGGACCGGAGGACGACCTTCATGACGTCGTCCTGCTTGTCGTTGAACATCGCGTACGCCTGCGGTGTCTCGTCGAGGTTCATGTGGTGCGAGACCACGAAGCTGGGATCGATCTCGCCTCGCTCGATCCGCTCGAGCAGCGGCTTCATGTAGCGGTGCACGTGACACTGCCCGGTCCGGATCGTGAGGCCGCGGTTCATCATCGAGCCGAGCGGGAACTTGTCCATGAACCCGGCGTAGACGCCGAGGATCGACACGATGCCGCCGCTCCGGCACGCCATGATCGCCTGCCGCACCACCGTCGGCCGATCGAACGCGATCCGCGACATCTGCTTGGCCTTGTCGTACGCGTAGCCGATCCCGTTGCCCTCGGCCTCGAGGCCGACCGCGTCGATGCACGCGTCGGGGCCGCGGCCCGCGGTCAGGTCGCGCAGCGCCTCGAGCGGGTCCTGCTCCTCGAAGTTGATCACGTCGGTCGCGCCGGCGTGGACCATCGCCATCCGCAGGCGATACGGATGGCGGTCGATCGCGATCACCCGCTCGGCGCCGAGCATGCGCGCGCTCTTGATCGCGAACTGGCCCACCGGGCCCGCGCCGAACACCGCGATCACCTTGCGTGGCGTGATCTCGCAGAACTCCGCGCCCATGTAGCCGGTCGGGAAGATGTCGGACAGGAACAGCAGCTGCTCGTCGGACAGGTGGGTGGGCACCTTGAGCGGCCCGACGTCGGCGAACGGCACGCGCACGTACTCGGCCTGACCGCCGGCGAACCCGCCGGTGAGGTGCGAGTAGCCGAACGCGCCGCAGGTCGCGTGGCCCATCAGCTTCTCGGGCATCCACGCGTTGGGGTTGGAGTTCTCGCAGCACGCCGTGAGGCCCATCGCGCACGACTCGCACGCGCCGCACGCGATCGCGAACGGCACGACGACGCGATCGCCGACCGCGAGGTTCTTGACGCTCTTGCCGAGCTCGACGACCTCGCCCATGAACTCGTGGCCGAGGATGTCGCCCTTCATCATCGACGGCATGAACCCGTTGTAGAGGTGGAGGTCGCTGCCGCAGATCGTCGTCGCGGTGATCCGGACGATCGCGTCGCGGCTGTTGAGGAGCTTCGGATCCGGCACGTCGCGGACCTCGAGGTGCTGCTTGCCCATCCAGCAGTTCGCTCTCATGGCATCTCCTCCCCGTGGTTGATCAGGACCTCGCCGGTCTCGAGCGTCTGCTTGATCTCGCGCAGGTCGTGCTGCAGCTTCTCGCGCAGCACGCGCTTGCCGAACCCCGAGCACTCGACGCGGACCTCGGTGGCGCTGCGCGCGGGCGCGCGGCTGAACGTCACCTGACCGAGCTCCGGGTGGTGGCGCTGGAAGTACGCCTCGACGTCGCGCGGCGAGCGGTTGATCGTGATGGCCGCGAGCATCGGGTGCGACGCCTGCTCGCGCGCCGCGGTGCTCGCGGCGTAGACATCCAGCGCGGTCACGCCCGCGGTGGCGACCAGCGCGGCCACCAGCCGGCGCTTGCCCGCGCGGTCGTCACGCGTCGCCAGCGCGAGCAGCCCGAGGTCGATCAGGTCGCCGATCACGAGGGCCCACAGCGGCCCGGCGCGACGAGGACGCAGCAAGATGCCGACGCCGGAGGCCAGCTCGCGCACGCCGGTCGCGCGCAGCGTGGCGGTGCGGTGGGTCTCCGGCTCGACGCCGATCAGGCCGGCGACGAGCTTCGGGGCGATCAGCTCGGCGGCGCCGAGCCCGACGTTGAGCCAGCCGAGCGCGCGGCCGAGGCTCCAGCCCTCGGGTGGATCCTGCCCGACGTCGCGGGTGTGGAAGGTCTGCGACTCCATCGTCCTACTCCTTCCCCGGGCGGGGCTTGTTGGCCTTCGCGGCCTGGGAGGCCTTGACGGTCTCGGGCAGGACCTCGTTGAGGAAGCCCTCGACGCGGCCCATGAGATCGCCGCCGAGGACGGCGGCCTTGCCGGCCTCCATCGCCTCGAAGCCGCGGCGCGCGACGTCGGCGGGATCGTCCTTCTTGCCCTGGCCGACCTTGGTGTCCTCCATGTGCGCGCGCGCGAAGAACTCGGTGTCGGTGGCCGCCGGCTGCAGCGCCGTCACGGTCACGCCGGTGTCCTCGAGCTCGAAGCGCAGCGCCTCCGCGAACGACATCACGAACGCCTTGGTCGCGCCGTAGACCGCGAGGTACGGCGCCGGCGCGGTGCTCACCATCGACGCGGTCATGAGCACCTTGCCCTCGCCGCGCTCGACCATCTCGGGGATGAGCAGCTTGGCGAGCCGCACCGTGTGGTTGCAGTTGAGCGCGATCATGTCGAGCTCCTCCTGCAGGTCGGTCTGCAGGAACGCGCCGCCGACGCCGACGCCGGCGTTGAGGATGAGCGCGTCGATCGGCCGGCCCGAGTTGATCACCGCCTCGACGAGGGCCTCGCAGCCGGCGCGCGTCCGGAGATCTTCTCGCACCGCCTGGACCGAGATCCCGGTGGCGAGATCGTCCGCCGCGTCCTCGATCGCGAGATCTTCGGCACAGATGATCAGGTCGTAGCCGTGCTTCGCGCACTGTCGCGCGAGCTCCAGCCCGATGCCGGATGACGCTCCCGTGACGACGGCGAGCTTGCGTTCGATTGGCGTGTCCATGTCTGGCCTCCGCCGAGGAGGGCTGCGAGGCATGTGCCAGAGGTAGGTGCAAAGGCGACGCGGTTGGCGCGGGTCGTCCGTGCGATCCCGCGCGCCAGCACATCCGCGCTCGCCAGAAAGTTGCCCCGGATCACCCGGAGGCGCTGAGTGGGGCTGCGGAGGGATTCTCATGGAGCTGCACCGAGCTTCCACGGCGACCTGGTCGGGACCGAGCGGTCGAGCACGCGCGCGCGAGCGCGTCGGCGGTCGACGCACGGAGCGGCTGGGCGTCTATCAGGTCAAGGGCTTGCTGGGCGTGGGCGGCATGGCGCGCGTCTACCTCGGCGAGAACACGCTGGTCGAACGCCCGGTGGCGATCAAG
>Ga0163144_10018506_pt1 | contig 14084 bp, 10 predicted proteins | sample OliLak19BULKMAT1_FD_123175 | JGI IMG/M metagenome (GOLD analysis project Ga0163144, IMG submission 123175) | Freshwater microbial mat bacterial communities from Lake Vanda, McMurdo Dry Valleys, Antarctica - Oligotrophic Lake LV.19.BULKMAT1 | ecosystem: Environmental > Aquatic > Freshwater >... | reverse complement strand
CATCAACCGATCACAGCGGTCGTTGGTCAGCGCCAGGCAGACCACACCGCGCGCGCGCGTAACCATGAAGTTCACCGCCTCGGGCGTCACCTTCTCGGCGGCGTAGACGATGTCCCCCTCGTTTTCGCGGTCCTCATCATCAACGAGGACGATGGGCTTACCGAGCTTCAAATCTTCAAGAACCTCTGGAATCGGGGAGAACGCCATGCCGGTATCTTAGCACGCCAGGCGGGGGTGCGTCTTTTTCGTGACAACACGAACCTAAATGTCGATATAATGGAGATTATGAGCGTCGTGCATTCCGACCCCGTCCGTCCGTCACTGCCACAGGAGCAACCAGCCGGACCGCATCGGTTTACGGTCGATGTGTACTTCGAATTAGCCCGCCTTAACCTCATCAGTGGCAGGACAGAATTGGTCAACGGGGAGATCATCCACATGTCACCGATCCGGGACGATCACTCGTTGGCATTGCAGGACCTTTACGATCTGCTGCGAACGATCTTTCCAAAACCCTGGTTTATCAAGACGCAGGCAACGCACACGATGGGCCGATACGACGCGCGTGAGCCGGATATCGCTTTACTACGGAATCGCCCGAAACCCATACGAGGCGCGGTCGGTGCCTCACCAGCCGAAGCCCAAGCGGAATTAATCGTTGAAGTGGCTAGGACGTCACTGGGTATGGATCTCGGCGAAAAGCGCCTGCAGTACGCAAGCAGGGGTGTGCCCGAGTACTGGGTGGTCGATCTGAAGCGCGAAGTTGTTCACGTCTTCCGCGAACCGGTACCACACGCGACCACATCGGAGCAGGCGTACGCTTACACGTCTATGGTCGACGTTAACGGCACGCTTTCAGCACTGGCAGCACCGCAGGCGGTCATCGCGGTGAATGATTTCATGCCTGTGGGGTGGAACGATTAACCACAGCGTCTACGCCGCGATCTTGCGCGGCAGTCGTGGGCTGACGCCGGTTTCACAAACCATGTGGACACCACAGCGACCCTCACCATAGTAGTCGGTCAGGGTGCCGATCGATTTGAAGCCGAGCTTCTCGTAGAGCGTAACGGCCGACGCGTTGGTTGCTTCGACTTCGAGGTAGATCCGCTGCACACCGCGCTCGGTCATGCGGGCGAGGAGGTCCTTCATCAGTTGCCGACCGATGCCTCGCCCGCGATGGGTGCCGGCAACGGCCAGGCTGTAGAGGCGGCCGGTTAGGCCCTTCTTGTGATGACGCAGTAAACCGATCGCTTCGCCGACCACGCTGCCCGCGTCGTCGGCGACCAGCATGATGGCGCTGGCGCGGTTGGACAGGTACTGCAGTTGCCTGCGAGACAGGTTGTACGCATCAAAACACGTCGACTCGAGCGCCGCGGTAGCCCCCAGGTCGGTCGCGATCGCCGGTCGAATTTTGATTGCGGAAGGTGCCGTCCTGGCATGGGCTTTCATCTCATGATCTTCCGGTTGAACCGAAGGTAAAGACACGGGCTGAAAGCCCGTGCCACTCTGAACGATCGCCTTCGGCTTGAGCATGTACTTCTGCAGCATCTTCACCGGGCGGTAGCTGTTCTTCGTCCACGCGAGCGACTCGACGCCCCAGTCGTCCCCGGCGTTCACCAACGGGCGGTGCGCCCAGTGCAGCCGGCAGAACTCGCTGAAGATGAACTGCGCCAAACCCTTGGTTTCAAGGTCGGTCTTCTCGACGACGATGCTGCTCTGGTCACACCCCAGCAGTTCACCGAACGTGAAGCCCTTCACGCGTTCCTCACCCACAGCGTCGGCGACGTAGACGACCATTCCACTCAGGCCCAGTTCCTTCGCGTGGCACAACGCCAGTTCCGCAGCGAGCGTTTCCTTGTGACGTTTGACGGTGGCAATGGTCGTTGCATTAACATCGGTCACGGTCGTCTTGCCGTCCTGATGGTCGCGCCACGCGTGCAACAGGCGTTGACAGTCGTTGAGGTGTCGGCTGGCGTCGTACGTCTCGACGCGGTGGACGTAGTTCCGCGCGAAGCGGTTTCTCTCCTGCCGCTTGGATTTCAGGTCGCCACCGGCCAGGTCGATCATGCTCGCGGTGGTGTAGATGTAGTCGCCACCCATGGGGATGACGTCGAATTTCGATCGGTCGAACCGCTGCAGCATCCCCTCGCTGACATACTCAACCCGCGTGCGGTCGGGTACGGCGTGGGCGACGTTGTAGGCGTCCATCAGTTCCCGCGCCTCGGTCAACGCCGCGTCGGCGCCACCATCGCCCATCGGGGGCAACAAAAGCGTGAGGTCGCCTGACCCGTTGGCGAAAATGCACAGATGTCCACGAATAACCTTCCACGCCAGACGCAGACTGTTGCGCCACGTGAAGACCTGCGAAAACGTGTAGTCCGACAAGGGCTCGGCAACCGCTTCAAAATACGGCGACAACAGGGCTCGGTCGGAAAGGGAAACCGGTGCAAGCCCGGCATCGGCCAGAAGATCGGCGGCCATAGCGTGAAAGTGTCCTTAGCAATCGGAAGTGCCCGACGCTGGCAGATATATCGACGTTTTGCACCGGTGGGATGAGAACGGCTCGCGAGAATCGCGGATTTCGATCTTCCGCACGCTTCGCCGCAGGAACACAGCTCCACGAGTTTCGATGGAAAGGGAGCCACAAAGCCACGAAGGGACGAAGGCCTACGAAGCGATTCGATCTTAAGGGTTTTGTGTTCCTTCGTGCCCGCTAGGTCCCGTCGTGCCTTCGTGGCTCCCCCTAGTTCACAAGGCTCAACGCGCGGCTGCGCTCCTGCGGCGACACGGGACGTTGCGGTTATCGGCCTCAGCCACTCCATTATGTCGGTCACACTCCGGACCGATGCTAACCATACACTGTAAAAGCGTTACGGTGATTTCCGACGTGCGTAAGGCGTCGCTTGGCTATAATTGCGGCTGGTATGAACGCCTTCGTCGAATCCTGTGTGCAAACCGTCACCGGCCCCGCGACCGCAGCAGAGCGTCGCGCGCGCAAACGGCCGCGGGCCGTTCAGCTGCTCAAGACGCTGGCAGGCAAGACGAATATCCTCCTGACCGCCCACCAGCACCCCGACCCCGACGCGCTGGCCAGTTGCCTGGCGCTGTGCGTCCTGCTGACCGCCAAGCTGCCCGAGGCCAAGGTCTCGATGAGCGTCAAGGGGCGCATGAACAGCGGCATCAACGACCAGTTCATCAAAAACTCGAACCTGTCGCTCTTACCTTGGGACGACGCGAAACTGGTCGAGTACGACGCGATCGTGCTGCTCGACGTCCAGCCGCAGTTCGCTTACAGCCCCCTGCCCGCCGGTGTGACACCGACGGCCGTCATCGACCACCACCGCTCACCGGGCCGGAAGAAACCGTCGGCCGGCTGCACATTCTGCGACATCCGCACGGACGTGGGCGCGACGGCGTCGATCGTGTTCAGTTACTTCATGGAGCTGGAAGTCCCGATCAACCCGAGCCTCGGCGCGACACTGCTCTACGCCATCGAATCCGACCTCGCCGGCGCTGCAGGGACACCTGGCGAACTGGACAACCTGGCGCTGTCGACACTGACACTGCTCGCCGACACGCGCAAGCTGTACCAGATGCGCTACACGGCCCTTCCGCAACCGTACTACGCGGCGTTCTACGCGGGGATAGGCAACGCGCACGTCTACGACCACGCGTTGATCACGCATATCGACGCGATCGACACCGTCGAAAAGCCCGCCGTCATCGCGGACTTTCTGCTGCGCTATGACAAAGCAAATTGGGCACTGGTCTCGGCGATCTACGAGGGAAAGTTCGTCATCAGCATCCGCACCAACGACCCCAAGTTGTCCGCTGCCGACGTCGCCAAGCGGTTGCTGAAAGACATCGGTGAAGGGGGAGGGCACCGCACTAAGGCCGGTGGGTTCATCCGCATGGCAGAAAACACGCCGGCGGAAATCGACCGCGTCCGCCACCTGCTTATGCGGCGATTCCTTCGCATCCTGCAGATCAAGCACGCGCGCGGACAGAAGCTTATCGGGTAACGCCATCGTGCGGCAGCGCCGCTCGACGTTTCGCGTTCCCTGTCGTACGCTTGCCCGTCCTGATGAAAATCGTCCACGTCATCACGCGCCTGATCGTCGGTGGCGCCCAGGAGAACACCCTGCTCAGTTGCGAGGGGCAGCACGACCTCGGTCACGATGTGACGCTGATTACCGGCCCCCCGATTGGCCCGGAGGGCTCATTGCTCGAGCGGGCGCAGCAGTACGGGTACAAGGTCGAAGTGCTGGACCTTATGAAGCGGTCGATTCTGCCCGTGGCCGACGCGCGGATTTATTTGCACCTCAAGCGGCGGTTCAACCAGTTGCGGCCGGACGTCGTTCATACGCATTCGAGCAAAGCCGGCATCATCGGTCGTTGGGCCGCCCATGGCGCCGAGGTGCGGGGCATCGTCCACACGATTCACGGTTTGGCCTTCACGGCCAGCACGCGGCGGGTGGTGAACAAGGTGTACGAGATGCTTGAGCGCGAAACCGCGCCCATCAGCCGCAAAATCGTCTGCGTCGCCGACGCGATGCGCGACCAATCGCTCGCCGCCAACATAGGCTCCGCAGACCAGTACGTGACGGTGTACAGCGGCATGGCGACCGCGCCGTTCCTGTCGCCACCCGTGCCGCGCGACGCGATCCGTCAGCAACTGGGCCTGGCCGACGACGACATCGCCGTGGGAACGATCGCGCGGTTGTTCGATCTGAAGGGCCACGAAGACCTGCTCGACCTTGCGCCCGACCTGTGCAACCGATTCCCCAAACTGAAGTTCCTCTGGGTGGGTGACGGTTCACTCCGCCCGGCGTTCGAACAGCGCATCGCTGCGATGAACCTGAAGGACCGGTTTATTCTGACCGGTCTGGTCTCGCCGACGCGTATACCGGAATTGGTCAACGCAATGGATATTGTCGCCCATCCGTCTCGGCGGGAAGGGCTGGCCCGCGCGTTACCGCAGGGCTCGCTGGCGGGCAAGCCCGTCGTCACCTATGACATCGACGGCGCTAAAGAAGGCGTTCTCGACGGGAAAACGGGCTTCGTCCTCCCCCCCTTCGATCAGCGCCAACTCGGCGACCGCATCGCGGTACTATTGGAAGACGCCAATCTAAGGCGGACCCTGGGCGAAACAGGCCGAACGTTCGCTTTGTCGCGGTTCGACACGAGGGTGATGGTCGCGGAATTGGAAAAGGTGTATCGGTCGATGTTCTGAAATCATTTACTTGGCACGGGCTTTCAACCCTTAGGGAACTCAACAACACGGGCTAGAAACCCGTGCCACCTAGAAACCCGTGCCACGATGACGCATCGCTGTCCGTGTCGGACGTGCCCGAAGGGGAATCATGCAGCTAAAACGCCGTGCCGTTCCACTCCTGGCTATTGCGCTCCTTAGCGCATTACCGTCGTTCTCGTTCGCCCAGAACAAGCGGCCCCAGGAGAACAAACAATCCGCCAAGCCCGTGGCACCCGCAGGGCCGGTGTATCGGGATGTGCGCATCGAGGCGATCGATGTTGAGCTCGGTGCGTTGCTTCAACTGCGAGGTGATACGACCGTCGACCAGGCGATGCTCGAAGTGCAGATCGACCTGCGGTTATTCGCGCGGAGCGTCGCTGCGGGGCTGGGTGAAAAGTTGGAAGCCAAACCTGAGCAGGCCAGCGCGTACTTCCGGCTCAACCAGTTGCTGGCCGCCGCGACGGCGCTGGCGACCGATGCCAAACCGTTGACCGTGTTGTCCCCCGCGCAACAAGAGGCGTTAAAGAAACTGCACGGGATGACCTACACCACCGTCGACGCATCAAACGTCGCGGCGCTCGATGCCGTCTGTAAAGACATCGCTGCGGCGCTGTCGACGATTGTGCCTGCGCCCCCGATCCCCATGCGCCCGGCGAGCGTTATCGCCAGCACGCAGGCGATCCCGCACAACACCGTTGACAACTCGCTGGCCAGTCTCCGTGCTCAGGCGCAGCGGATCAACGTGATGCCGTTGTTGCGTCGGCAATTGCTCTCACTTTCCGACGCGGCACAGTCGGCAGCGACCACCGGTGACGCTGCCGAGACGCGCCAGTTGACTGCGGCGCTATCCGATTCGGTCGACCTCTCGAACGGGCTGGCGACCAACACCGCCGTCGATATCGCGACGCGTCAGCAGATCGAATCGCAGTTGGCCGAAGGCATCGCGATGTTCATCGACACGCGCACGCGCGAGATCGGACGCAAACGGCTTAAGTTGATGGCGCCGTATCGTCAAACGCTCGTGCGCGTCGGGCGCATCAAAGAGAACCCCGAGGCGAACAAGCTGGGCAAGCTGTTCGTGTGGGCCCAGGAGAATCCGGAAGAGGGCGCCAAGGCACTGTCGGCCGTCGAGGCGTACAACCGCGTCGTCGCGGAGTACGAGGCGCGGGAAACCATCGCATCGCTGCCTCCCAATGTGAAACGGGCCACCGTATGGGCGATGCAGCAGTTCGCCAACGCGAGGGCCACCTTCCTCACCGATGCCCGCGAGCTCGGTGAAGGGGGCGTCATGGGGCCGTCGGTCGGTCAGCTCGACGAAGGCGTGACGGCGATGACCGCATCGCTCGAATTGATCGGCTTGATCGAGACGACACCCAAATCGGTCGACCAGTTGCTCGCGTACAAACCCCGGCCGGTCACCGGTCTGGAAAAGCGCGTCATTGCGTCACTGCTCGGTGTGATGTCCGAAGGAAAGGTTCCCCCCGATGAAGCGACCGCTACGCTCAAGGCGCTCAAGGGGCTCGCTGAGGTGTCGTCGCGAATTGGAACGGATTTGAACGATGCCGTCCCCGTACCCACCGCCACTGCCTGGGCGGGTGGGCAGTTGCCTCGGTTGGAAGTGAAGCTGAGGACGACGATTACCGAGGCCGCAACAGCGCTGGCATCGGGGAACGCTGTCGAACCAACGACGATCGCGCGACTGAACGTCGCTGGCGACGTCTGCGATGCATTGAAAGCTGCCCAGAACATCGACGACGCGATCACCCAATCCGCGCCCCTGGTCCGCTGGGTCGACTGGAACGTGCCGTCGACGGGGCTGGATGCCATCATCAAACCGTATCGCGACGCGACAGCCGCTGCAGTATCGGGACTGGTGAATGACTCGACGGGCGAGGTGGAGGGTTGGCCGAAGATCGCCAGGCGGTACCGCCCACTGGTAGCGTATATTCGACGGATGAGCGAATACGCCCCCGCGTGCGCCGCGCTGCCCGAAGGCGCTGCGGGCGCGATCGCCCAACTGGCGACCCCGCTGGCGTTCGATAAGTTTGGTGATGTGCGATTGAGTGGATTTGCCCTGGGTCTCTGGTCGGCGGCAGAACTGAACGCCGACATCACCACCACCGAAGTGGCAGCGGGTATGTTGAGCAGACTCGTTCGGGGACCGTAGGCCCGCACCGTCTCTGCGAATCGGGAACGGCAGAGATCGGCCCCCACGTCCGATAACCCACCCATTTTCGCATCGTCGCACGGGTTGGGGGTCGGCATTCCGGTAGAATCCAAGCCGACAAATCAGCCGTCACTGGATACAATGTCGACAGGCGATGGAACTTTGTCGCCGACGGCGCGTCGGACTGATAGACACGCATGACGCTTTGCAGACGGGAATTCCCATGAACGCATCCACAAAAGCCATTCTCCTCGCTGCGGTGATGTCGACGTTAACGTCGTTTGCCTCGGCTCAGTACCGTGTCGGCAATGACGGTCGATCGCTCGACGCCAGCAATCGCATCGGTAGCAACGGGTACAACAGTGGTCCCACCGTCGGCGCGACCGGCGCGGTCAACGGCAACCAGATCGTGACCGGCAACGTGACCGGTGGCCGCGAGTTCCGTGGGAACGTCGGGTACGGCGACCCCAGGGAATTCCGGGGTTCGACGGCGGATGTTACGTCCGACCGATTCATCCGCGGTTCGTCGGCAGCGCCCTACGGTGGCGTCAGACAGGACAACGCTAACCGCACGACCGCTTTTTACGGTAGCAGCCGTGGTGTGGCCCCACCGGCGGGCTTCCAGCAGCAGGGCCTCAACAGCGGCGCGTACGTCCCTGCCCCGGCGCCGGGTCGGTCCAGTGGCGACCTGCGCCTGGGTTCTGTCGTCGCGACCCCACAGACCATCTTGCCGCAACCGGGTGACCTGCTCTTGCCGGGGCCCGTCGACCCGAGCGCGGGCAACACGATGATCACCGCGTCGCCTCTCTACGGTGTTCGCCAGTGGCGCGACAGTGTCGATTCGGAGCGCCAGTTCGTCGATCGTTTCGGCAGTGATGCCCGACCGGTCTCACCGGACGACGTGCGCATGGACCGCGCCGAGATCGTCCGCATTCGCACGGAGATGAACGACGGTGTGAACCCGACCGACATTGGAAACCAACCCAAGGGTGACGGCCTGCCTTCGGGCACCGATCTTTCCAAGCCGCAGGGCATCGACAACGCAGCGTTTGCAACGAATTCGATCGATAACAAGACGCTGTCGGCCAATTCCCTGCAAGGGGGTCTGTCGACCGACCAGACGACGCGCCAGGAACTGCTGATCGCACCGGCCAAGCAGAGTGCGCTCTATGCGAAGCTGCTCAAACAGTTTAACGATCAGGGCGCTGCCCTGTCCGACCAGGAAGCCCACCGCCGATTCGAATTACAACGAGCGGTGGCGGGCAACGATGCCGAGGCGCGCGAGACGGTGTTAACAAAGGGTGACACCGACACCGGCACCGAACCGAAAGCCCCCGAAGGCATCGCGCAGTTGCCGATCGACCCCAACGCGCAGCCCGAAGCCAAGGCTGTCGCGCCGATTGACGTCAACAACCTGGCCGAAGGCGTCAGGAGCAAGGGCTTAGCCGACCTGATCACTGCCGGTCAGGAAGCGATGAAGAACGGTCAGTTCGGCGCCGCAATCGACCGGTTCGACGCCGCTGCGAAGGTTGCGCCAAACAATTCGTTGATCACACTGGGTCGCGCCCATGCCGAGTTGGGCGCATCGTACTACGGTCGGGCCGAGGCGGACCTGCGCAAGGCGTTCGGTGAAGCCCCCGAACTGCTCGTCGGTCGGTACAGCCTCGTCGACTTCCTGGGTGAAGAGCGGCTGGCGTACATCATCAAGGACCTCAAAGCGATCGCCAGCGCCGAACCGCAACAGGCCGGTCCGACTTTCCTGTTGGCGTACATCTCCCGCAACATGGGCAACAACGACCGCGCCGCAGACTATCTGACCGAAACCGAGAAACGTCTCGGTGGCCCGGACGACCTGATCGGCACTTTCCGCAAAGTGTGGAACCTGCCGGTTGGCAATGAGATGAAGTAAACGCAGCTGGTCGTGCGAGTGGCACTCATCTCCTAAGAATTCCCCGAAGAACTGCTATGCGGCCCAGGCTCGCGCCTTGAACGCATGTGTCATCCCGACGGGAGTGGAAGCGACCCGAGGGATCTCGACCGATTCGACACGCTCTGCCTACCCCGATCCCTCATGTCGCTACCGCTCCATTCGGGATGACAATTCAGCGCAACCACCCCATACATAGGCAACGCCGCACATCGAATATTGCGTGTCTCGGTGCGCGCTGCTCTGGTGCGCAGTTCTGAGGACGAACAGGTATGGCGACGCGACTTTGGTCGCATCCAATACGTGCGCCTCAATGCAGCTAAGGGAAAGTCCTGACCTGACTGGCCAAGTCCAAAAAAAGGCCGCGGACGGGGGAGATCCGCGGCGAGGGCTCTCAACTTTGTGGGACGTTCGGAGGGGAGGCCGAACGGTTGAGAGTGAAGAATAATGTCGGGGGGTGTAGAAGGAGGGGGGGAACCTTCTACGGGGATCGCCCCCGACAAATCGATCGAAACGGCGTTAGCTCGTTTGGACCCAGCGTCCACGGGTTGGACTGTTGTAATAATACTCTTCAATCATACAAAATCAAGCCTGATTCAATTTATCGACAGTACCTGCTAACAAAATCCGAATCTTGCATCTCACGCAGTTTACATGGTTTACAAATTCTCCCTTGCAGTTGTGTGATATCAAATACAATTGTCGACTATGGCATGACTTGCAGAAAGGATGAGGAATTCCCCCCGTCGGCTCCTCGACTCTGCCGACGCGCTACGTCGGGTCGGCTATCGCGGGGATGCCGTGGTATTCTTTTGGAAAAATATAGTCTTTCCGCAAGGGGTGCCCGACCCAATCGTCGGCCAGCAGAATGCGTCGGGGGTCGGGATGACCGTCGAACACCATCCCAAACAAATCCATCGCCTCTCGTTCGTGCCAGTCTGCGGTGGACCAGAGGTCGACGGTGCTCGCGAGGTGCGGTTGCTCGCGCGGCATATACGCCTTGACCGCAAACTGGTGCTTCAAGTCAAAGCTCCACAGGTCATACACCACACACAGTTTCGCGTCGGCGGCGTAGTCCATGCCGCTGAGGCATGCGAGCCAGTCAAACCGAAGACGCGGGTCAAACCGCAAAAACTCAGCGACTTCCCGCCAGTCGCGCGCCTCGATGTGCACACGCGGATGCTTGTCGACGAACGACGCGCCGATTCGCTCGGTGAACGTGGTTTTCAGCAGATCAATGATCTCAAGTGACGTCATAGTGCTGCACACATCATACCGGGCATAGGGTGGCATGTCTGGTGGCATGTCTGGTCTCTATCGGGCACCTCCGATCTCCTGTCACATCCCCATCAATCCCCGGCACGCTGCCGTCGGCGACCCAGACCGCCCGCGACGCTGTTACCTTACTCAAGACGATCGCACGGGAACACATTGACCGAGCAACACATTGGATGAAGGATGAAAGCAGACGGAACGCTTCCATTCATCCTTCATCCTTCCTTTTCACCCTTTATTCCCCCGCATTGACCCCCCTTCCTGCGCGTCGTAGCATCGGCTTGAGGAACCGTCCCATGGATTTCGTCTTCGGAATCATCGCCGTTGCCGGTTTGGTTGCCCTGTTGTGGTTTGTCCGCAAGGCCTACCGCAACTGGATACAGGACGAACCCGAGCCCCCGACCGGGTTTACGCTCGGCACATTGCGCGCATTGCACAAGAAGGGTCAACTGACGACGGCCGAGTTCGAGGCGGCCAAGGGAATGATCATCGAAGGGGCCAGGAAAGCAGCCACGGCCATTCCACCGAACAAAAATTTTCAGCCCAAAGGGGTGGGGTTCACGGGTGGATTTCCAGTGAAACCATCATACGATCCCCCGACGATCGATCCCTATCGCGACGTTGAACAAGACCGGTCGGGCCAAGACCCGCAGCGCGACCCTCGCTGAGTCTGCTTTAGGATCATCGCACGGGTTCATCGTGTTACACTACTTACGCCCGGTAACCACCAAATCATTATGGGGACGTTTCCCGTTGGATTTCCCGTTTCACTTTGGAATGAACGTGCTGTTAAGATGCGATTGAGAGAAGGCGTGCAAACCGACATCAAGTACGTCCCCGTTGTTGTTCGATAGTGTCTGTAGGAGGCTGAGGAGGCAGGCGGCGCTGCGGTTGCGTCGTGAATGCTCGAACCGCTCTCGCCGTGGGCCTAACATCCCATCGCAACCGGCGCCGATCGAGTTGCTCATCAGTCGACTGTTTTCCCGGCACATGCCCGGGCGCTACAAGGAAGGCGAGTCCATGGCCAATAACAATCGCCCCGGCAATGGTGGCAACGGCGGCACGACGCCCCCACCAGGCAATCCCCCCACAGGTGGCAACACCACACCCCCGGGTGGTTTTCGTGGCCGCCGGGTCACCACGTGCAGTTTCTGCGGTAAGAGCAGCCGCGACGTCGGTCCGATGGTCGAAGGACCGTCCGACGTCTACATCTGCGCCAACTGCGTGGATTTGGCCCATAACATCATTCGCCAGGAGAAGCGCAAGCTTTCGACCAGCGCCCCGATGTTCAGCAGCATTCCGTCACCTCGCCAGATCAAAGAATTTCTGGACGGCTACGTCGTCGGTCAGTCGTACGCCAAGAAGGCGCTGAGCGTTGCCGTCCACAACCACTATAAGCGGTTGGGCACGCATGAAAGCTCCGCAGCGACCGTGAACGCCGAGGGCACCACCGCCACCCCGACGCCCGTCGGTTCCAACAGCGATGTCGAGATCGACAAGAGCAACGTCCTGCTGATCGGCCCCACCGGCTCGGGCAAAACCCTGCTCGCCAAGACGCTGGCCCGCGTGCTCAACGTGCCGTTCGCTATCGGTGACGCGACCACGCTGACCGAAGCCGGCTACGTCGGTGAGGACGTCGAGAACATCCTGCTGAAGCTGCTGCAAAACGCCGACTACGACCTGGAAGCGGCTCAGCGCGGCATCATCTACATCGACGAGATCGACAAAATCGGCAAGACGTCCGGCAACGTCTCCATCACCCGCGACGTGTCGGGTGAAGGTGTGCAGCAGGCATTGCTCAAGATGCTTGAAGGCACCGTCGCCAACATCCCACCGCAGGGTGGTCGCAAGCATCCCGAACAGCAGTACATCCAGATGGACACTTCGCAGATCCTCTTCATCTGCGGTGGATCGTTCGTCGGCCTGGAAGACATTATCCGCAAGCGCTTAGGCAAGCGGCAGATCGGCTTCGTGTCGGAAACGACCAAGGCCGACACCACCAACGAGCGCGCCAGCACGCTGGCGCAGGTTCAACCGGAAGACCTAGTCGAGTTCGGGATGATCCCCGAGTTCGTCGGCCGTCTGCCCCTGTGCGCCACGCTTGAACCGCTGGATGTGCAGACGTTGATCAACATCCTGACGGAACCGAAGAACGCGCTGATCAAGCAGTATCAGAAGTTCTTCCGTCTGGAAGGGTCTGAACTGACGTTCACAGACGGCGCGCTAGTGAAGATCGCCGAACGGGCCTTGAAGCGCGACACCGGCGCCCGCGCCCTGCGGGCCGTGTGCGAAGAGATCATGCTCGACATGATGTATCGATTGCCGGATGAGGGTCAGGGCGGCAAGTACGTGATCGACGAATCGGTCGTTGACGGCCGCCGCAGCGTGTTCGAGATTAAGCCGCCAACCGAACGCCGTCAGTCGGCGTAAAGCGGTCGGGACGCCAAGTGAATTGAAACAGGCCGGTGAACGAAAAGTTCACCGGCCTGCTTGTTTGCCACGTAGCATGGGCGGCTCGCCCATGGTGTCGGTACGCCGACACATCGGGCCGTACTCGGCCCGAGCCAAAGCAGCGAAGCGACGAACGTTTAAGTGGCTGGCCCATCACCAAGGCGTTTGGACGTGGTTTCGCCGGCGCGATTGTTTTCTCGGACGGAATACCATCCGACGTGCCTGAGTACAGGCACCGCACGGGCGGGCCGCCCGTGGTACGCAAAAACTACCCTTCCACCAGAAATTTCGCCGCCGCCCCACTGCCTAAAGTGACCGTTGCGCCACCGTTGGGTTTTACCACGACCGAATCACTGACCGTTTCCTTGCGATCAATCTTCACCCCCACCCCCGGTGTCAGTCCGCAGCGGTTGGCGAACTGTAAAAACTCGGCCGACTGATCCACCACCCGCGCAATTCGCAACGGTCGGCCGACTGCCGCGTCGGCGAGGCTCGACAGGCGCACCGATGCGACCTTCCCCTTTGGCGATGGAATCGGGTCTCCATGGGGGTCCGTCTCCGGATGGCCCAGTAGCGCATCAATGCGATCCAGAACCTTGTCGCTGATCGCGTGCTCGAGTTCCTCGGCCTCGTCGTGTACTTCACTCCAGTCAAGGCCGAGCACCTTGACGAGGAGCAATTCGACCAACCGGTGCCGCCGAAGGACATGCAACGCCAGCTGCTCTCCCCCACGTGTCAGGCGCACACCACCGCGCGGTTCGTAAGCGACCAATCCCGAGTCCGCCAGCGCCTTCACCATCGTAGTCGCGGTGCCGGGCACCACGCCCATGGCGTTGGCGAGCTGGCCCATCGGCACCAGGTCCGTCCCCGCTTCCTGTTGCTTGAGGTACAGGTGCTTGAGGTAGTTTTCGACCGTGACGCTCGCCATGCGACAATTTCCTATTGACCCACTTAACGACTTGGCCTATTATGCGTTCGATATTTTGAATAGTCAAAGTTCAGAGGTTGAT
>Ga0163144_10018505_pt1 | contig 14084 bp, 10 predicted proteins | sample OliLak19BULKMAT1_FD_123175 | JGI IMG/M metagenome (GOLD analysis project Ga0163144, IMG submission 123175) | Freshwater microbial mat bacterial communities from Lake Vanda, McMurdo Dry Valleys, Antarctica - Oligotrophic Lake LV.19.BULKMAT1 | ecosystem: Environmental > Aquatic > Freshwater >... | reverse complement strand
CAGCCATGGGTCCGGTGGGCACACGCCCGCCGTCCGGCTACGCAGGACGCACTCAGGTCCCAAGCCGGCGGCTGGGGAATTCCAATTGTCGTCAGTGGGTATTTTTAATCGTCGTTATCCAACCGCCCCCTGCTCCTGACGCAACGCATGGCGAAACTCTGCCTTACCAGCCTCCTCGCAGGTCAATCGTTTCAACGCGACAATTTCGCGGCAACGCCAAGCAGCCTGAATTGGAGAGCCCAAAGGATCTCAACGCGTCGTTCCAACTTACGGTTCCACCACTCGGCTTTGTTTCGTCTCCAAATTTTAGGCTTATCCCGGGTCCATGAGCCTGTTTGAAAACTCGAAGGGGTCCTTGCGCACAAAGGCGTAGACCCCTTTGAATTGAACCGAATCGAGCGCGTCGGAAACGCCGCTGCTTCTCATCTCTCATGGTTTCGCCCGGTCAACCTCTGCCGTCCCGACCCAGACCCAGCCGACTCAGGGCAGTACCAACCAGGTGCCAAGTACCAACCAGGTGCCAGACCCTCTAACCTGCTTACCCCAATCGCGGATGTTCAAAGACCGTGACTTTGAATGCCGCCGACTGCTCCGCGCTGTATTCGATGCGATAGCCGAGCGGCCCCTGAATATTTGGAATGCTTGCGCCGACCACCGGGTCGTTAAGATTTTTCGTCAGCGGAATGCGCTTCGCCGTTCCGCCATTGGTTGTGACCACGAGCACCGGTTCGGACGGCACCGGGCCATCGAACGTCGCCAGCACCACCAGCGCGCTGCCACGTTCCACATTGGCGTTGCCGGGCGTGATGCTGATTTGAGTTTTCGCAGGAGCGGATGTTGAACCGCTGGCGGGGTCTTGCGCGAGACTATCATCGCGCACCCCGGCGGCGACAACCCTGATGATCGCCGCCCGCCCCGCCCAGACTAGACGGCGGCGGGGCTGGTTTCGCTGAATGATTTTACACGGAAAGTGGCGTGCGTCCGGGACGGCGGAACGGGCGCGAACGGCTTCACCTCACGCCAGCAGCTACTCCACGACCTCGCCATGCACTGGAGAAACGGTCGCGACTCCGCCGCCTCCGCTCGTCACTTGCACCGAATACCCGCGCGGGTGGGAAGCGCGGCGCGTCAAGAGCAACGGGGACATCCGTTGGCGTGGCCAGACACGGTTCATTGCCAAGGCGCTGGCCGGGGAAAGCATCGGACTCCAGAAAACACACGGCGGGATTTGGCGTGTGTATTTTGGCCCGTGGCTCATGGGGGAATTGCGTGAGCGGGAACGGGGCGGGATGCGTCCGGTGGTTTACCAGACCAAACGCGCCAAGCCAAAAGTGTCACCCAGGCCGTGAGTCCGTGCCGAGTCTCACCCCACCGCCTAAGCTGCCCATTAAAAGCCCCCGCAAAGCCGTGATTGCTTTCAAAAACTCACGTCCTACACTTCTGCCGTATGAGCAACACACTCAGCATCCGACTCCCGCAGGAACTCTCTGAATGGGTCAAGCAAACCGCCGAAAGCACCGGCCTGACCCAGGGTGAAGTCGTTCGCCAGCAGTTGGAAAAGGCCCGCTCCGCCACCGCCAGCAAGCCCTGGATGGCGCTCTCCGGAAAAGCCCGTGGGCCACGCGACCTCTCCACCCGCGAGGGTTTTGGCAAGCGATGAAAGCCATCGCCGACACCGGATTCCTTGTGGCCTTCCTGAATTCCCACGACCAGCACCACCCCTGGGCCGAGGAACTGGCGGCGCAAGTGACCGCGCCGCTGCTGACCTGCGAATCTGTCCTCACCGAGGCGGCTTACCTCCTGGACAGCGTGCCCCTCGTCATCGACGTGCTGGCCAGCGGACTGGTGGAACTCTCCTTCAGCCTAGAAGACAACCGCGCGCATGTGGCCGAACTGGCCGCACGCTACTCCGACCGCCATCCCGACCTGTGCGACCTCTGCGTCGTCCGCATGAGCGAACTGTTTCCCGACCATCCCGTCATCACCACCGACCGGCGGGACTTCGCGATCTACAAGCGCAACAAGCGGCAGGCCATCCCGCTGATTCTCCCGCCGTGAAAACTCTGGCTGAATTTTGCAGAGCAACCGGAGCAAGGCACAGGTGAAGGTGTGAACTCGCGCGGTGGGGTGAGACTCCGTCGAACCCTGATCGCCGACGCAGGAGGCGCGAGCGCAGCGAGCATCTCCGGCGGGCGTGACCGCAACCGGGAGGATGCTCGCTCTGCTTGAAATGGGAACCGAACCAGGTGCCAGACCCTCTAATACGCCCCCGCGAGCCTTGACCGGCTTGGCCGGATTTGGTTCTTTCACCCCGCATTTCAGGATGCCTCCGGGTCCGCGGAAAGGGCTGAGCCCACCTGCCAGTTGTCGGTATCACACCAAACCTTGATGCTGCCTGCCAGCGGACCACGGGCTTTAGCAGAAAGGTTACACGTCCCAGCCGCTACCCACGCGGCCTGATCTGGAGCAACTCCGGAAACAGGCCAAAGACCTCCTCAAGTCCCACAAGTCCGGAAGTCCGGAAGCGCTCCGTCGCTTCCGCGAAGATCATCCGGACTTCCACGTCGCCCCCGATCCCAAGATTCAAGCGGCCCCGATTTCGCTCGCCGATACCCAGTTGGTGCTGGCCCGGGAACATGGCTTCGCCAGTTGGACCAAATTCAAAGAGCGGGTCGAATCGATCCTGCTGGAAACGGTCGATGCATTGGAACTGTTCAAGCAGGCCTTCCACGCGGACGACGCTTCGCTTGATGCCCGGCTGCTGGAGCGTTATCCCGCCTTCAAGGCGCAACTCAATGCGCCCATCGGTCCCTTCGATTCCCCGCCCATCACGCACGCGAAGAGCCGCGAGATGCTGGACGTGATGCTCGCGGCGGGGGCGGATATCAATGCCCAGAGCCGCTGGTGGGCGGGAGGGTCTGGACTGCTGCACAACGCTCCGCCCGAACTGGCGGCCTGCGCGATCGAGCGCGGGGCACTGGTGGATGTTCACGCCGCGGCGCGACTCGGCCTGATGGATCGTCTGCGGGAACTGGTGGCGGCGGATCCGGAGCTGATTCACGCGCGGGGCGGTGACGGTCAGACACCCCTACACTTCGCCGGGAACATCGAGGTTGCGGCATTTCTGTTGGATCATGGGGCTGACCTCAACGCCCAGGATCTCGATCACGAATCCACGCCCGCCCAATGGATGCTGGGCGAGCGTCAAGACCTCGCGCGGTTTCTCGTTGAGCGCGGTGGCCGCACGGACCTGCTGCTGGCGGTGGCATTGGGCAATCTGGAATTGGTGCGCCGTCATTTGGATGCCGATCCGGCCTGCCTCCATCTGCGGGTGGACGAGGCGCATTTTCCCAAGGCCAATCCCCGCAGCGGTGGCACCATCTACCAGTGGACGTTGGGATGGAACGTCTCGGGCCATGATGTGGCGCGGAAGTTCGGACATTCGGAGGTTCTGAAACTCCTCTTCGAACGAAGCCCGGCGGAGCACCGCTTGCTCGCGCTGATCCTGGGGAATGAGGAGACGTCGGCCCAGGCGCTGCTGGCCGAACAGCCGGACCTCGTGACGCGCCTTTCCCCGGCCACCCAGCGGGAGTTGGCCCATGCGGCGCGGAACAACCATCTCTCCGCCGTGCGCCTGATGTTGCAAGCCGGCTGGCCGGTGAATGCCCGGGGACAGCATCAAGGGACGGCGCTTCACTGGGCGACGTTCCACGGCAACCTGGAGATGGTCGAAGCGATCTTGCCGCATCGTCCGTCGCTGGATCTCCCGGATGCCGACCACCAGGCGTCGCCCCTCGGCTGGGCGACGTTCGGGTCGGAACACGGCTGGCATGGTAAAACTGGGAATTATGCCGGGGTCGTCCGGGCTTTGATTCGTGCCGGTGCCCAACTCCCCAAGCACCTCGCGGGAGCCGAATCGGTGAAGGCCGTGCTCCGGGAGTGGGGAGTTAGGGAGAAGATCCCGTGATGGGTTCGCTGACGGCGAACCAGGAGTGGTTTAAGCTCTAGCGAGAGAGCGATGCAGAACCCGACGCTGGTGGTGCTGATCAACCGCAACGATCTCGACGACCAGCTTTTCGGCCGGTTCCAGCGCTGCCACGACATTCTTGGACAGATGCCGGTGCAGGCGGAGAGCCGCGAGCATTTGGCGGAGCTGCTCACGTGGGCGAGCGGCGGCGTGGTCTTCACGTCGATTCATAAATTCATGCCCGAAGGCGGTGGCCTGATGGCAGCGCTCAGCGGACGCGAGAACAGCGTGGTCATCGCGAATGAAGCGCACCGTTCGCAATACGGCTTCGGTGGGCGGGTGGAGGAGAATGGCGAGGTGTCCTAAGGCTTCGCCAGCAACCTGCGCGATGCCTGGCCCAACGTGGCGGCGTGCCGCCGCGGCGAGGGCGCCAACCAAAGAACGGCTGCCCGAACTTACCGCAGTCGGCGGTAGCCACTCACCGGTCAGCCAGCTGGTGGATCGTCCCGTGCAGTGAGCGGGCGACGGTTGCGCCGCCGGGGGTGAGGAGATTCAGCTTGAGCTCGTAGCACTGCGCGGGCGCAAGCGAAGGAATGTCGACCGTGACCGTGCGGGCGTCCGCGCTGAGGCGCGCGCCGGTGATCTCGAACGGGTGCTCGCCGTAATGATTGGAGCCGTAGCTGGCGGCGCGCTTGAGCGTCCAGACCTTCATTGCGATGGCGACGGGCTTCACGCTGGCGGGGTCGAGCGGGTCGCTGAAGGTCACGGACAGCGTACCTTTGGCGGCGTGGACGGCCAGCGGGACGCACGCGGCTTGGCCACTGCGGCGGATGCGGTGGAACCCCCCGGGCGCCGTGGCATTGCCCGCCCAGCTGAACAGGCCGCAGGTGTAAAGCGCACCGTCGGTGGCGAAACGTCCCCGCATGATGCCGGTCGGGAAGGCGGGCAGCGGGAGCTCGCACACCGCGCCCTGCCATTGGCCGCCGATTTCCTCGTGCGGCACGATGAAAGCGCGGCCGGTGCCGTAGCTGAGATTGAGCAGCGAGCCGCCCAACGAACCCCAGGCATCCTCCGGAACCCAGAGCAGTTCGCCGGGGCTGCGGTCCTTGGCGTTGGTGATCCAGACCATCGGCTGCTCCATCGCCTCGTCGGCGGAATTGGTCACGCTGCTGTAGCCAAACATATTCCCATAAAAACGGCCCGCCCTGACCCGGTTGATGCGGTTCTTGGGCGTCCAGTGGCCTTCCTGGTCGGTGAGAAAAAAGGTGCCGTCATCGTTCAGGCAGACCCCGTTGGCCGCGCGGAATCCGTCCGCAACGATGTCGGTGCGCTGGCCGTCGGCACTCACGCGCAGCAGCGTGCCATGATGCGGCACGAGCGCCGGCAGTGCGTGGCGAGCGGACTTGGCGTAGTAGAAGTTTCCCGCCGCATCCGTCTGCAGGCCCATCGCGAACTCGTGGAAGTGCTCGGTGACCTGGTGGTCGTTGTTGAAACTCTCGAGGTAGTCCGCTTCCCCGTCGCCATTGAGGTCGCGCAACCGCATGAGCTGATCGCGGCAGGTGAGGAAGACGTCATCGCCGCGGAACTTCACGCCCAGCGGCTGGAAGAGTCCGCTCGCAATCCGCCGCCAGCGCAGCGGGGCGGGGGCGGCGGACATGAGGCCGTCCACCCGCCACACGTCCCCGTTCCAGGTCGCGAGCAGGGCGGCCTGGCCGTCGGGCGTGAAATCAAAGCCACCCGGGCGCATCCAGCTATTCCACGGGTTCTCGGTCGGGAGCGGAAACGTGTCGGCGATGAACGCCCCGTCCGGCCTGCCGGGCACCGAGGTCGTTGTGACTTCCCCGGGCCACCGAGGCGGTCCGCCGTGGGTGAGCGGTTCCAGGTCCAGGGGCGCGGTGGCAGTCTTCGTGAGGGCGGCGAGGGCGGCGGCGGCGGCGCGGGAGATGAAGAGGCGCGTCTTCGCAGCGCTGGGAAGCTCCGCCAGCCAGAAGCCGTCTTCCCGTCGCAGTGAACCGTCGCCGACTAGCGCGACCTGGACGGTGTTCGGCGCGACGCGCAGAAGCAGGGGCTTCTTGGACGCGCCGACATTGAGCGTGCGGGTGAAGACCGGCGTCGCGCCGGCATCGATCCAGCCCGGCGATTCGAGCACCCGCGTGCCGCCAATGCGGGCGGCGATGACGGCCTGGCCGCCGTAGAGATACGTGCCCTCATAGTGCGCCCACTCCCGCGACAGTGGCCCGTACCGCCGCTGATCGCGGCCCGCCGGCCGCGGGTCCGCCCAGCTTCCCTCCGGCGACGCCCAGCCCGGGCCGACCGGATTCGTAAACTGCCGTTCGCCCGTCAGACTGGTATGGGTGCCGTGGCTGCCGTCGAAACCGATGCCCTTCCAGTCCACGAAATCGCCCGTGGTCGCGGTGGCCACCCGCAGCGTGTCGTGGTCGTAAACCATCCATGCCCGGCCCTTGCTGACACCCCCCGCGCCTTCATCCAGGCGGACCGCGAGGCCCTTCTGCGCGAGGTTGTCCGGCGCGACTTGATACGTCCAAAAGAGCGTCGGTCCGAAGTCCATCCGCTGGTAGGGCTCGTCGGCGGCAAAGGCGGCCGAACAGACGAGGGACAGGGCGATCGGGAGGAGAAATTTCATGGTGCGAATTGTTTTACTGTACCTGCTCCGTCAGTGGTGGAACTGGCGAATACTGGCAGGACCAAGCTGGTCTCATGGTGCCGGGTTCAGAACTGGCTAGTTTCAGGCGGTGGCGGCGGTTCATCGGCAGCCGGAGCGCCCTGCGACATTGGCCTGTGGTTTCACCGGAGCTCCGGTTTATCCTCGGCTCGACCACGCCGGTCACGGCTTTGCCTCCAATTCCTGCCGAGTGGCGATGGGCACATACCCAGCCTCCAGACCCCTGGGAGGAGTGACTATCAGAGCCGGGTCGATTTCGGCGAGCTTGCCGGAATCCGGCGGCGCGAGGTAGTCGCGGTCTTTGGTCCAGGCGCGATGCAATTTCTCGACGCGCTTCTGCACCACTTCGCGCTCTTCGGCGGTAAGGTCGGCGTTCAGCATCGCGGGTTGGTCGGCAAAGCGATACCAGAAGTAGGTCACCACGCTGCCATCGCCGATCCGTGCCTTGAACGGACCGGCAACGGGGCCAGGTTTTTTCCAGCAGCTTTCGGGATCATCCGGTGTGGTGCGCGGTTCCTGTGGCTCTTCCTTCGGGGTTTCAAAGCGGTGGGCGGCGAGGCCGAGTTCCGGCGGCACCTCCTTCGCTGCGACCACGGCCCACTCCTTCGTTTTCCCATTCGTGCCGAGCCGATAGAAGCCTGGCAGGTTGACGACACTTCCGTTCCTGGTGGTCAGCGTTTCATTCCAGAGACCGCCGATGGTCTTCGGGTCCGGCGTGGTCGAGGTAGCGAAGGAGTTCCACGCGAGCCCGAACCGTTCTTTGCGCGGCGCCTTGGGGGGAATAAAACTCCAGCTCGATCCGCCGTTGGCCTTGAAGATCTGAACGGCAGAGGCCTCGGGCTTGATGGCGCTCCCGGCGGGCACGCCGCCGTCGAACCAGCGCTGCACGTCGTCCCACAGCGCGGCTTTTTTGTAGACCGTGTGGCGGTGCAGTAGCGACGAACGTCCGTCCGGCCCGACCGGGAACGAAGTCGGCGCCAGGCGCGCATACTTCGTTCCGTCCTTCGCCGTCGCGAAAACGGCGGGGATATGCTGCGTCTCCATCTGGATGGCTTTGTTCGGGTCCGACGGGACCGAATCGAGCAGCAGACCCGCCCATTCGGGATGGTCGAGCAAGGCGGAGGACCAGAAGAACGGCGTGAAGAACGTGGCCGGGCCTTTGAAGTTTCCCGTGTTCAAAAACAGCGTCCAGCACTGATTGCCTGTGGGCAGGTTTTTTCCGCCCGTGGTGGTTTTCGGATTCGTGAGCGGCAGCGGGAGGTAACCGTAGCCGAACAGTTCGCCGCTCGTGCCTTGTATGAGATTCAGCCCGTCGAGGGGAAAGAGCAGCCACGGACTGAGCTGCGCAACACCGTACAGGCCGCGCGGTTCCTCCCAACTGCCCGCTCCGTAGCCGGGGCCGTTGGCAATCCACTTAAATTCGTCGCCGACGCCGCCCATGATGAACTTCGGCGTAGGGGTGGGAAAATGAGTATCGCGCCACCAGCCAAGACCTCCTTCGATGTCTGTGTAGTGCTTCTCCTTGGGCTTCTCGCCGGGCGGATACTGCGGGAACATCCAGGTGCCGACGAGACCGCTCTGGAAATCGTGGCCAGGATAAGTCTCCACCAGCGGCCACGCGGCGGCGTAAAATGAGAATCCGGCGCTGTATTCGTTGGGGAGCCGTTCACCGTCATATAAAAGGTAACCAAACATTTCGCCCTTCTGCACTTCGGCGTGGGTCCTGGTGGCGGCGGTGAGGCCGAGCAAGAGTAAGAGGAGGCGGGTGAGGCCTGTCTTGCTCGGGGCGTTGGGAAGAGCGGCCTGGTTTGGTTTCATAATGACTCCGTTGGTGGAAAAGATTGCAGACGCGGCCTGTTAACGACGAGGGTCGGACTGGTCCGCAGGTGAGGCCGGGGCGAATAAAACTCCAGGAGCGCCGAGTGGGCAGGCGAAATCTCATCGAGTGACGGGCCACGGGGGCAACGAACGAAGCTGGGCCTTGAGTTCGGTGATGAGGGTCTGGTGTTCGGCAAGTCGAGAGAGGTCGCGCGTTTCCTCGGCGTCGGCATCGTGGTCGTAGAGTTCGCTCGTGCCGTCGCTCCATTGCGTGAAGCGCCAGCGCGCGGTGCGGACGCTTTGGCCGAATTTCTGCGGGCCACGCGTGACGAGCGTGAAGGCGGCGTCCTTATGGGGGCGCGTCGGATCCTCAAGCACCGGGCGCAGACTCTTTCCCGCCAACCTATGCGGCGCCTTTAGTCCGCAGTAGTCGACGACGGTGGGATAAAGGTCCACGAACTCAACGGGCGCACGGAACGTCTGACCAGCCTTCACGCCCGGCGCGGCGATGATGAGCGGCGCGCGGCAGGAGCGGTCGAAGAGGGTATTCTTGTTCCACCAATCGCGCTCGCCGAGGTGATAGCCATGATCGCCGAGGAAGATGACGATCGTGTGGTCCTCGAGCTTGAGCCGCTTGAGCGCGTCGAGCAACCGACCCACCTGCGCGTCCATGAACGACACACCCGCGAGATACGCCTGGAGAAAACTGCGCCGGTCGTCGTCGGTGAACTTCGCAAATGTCTCGACCCAGTTGCCGGAAATCGAGAGGGGTGCGGCGGCTGTCAGGTCGGCCGGGTCGCGGTAAAGCGGCAGCTTCTCTTTCGGGTAAAGCTCGAAGTATTTTCGCGGGGCGTGAAATGGGTCATGTGGGCGATGAAATCCCGCCGCGACCATCCACGGTTTTCCGCTCACGCTGAGTTCTTCCATCGAGCGAATCGCCGAGGCCGCCGTCTGCGCGTCGGGTTGGTCGTCATCGGGAACCTCCATGATTCCGACATCGCACCACGGAAGTTTGCCACCGGTGAGATTGCGGATTTCGCCCTGGAGCGCGGCTGCGGTGGGCGAAGTCGCGGTGGCCTGGTCCCACGACTTTCCCGCGTCGAGCCAGGCGTTGCGTTGACCCTCGCCCGTGTTCGCCGTGTGATAGATTTTTCCGAACGCATGGGCCGTCCAGCCACCCTGCCGGAGAAGCTGCGGCAGGGTCACGAGGTCCGGCCACCGTTCGCGAAAGAACTCCTGATTGCCCACAATGCCTGTCTGCTCGCAACGCAACCCCGAGAGCAGCGAGGTGCGGCTGGGATTGCAGACTGGATACTGCGCGAAGGCATTGGCGAAGCGCACGCCCCGAGCCGCGAGCCGATCCAGATTCGGCGTCTTCACCAGCGCCTTCGTGAAGACCCCGCCAGTGTCGCGAAAGTCGTCGGCGATGATGAGCAGGACATTTGGCTTTCCGGCGGCGAGGGCTTGGCCCACCAGCAACGCCGGAAGCATCAAGAGAAGGCGCAGAGTGTTCATGACCTGGGCAGGGTGTGTTTTGAGAAAACTCGGGGATACAGGATCATGGTTACAGAATCATCGGAATGACGTGCTTGACCATGATTCTATTGCGGCCGTGGTTCAGTCATGGGTTCGTCCGCGCCCTCACGGCTCCATCGGCTTTTCCTTCGCCCAGCGGAGCATCAGCGCGATATTGTTTTGGAAAACCTCGTTCGCCGGGTTGCGTCCGCCCTTGGGACGGTCGTCGTTGAGGTAATTCAAATAGACCTCCTCGCTTTCGGGCACACGGCCTTGGTCGTCGGTGCGTTTGATCCAGTCGTCGAGGGCACCGCGATGTTTGGCGAGTGCGGCGGCATGCTTGGGATCGGTGGCAAGATTGCGAAGCTCATGCGGATCCTCCTGGAGGTCGTAGAACTCTTCACGTGGGCGCGCCTCGGCCAGGATGAGCGACTGCTCGGGCGTCAGTTTCTTCTCGGCGTGGAGGCGGCGCATGGTTTGCACGATGGCCTTGTCATCCTTGTATCGGTTCGGCTGCAAGTAAGGGCGCGAAGGGTAGAAGTTGCGGATGTATTTAAAGCCCTCGCTGCGCACGGAGCGGATGCGGTCCACCGTTTCATCGGCGCGGTCGCGGGCGGCGAAGACAAATTCCCTGGGCGAATAACTCTGGTCGAACCAGTCGCGCGCCTGCATCGAGGCCGGTCGGGGCGATCCCGCGAGGGCGAGCGTGACGGCGGCGATGTCCAGGTGCTCCACCAAATCCTCACGCACTTTCCCCGCCGCAATGCCGGGGCCGTTCACCACGAGCGGGACATGAAGGCCGGCGTCGTAAAGAAACTGTTTCGCGCGCACATGGCTGATGCCGTGATCGGTCCAGAAAAAGATAACAGTACGTTCCAGTTCGCCCGCGTCCTTGAGCTGTTGCACGATGCGGCCCACTTCCCAGTCCGTATAACGCACCGTGTCGAGATACTGCGCCCAGTCGGCGCGAATAGTGTCGTCTTCGGGCAGCCACGGCGGGAGCTTCACCGCGTTGGTCGGCGTAAGACTGCCGAGCGTGGCCAACGCCTTCGCGGGCCAGGCGGGGCCGGGCTTCTGGCCGCGATGCTTGCCGCCGTTGAGCTGCACCTGCGCGAAAAAGGGCTGGCCGACCTGGCGCTGCCTCCAGTGCGTGAAGTCGTACGTCAAAGGCCGGTCCCACACGAAGTTGTAGTCGGTCTTGGCGATGGTGACCGGGCCGTCGCTCCGCAGGAAGGCGTCGAAGGTCAGGTTGCAGGTATGATAGCCCGCTTCTTTGAGCAACTGCGGCACGGTCTTCATCCCGGCGGGCAGCGTGATGGGATATTTTTCGGACCCGCTACGGTGGTTCTGGCAACCAATGGTCGTCTGGTAGCAGCCAGTCAAGAGTGCCGAGCGCGAGATGGAACAGATCGGCGCCGTGACAACTGCGCGACTAAAGCGCGTACCTTGAGCCGCCAGCGCGTCCACATTCGGCGTGCGGATGGACGTCTCGCCGTAGCACGAAAAATTCGCCGACATGTCGTCCGCGAGGATCCAGACGATATTCGGTCGGGCGGCGGGCGCGGCGGCGAAGGATGAGCCGCAACAAAACGCCAGGAACGCGAAGAGAATGGCGGCGGGCTTCATCGGGGAGTTACTGGGGCTTGGTGTTAGAGCTCATTGCGAGTGTGGCTTGAGCAAAGGCCTTGCCCATCAGCGCGAAGGTCTTGGCACAGCCGAGGTAGTGATAGCCGCCGTTGGACGCGCCGCGTTTCCACAGCTCAGCTTCGGCGCGCGTGATCGTTTTGGCCTCGAACTTTTTCAGGTACTCGCGCTTCTGCTCGTCGGTCATCTGGCCTTCGGCGTTGGCGTGGTCCTTGTGCTTCGTGTCCAGGAAATAGCTCATCTGGCTGACTCTTTCTTGCTTGTCCGCGATGGCCCCCAGTTCTTCGGACCAGAAGGGCGCGGTCTCGACGGCCGTCACGGTGCCGGCAAACTCCGGCAGCGTCGCCACTGCCTTCTGAGCCTGGCGGAAATGTCTCTGCGGCGGTTTCTGGTCCGCCGCCACGCCGTCGATTCCCATGACTCCGATGACGACAGGCAGCTTCGGTGCCGACAATTCCTTGCGCACATCACGGATGAGTTGCGCGAGCAGGTCCGCGTAGAGCTGGTAACCGCCGGGCTTCCTCTGCTGGTCGTAGGTCCAGTCTGAGACCAGGTCGTTGAACCCCTGCATCCACACGAACCCAGCCAGCTCCACCCCCTGCGCGGCGTCGTAGTCCGGATAGACCCGCTTCGGATCGGCGAGCACCTTCTTCACGTCCGCGATCATTTGGCGATAGTACACGCCGGTCTCCGCCACCTTTTCGGCCCTGGTTTTCTCCAGGTCTTCGCCCCGCTCCTTGCGCTGCGCCAGTTCGTAGTCGCTCCACAAGTAGGCCCCGGCACCCGGTGGACGGAAATCCGTGTGCAGACTGCGTCCGCCCCAGGCCGTCTTGATGAGCAGAATCGGCGCTCCGATCTGCTTTGCTGCGTAAATCCCGAAGGTGAACTCCGGACCAATCTTGCCCTCCGGAGCGCCAAATCCTGTGGTCAGTTTTCCCTTCTTCTCGGTCAGATCGGTATAGGCGTCGCCGAGACAGCCGATCGATGAAATCCAGACCTGGTCGCACACGCGCGGCCGGCCATCGGCGTCACGCATTTCTTTGAGGATGGGTGCGGTGGCCGGGTCGTCACCGAGGTAGTCGAAGGTTCCAATCTCGGCATGGCCCTGCATGTTCGACTGGCCGGCAAGGATGAACACCTTGAGCGGCTTGGCGACCGCTGAAGCCAGGGGCGCAAACAGCAGTAACGCGATGAAGGAGAGAATGAGTTTCATGGGGTCTGGATTGAACTGGGTGCCGGAGCCGTCATTCGACGACGACCACCGCCTGGCCAAGCACATCGCGCTTTGACCTGACTTCGAGGCCTGGTGTTATCGCCGCCATCCTGCGTCCGTTCCTGCGTTGCGCCACACGGTCCGCGGTGCGGGCGGTGACGTCGCGGTTGAAATCCGTCGTGGCGAACAAGAACTCGGTCGGGGTTCGCTGGTTGAGCTTCGGCAGTTCGGTCGGTTTTTTGCCAAGCAACTACGGCCCAAGTTCGCGCCGGACGGCGCGTAGGGCTGCGGCGTAGGCTGGACCCTTTAGAAGTGGTCTCGTGCCGCGGCAGGGTCACCCGGTGGGCCAGGATGCCGGTGAATTTCATGGAAGTGTCGCGGCCCCTGCTTGGTAGGCGGCTGAGGAGTCGCGACGGCAGTCGACCTGGAATCAGCAGACTGGGCAAGCCTTCCAGTCGGACCATCCCAAGCCTGGTGGAACGTCGGTGGATTCCAGGCGCCGAGAAGCTTCTCCTGAGTTCCTGTCCGGTTTTTCGCGGAGCGAACCAGGTGCCAGACCCTGTAATTCCTCGGAGCGAACCAGGTGCCAGACCCTGTAATTCCTCTGTAATTCCTTTTCCGCCGGTTTTCGGCGGTTGGGACCAAGTGCCGGTTAGGACCAAGTGCCGGTTAGGACCAAGTGCCTGGGACCAAGTGCCAGACCCTCTAACCGAAAGCGAGACCCTCTAACCGAAAGCGATCTCGGTTCATCGAAGGAATTACTTCTGTTTTACGAAAGGGAACCGGTCCGCCGGTTTCCGGCGGTGGTGCAAACGAGTTGCCCGATGCAAACGAGTTGCCAGACCCTCTAATAGCGGCCTCTTGCTTACCACGGGACAGACCCTCTAACGGAACGGAACGGAAGAACGGAACGGAAGGGAAGGACTTGTTGTTTCAGGCCGAGGGTTCAGTGGGGATTGCGAAAGGGCAGCTTTCCGCCGGTTTCTGACGGTTGGAGGGGGCGTTGCCCGTCAAGGGGCGGGGGACACGACTAAAACGCCAGAGCCCGCTCACTTCGAAGGAGTGAGCGAGCTCTGGGGATTGAGTCAGGAAGATTTCGGCCGGCTGAGACGGCGCTTAGCTGGAGCCTGTCCCTAAAGCGGCCGTTTTCGAGGGGCGGTTATATTACATGTGTAATAATTTACGGCGACAGGTGTCACTGGGATAAATTCATCGAAGGATTTGAGTCAAGTGGCTGTTGGGGT
>Ga0163144_10018500_pt1 | contig 14090 bp, 11 predicted proteins | sample OliLak19BULKMAT1_FD_123175 | JGI IMG/M metagenome (GOLD analysis project Ga0163144, IMG submission 123175) | Freshwater microbial mat bacterial communities from Lake Vanda, McMurdo Dry Valleys, Antarctica - Oligotrophic Lake LV.19.BULKMAT1 | ecosystem: Environmental > Aquatic > Freshwater >... | reverse complement strand
CGACAAGGATATTGTCGGGTTTAAGGTCGCGATGAATGATGCCTCGCCGATGCAAGTATGCAACAGCTTGTAGCACTTGCACCAATAAATCTAGCTTGGCTGTGAGGGGTTTGTTGCGTGTGTAAGACAGGATGTCTTGGGCATGGTGCAAAAGTTCCATGCTGTAATAGGGGGTTTTTTCCTCGTCAAAGCCGTAGTCTAGCACGCTGATGATGTGGGGATGACGCATGGTTGCCAGCACATGAAATTCTTGTGCTAGTGCGGTGCGTTGTCTTTGGGTGTTGCTTTGTGCGCTGTCACTGGGGACGAGGGGGTTGCTAATGCGCTTGATAGCCACAATATCGCCTGTAAGACGGTCATAAGCGCGGTGTACTGTTCCCATGCCACCTTCACCGAGCTTGTCTTGAAGCCGATAGCGGTAACCAATCACGTTGTTCATTGGTGACGTATCCCTCTGTGCCAATGTAAACCAGTGTTTTGCTCTGATTGTAGCATAGCACAAAGGCAGAAGAACAGTTAACTTGTAAAAAATATTGTGAGTAAGCCCAAAGGCTTACCCACAATATGCTTAAAGTCACTAGCCAACACGCTGACGGATGGATGCGCTGGCGTAATCCAGAATAGAGACCACAATAGCAATGGCAAGAACTGCCACACCTGCATCACGATAACGAAGTAGGTTGATTTGTTGCTGAAGCAAGAAGCCGATGCCACCGCCACCCACAAAACCAATAATCGTAGACATGCGGACGTTAATATCCCAACGATACATGGTAAATGCAATGTATGGCGGCACAATTTGCGGTACAACGGCGTACATGATCGTTTGTAGGCGATTTGCGCCTGTGCTTTCTAGGGCTTCAATGGGACCCGCATCAATGTTTTCGATTTGTTCAGAGTACAGCTTGCCAAGCGAAGCCACCGAGTGTAATGCCAGTGCAAGCACACCTGCAAAGGGCCCAATGCCCACCCAAATGACAAACACCAAGCCCATAATTAACGGTTCGATAGAGCGAAGCGCGTTAAGGATGGTGCGTGTAGTGGTGTAAAGCGTGTCCCCAAAAGGAAAATTCGCTTTTGTGCCTGCCATTGCGCCACCGATTGCACCCAATATCCCACCAAAGAGCATGGCTTGTAGCACATAGCTATAAAGCTCTAGCCCTGCGAAAGAAGCCACGACAATTCGTGGGGGTGTGCTGCCTTCTATAAGAGCGCGTTGGAGATTAAGCGCACTAAATACCACGATAAAGCCAACAATGGAGCCTACCCATCCCAACACAGTCATTAAGAAACGCTCTGTTTGTTCGGGACGACGGGTTTTAAGCACAAATTGCTTGTAGATTGTGGGCAAAATGGGAGCAGCGAGCGATGCGGCAAGAATCGGGGTGAGTAAGCCTAGCCATGCCATCGTTAAGCCGATGGATGCTGTAAGCCCAAGCAAGATAGCCCCCGCCAAACCGCCTAAGATTGTGCCAAGAATATGGCTAACAGGAACGGTGACTTCTTTAAGGGCAGAGCGTGTTAGGGTAACTCCCATAGAAGAAAGTGAGAACGCGCCCACGATTGCCCCGACAGCAATAACACTTAGCTCAAAAAGTTGCCCGATGGAGCCGAAAAACTTACCAATAAAGCCAAATGACCCTTCACTGGCAATGCGCCCTATCCAAAGGCTAGTGCCACCCAACCAACTAAACACGGTGATAATGACAATGGCAAACAACACCGAACTTAGAATAGTTACAATGGGATTTGGCTTAGCAGCATTACGTTTGGGGGTGTCATCACGTTTTTTAAGGAACGATACACTTGCCATAAAAGGCAATTGTAATGCACCAATCACCCCGCCCGAAACGATAATAGCCAATGCACCTATTTCAGTTTGTGTGATTTGTAAAACCGTTTGCCCTAATGCGCCAAGTAAGGTTGCCCCCAGCCACGCGCCCACAGGGAATAGCGTAAATGTGACGAGCAAATTACCTAAAGGCATTTTGATGGGGTGCATTAGGTTGCCTGCCGCAAAAAAGCTAAGTATCACAGAAGGCAAAATAGAAACGGCAGTTGCGATGAGTGCAAGGAAGATGGTTTCTAGCATCTTTTCTAGTACCAGATACGTTGTTTCGCTTAGGCGTGGCGCACCAATAGGAAAACGACCCTGTGTTTCTATGCTGTGGGTTTGGTTTTGGCTACCACGTATGCGGGGTACTTGAATTTCTACGCTAAACGTACCATCAAACCCCACGACAAAGTTATCACTATTTGTCCCTACAATTTGCCGAATACGGCGTTCTTCATCTGTGCCAATCCAGTTGATGCGTGCCAGCCCATCAGAGGCAAAGTTAAAGCCCTGTAGCGTGATGATGTCATCGCTTTCACCACAATGGGGTGCTGCAATAATATAAGGCTCGCCATTGTCTACAGGCACAGGGGCGGGGAAATCATCTGAACAGCCAATTCTGAAGGAAATCAAGGTATTTTTAACGTCATAATCTTGGGTGAAAACGTTGGGTGAGAGCAACTCACGGAGGGCATTGCCTACGTTTTCTTGGCGTTGGGGCTGTTGGGGAAGTGTGAAGTCAATTCGGGTAACATTCCAGCCATACGAGAAAATAACCACCAGCAACGCAATGAACAAGACAATGAGTAATCGCCGAAGTGCAAGGCGTGAACGATTTTGAGTAGGGGAAGGGTTCATGCCAATGCTCCTAATGAATTTCAACTTCAACGGCATCTTCGCCGTAAATCATCTTAAAACGGTCTTTGTCGATGTCATCGGGAAGCCCATCAAACTCAATTACGCCGTCTTTAAGCGCAATAACGCGGTGCGAATAGGCACGTGCAAGGCTTAAAAAGTGTAGGCTACACATGACAGTAATGCCGTCTTCTTGATTAAGCAGTTGTAGATACTTCATGACAGAATGAGAGGTTGCGGGGTCTAGGCTGGCGACAGGTTCATCTGCTAAGAGCATTTCTGGCTCTTGCATCAAGGTGCGTGCAATGCCGACGCGCTGTTGTTGTCCACCACTTAAGGCACTAGCGCGATTGTGTGCTTTTTCTAGAATGCCCACCCGTTTAAGGGCTGCCATAGCGCGTTCTTGCTCATGCTTTGGAAAATAGTTAAAAAGGCTGTAAATGGGGTTGATATACCCTAACCTGCCCGCCATTACGTTGGTGAGTACACTAGAACGCTTGACAAGGTTAAATTGTTGAAAAATCATGCCAATTTTACGGCGAATTTGGCGCAACTCGTCATCACTGGCGCGTGTAACGTCTATGCCGTTCCAAATAATGCGTCCTTCGGTGGGTTCTATTAGGCGGTTAATGCAACGAAGAAGGGTTGACTTGCCCGAACCACTTAAACCAATAATGGAAACAAACTGCCCATCGGGAATTTCTAGGTTGATATTGCGTAGGGCTACAAAGCCATTGTCATAAACTTTTGTAAGGTTTTCGATGATAATCATGTGATTCCTATAAGAACTAAAAGGGCGGGAGAGGATTTCCTTCGCCCGCCCTTATTATTGATGCGTATTACTTTAGGTTTAACGGTTGAAGATGTCTTCTTCGGTTAGACCCAAGATTTGGAATTGTAAGCGTACGGGGTCGTAGCCAGCATCGGTAATGGGGGCAAGACCGCTCCAGCTATAGAAGTCTTCGCTACCGATAGATTGTGACCATTCTTCGGTTTCGGCAAAGGCATAAAGGGCTTCCATAATTTGAGCCTTTAGGTCTTCGGGGAAATCGGGACCAAAGCTCAAGGTGTCGTTAGGAATAGGTGCGCTCAAGCGAAGCAAGCGAACTTGGTCGATAACGTCAGGAGCAGTTTCACGAATGTTGGCACGAGCATCCAAAATACGCACATCGCCCACATACAAGACGCCTTCGGCATCAAGGCGAGATTCGTCAACGGTCAAATCGTAGGGTTCGGGGTTGTCACCAACTGTCCATGCAGCACCGGGAACGGCGGGGGGGCTGAAGAAGGTTGTGCCAAATTCGACTTCACCACTATAAACGGCTTGTACTACTTGGTTGTGACCACCCGCTTCTACGCGCTCACCGGGTTCAATGCCAGCAGCAGCAAGTTCAACGGCAGGCACAATGTAACCAGAGGTGGAGCTGGCATCGGGGTATGCCCAAGAACGCCCAGCAAGGTCGCCGAAGGTGTAAATGTCACTGTCACGGCGAACAATATAAGTTGCCCAATAAACGTTCCAGCCACGGCGGACAGCAGCAGCTTCTACCTGAACACCACAGCGTGCGCTGGCAATGACATAGCCGGCAGCAGGAATAAAACCAATGGAGCTATCAGGAGCAGCACACATGGCTTCTACTGTAGCGGCGTAAGAAGTAGGCACAAACACTTCAAAGTTTAAGCCAGTGGCTTCTTTCAAAGCGGCTGCCATAATTTCACCACCGGTAACAATGGTTTGTGCTTCAACTGAAGGAACAAAGTAAACTTGAATGGGGTTTGCTTCGCTACCAAGTTCATCTTGAGCAAATGTTGTGGCAAAGCTGAATGCCATAACAAACACTAGCAAAACGGCAGTGAGGGATTTTTGATACTTCATGAATTATCTCCTTAAAAATTTACGGGATACCCAAAGAGAATTTAACACAGAATTGTTAAGTAATTCACAGCTATCTTTAACAAAAATTTAAATAACGTGGTGAGGTAATCCCTACAACGAAGGTATTTTGGTGCATAAATGCCCTACATTGGTTATACTTAGAAAGAGGTTCTTTTAACAACTAGCGAACAAGGTGACTGCTTATGCACTTGTTTATCTCATACCGTCGCGCAGACAGCGAAGTGATTACAGGGCGCATTTATGACCGCCTTGTGCAGGCTTTTGGGGAACGTGCTATTTTTAAGGATGTTGACGACATTCCGATTGGTGTGGACTTTCGCAAGGTACTAGAGAAGGAAGTGTCTGATTCTGACGTTATTTTGGTCATTCTGGGCAAACAGTGGGCATCAATTACCTATGAGGATGGCGCTAAACGCCTTGGTGACCCTAACGATTTTGTGCGGATTGAAGTAGAAAACGCACTAAAGAAAACGGATGCACTGGTTGTACCTGTGTTGGTGATGGGTGCAGGAATGCCCTCCGCCACAGAACTGCCCGAAAGCCTGCGAGACCTAACGTTTCGTAATGCCGTCCCTATTCGCAATGACCCCGACTTTAACAGTGACATCAATCGCCTGATTGCGAATTTGCGCGCCTATCAAGAAGCGCAGCGCAAAAAGCAACCCGCACGCATTCCTGTAACGACTATTTTGGCGATGGTGCTTGTTGTGGCTGTTGTGGGCTTAGTACTGGCTTCTAGTGTGTTAAACAATGGCACTCAAGGGGATATTACGCCCACAAGTTTAGCGCAGGATTTTACAGCCACATTTACAGACGAGCCATCTGCCACGCCTGCACCTACAAATGAACCGTCCCCTATGCCCACAGATGAGCCAGTATTGGCTGACCTTAGGGCATTTGCAGGGCGTAACGTTACCATTTGGGGCAATAACCAATCACAGTTATACGCTTTAGAACTGCTAAAGAGCTATCTAGAGTCTTTTGGTATTAGCGTGAACCTTGTTATTTTTGATGACATTGCAACCTACAGAGAGACGCTAAAAGTAGCGACAGTTTCGGGTGAAATGCCCGACTTATTTATTTTAGATTCCAACAATTTGTATGAATATTACGAATTGGCACTTCTAAGCCCCATTCCTGTCAATGCCGATGACTTTTCGTTTATTGCTAGGCAACTTTTTAGTGTGGGAGGAAACGTTTATGCCATGCCCTTAAGAATGGAGGGGGTGGTGTTGGCGCGTAATACACACCTTGTACCAGAAGCCCCAAGTAGCTGGAGTGATGTACGTGAAATCTCTGAAAGGCTAGTAAGAGACGGTACAGTGACGCATGGTTTTAATGTGGTGCGTGATGTGTATCATACCTTGCCCATCGTGTATAGCTTTGGGGGCTATGTGTACGCCAATGAAGGCGAGCTAGGCTATGATATAACCGATGTGGGCTTTGATAATGACGGCACGCGGAACGCCCTACGGTGGTTAAGGGGTATGTCTGATGACGGTCTTGCTCCCGGTGGCGAGATTTCTACCTACATCAACGATGAGTTTATTTCGGGTCAGGTTGCCATGATGCTTATGGGAACGTGGATGATAAGTACACTGGACGGGTCGGGCGTGCCTTATGCCATTAGCCCCATTCCAGAAGGCGAATCGGGATTATTTGGCAAAAGCATTGTTACTGGCACAGGGCTGGCAGCCTACGGCTTTAATAACAATAGTGACCTCATTGAAGTGCTGATGCAGGACTATCTAGCAGGTGCTGAGTTTCACCAGAGCTTTCTTGATGGCTATTCAGAATTAATTATTCCTGCACATGATGGATTGCAAGTGCAAAACAGGGTAGAAGAGGCAAAGGTTGCGCTTTACTACGGCGAGCCTTACCCCCGAGAAATGATACGCTTCTTCGAAGTGGCTTTTGAATCTTATAACGAAATTATGCTGGGTGTTTTAGATATAGATACAGGTTTAGAAACCATCGCCAACCGCCTAAGAAACCCCTAAAAAAGCATTGCCCTTAAACCGTAGCCATCGTATTAAGCGAGAAGGGCATGGCGCAAAGACCATGCCCTTTTGAATTGTGGAGGGTTAATTGGGGATGATAAGTTCCTGCCCAATGCTCAGGCTATTGGGGTTTGTGAGGTTGTTGGCATCCACAATCTGTTGAATTGTCACCCCGTAGCTTTGGGCAATGGTGGAGAGAGTATCACCGTTTACGACACGATGCACTGCGCCTCCTGTGCTTATGGGGTTGCCTATGCTTGGCGTAGCGGTGGACAGTGTGGTAATGCCCGTTACGCCTGTTGAGGCATCACAATCAGGCAAGCGTATTTCTTGACCGGGCTGGATGATGCTATTTCCTGTGAGGCTGTTGATTGCTAGTAAATCGGCAAGTGCTACGTCATTGTTGATGGCAATTCTAAACAGGTTTTCGCCACTTTTTACCACGTAAAGACACGCGCCACTGGTGGGAATAGGCAGGTCTGTGGGCGTGGGAATAGCATTGGGGTTATTGGAGTCTACTGTACCAACGACCAACGGTGTAGAAGTGGGGATGACCAATTGCGATTGCACTTGTGGCGTAATAATCCCAGCCGTTGTTGCCGTTGGAATCAGCAACGTTTGGGGTGTCGGGCTGGAGAGTGTGGGCTGAATAATAAACAGTGTAGGCGTAGCAGGAACGCTTTGTGCCGTTTGAGGTGTAGACGAAGGCACAATAATAACAGGGGGTTCTCCCTCTGTAGGAACAATCACATCAGACTGAATGACAATCACTGTGGGCGTGCCTTCATTTAGCACATTAGGGTCTATCAGCTGGGGCGTGGCGGTGGGCGTGCCTACTATCACATCACCACCAGAGCTATTGACGGTTTCAAAGCTATCAGAGGCTTGTTGATAGCACCCTGCCAGAAAAATTATCATCACAACTATCAAGAGACTGCGTTGTTTCATAGCTTTCTGCCTTCCCAAATTCATGTGGGTGCTTTTGTGTTGGGTTTATTATACTCGTTCCACCGTTTGTGCGCCCCACCCAAAACCGCATCTGCGCCCTTCGCCTAATCTACGATATAATAAAAACTATCGTACATTTCTTATCAATCCTTATTCCTAGATGAAACCCTTATGCTGTGTGTTGAAGATGTCTTAAAGTTTGATGCCTTTTCAGAGGCGAAAGTGGTGGCGGGTAAAAGTGGCTTAAAGCGTGCAGTGTTGTGGCTACATAATGCTGGCGTACCCGATGCTCCTTTGTGGCTAAACGGCGGTGAGCTGGTACTGACGACGATTATTAACTTGCCCAGTGACCGCAACGAACAGCGCGATTATGTACGTCAAATGGCAGATAAAAATGTGGCGGGCTTGGTGATAACTGTTGGAAAATATATTGAACGTATTCCGCCTCATCTTATAGAAACCGCCGAAAAACATCAGTTTCCCTTGATAGAAATTCCCTATACTACGCGCTTTGTAGACATTGCCAAAGCCGTAAATGAGCAAATTTCACAAAGCAGTTTGGGGCTGGTGCGCCAAGCCCTTAGCATCAACCAAGCCCTTACCAATATCGTGTTAAATGGGGGCGCACTAAAGGAACTGGCGCACAAATTAGCAGAACTGGTACGCCACAGCATTAGTATAGAAACCGCCACATTTGATGCCATTGCTACGATTAACATTGCCGAAGTAGACGAAGCTCGACGCTATACCCAACAACATGGGCGCACAGACCCACGCCTGATAGAAGCCCTTGAAAAAGGTGGGTATTTGCCTCGCATTAGAGAAACGTTGCGCCCTGTGTCCTTGCCCGTTATGGCGGATGTGGGGCTAGAGATGGAACGATTGCTTGCGCCTGTAGTGGTGCATGGTATGGTGTATGGCTATATTTGGATTATTGCCGATGACCATGCCCTAACCGAAATTGACCAGATGGCAATTGAAAGTGGCGCAACCATTGCTGCCTTGATGATTTTGTACCAAGAGTCGGCGCAAACTGCCGAAGCCTCGCTAAAAGGGAGCTTGCTCACCCAGCTTATTCAGGGCGATAACAACCGCGAAACCATTTTAACTGACCAATCTTTGCGCTATGGCGTAGACTTGCGCTCGGCGTTTTCCATGCTTTTAGTAGACTGTGATTCGTCCAATCTTGTGCCAACGTACCGCGCAGTAAACCAGCTTGCTACCATGAAGGGCTGGCAAGCAGTGGTGGGGCAATTTGCGGGGCAAGTGGTACTGCTATTCCAAGCCAATGCGTCACAGATGGGCATTGTAAAAACTGTGGCAGAACGCCTGCAAGGCAACAAAACGCGCATTAGTGTTTCGGGGTTGCATCAGGGGGCGCACCAAGTAAAGCAAGCCCACCAAAATGCCCGTGATGTACTGGTTATCATGCGCCGTTTATCGCCAAAAACCACGCTCTCAACGTTTGATGAGTTAGGGTATTTGCACACGCTGTATTTGGCAGGCGCAAAAGGTTTGTATCATAACCCATATATAACCGTAGTACGTCGTTTACTAGATGAAAAACAACCCGAAATGATAAACACACTTGAGGCTTATTTGGATGAGGGGGGCAACGGTGTTAGCTCGGCAGAAGCGCTGCACATTCACCGTAGCACACTAAACTATCGGCTAACGCGCATTGAGCAAATTTGTGAGGTCAAACTACAAGACCCATTAGTGCGTGTTAACCTTTTAGTGGCTCTCAAACTTTTGCGCTTGTTTGAGATGGAGTAGCGCGTTATGTCTAGCCTTTTTCGTGAGTTAATGCAACTTCATGCTCGTGTGTGGATTTTTCCCAGCGATGACACGGGCGCAACCTCACAGCCCAATGTGGGCATTGTGCGCGGTGACAAACAAACATTTCTTATCGGGGCGGGCAATAGCCCACGCCACGCTCGCCTTATTATGACAGAGATGGCAGGGCGACATTTCCCCCCCATTGAGACTGTTATTTATACCCATCATCATTGGGAAAATGTGTTTGGGGCGTGTGCCTTTAACCCTAGCATGGTGGTTGCCCACGAGGAATGTGTGCCACACTTGCGCCAAATGGCGAGTAAAACGTGGACACCGCTAGGGCTTAGGGAAGAATCGGCACGCTACCCGCAGTTAGAAGCACGCAACACACAAATGCAACAGGCTGTAGGCGATTGGCGTGATTTTAGGGTGGTATTGCCTACCGTTTCCATTGCCTCAAAAGTGCGTCTTGTGGTGGCGGAAGGCGTGTTTATGGATGTGGTGCATATCACCCAAGCCCAAGAGGAAGATGTGCTTATTGTCAAAATTCCTGTTGCCAAAGTGATGTTTTTAGGCAATTGTTTTTACGCCAGTGGCGCACATCCTTCTAAAAAAAATAACTCTAGCCGTGTTCGGCTAAGTGTATTAGAGGCGGTATATTCGCCACAATACGAATGGTTTGTGGATGGGCATCACCAGCCTTTTACCCGTGAACAATTTGAAGCCCTCATTGCCAAAGAACGCGCTTCAAAACCCGACTAAACGCCCATCCAACAAGGAGCATTTTCAATGGAAGAACAAACATATCGCCCGCCCGCGTGGCAAACGCGCCTTAACACCCTTTGGGAGCGAGGTAAATGGGGCTTATTGGCGCTTGCCATTGCCTCACAGTGCTTTTATGCGTTTATTGATGGGCCCGCCTATCAACATGATGTAGGACAACAAAACGGCGCAGTATGGAACTTGCTAGAGGGCAGGGGCGTTGCGTTAAATGTATCCTATGATGCCAACGACATTAGCACCGTTGCCCTCTATCCAGTCACGTGGTGGCCCCCCATGAAAACGTTCTTACTTGCGCCCCTCATGACACTCACCAATAATGACATTTGGTGGGCAGCCATGCTCCTAGAATGGGCATTTCTAGCGGTGTATTTTGTGGCGTTCTTTGCGCTCTTGCAGGCGTTTTCGCGGGTGATTGCGGGGTGGGTGCGCTTTGCGATTTTTGCGGTGTGGGTATTGCTTTCTGCGCCCACAGGCGGCGACACCAATATGATGTCATTGGCGTGCTTTATTCTGACGATTGCCCTTAGCCAGTGGAGCTTACGCCTTGACCGCCCGACTTTGGGGTGGGGGCTGGCAATCGGTGGCGCGATGGCAATGGCGATGGCGTTACGTTATGCCTATTACCCGTACATCGCTATTTTGCCGTTGGCGTTTTTTGCCTATGGTGTGCTGATGAAACGTAAAGCGTGGTGGCTAGTGGGTGGCATTGTGGCAGGCATGGGCTTGCTTACGGTGTTGGGTGTGTTGCTGTACAACTATGCTCAAAGTGGCGTGTTTTTGGCGCAAGTACAAAGCGAAACCTAACGTTTGACAGGACAAATCAATTGGCAACATCTACAGCGTTTTTACCCGTTTGCCGGTGAAGCTATTGGTGCAAACAATGTTGACTATTGGCTACCGCGTTTGGGCTTGCCCCTGATTTTGGCACATATTACCCAATGGGCGATAACATTAGTGCTGTTTGCGGTGCAAGTGCGCCTTAGCGTGTTGGCATGGCAAACGTATCGCAAAGACCCACAATCTCCCCATCCCGAAGCCTTCTTTTGGGGGAGTAACTTTTTAGTGCATGGACTAACAATTGCGATCTTGTCGTATATGTCGTTGCGCTATGTTGCTGAGGTTAACGGTTGGACACAAGTCGGCGACCCCCGCTATTTTGCGCCAACGTGGGTGTTTACGGTGATTGCGGTGGGTATGATGCTGTCGCGTACCTCACAAGCGGCAGTAGACCGCGTTTTAAGGGGTGCATTGCTTGTGTGCTTGGTGGTGACGCTGGGGCTTGGTACGCTTAACCGCTTAGGAAATTGGCGCACTTATGCGCGTGAAGGGATTGCGATGGGGGGCTTAAGCAAACAAGAAAACACGCTTCGGTTCTTTATGAAGCAAGCCCAAGATGAGGGCTTGGTGGCGGTGGTGTTTGTTGCACGCTTATCTGATTATCCTACGTATACATTTGCAGAGGCGGGCATGGTGAACGCGGTGGCGTATCGTGGGGAATGGCAACCTGATATGACACTGGCAACCAGCAAACCGACCCGCGTCTTTTTGGCGTTGCCTAGTGATTTTGAAATGAACACCACAAATTTACAAATACAGGTGATGAAAGGCTGGATTGCACAATATGATGCCCAAGCCTTGCCTGATGAACGCCTACAAACAACGGTTTATGTGTTTGACCTATTGCCTAATTCGTAGAGGGAAATGAGACTTACTTATGCTAAATCTTCCATTAGATGCCCTTGTCAGTTGGTTTGCTATTGCCACTCGTAACGCCACACGCGCGCTAGTGTGTGTACATTTACAACAAAACACGCAGTTGTGGGCATGGGATATTGTCAACGACACGCTAACACAGGTGACCTTTAACCCTGCGGGAACGATGATAGGGGCAATCAGTGCCAATGGTGAATGGATTTACTATCATGAGCAAACAGATATAGAAGGGGGTGGGCATTTCTTTAGGATGCGCTTTGATGGCACAGAAGTGAGTGACCTTACGCCCGATTTCCCCACCTATATGGGGGTAAATATCTGTGAAAGCTACATGGGGAACTTGTGTGCATTTAACATTTTTAACCAGAACGGCTCACAGATATTTGTTTTTGATGCTGAAGCGGGAGGTAGCCCGCACCTGCGCCAAGAAACCGACGACTTTATCTTTGGGGTATACCTTAGCCACAATGGTGAAGTGACGTTGCTATACAGCATAAACCCTCTTGCTTTTGAGAGCTATCAAACACTAACGGGGCAACGGTACCAACGCTGGGCAAACGAAGCCGCTGTTCCCGTAGGTTTTATTGACCGCGCAGGAGACATGCGTTTTGCATACTGTGTCGATACTGAATATGGTGTAAGACCTGCTTTGTGGAATACCCGAACAGGTGAACATAAGCAAATTAAGTGGAAAGGCGAGCACACAAACCTATTTATAGCTGATATATCTCATGACGGGCGTTATTTGTGGGCAAACTATCAGTCCTTAAAGGACGGTAGGACTGTTTTAATGCGCTATGACTTTCAGGTTTCTAAGTGGGAGACATTAAACCGATTTGATGGGGATTTGGACATCTTTACTTTGTTGCCCAGCGGTGAGGCAATTGGTTTGTTGGGTGCGCTTAATGCCTTGCCTCAAATGGTGCGCTTTAATGCAGAAGGGCAAATGACAACGCCACCAAAGTTAATTGAAGGTGTCCCCCAAGCCCGTTATTTGCCTCACGCCATTGCTTCGGGTTGGTGGATGGATTGTGAACCAAACAAAGGTACGGTACTTTTTCTAGGGAGTGGTGCGCCTGAGTCTCCCCTCAATAATAGTTTTGTGGATGTTGTGCGTTTGATTAGCCAGAATGGCTATCGAGTTTTATACCTTGCGGATGCTTTTGCAAAATATGTAATGGAACAATGCAAAGTTGCGGGGATTTCTTTTGACCCCACAGAGGATGAACTGCCGATGGCTATTGTGGGCGTGGGAAGTGGGGCTGATATGGCGTTGGTGGCGGGGCAATACATAGACTATCTTCACGTGATTGCCATAGACCCCTATTTAGACGCGGGCGAAAGCCCTAATTTTGCTCATAACCCCGATTTTTCTGCTGTGTATGGCTCATCGCCTATCCACCAAGACGCACCCTACACGCCCGTGACACTGATTAACCTAACACGACAAGACAGCCAACCACTGTTCAGCAAGTATCGTAGCAAGCGACCACGAAGCATTTCTATCGTGAATGTAGCGTCAAGCCAAGAGGCAATGGACGCGCTATTAAACGCACTAGAAAAAACGTTTAATTAGCTTTTGCGTCCGCCCTTTAGGGCGCTTTGTAATGTAGAGAGGGCTTCCCAATGACCTTTAGCGGCAAGTGTGGCTTGTTCTGCCCATGTTGCCGTAGAGGCAGATTTGCGCCCGCCTGCTTGTTTGATAATGGCATCAATCTCGGCTTGCGATAGCTTAGAGAGGGCTTCAAATGTAGTGATGCCTGCGTTGATGAGCATGTCGCGGTAGTATGCGCCAATGCCCTCTATTTTTGTTAGGTCATCAGGCGTTGTCTCACCGTTATAAGATGGGCTACTTTCTGCGGTTGTACCCGATGGAGCGGTGCTTTCTGGGGTAACGACTACAGGCACATCGGCTTTAGGCGCGATTTTTGGTTTCGGGGGTGTGGGTGTTTCTTTAGAGGGGGCAGGAGGTGGTGCGACCTCTTCTTTTTCTTCTTTTTCTTCTATGGATTCTGTTGCTTCAGGTTGTTGTGGTGTGCTTTCCTGATTGGGGGTGGGTGGGGGTGTGATGCCCTCATTTTGTTCAAGCACTTCTTCTAGCTTGTCAGCAACCCTGCTTATGGCTTCTTTGAGGTGTTTTTCGGCTTGGCGAAGCACATCACGCGCCTTAGTTTCTGCTTCTTTTGTGGCTTTTTCTTCGCGGTTTAGCCACCACCACACGACTACTGCCAATAACACAAACGCAACAATCCACATGAGCCAGCTTCCTTCCCGTTCTTTT
>Ga0163144_10018499_pt1 | contig 14090 bp, 12 predicted proteins | sample OliLak19BULKMAT1_FD_123175 | JGI IMG/M metagenome (GOLD analysis project Ga0163144, IMG submission 123175) | Freshwater microbial mat bacterial communities from Lake Vanda, McMurdo Dry Valleys, Antarctica - Oligotrophic Lake LV.19.BULKMAT1 | ecosystem: Environmental > Aquatic > Freshwater >... | reverse complement strand
TTTGCGTAGGCGCAGGCTATTCGTCACCACGAATACACTAGAGAATGCCATGGCTGCCGCCGCAAACATCGGGATAAGACCGCCCATCATTGCCACAGGAATCAGCAGCAAGTTATAGATGAACGCCCAAAACAAGTTTTGGTAAATCGTCTGCATCGTGGCTTTTGAAAGCGCAATGGCACGCACCACACCGCCCAAATCACCGCGAATTAACGTAATGTCACCCGTTTCTTTGGCAATATCCGCGCCTGTGCCAATGGCAATGCCCACGTCAGCGCGTGCCAATGAAGGCGCGTCGTTTACGCCGTCACCCACCATGCCCACCTTACGCCCACTCGCTTGTTCGCGCTGTACCGTTTCGGCTTTGTCGGCGGGCAATACTTCGGCAATGATGCGCGTAATGCCCACTTGTTCGGCGATGATTTGCGCGGTTTTAGCGTTGTCACCCGTGAGCATCATCACCTCTAACCCAAGTGCTTTTAGCGCATGAATGGCTTCTTTTGCGCCCTCTTTTACGCTATCCGCCACGCCGATAATGCCCATCAGCACCTCATCAACGCGCACCATGACCACCGTTTGCGCCCCTTGTTGCAGGCGTTCCACATCGGGCAACACTGCCGAGATGTCCATCATTTCTGCCATCCAACGTGGACTCCCCGCAAAAACGCGCTTGCCGTCTAGCACTGCTTCCACACCGCGCCCCTCAACCGCCTTAAAGTCGCTGGGGGTGCTGGGCGTGATGCCTTGCGCCTTCACATACTGTACTAAGGCTTGGGCGATGGGGTGTTCGCTTGCGCTTTCCGCGCCACCCAAGAGGGCTAAAAGTTCGCGTTCTGTTGTGCCATTTTGGGGCAAAATGCTGATAATGGTGGGCTTGCCTTGTGTGATTGTTCCCGTCTTATCCAGAATGATGGTGTTTAGACGTTGGGCGGTCTCTAGTGAAGCACTATTCTTAAAGAGGATGCCCATTTCTGCACCGCGCCCCGTCCCCACCATAATGGCAGTAGGCGTTGCCAAACCCAACGCACACGGACAAGCAATCACCAAGACGGCAATCGCGTTTAGCATCGCCGTAGGCAACGCCACGCCCCCAATAATCAACCATCCCAAGAGCGTTATCGTTGCCAGCACCAACACAATGGGTACAAAGACCGCCGACACTTGGTCGGCAATGCGCTGAATGGGGGCTTTTGAACCCTGCGCCTCTTCTACAAGGCGAATGATTTGGGCGAGGGCGGTTTCTGATCCCACCTTTTGCACCTGTAGCACCAAACGCCCTTGAGCATTCATTGTGCCACCAATTACGGCATCACCCACTTTCTTCTCAATGGGCATACTCTCGCCCGTCAGCATGGCTTCGTCCACGCTAGACGCGCCTTCGGTGATGATGCCATCGGTAGGAATCCGTGAATGTGACCTGACCAACACGCTATCCCCCACACGAAGCTGGCTGATAGGAATAGCCACTTCACGCCCATCCTGTAGCAAAATGGCGGTATCGGGTGCAAGCGACATCAATTTTTTAATGGCATCACTGGTACGCCCTTTGGCACGTGCCTCTAGCAATTTACCCAGCGTGATAAGCGTTAAAATGACGGCAGCCGATTCAAAGTAATCGTTCTTGCCCACCACATCAGAAAAATCAAACGCGATGCCAAGTAACACCACTAGACCATAGACATACGCCGCCAATGACCCCAACGCTACCAGCACATCCATATTGGTGGTGCCACTACGAATAGCGCGGTATGCCCCGACAATGTATTGTTTGCCCACAATGAAAATAACGGGCGTTGCCATTATCCCAAAGATGAACAACCAGTAATCTTCCATCAAGAAGGGAAAGGCATCCATCAAAAATGGGATGTCGTGCATAAAGTGGCGCGTCATGCTTAGAATAGTTAGGGGTATCGTAAAGAATGCCCCAATCCAAACAAGCCGTGTTTGGCGGTCAATTTCGGCTTGGCGTGCCTGTGATTCGGTATCCTCTGGCACCAGCGATTGGCTGGTGTCAATCACCCCATAGCCCGCGTTTTCTACGGCTTTAATCAGCATGTCACGGCTGGCAGTATCGGGTGTTACCGTGATGAAGGCGCGTTCTGTTGCCAAGTTCACTTGTACATCTAGCACGCCTTCGGGCTTTTTGAGGGCGCGTGTAACGTTTCGCTCACAAGACGCGCACGTCATGCCAGTAATGGGCAGGGTAATGAGTAAGGGTTGTGCGGTTGCAGTAGACATTTGGGCTACCTTCTCTTTCGCTAATTCGACAATGCAAGCAACAATGTTTCCATGAGGGTCATTTCTTCGGTTTGTGCGCTAATGATGGCTTCTGCCAAAAGGCGCGTTTCTTCATGAATGCCTTCGCGCTCCAAAACGCGCTCGCTCATGTGGAGGGCATCATCATGATGATCTATCATGCTTTCCAGCCACGCCACATCATACTCATTGCCTGTAAGGCGCGTTAGCCCCGCAAACATACCCATCATCATTGCGGGGTCGCTTTGGGGAGGCATTGCGCCCCCATGCCCTGCATGTGGGTTTGGTTTGCTCATCTCCATCAGGCTATCAATCATGGCAACAGGCGAATAATTCACGTCATACCATGTTTTAATCCAGCCCACCATTTGCGTAATTTCGGCAGTTTGGGCGGTGATAATGGCTTCACATAGAGCTTTTACTTCTGTGTTGGTGGCTTTTGCTAGGCAATGTTCCGCCATATCCAGCGCCATTTGATGGTGGTCAGCCATGCCTTCTAAAAAGCGTAATTCCGCGCGTCCCGCACGCCCCGTCACAGGGGTATCTGCCATTACAACACCCGTCACCAAAACCAACATGACTAAACCAATGAGTCGCTTTATCATTTTTAACACTCCGTTTTACTTGTTTAATAGGTTTAATATCCGTTCAATGTCACCAATCACTTTTTCAGGGTCGTCGGGCATTTCATGGCGGGCGGTGTTTTCTAAATAGCACACCACCAGATGATTGATAAGGCTTGTCATGCCCTTTTCCACAGTACGCGCCCTAATCACACGGTCTTCGCACGTGCCACTATCGGCTTCTATCATGCGTTCCAGCCCTTCCAATTGCCCTTTAATACGGCGAATACGGTTCAGGGCTTCTTTATTGTGGTCGTGGCGGTCTCCGCCATGATGTTCTTGTGTGCCGTCTTGTGGTCTTGCTTGGTCATCCAGTGTCATGAGTTGCCTCTTTCTATATACCCCTATAGGTATATTACTATACCCCATAGGGTATGTCAATACGACGAGGTAAAACAAGTAAAATTGCCATGTGCGCCTATTTTGCCAGTATAATAAACAAAATGCCAAGTGAAAGTGAGAGACCACCATGCCAAAAATTCAATCTCTGATTCAAGAGACTGCTTAAGAAAGCTCCCTTATGAAAAGACTTTTCTTTATACATCTGGGCATTACGGTCACTTTGTTCTTAATGCCCTTTTGGTTGCGTTGGCAAAATAGCCCGCCTGCGTTTACTGCCACCTATTCGCTTGGCTTCGTGATTGTTGCGCCGATGCTGTTTACAGTGGGGGCGTGGGGATTGCTCGGCTTGCCCAATATCAGCCAACTATGGCGCAATGGCTGGCGTTTTGTGTGGGTTGTGTGTGGCATTATGTTTGTGGCGTGGGCGTTCTTGTCACAATTTTGGGCATTTAGAATAGGCGCACGCGATGGTATTGCCCAAAATAGCGCATTGCAGTTTGTAATTATTCTAGCCTTTTTGTGCTGTGTGGTGTGCTGTGCGCCCCCTGTGCGCGTGCTATTTAGCGTGTTGTGGGCGCATCTGGTGCTACTGTGCCTTATTGGGGGGGCGCAAGTAGCACTTCAAGACGATGTTGGCTTAAAGTGGCTAGGCGAATTTGCGTTAAATCCCGCCCAAAGTGGCGCAGGCGTGGTGCAATCCGAAGGCGTGCGTTGGCTACGCCCGTATGGATTTTTGCCCCATCCCAACATCTTCGCGGGGATGCTCTTGGCAAGCCTGCTATCCTTATTGCCCCCGCTTTGGCGTGGCTCTTGGGTGGCATTGGGCGCGTGGGGTGCGGGATGGTGGGTGTTCTTACTCACATTTTCACGGGGAGCATGGCTGGCGTTTGCGGTGTGCTTTGGCGCAATGTTAGCCGTTTCGTGGGTTAAAAGGCGCGTTGATTGGCGCGTGTTGCTTCGTCCTGTGGCGGTGTGCTTTGTGCTAGGGTTGGCGTTTGTGGCGTTGTATCGCCCGTTCATTGTGGCGCGGGCGGGCTTTGGCACAGAAAATACAGAATTGCGCTCGGTGGCGGATAGGGTAGTGTTTACCGAAATCGCGCTCTACATTATAGAACGTCACCCCATACAAGGCATCGGCACAGGCAATTACCCCTCTTTTTCTAACAACTATATTCGCACACGCACCTTCTATGACCTTAGGGGCGATAATGTGCATAACATTTGGCTCCTCGTCACCACGGAGCTAGGCGTGATAGGGCTGGGGCTGTTTGGGGGCATGGTACTATCGGGCATGGGGGGCATGGTATCACACATCCGCCGTCACCCTCACGATTGGGAGATGTATGCCTTGCTGGCGATTGCAGCATCATTTGCGCTTATTGGTCTGGTAGACCATTATCCTTATACCTTGGTGATGTGTGTTTTGGTGTGGCAAGGGTGTATTGCATGGGGCTTAAACAAAACCTAACCCACAAATCACAGTGATAATGTTATAGTATTAGATAGGCGACATTATGGATGAGAAAAAATGACAAAAACAATGTTGCACCCTGATCGTGTAGCTCATATTACAACGCTGTGCCAACAATACCATATTCGTAAATTGGCTATTTTTGGGTCGTTTTTGGGCAATCAGTTTACCTCACAAAGCGATGTAGACCTGCTGATTGAGTTTGATGCCAATCACACACCCGATTTTTTCCTGTTGGACGAGATTTCTCACTTTTTTTCTGCTGTTTTTGGCGGGCGTGACGTTGACCTAGTCACTTACAAAGCGTTAAATGCCCATCTTCGCCCTCGAGTTTTAGCGGAGGCACAAGTGGTTTATGAAAAAGGATGACCTTTACTACCTGCTTAACATGCTGTCTTTTGCACATAAAATACGTATTGAACAGCTAGAAAAAATTTTGCCAAATCACTAAATGGAGTGTTACAGGATGGGTGTCAACTGCGACTGGTACGATTGTGACTGGCTAACAGACAACCGTAGACTTATTGTGCATAACTTTGACAATCGCTGGACAATTGATGAACTTCGCGTTTCAGCAGCGCATGCGTGGGATTTAATGCGTACCGTAGATTACACCGTAGACGTGGTACTGGACGTGAGCCATGCCAATAGTGTGCCTAATAGCTTCTTACAATTAGGGAATCGCATCGCATCACAACGCCCTACCAACGGCGGGCTGATTGTTTTTGCCACGCGCTTGGGGTTTGCACGCGCTTTAGGGAGCATCTTTAGGCAAATTTACGCCTCTCGGCTACCACGCTTTAAGTTTGATTTTGCCGATGACTTGCCTCACTCGCTTACCATCATTAAAAGCTATCGCGAGAGACACGGCTACTACGAAGAACAAGGCTATATTAAGCCTATCATCACACAAGAAGCAAAAAACAGCCCTTCTGCGCCTGTTATCCTACAAACTCCTCAGGAATCTAAGGACACTGCGCCAGAATTGCCACCCATCACCAGCACGCTCGCCACTGATATAAAGGACACTGCGCCAGAATCGTTGCCCATTACCAGCACGCTCGCCACTGATATAAAGGATACTGCGCCAAGCTCATCATCAGATACGGCACAGAATGAGGGCTAGAGAGCAAGTACATCTGGACAAAAAGAATTTGGGCGAAGGTGTAATAGTTAATCTAATTCTTGAAAGCAATCATGACTCATTTTACAACGTAAGGCAAATAAAGATTTTTAGCGTAAACGCAAAGACACCCCCTAAACTCGCGGGGGTGTCTTAACTTTATCACAAGCTTTATTCAATGCTGTAACACAGAATGCTTTAGGCTTCTGCGGGGGCGTAGTCGATTTGTTTTAGCTTGCTAACGATGGTTTCCCATGTGGTAGGTGAGCCAAACGTTACAGTAATCATCTTGGTGTCGGGGTTGCCGTCTACGCTGGTTACGCCGTCTAGCTCGCTTACTTCGTTCTTGATGGTGCTGACACAGCCGTTACAGCCGACATTTGGCACTTCAAATGTTTTAGTTTCCATTGTCATTTCTCCCTAATATGAAAATACCCCTGTGGGTATCTTCTTCTTCTGACGCATATCATACCCTATTTCATACATTTTGCCGAGACAGTAAATTTTTCGTTTTAGCGTTTCATTTGTTAGAATAAGGTCGTAAATAAAAAAACGTCCCTTTTTCAAACCAATTCGGGCGTTGTGGTGTTACAATTGCGACAACACACTAAACACACGAAGGGGCTTTATAAACCCATCCTTCGGTTTGGGTTAATCTATAAGAGAGGTTATTAAGACATGGCAGTTAATCCTAAAATTGAACTACTACGCCAAAAACGCGCCCAAAAACGCGAAGGTGGCGGTGAAGAGCGCGTAAAACGCCATCACGCAAGTGGGCGCGGTACAGCCTATGAACGCCTTGAAATCCTACTAGACCCCGGTAGCTTTAGAGAACTTGATGCTCTCATTGAACATCGCTCTACAAACTTTGGGCTAGATAAGCAAAAGTTCTTGGGCGATAGCGTGGTAACAGGCTGGGGAACCATTGATGGGCGGTTGGTATATGTCTATAGCCAAGACTTCACCATTCTAGGTGGTAGCTTGTCCGAAGTTCACGCCGCCAAAATTATTAAAATTATGGACATGGCAATGAAGAACGGCGCACCCGTTATTGGCTTAAATGATAGCGGTGGCGCACGCATCCAAGAAGGCGTAGAAAGCCTGGCGGGCTATGCCGAGATTTTCTTAAGAAACACAATGGCAAGCGGTGTTATCCCACAGATTAGCGTGATTATGGGTCCCTGTGCCGGTGGCGCGGTGTATAGCCCTGCCCTTACCGACTATGTGATTATGGTCAAGGACACCAGCTATATGTTCATCACGGGCCCCAACGTGGTGAAGCAAGTGCTAAACGAAGACATCACCAGCGAAGATTTGGGCGGCGCAAGCGTCCATGCGACAAAAAGCGGTGTATGCCACTTGGTCGCCGATGATGAAACCCAGTCCCTTATGCTAGTACGTGAGCTTTTAAGCTATCTGCCCCAAAACAACATGGAAGATGCGCCATTCGACAAGAGCAATGACGACCCCCTACGCAGTGATTCTGCGCTAGATAGCATCATTCCCGACAATCCCAACAAGCCCTATGACATTAAAGATGTGATTGAAAAAGTGGTGGATAACGGCTACTTCTTTGAAATTCAGCCCGATTACGCCGCCAATATCGTCGTGGGCTTTGCGCGTTTGGGTGGGCATAGTGTGGGCGTTGTTGCCAATCAGCCCATGGTACTGGCAGGCGTATTGGACATTAAAGCCAGCGAAAAAGCCGCCCGCTTTATCCGCACCTGTGATGCCTTTAATGTGCCAATTATCACGTTTGTAGACGTGCCGGGCTACTTGCCGGGCAGTGACCAAGAACACGCGGGCATTATTCGCAGTGGCGCAAAGTTGCTGTTTGCCTATTGCGAAGCCACTGTGCCAAAACTCACCATCACCACCCGTAAGAGCTATGGGGGCGCGTATTGCGTGATGAGTAGCAAGCACATTCGCGGTGACCTAAACTTGGCTTGGCCCACCGCCGAAATTGCCGTGATGGGACCCGAAGGCGCAGTAGAAATTATCAATCGCCGTGAACTTGCCGAAGCCGCCGACCCTGTGGCAAATAAAGCCGAGCTTGCCGCCGAATACCGCGCTAAATTTGCCCATCCCTATATTGCCGCCGCGCGTGGCTTTATTGATGATGTGATTGAGCCTAGCGAAACACGCCCCCGCCTGATTAACGCGCTACAGGTATTCCAGAACAAGCGTGACGAAAACCCGCCGAAGAAACACGGCAACATGCCCCTATAGGAGAAGCGCATGAGAAACACACAAGAAACACGCAATATTCAAAAAATTCTCATCGCCAACCGTGGCGAGATTGCGGTGCGCGTGATTCGCGCCTGCCGTGACCTTGGTATTGGTAGCGTTGCAGTGTATAGCGATGCCGATAGAACTGCCCTTCATGTGCGTTATGCCGATGAAGCGGTACGCATTGGTGAGCCGTCCCCCCGTGAGAGTTACTTACGCATCGACCGTATTTTAGCCGCCGCAAAAGCCACCAAAGCCGATGCTATTCACCCCGGCTATGGCTTTTTAGCCGAAAACGCGGACTTTGCTCAAGCCTGTGCTGACGAAGGCATTATGTTCATTGGTCCCTCGCCCCATGCCATTGCCACGATGGGCGATAAGCAATCGGCGCGGACTGCGGTAAAGAATAATGGCGTTTCGCTAATTCCCGGCACAGAGCCGGGCTTAAACGATGATGAACTCATTCTAGCCGCCTACCAAATCGGCTTTCCTGTTATGGTGAAAGCCGCAGCAGGCGGCGGTGGTAAAGGGATGCGCCCCGTATACAAGCCCGAAGAATTGCCTTCTGCACTGGCAAACGCCCACCGTGAAGCCGAAAGCGCGTTTGGTAATGGTGCGCTGTATTTAGAAAAGTTGCTCATAGGCGCACGCCACATTGAATTTCAAATTTTGGGCGATATGCACGGCAACATTGTTCATTTGGGTGAGCGCGAATGTAGCATCCAACGGCGCAACCAAAAGCTAGTAGAAGAAGCTCCCAGCCCCTTTATGGACGATGATTTGCGTCGTCGTATGGGCGACATGGCAATTGCCGCTGCCAAAAGCGTGGATTACTACAACGCAGGCACCATTGAGTGCATGGTAGACAAAGACAAGAACTACTACTTTTTAGAAATGAACACGCGCCTACAAGTAGAACACCCCGTGACAGAACTTATCAGTGGGATTGACCTTGTCAAAGAGCAAATTCGTATTGCGCGTGGACGGCGCATGACCCCCACCGAAAACCTAATGAACCCTAAAGCGTGGGCAATTGAATGTCGTATTAACGCCGAAGACCCCTTTAACAACTTTATCCCGTCAATTGGCACAATTACCGTATCGACCACGCCTAAGGGCCCCGGTGTGCGCGTAGATAGTGGTGTGTATCCGGGCTATGAAGTAACGCCCTACTATGACAGCATGATTGCCAAGCTAATTACCGTAGGCGAAACGCGCAACGAAGCCCTCTTACGGATGCGTCGCGCCCTGTCGGAATATGTAATTATGGGTGTAAAGAACAATATCCCATTCCATCTTAAACTGATGAACAGCGTTTCGTTTATCGCAGGGCAATTTGACACGCGCTTTGTAGAAGAACGCTTTAGCATGAATACCGATGACTCTGTGCCTGCCAATGCCGACCTAGAAACAGCCGCCATTGCTGCCACACTATACGCCCATCGCCAACGCCAGCTTGCTTCACAGGTCGTTGCGCCCGCCAAACGTGACACCAGCAATTGGAAATGGGTGGCACGTTGGGAAAGGTTGAATAAATAACATGCGCTATAAAACAATTATCCATGACCAAGAGTTTGACATCGAAATTCATGCCGATGGGCGTTTAACCGTGAATGGTGAACCCCATGACGTAGACTTTTTAGAGATTGTCAACGGGCGTTACTCCCTTATTCAAGACTATAAATCGTCTGAAGTGGTAGTAGAAGAACGCGATGGTGCGGTGCAAATTCTAATTGACGGCAAGCTTTATGACGGGCAAGTGCTAGATGAACGCGCCCTACTAATGGCAAATCGCAAGGGAGGCATTAAAGCCAGTACCAGCGACATTATTTCACCCATGCCAGGCTTAATTGTTGAGGTGTTGGTGAGCATTGGCGATATTGTCAGCGCAGGGCAACCCGTTATCATCCTAGAAAGTATGAAAATGCAAAACGAGCTAAAAGCCCCCCGCGATGGTCGGGTGGATGTCATTCACGCCGTTAAAGGACAAACCGTAGACAAGGGCGCAACCCTTGTTCTTATTGGTGAGCCGAAAGAGTAGCTAATGATACGCCGTTTCTTGCTGTGGGTACTTTCGATTGTGTGGCTGATTGCCCTAAGTGGCTATGTGATTGTGGGCGCGGGTCTTGTGCCGTTCCATGGGGATGAATCAACGCAAATTTACATGGGACGCGACTTCTTTTATGTGGCACAAGTCACGAATTATGATAGGCTCTTGGACACGCCACCCATCAACAGCAACCCCGCCGAGCAAGACTTACGACTGTTAAACGGCACATTGCCAAAGTATGTATACGGCGCAATTGCGTATGGCATGGGCTATACGCTAAACACCCTTAACGAGCAATGGGATTGGAGCGCGGACTTTGCCTATAACGAGCGCACCAATCGCATCCCCGATGACCGCCTACTCAATACGGCACGCATCGCTTCTTCTGTGATGTTGGCAGTCGCCGTATGGGGCGTGTTTTGGCTAGGCAAAGAGCTGGGGGGCAGCATGTGGGCAGGGGTACTTGCCAGTGCGCTCTTTGTGCTTCATCCCGATGCTCTCATCAACGGGCGGCGTGCCATGATGGAAGGCTTTATGCTAGGGTTTGGCACGCTTGCCATCATGACGAGTGTGCTGGCGTTGCGTTTGGGCTATTTTACGTTTTGGTATCGCTTAGGCTTGTTTAGTGGGCTGGCGGTTGCTAGTAAGCACACCGCGCTCTTTACCGTAGCGGCGGCATTTGCCAGTGTGCCAGTGGTTGCCATTATTCAAAGGTCGCCCTCGCGCCAGTGGGTGGGGCGCATTATAGGGCTTATTTTTGCGGCGGTAGTGGCAGGGGGCATCTTCTTTGGGCTAAACCCAGCATGGTGGTCAAACCCCATTGACACAGCTCAAGACGTTCTACAACGGCGCACCGCGCTCTTAGAAGGGCAAACTGCCACGTATGGCGGCTATGAAAACACACAAGAACAATTGATGGGCTTCTTGCGCCAAAGCATTACGCCCACCCCCCAATACTACGAAGTTGAAGGCTGGGAAGCCTATTTTGCCAATGACATCCGCACCTACGAAGCCTCTCTTTGGGCAGGCGGTGGTAACGTTTGGCGTGGCTTGTGGGCAACAGGTTTGGCGTTTAGCATCGTGATGATGATAACGGGTTTACGGGCGTTTCGTCCTGTGTATGGCGTGTTGCTGGTGTGGTTGGTGGCGATGGTAGTCTTGACTTTGGGCTTAACCCCATTAGAATGGCATCGTTATTACTTGCCCATTGTTCCCCTTTACGCTGTTCTTGCAGGGGGTGGGCTAATGTGGGCAATCAACGCCCTTCGCCATCGCATTCAGGAAACCCAAACACCCAATGACCCCCAAACTTTCCAACTTTAGCCGTTTTCTCGTTATCCTTGCTGGCGCGGTACTGCTTATCTCCTCACTTAGCAACCGCGCCGAGCGCATCGCCTTTAGCACCAATGCCTTTTTAAGCGGTGAATTTTTAATGGTGTTGGCGGTTGCGCTGGTTACGTTAGTCGTTAGCGTTTGGCTTTCCATGCGCGCCTTGCCTAGCCCTATAGCGCTGTGGGCGTTCATCGCTTTGGGTTCGATGGGGGTCGCAGCACTTTACACCTTTGCCGAAGGCATCAGAACGTATAGCACGCCATTTGTGTTGTGGGCGGTCATTATAAACAGCACCTTGCTATGGCACTTAGTCTCTAATCAACCAAGCTTTCAAAATAGGATGCAAAACGCCATTAACTTCGTTGGCGCGACAATTCTTTTACTGCTGGTGTTAGAAGGCGTGCTGCGTGTGTGGTTTACCGTATTTGGCACAGAAACCGACCGCGTAAACTATGTGTATAGCGTGGACGAAGTGCTAAACAAGTACAATCGCTTTCGCGGTGAGCCATACGTGAACTTTGGGCTTTCGCCCAACCACCCCGACCACAACGCACGCGGTTATAGAAGCCCCGAACTCACCACGCCCAAACCTGATGGCACATTTCGCATTTTTGCGATTGGGGGTTCTACCACCTATGGCATATCGCTCATCAACGCCGAATCGTACCCTACACAGTTACAGCGCATCCTTCGTGACGAATACGGCTATACCAACGTCGAAGTGATTAACGCGGGTGTCCCACAATACGCCACCTACGAAAACCTGATTAACTTTCAACTTAAAATTTTAGATGACGAACCCGACATGCTCATTACGTATGAGGGCATTAACGATGTGGTTACGCGCCTTGTAGACCCTGCATTTTACACAGGCGAAAACCCCATGCGGGGCATATGGGATACCAGCCGTATTACACGGATTCCGTTTGTATTAGTGCGTTTTGTCGGCGCAAATACAGGGCTATTGCCACGCCCTGGCGTGCTAGACAGTGCCATTAGCAACGTTAGCAATGTGCAACGCTGTACTGATGCGACGTTCTGCGAGAACCTTGGGCTTTCACCCGTAGAAGTGCTAGAAGCCAATCCACCGCGCTATTTTGAACGAAATTTGCGCCACTTGGTCATTTTGGCACAAGCCAACGATGTGCAAGTGGTGATGTCTACATGGGCATACTACCCCGAAGAATCTAACGGTAGCCTGTATATGACGTACCCCCAAATGCAAATGGGCGCAAACCAGCACAACGTCATCACCCAAGCCCTTGCGGAAGAGTACGACTTGCCCCTCATCGACTTTGCCCAAAATGTGCCATATGATGCCGATTTGTGGCAAGACGGCTTGCACCTTTCGGCAAAGGGCGCAGAAGAACAGGCGCGTCAGTATGCACGTTTCTTGGTAGACAATGACCTGCTTCCCAAGCCCTAAGTTACTTCTTTCTACCCCACCCCTATCTCTTGTGATAAAGCGACCTTTCCCATGATAAGCATCCTTTCGCCCCTGCCTTTTTTGTCGTTTTTACCCCATTGGCTTGCCCTAACGCTCCAAGCGTTACCGATTGCCTTGTGGGTGTTTGTGGCGTTGGGGGGCGTGTGGGCGTTGTGGCTATTGCCCCGTGACGACTGGCAAAATACTCCCCTCGTGGGTGCGCTGGCGTTTGCCTGTGGCAGTGGCTTATTAACCGCGTGGATGTTTATACTTGGCACGATTGGGGGCGCACAAGAAGCACCCCTCATGACGTTTGAAGCGTCATTCTTGGGGACAATCGTCTTATTTGCAGTGGGCGCAGGCTTGCTTTGGCGCAAATACCGCACCACCACGCCTGCACCGTCTAAGTCGCGCGTATGGGGCTTGCCCGATTATGCCCTGATGGGATTAATCGTGTGCAGTGTGGTGGCTGTTTGGGTTACAGCATCGTTTTGGGTGTTTAGCGCCTACGATACGCTGTGGGTGTATGGCTATGAGGGCAGGCTCTATACGCTCTTGGGCAATATCCCCGCGACCATTGGCTACTATCCACAATACCTCCCGCTACAGTATGCTTTTTATCAATTGGCATACGGGGGCATCAACGACCATTTGGCGCGTGTAATTGTGCCGTTTATGCACATCGGCAGTATTTTAAGCGCGTATAGCTTGGGCGCAACGCTCTTTCGTCCGCGTGTGGGGTTATGGGTGGCAGTGCTTTGGGCATTGTATCCGCATGTGGGTTTTTGGGCGCAAATGGGTGATTTAGAAGTGCCGATGGCGTATTTCTTTACATTGTCGGGCGTGTTTTTCTTACGGGCGTGGTTTGCCCAAACGCCTGCCTTGCAACGCCGATATGCCCTTACCAGTGGGCTAATGCTGGGTATGCTGATGTGGACGAAGCCCACAGGGGGCGCGTTTATTTTGGGCGTGGGCGTTGCGGTAGGGCTTTCGGGCTTATTCGCCATCAGAGGGCGCGTGTGGGGCGCGTTTATTGCCCACTTTAAGATTGCGTTTTGGGTGGGTCTGGCGTGCTTGCCTTTGGGCGCGGTGTGGTATCTTCGCAATGCGCTCTTAGGGCATGATGTGATTGACTTTCCCCACCCTAGCTGGTTGTCGCTTGCCACCCGTAGCGGTGATTTGTGGGGATGGGGCTTGTTGGCGGTTTGTATCGGCGTGCTATGGGGTGTGTATAGTAC